>Ga0209347_1001875_pt1 | contig 30555 bp, 27 predicted proteins | sample AutmiccommuBRH23_FD_187382 | JGI IMG/M metagenome (GOLD analysis project Ga0209347, IMG submission 187382) | Deep subsurface microbial communities from Mt. Terri, Switzerland - Autotrophic microbial communities BRH/23 (SPAdes) (version 2) | ecosystem: Environmental > Aquatic > Deep subsurface >...
TCGTCCTTTCCGCGAGCCACAACGCCTCGGTCGACGCGAGAGAGGAAGTGCAGACCTACTACAGCATCGGGGAAGCTGGCGCCATCAAGCAGAGTCACAGCTACGACATGGTCACCGGGGAAGAGCAGGTACGGCAGGGCGTCGTCGCCAACCTCTCCTACCGCCTGACGCCGAACAATCAGCTTCGCCTGCAGACGTTTCTGACCCAGGTCGGGACGGCGGAGGGGCGAGAATTCGAGGGGTTCAACGTCGACGCGAACAACGTACTGCGCGACGAGCGGATCAGGTACCAGAGAGAGTCGATCGTGACCGGCAAGCTCTCGGGCGATCACTATCTCTCCAGCGTGGGATTCGGGAGCGGCTCGCTCCTCGAGTGGCATGCGTCCGCGGCCGAAGGTTCGAACGAGGAGAACCTCAGGCAGACTCAGTATGACCAGATCCGGGAGGGCGTGTTCCGCCTGGCGGATGAGCCGCAGAGCGGTCTGATGCTCTACAACGACCTGACGGACACCATTGAGGACGCGCAGGTCAATTACACGGTCTTCTATTCGAATCCGGCAGTCACGGGGAGCATCAAGCTCGGCGGAGCAACCACCGCGCGCGATCGTGAGTTCCAGTCGCGCCGCTTCCGATTCGTTCCCAATCCCCGGGCCAGCGTGGACTACACGCTCAGCGCCGATGAGCTCTACACGGCAGCCAACATCGGTCCGGCGTTCGAGATTCGCGAGGAGACGCGAGCCACGGATGCCTACGACGCGACGCACGACGTCACCGCCGGCTACCTGATGGCCGACGCGACGATGGGGCAGTGGCGTGTGGTCGGCGGAGCGCGGATCGAGGATTCGGACCAGCAGGTCGCCACCTTCGACCTGTTCAATCGCGATTCCGCACCGATCCTCTCGCGCAACCAGGAGCGGGACATTCTGCCGGCGCTCAATGTGGTGTATTCGCTCACGCCGGCGACGAACCTGCGGGCAGCCTACAGTCGGACCGTGAACCGGCCCGAGTTCCGGGAGCTCGCGCCGTTCGAGTTCTCGGATGTCAGGGGCGGGCGCGCGACAGTCGGAAATCCCGACCTGGTGCGCGCAACCCTCGAAAGCTATGACCTGAGGTGGGAGTGGTTCCCGCACCCGGACGAGGTGATCGCGGCGAGCGTGTTCCTCAAACAGATCACCAATCCGATCGAGCGCATCATCAGGCCGACCCAGCAGCTCAGTACCTCGTTCGCCAACGCGGCGGCGGCCGACAACTTCGGCGTCGAGCTCGAGTTCCGGCGCAGCCTGGCGATGCTCAATCCGGCGTGGGACGAGTGGTCCCTTTCGACCAATTACACCTGGGTCGATTCCGAAGTCGACATCTCAAACCTCGAGCAGGCCGAGCTCACTTCGAGCGAGCGGCCGCTCGTCGGGCAGTCGGAGCACGTCTTCAACCTCGCAGCCGAGTTCGCGCCCGTCCGCTTGGGGGCCCTGTTCCGCCTTCTCTACAACTACACCGGCGAGAAGATCACCGATGTCGGCGCGCGCGGGCTTCCCGACATCTACCAGGATCCTCGAAATTCGGTCGACCTCGTCTGGCTCCAGGATCTCAGCCGCTGGACTCCCGGGCTACGGATGAAAGCCTCGGCCGAGAACCTGCTCGACGAGGAGCGGGTCTACTCGATCGGCGGCAACGTCTACAACGCCTGGAAGTCAGGTCGTGAGTTCGGCCTGAGCCTCAGCTTCAACTTCTTCTGATCCGAGCGACGCCCATGGTCTCTCGCCGAGACCGTCGCAGACCGGATCAGAAGCCCGCAGTTCCATCAGCTTCGAGTCGTCATATCAAAGGAAAAGGGAGAAGAAGCATGAGATTGAACCTAGTCAAAGCGCTGGTCGCGGGCGCCTGCATCGCGAGCGCTCTCGTCGCCGGCACGACCCGCGACCGGGCCGTCGATCGCCCCGCAGCTGTTCCCGTGAAGTGGGTGGAGTTCGTGTCCGCATTCGATTCGGGGGCTCGCATCGGAACCGACTCGTGGGGAGCGCAGACCCGCCCGGTGCCGGGCGTCCTGCTCGAAACCAACCTCTATACCTATCTGCCGTCCGCTCAGGACGTCGAGTTGCGACTCACTTACAGCGACAACGGCTGGGGCGCGCCGGTCACGATGTACCTCTACCGAATGAACCGCGTGACCGGCGAGAAGACCTACTTCAACCTCGCCAGCGCCGGCGCCGTGGCCCCTGCCGGCTCGGTCCGCGACCTGTTTGGCGCAGGCTCGAGCCCGTCGCTCGTGCGGTTTCCCGCGCTCGAGGGCTTCGTTCTCTTCGGGTCCGGTGGCGCGCTCGGCAGCGCGCGCAACGAAGCCCTTCCCGTCGGCCAGTACGCCTATGTTGCCGAGATTCGCGACGCCTCCGGGCAGCGCGTTCTCTCGAACAGCTACGCGATGTTCTCGGTGGTCAATCAGGTCTTGAGCGTGAGCTCGGACGTGACGACCGACGCGACCTGGACCGCGGGCAATGCGTACTTGCTCAACAAGACGGGAGTATTCGTTCGAGACGGAGCGACTCTCACCATTGAGCCGGGAACGTTCGTCTACGGCTCGCAGGCGCAGAAGGCGGCGCTGATCGTCGATCGCGGCGGAAAGATCGTCGCCGACGGAACCTCGCTTCGGCCGATCGTCTTCACCGCCGAGGCTGCAATCGGCGAGCGGAGCCGCGGGATGTGGGGTGGCCTCATCATCAACGGTCGCGCGCCGATGAATGCACCGGGTGGCGAAGGTGAAGGAGAGGGAAACACGGGAGTTTACGGCGGCAATGATCCGAACGACTCGAGCGGTGTTCTTCGGTACGTTCGCGTGGAGTATGCCGGAATCCTCTTCTCCGACGACAACGAGCTGAATGGAATCGCCTTCCAGTCGGTGGGACGCGGAACGGTCGTGGATCACGTTCAGGTGCACATGAACCAGGACGACGGTGTCGAGTTCTTTGGCGGCACCGTCGACGCGAAGTACCTCCTGCTAACCGCGATCCGAGACGACAGCATGGACTGGGTCGAGGGGTGGCAGGGGAACGCGCAATTCGTGGTAGCGATCCAGCGGGGCGACGATGCCGACAACGGTATCGAAGCCGACAACAAAGACAACGGAAACGACCTCACGCCTCGCTCGAACCCGACCATCTACAACCTGACTCTCATCGGGGCCCCGTCGGGCGGCTCGAGCGAGTCGGACGACGCCGTCCTTCTTCGTGAGGGAACGGCAGGAAAAATCCACAACGGCATTTTCGCCTTCTTCAACGAGGCGCATATCGCGATCCGGACCGAGGCCTCTTTCACCCAGGCGGCGAATGGCGAGCTGGTGGTCGACAACAACATCTTCTGGGGCAACCAGGAGGAGTGGGACAGCTCGGGCGGGGCCGTCAACTCGGACGGCCAGAGAACCCGCGCGTTCATCACCGAGACGATGAAGAACAACCGGATCATCGATCCCCTGCTTTATGCACCCCTGGCGGGAATCGGGCCGGATGTGCGTCCGACTCCCGGCTCGCCGGCGCTCGACGCGTCATTCGTGAAAACGCCGCCCGACAACGGCTTCTTCGACACGACCGTCTTCTACATCGGCGGGGTCAACCCCTACTACAACTGGACTCGCGAGCCGTGGACCACCTGGTCGGACAACTGATCGGGACCGCGACGCTCAATAGGAGACGAAACTCATGAAAAGGCTATCGATCATTCTCCTGGCTCTGGCACTCGCAGTTCCGGTGGCAGCCCAGGCGCAGTCCCTCTCTGCAATTCTCACCGGTGCCAATGAGGTCGGCGGAGGCGATTCGGACGGAGTCGGCTTCGCGACCGTCAGCGTCAATGGCGTGACGATCTCCTATGCCGTTCTGGTGAACGGAATCGGAGCTCCGACCGCGGCGCACATCCATCGCGGCGCGGCCGGCCAGAGCGGCGATCCGGTCGTCACCTTCAATCCACCGGCATTTGGATCGACGGCCGTCGATCCGGATCTTCTCGCGGAGATTCTCGCCAACCCGAGCCAGTTCTATGTCAACGTCCACACGGCCGAGTTCCCTAACGGGGCGGTGCGGGGCCAGCTCATGGCCGAGACCGGGGCGGATCCGGGCGAGATCGTGAGCTTCCTTCCAGTCGTCGGAAAAGTCGCGGGGGCGCAAAACACGTTCTTCGTCAGCGACATTCGGATCGTGAACACCTCCGGTGACCCGGCGACCGTCAGCCTCGAGTGGTGGCCGGCGAATCCGGCGGGAGCCTCGGCGCCCGCTCTGACCGTCGAGCGCAGCGTCGCCGCCGGGCAGCAACTCGTCCTGGACGACGTCGTCGGCGCGGCCTTCAACGCCCAGGGGCTCGGCGCGGTTCGGGTCGTATCCAACCGTCCGGTGAACGTCTATTCGCGAATCATCAACGATCAGCGGCCCGCCGGTGGCGGGACGACCGGCTTCGCGTTTGAGGGACGGAGCCTCGCCGAGGCACAGTCGAGCGGCATCCTCGCCTTTCTCTCGAACGCCACGGACGAAGAGCGCGGAGCGGGACTCGGATTCCGCGCGAACATCGGGTACATGAACCCCGGCCCCACACCGGTCAACCTCACGCTGACTGCGCGGCGCTCGTCCGATGGGAGCGTCCTCGGTTCGAAAAGCGTGACCCTTGCCGGTTACGCCATCCAGGGGCCGGCAAATACCTTCCAGGTCATCGACACCGTTCCCGCCGTCGACCGCGCGCAGGATGATTTCTACGTGACGTACGAAGCTTCCGGCCCGGTGCTCGTCTATGCATCGATCACCGACAACCTCACGGGCGACGGTGTGTTCATCCAGTGAAGCCACGTTCTCGAGGAGGGCGGCCCGGGGTCGCCCTCCTCAGAAGCCAGCAGCCGGCGAGCGCGCGAACGGGCCGGCCCGCCAGTTCTCCAACACCGCGGCGGCGGCTGCTGACTTCTGATGGAAGAGCTCGTGAATCACGCCACTCCCGCGCGAGCGGCTTCGGTCATAATGCCGCCCATGGCGCAGAAACCGAGGAGAATCGCCGCGATCGACGTCGGGACGAACTCGATTCACATGATCATCGTGGAGTGCCGGGGACGGTCATGCCGCGTCATCGACAAAGAGAAGGAGATGGTCCTTCTCGGGGAAGGGAGCCTCGGTGGCGAGCCGCTGACGGAGGAGGCCATCGGCCGCGCGGTCGACGCGATCAGCCGGATGGCCGAGATCGCCCGGCGCGGGGAAGTCGACCGGATCGAGGCGGTTGCGACCAGCGCCGTTCGCGAGGCGCCGAACCGGAAGCAGTTCGCGCGTGAGGTGGAGAAAGCCGCCGGCATCCCCCTGCGCATCATTACCGGGCACGAGGAGGCGGACCTGATCTTCCGCGCGGTTCGATCGGCGGTGGACTTTCACGGCGAGACCGCGCTCTGCATCGACATCGGCGGTGGCAGCCTCGAGCTCATTGCCGGCAGCCGCGAGGAAATCCATTACGCGACGAGCGAACCGCTCGGTGCCTTGCGCCTGACCGAGAAGTTTCTGAAGAGCGATCCGCCGACAGTGGACGAGATCCGCGCCTGTCGCAAGCATGTCCGCAAGCTGCTGAAGAAGCCGGTGGCGGCTGTTCGCGCGGGTGGGTTCGGCTTCTGTATCGGAACCTCGGGGACGATCACCACGCTCGCGGAGCTTGCCGCGGAAAGTGGCGACGCCGATCCGGTCGCGGCCGGGCTGCGCTGGCTCGGACGCGCCAGACTCGAAGAGCTCATCGAGACGCTCGCCCTTCTGAGCGCTGCCGAGAGGGCGGAGACGCTGAATCTCGATCCGAGACGCGCTCAGACCATCCTGGCCGGAGCGATTGCTCTCGACGAGTTCATGAGGCTCGCTCGGGTGGGGAGGTTGCGCGCCTGCAGCGCGGCGCTTCGCGAGGGAATCATCGAGAAGGTGCTCGAAGAGAGCACCCCTTCCCGCAGTCGGGTAGAAGCGGGAGGCGTGCGGCGCACATCGGTTCTCGAGCTCGCCCGGCGCACGGATGCGGACCTCGATCACGCCAGGCACGTCGCCATCCTCGCCACGCGGATCTTCGATCAGACCAGAGCGCTTCACGAGCTCGACGACGGCGCACGGGAGCTCATAGAGTACGCGGCTCTCCTCCACGAGGCGGGGCTGCACATTTCCTGGAAGGGTCATCACAAGCATGCCTACTATCTGATCCGGCATGCGGAGCTGCGCGGCTTCACGCAGGAGCAGGTCGCGGTGATCGCAAACCTCGCCCGCTATCACCGCAAGGCGAAACCATCCACGAAGCACGACAGCTTCAACGAGCTCGCCGAGGAGCAGCAGCTGATCGTCGAAAGAGGAACCGCCATTCTCAGAATGGCGAATGCGCTCGATCGCGGCCGCAGTCATGCGGTTCGCGACGTGGAAGTCGCTCTCGAGAACGGGAGCGCTTCTTTCATCCTGAAGTCGAAAGGTGCCGCGGGTCTCGAAGTCGAGGCCAGCCGCAAGAACGCGAAGCACTTCGGAAAGGTGTTCGGAGTCGTCGCTGCTATCGAGGTGCATCCGGGGAGTCGGAAGTGAAAAACGAAAACAGTGAGACTGATTTGCCTGCGGAAGAAAACGGGGAGGAGAGTGGCCGCCTGATCATCCTCGTGCGCCATGGAGCCGCCGAAGAGGCGGGCGAGCAGGGATCGGATGCCGACCGGGAGCTCACCGATGAGGGTCACGCGCGGATGAAGCTCGCCGCTCGGGGAATCGCGGCCATGGTTTCCCGCCCCTCGGCGATCATCACCAGTCCCCTCGTCCGCTGTCAGCAGACGGCGCGGTGGGTATCGCGCGCATGGCGAGGCAGGCCCGAGCCCGATACGGCCGACCTTCTCGCTCCCGATGGCGATCCGGGCCAGCTCGAGACCTTCGTCCGCGGACTTCCGGGAAAGAGGACCATCCTGATCGGCCATGAGCCCAACCTCTCCATCCTCGCGGAGCGGCTGATCGGGATCCGTGAGCGGGGAGCGGTCCGGCTCGGGAAGGGAGGGGCGTGCGCGATCCTTCTTCAGGGAGGGTCGGCGAAACTCGAGTGGCTCATGACGCCGCGGGCGCTGCGCAGCCTCGGCTCGCGTTGAGACAGTCGGACCGGCGCACCGATCCCTACCGGTTCCTACCGGCTGCTTTTCTTGCGGAGTTGCTTTGCCTTCTTCCGGATCGAGGCAGGACGCTTGAGCGATTCCTCGTAGGGACCGACGGGCACCGCTTCCGATCGGGTGATCTCGATGAGCTTCTCCTGGCTCCGGATCCTCCCACCGGTCCGGCGCTCGTACTGGCCATCGGGGAGCAGGCGCCATCCCTTCGTATCGTCCGCCATGCCGATCGCCAGGATCTCGTCGGTGAGGCGCCTGCGAATCTCAGGGTCGAGGATCGGATAGGTGACTTCGATCCGGCGGAAGAAGTTGCGCGGCATCCAGTCGCCGCTCGACACCCACACCTCCTCCTCACCTCCGTTGAGGAAGTGGTAGATGCGTGAGTGCTCGAGGAATCGGTCGACGACCGACACGACGCGGATGTTGGCGCTGACGTCCGCGAGCCCGGGGACCAGGCAGCAGATTCCGCGAATCAGCAGGTCGACCTTCACCCCGGCCTGGCTTGCCTTGTAGAGGGCCTCGATCACGGCGGCGTCCACCAGGGAGTTCATCTTGGCTGCGATCCCGGCGGGCCTTCCCGCTTTCGCGTGCGCGGCCTCTCTTTCGATCTGCTCGATGACCCAGCGGTGGTAATCCATCGGCGCAACGACGAGCTGCTTCCATTCGAGACCCGTCGCGGTGTGGTCGAGAATGTCCTGAGCGCTGGCGAGACTGAATCCCGTCAGGAGGTTCATCACCGTCGAAGTATCCTCGCCGATCTCCTCGTTCACCGTGAACAGGTCGATGTCGGTGTACTGGGCGGCCGTCATCGCGTTGTAATTCCCGGTGGAAAGATGGACGTAGCGCCGGAGCCTTCCCTCTTCACGGCGCACGACGAGGCAGAGCTTGCAGTGCGTCTTGAGCCCGACCAGGCCGTAGACGACCTGCACGCCCGACTGCTCCAGCCGTCGAGCCCAGGCGATGTTCTTCATTTCGTCGAAACGCGCCTGCAGCTCGACGACCACCGTAACCTGTTTTCCCTGCTGCGCGGCCAGCATCAGCGCTTCGATGATCGGTGAGCTGCGGTCGCTGCGGTAAAGCGTCAGCTTGATTGCGACGACTCCGGGATCGTCGGCCGCTGCCTGCACGAACTCGACGACGGGCGTGAACGAGTCGAAGGGCCTGTGCAGCAGCACGTCCCTCTTCCTGATGATGGAGAAGATGTCCTCGGAGGTGGCGAGCTGGGAGGGAATCCGCGGGTTGAAGGGCGGCTCGCGGAGCGCAGGCTTCTTCACCTCGTCGTAGATTTGCGTCAGGTCGCTCAGCTTGAGCAGGCCCGGCGCGCGGAAGATGTCCGCGCGCTCGACTTTCATCGCGTCCGCGAGCAGGCCGATCAGCGATTCGTCCGCTTCGCCGCCGATTTCCAGCCAGACCACTTCCTTCCTCTCTCTGCGACGCAGCTCGGCCTCGATCGTCTGCAACAGGTCCTGCTGAACCTCGTCCTCGCGAATCGAGATGTCTGCGTTCCGGATGACTCGGAACGGAACGGCGGTGCGCACGCGCAGCCCCGGAAAAAACGGGCCGAGGTGCTCGGCAATCAGCGGTCCGAGAGGAAGATAGCGATGGCCTTCGCCGATCCGGATCAGGCGGGGAACGTTGGTGGGAAGCTTCAGGAAGACGACGTGTTCTTCCCCCCGATCGTTTTCCAGCTGAATGGCCAGATTCAGGCTCAGGTTCGCCAGGAAGGGAAAGGGATGGCCGGGATCGAAAGCGAGCGGCGTGAGGATCGGGGCGATCTGCTGCTCGAAGTGCTCGGAGAGTTGCGACTGTTCGCGTGCTGAAAGAGACCCGTATCCGACGATGCGGACTCCGTTCGTCTTCAGTTCGGGCAGCAGGTCATCCCGCAGGGCATCGTACATGTCGCCCAGCAGGCGGCGAACGCGCGCGCGAACCGCTTTTAGCTGCTGTTTCGGGGTCAGCCCGTCGGCGGAGCGCTCCTTGATCCCTGCGCTGATCATGTCGCGCAGACTCCCGACCCGGACCATGAAGAACTCATCCAGGTTGTTCGAGGCGATGGCCAGGAATCGAACTCTCTCCAGGAGCGGAACCGACGGATCGATGGCTTCCTCGAAGACTCGCTGGTTGAATTCGAGCCAGCTGAGCTCTCGGTTGAACAGCGGCACCGGTTCGGACGCCGTCGCCAGCGGGGGAAGCGACAGCGACGAGATCGGTGGACTTGACGGACTCTCCTCCCCTTCGCCGGCTCCGTGGGGGACGGCGGCGAGTCTGGCCGGCTTCGGAGTTGGGTTTTTCATGAGGTGATGCGCTCGAAACGCCCCGATTCTACGTTCCGGGGAGCTCCCAACGGGAGAAAAGGAAGCATCCTTTACGCCGACTTTACATCCGCCAGACGGCCCCTTCACCGCCTTGCGTCAGAATCGGGCCGCTCGGAGCTTCCGGCTGTGCCGGCGGCCCCTTTCGCGGAAAATCTGTTTCGCGCCTGGCTGGGACCGCCGCAGTACCCATTCACGAAGCCACATTCAACAACAGGAGTAACGAACAGATGACGAGAACGACCACACTTCAGACCTTCCTGGCCGCCGGCGTCGCACTGCTGATCATCGCCTGTGGTGGCGGGGAGCGTCCCACCGCTGAAGGGGGGCGCGCCGCACGTCCGAAGCCGGTTACCGTGAAGGGCTCGGACACGATGGTGATCCTCGGGCAGCGGATCGCCGAGGAGTACATGAAGCAGACGCCGACGGCAATGGTGCAGGTGACCGGGGGAGGATCGGGTACCGGGATCGCCGCGCTCATCAATGGAACGGTCGATCTGGCGCAGGCTTCACGGTCGATGACGGAGGAGGAGAAGCAGCAGGTTCTTCAGAACCGCGGCGCCGCCGTAGTCGAGAGACCGGTCGCTATCGACGCACTGGCAGTGTTCATCCACGGCGGAAATCCGGTGGAGAGCCTGACCATCGATCAGATCAAGCAGATCTACCAGGGAAAGATCACGAACTGGCGGCAGGTCGGCGGGTCGGATGCTGAGATCATCCTCTATGGGCGTGAGAGCTCGTCGGGGACTTACGATTACTTCCGCGAGCATGTCCTGAGCAAGGAGGATTTCGCTCCCCGCGTCCAGACGCTCCAGGGGACGGCAGCCATCATCAATGCGGTCTCGAAAGACACGGCGGGCATCGGCTACGGCGGATTCGCTTACGCGAGCGACGTGAAGCTGATCCCGGTCGGCGCGGAGGGGAAGGCGCCGGTCGCTCCCTCGGCGGAGGCCGTGGCGTCGGGCGAGTATCCTCTCGCGCGGTTCCTCTACTACTACCACACCGAGAACCCCTCGCAGGCAGTACAGGACTTCGTCGCCTTCTCGCTCTCTGCCGAGGGGCAGGCCGTGGTCGACAAAGTCGGCTACTTTCCGCTGAACGAGGCGCCGGCCACGGTCGGCGACGACACCAGAGACCCGGTAGCGACCGAAACCAATGCGCAGTGAGCTCTCGCAGTCGCGCCCCGCGAGGCTGCGGCATGCTATCGATGGGTTGATGACCGGCGTCTTCACGGGCGCCGGTCTGATTGCCATTGCCTTCATCTTTCTCATCTTCTTTTTCACGCTCAGGGAGTCGCTGCCGGTCTTCATCAATCCGGAGGTGAAGGAAGAAGCCAACCTGCGAGCTTTCTTCATTGAAGCACAGCCGGGCGATTCGATGATCGACCGGTACATCTGGCAGCCGACGTCGGCGAATCCGAAGATGTCCTTCATCCCGCTGATCCTCGGGACGCTGAAGGCCACGCTGGTCGGACTTCTGGTCGCGATCCCGCTGGGTGTCGCCGCTGCGCTATTCACGGCGGAGTTCGCCCCGCGCCGGCTCCGGGAAGTCATCAAGCCCGTCATCGAGCTGCTCGCGGGGATTCCCTCGGTCGTGCTCGGCTTCTTCGCTCTCATCGTTCTAGCGACGTGGGTCCAGGATCTTTTCGGATTCACCTACCGATTGAACGCGTGGAACGCGGGCCTTGCTCTCGGACTTGCGCTCATTCCGATCGTCTTCAGCATCACCGAGGATGGATTCACCGCGGTTCCGAGGTCGTATCGCGACGCATCGCTGGCTCTCGGGTCGACTCGGCTTCAGACGGCAATCAAGGTCGTTCTCCCCGCCGCGGCGCCGGCCATCTTCGCTGCCTTCGTGCTGGCGTTCGGCAGGGCCATCGGAGAAACGATGATTCTTCTGATGGCCGGCGGAAACGCAGCCATCACCTCGTTCGACCTCGCCGACCCGCTCCGCACGCTCTCGGCCACCATCGCCGCGGAGCTCGGAGAGGTCGTCTTCGGAAGCGGCCACTACGCGGCTCTCTTCTTCATGGGCACCCTGCTCTTCGTGATCACTTTCATCAGCAACACGGCCGGCGAGCTGGTGATCCGGGCGATGCGCAAACGGATGCAGGGGGAGGGCTGACGTGAGCGGCGACTCCTGGGTTCCCTCGGTTCTCCCCGCTTACCGCCGGCGGCCGCTTCTCGATCGTCTGTGGGTCGCGCTGCTGGGCCTGAGCGTGGTCCTGATCCTCCTGGCGCTCTTCCTGATTCTGGGGAACATCGCGATCAATGGCGCCGGTCAGCTCAGTTGGGAGTTCATCAGCCAGCCGCCCCGCGAAGGGCTGACCGCAGGCGGAATCTACCCGGCGATCGTCGGAACGGCGATGCTGGTGATGATCATGACGGTGGTCGCGGTTCCTTTCGGAGTCGCAACCGCGGTCTATCTGCACGAGTACACCCCGGCCGAGGGGCCGCGACTCGCGTGGGTCCGCTTCCGGGCTTCCGCCGGACGGAAGGGGCGGGCCAAGCTGCTGCTGAGATTCGTGTCGACGCTTCTCGCCGTAGCCACCCGGAGCGCGGTGGCGAATCTGGCGGGCGTTCCCTCGATCGTGTTCGGTCTTTTCGGGCTCGGGTTCTTCATCCAGTTCGTCGGAGGGGGGATGGACCGGGCGCTGCACGGCGGCGAAATCGTATGGGGGCAGGGAAACCTGATCTGGGCGGCGCTCACCCTCGCGCTTCTCACCCTGCCGACCGTGATCGTCGCGACGGAAGAAGCGCTTCGGACCGTCGCGTGGGAGCAGAGGGAAGCGTCGCTGGCACTGGGAGCGACCCGCTGGGAGACGATCCGGCGGATCGTTCTTCCCGCTGCGATGCCGGGGATTCTGACTGGGGGAATCCTCGGGATCTCGCGAGGAGCGGGCGAGGTGGCGCCGATCCTGTTCACGGGGGCTGCGTATTACCTACCCTACCTGCCGGAGCGGCTGACCGATCAGTTCATGCACCTCGGCTATCACGTCCTGATCCTCTCGACCCAGTCTCCGGACGTGGAGGCGACCAAGCCCATTCTGTTCGGCACGGTCTTCGTTCTTCTCGCGCTGACTTTTCTTCTGAATCTGACCGGCGTGCTGATCCGGGCGAGAACTCGCTCGAAGATGCGCGAAGGGAGATAATCGATGACCACTCTCGACTTCGAACGCCGCGTGGAGACGAATCGGCCCGTGACGAGCATGCAACAGCAGGCAGCAGATGTCCGCACGAAGATCTCCGTGCGGGATTTCGATTTCTACTACGGCGAGAACCAGGTGCTTCACGGAATCTCGCTGGAGATTCCCGAGAAACAGGTCACCGCTCTCATCGGGCCCTCCGGTTGCGGAAAATCGACCTTCCTCCGGTCGATCAATCGGATGAACGACACGATTCCGGGAACGCGGGTTGGCGGCGTGATCTCGATCGACGGACTGGACGTCAACACGCCCGGGTTGGATGTCGTGGCGCTCCGCCGACGGGTAGGCATGGTGTTCCAGAAGTCGAACCCTTTCCCGAAGTCGGTCTTCGAGAACGTCGCTTATGGCTTGCGGATCGGCGGACTGCGGGATCGCGGGTTGATGGAGGAGATCGTCGAGAAGTCGCTGCGTCGCGCTGCGCTCTGGGATGAGGTGAAGGACCGGCTCAACGCGAGCGCTCTGGCGCTGTCGGGGGGCCAGCAGCAGCGCCTCTGCATCGCCCGTGCGCTGGCGGTCGACCCGGACATCCTGCTGATGGACGAGCCGGCGTCGGCGCTCGACCCGATCGCGACGCAGAAGATCGAGGAGCTGATCTGGGAGTTGAAGGACAACTATACGATCGTGATCGTGACGCACAACATGCAGCAGGCGGCGCGCGTGTCCGACCGGACGGCATTCTTCATGCTCGGCAAGCTCGTCGAGTACGACGATACGAACACCATCTTCATGAACCCGGCTCAGAAAATGACCGAGGACTACATCACGGGCCGATTCGGCTGAGGTTGGGAGAGCGAGGCAAGATGCACAGGCATTTCGACAGGGACATAGCCGAGCTGACCGAGTTGCTGCTCAAGTTCGGCGCAATCGTCGAGGACTCGATCAGTCATTCGATTCAGGCGCTCCTGGAACGCGACACGGAGCTGGCCGAGCAGGTCATCCAGCGCGACGACGAAATCGACAGGATGGAGCTCGATATCGACGCGGCGACGCTTCAGCTCATCGCGAAGATGCAGCCCGCCGCCGTGGACCTGAGATTCGTGGCGACGATCATGAAGGTGACGCCGGACCTCGAGAGAATCGGGGACCTGGCCGTCGACGTCTGCGAGCGTGTTCTGGAGCTGAATCGGGAGCCCCAGCTCAAGCGTTTGATCGCGATCCCCCGGATGGCGAAGATCTCCCAGGAGATGGTCAGGCAGGCGCTCGATGCCTTCGTACGGCGAGACGCACAGCTGGCGCGAGAAGTCATCGCGCGCGACGACGAAGTCGACGCTCTCACGGAAGAGTCGTTTCGCGAGCTGCTCACCTACATGATGGAAGATCCGAAGAACATCGCGCGCGCGATCCGGCTCACATTCGTCGGCAAGTATTTCGAGCGGATCGCCGACAGCGCCACGAACATCTGCGAGATGGTGGTTTACCTTGTGGAAGGAAAAGTCATCAAGCACGCGGACATCACCGAAGCATGAGGCGGGCTTGAGCTCAGCCATGAAGCGAATCGCGCTGATCGAGGACGACGCGGATCTGGCATACGCCATCCGGCTCAATCTGGAGCGGGAGGGGTATCGCGTCGATCACTATGCGAATGGACAGGAGGGGCTTCTCGCGGTTCTTCAGGGCGGTTTCGATTTCCTGGTGCTGGATCTCAACCTGCCCGACCTGGACGGGTTCACGATCTGCCGCGAAGTGAGACGGGACAGCGCCACGAGATCAATGCCGATCCTGATGCTGACCGCGCGGACGAGCGAGCGGGACCGGGTGACGGGCCTCGAGCTCGGCGCGGACGACTACCTGGTCAAGCCTTTCAGCGCACGCGAGCTCATCGCCCGAATCGGTGCGATCCTCAGGCGCTCGGGCTCACTCTCCGAAGAATCCGCCGTCTATGAGGATGAAGAGTTGCGCGTGGACGGCAACACGTTCCGCGTCGTCGTGCGCGGTGAAGAAGTCAGGCTCGCCAAGAAGGAATTCGAGCTTCTGTGGCTCCTGATCCGGAATCGGCCGGCCGTTGTTTCCAGAGACCGGATCCTGACCGACATCTGGCGCATGGCCGAGGACGTCGAGACCCGAACCGTGGATGCCCACATCCGCAACCTTCGAAAAAAGATCGGCAAGCACAGGATCTCGACTGTGATCGGTACCGGATACCGGTTCGAGCACGCTCCCCTGGAGGAGCCGAACCCGGCGCGAGGATGACCACTTCGCCGCGCGGTCCCTCGCTGATTCTTCCTGGAACGCTGATTCTATCCTTCGCTTTCGGGGCCCTTTTCCTGGTCGGCCTCGTGCTGGATCGACCGTGGAACCGGACATTGATCGCGGTCGGTGGTCTCGGTCTTTTTACCCTGGCCGCGTCCCTCTCCTGGCTGCTCGTCTCTCGCGAGCGTCAGGCGCGGGAGCTGACCGATCGGACGATAGTGAGTCTGGCCGCCGACGAGACCTCGCCCGTCGCTGCGACCTCCTACGCGGGGGATCTGGCTGAGCTGGCCCGCCTTCTCGACGCGCTGAACCGGACAGTCATCGAGCAGCGCCGGACGATCGAAACGCTGCGGAGCGTGCGCGCGCGGATCCTCGACGCGATCGGTGAAGGGATTCTGGCCATCGATCGCGAGAAAAACATTGTCTTCGCGAATCGGAAAATGCTGGATCTGGTCGGCGCGGCGACAGCGGTAGCGAACACGCCCTTCTATCAGTGGATCCGACACTCCGCGATTCACTCCGCGATCGATCGCGCGCTGGAAGGCCATCCCGCTTCCGAGATCGTATCGATCTCTACCGGCGGACCGGAGCGTCAGGTCAGAGTTCAGGTGTTTCCCTTCGGAGAGGAGTCCGAGGTCGCAGCCGTCGCCGTCTTCATCGACGTGACCCGGGTGGAAAAGCTCGAGCGGATCCGCCGCGACTTTCTGTCGGACTTCTCCCACGAGGTGCGGACTCCCCTGGCTGGCCTCCGGACCGCGGTCGAAACGCTGGAGGGAGGGGGGCTCGAAGCGGAGCAGCAGGAGCAGCTCTGGGGTATCGCGAACCGCCAGCTCATCCGGCTGGAGCGTCTCGTTCACGACCTGTCGGAGCTCAACCGCATCGAGTCGGGCGAGCTCGAGTTGGTCGTGCGAAAGGTGGATCTCAGCGCCCTTGTCCGCGATCTCGCCAAAGACTTCGGCGAGCGCGCGGCGTCCCGTCAGGTCAGTCTCGTGGTGAGTGCCGAAGGGCCCGTCGAAGTTCTCGTCGATCCGCAGAGAGTCCAGCAGATCGTCGGAAATCTGATCGACAACGCCGTGAAGTTCAGTCCGCGCGGCGGTAAGGTCACCCTCCGGGCGTCCGGAACGGAGGACCGCGTCTCCATCGAAGTGTCCGACCAGGGGGAGGGAATCGCCGAGGGAGAAAAACGGCGGATTTTCAACCGCTTCTATCGCGTCGATCGCAGCCGATCGCAGGAAGTCCCCGGCACGGGACTCGGGCTCGCGATCACCAAGCATCTCGCCGCTCTTCAGGGCGGCAGCATCGAAGTGGACAGCGAACCGGGAAGAGGCGCGACCTTTCGGGTCACCCTTCCCCGCAATGCGTGACCGGAGCCTGCTCTTCAGTCGCGGAAGGGGTAGTGATACCGGCTGTCGATGATGAAGAACATGCGATCCCATCGCGTCCGGTCGAAGAAGTGGATCGCGACGTCGGCGAGGCCCGCGATCAGGCCGGGCGGCTGCTCACCTTCCACCTGTTCGGAGTCCCAGGACCAGTAGATGATGAAGGGGCGCCCCTTGATCAACTCCCGTTTCACCGGGCCCCAGTAACGGGAGTCGTACGAATCGTCCCGGTTGTCGCCCATGACGAAGTACGACCCGTCCGGCACGACGTAGTCGGCCATCTGGTCGCGGGAGCGATAGGGCTCGGGAAGATTCGGAGCCGCCGGAATCACGTTCGGGTCGCGATGTGTGATGTACGGCTCGTCGAGGGGCTCGCCGTTGATGAAGATCTGGCGGTCGGTCATCGAGATGGTTTCGCCCGGCAGGGCGATCACCCTCTTCACGTAATCGAGCGACGGATTCTCCGGGAAGCGGAAAATCACGATGTCCCCCCGGCGGACGTCCCGGAGAGGGAGAATCTTCTCGAGGGCACTCGGGCCCGGAGCGCCATAAATGGCCTTGTTGACGAACAGGTGGTCGCCGATCAGCAGGTTGTCGATCATCGACCCCGTCGGGATCTTGAAGGACTGGAAGGCGAAGATACGAACGAAGTTGAGGAAGATCATCGCGATGACGATCGCCTCGAAATTGTCCCGCAGGCCTGACTTCTGCTGACTCTCGGTGCTCATATCCCTCTCGGAACGCCGTTTTCCGCGGCCGGCCACCGGGACCGCGCCGTGCGCCGGAATGAATAGCCTCCCAAACGGATCGAGGGCGGTTTCATTCCGGTCGAGCTCTCAAAGCGGCGTGGGGGCCGCACCGGGACCCGATCCGCGACGACCAAAGGCCGTTTTTCCGCCGCAAGCCCCGTGGCTTCCTCCTCCGCTAGAATAAGCGGGAGGGAGGTGACGTTTCCGAACTGGCCAAACGTCACCAGAAAAGACGAGGATTCGTTCATGAAACCAGAGATCCACCCCCAGTACCAGCAGGTCGACGTCCACTGCGCATGCGGTGAGACGTGGACGACGAGCTCCACCAAGAAGGAGCTGCGCCTCGAGATCTGCTCGAAGTGCCATCCCTTCTACACCGGTCGCCAGAAGCTGGTGGACTCCGCCGGCCAGGTGGCCCGCTTCAACAAGAAGTACGCGAAGAAGGACTGATCGTGACGCGCGCGCTCGGACGAAGCTGGAAGGCGGCGGCCCGGGGATTCGCGGGCGCCTTCGGAGCATTCACCAACGGCCTGACCTCGGCGAACCCTTCCGCGGGAGCGGATCGGAACGTCGACATGCTGATCGGCGGTCAGGCGGTCATCGAGGGCGTGATGATGCGCTCTCTCAGCGGATATACCGTCGCCGTCCGGCAGCCGGCCGGCGGCATCGCCATCCGCCGAGACCGCCTCACCTCGCTCGGCCAGAAGTACCCGCTGCTCAAGCTGCCGATCCTGCGCGGCTCCGTCGTCCTGATCCAGTCCCTGGTCCTCGGCATCCGCGCGCTCAATTACTCCGCCTCGGTTTCGAGCGAGGGGAAGGATGGGGAGCCCGAGATGTCCAACTGGGCGGTCGCCTCCTCGATGGGCATGGCGTTCCTGCTCGGCGTCGGGCTGTTCGTTCTCGCCCCGCTCGGACTGACCAACCTGATCCGGCACACCATCGCGCCGGAGATGGGGAACTTCGCCTACAACACCATCGACGGGATCATCCGCGCCGTCTTCTTCTTCCTCTACATCGTCGCCATTTCTTACATGGATGACATCCGCCGGGTGTTCCAGTACCACGGCGCGGAGCACAAGACCGTCTACACCTTCGAGGCGCGCGAGGAGCTGACGGTCGAGAATGCGAAGGAGAAATCGACCCTCCATCCGCGGTGCGGCACCAGCTTTCTGCTGTTCGTGATGGCGATCTCGATCGTGGTCTTCTCGCTGGTGCCGTCCACAGCGCCCTTCGTGGTGAAGTTCGGCGCGCGGATCGTGCTCCTGCCGCTCATCGCCGGCATCGCCTACGAGATCATCCGTTTCTCCGCCCGGCACCTGGACAATCCCCTCTGCCGCGTTCTGATCGCTCCCGGCCTCTGGCTTCAGAAGATCACCACCAGGGAGCCGGACGACTCGCAGCTCGAAGTCGCCATCGTGGCGCTCCGCGAGGCACTTCTGTACGACCTGATCGACGAGACTGAGCCCGCGGTCGCTTAGATACCCTTAGTTACTTTCTGCGGGAAGGCCTCGACAGGCCTTCCCGTTTTCTTTGCCCGGAACCCGCGCCGCGCCCATCGCGGCCGGCAGGAGCGGTTTCGATGTACGAAAAACTGAAGGAAATCGAGCGAAAGTACGAGGATCTCCAGCAGAAGCTGAACGACCCGACGATCGTGAACGACCTCGGCGTTTACCGGGCGACCATGAAGTCGCTCTCGGACCTCGAGGAGCTGGTGCAGAAGTACCGGGAGCATCGCGAAACGTCCGATCGCCTCGACGAGACGCGGAAAATGCTCGGGACGCTGACCGCCTCCGAAGCGGAGCTTCGAGGCCTCGCCGAGCTCGAGATCGAGGAGCTGGAGCAGAAGGCGGGCCAGCTGGAACGCGACCTCCAGGTTCTGCTTCAACCGAAAGATCCGAATGACGAAAAGAACGTGTTCGTCGAGATCCGCGCGGGGACCGGGGGTGATGAAGCTTCGCTGTTCGCCTCCGAGATCATGCGGATGTACATCCGGTACGCCGAGCTCCGACGCTGGAAAGTGGACGTTACGGATGCGAACTACTCACCCGTGGGCGGCATCAAGGACGCGACCCTGATGATCGAGGGCAACCGGGTTTACTCCAGGCTCAAGTACGAGTCGGGAGTGCACCGCGTCCAGCGCGTACCGGCGACCGAGACCCAGGGGCGAATCCACACCTCGGCGATCACCGTCGCGATCCTTCCGGAGGTCGAGGACATCGATATTCAGGTGAGCGAGAAGGATCTTCGGATCGACACGTTCTGCTCATCGGGACCGGGAGGGCAGTCGGTCAACACGACCTACTCGGCGGTCCGCATGACACACATCCCATCCGGGGTCGTTGTCTCCTGTCAGGACGAGAAGTCGCAGATCAAGAACCGCGCGAAGGCGCTGAAGGTGCTCAAGGCGAGGCTGTACGACCTCGAGCAGGCCAAGCGCGAGGCCGAGCTTTCGGCCCAGCGGAAGGGGATGATCGGCTCCGGCGATCGCTCGGAGAAGATTCGGACCTACAACTTTCCGCAGGACCGGGTCACCGACCACCGGATCGGACTGACCGTTCACAACCTCCCCGCCATCATGAACGGCGAGCTGGACGCGGTGATCGAGCCGGTGGTCTCCCATTTCGATGCCGAACGGATGAAGGAAGCCGTCGGCTGAGAGCACTGGCCGGACGAAAAAAAGGGCGAGCCGCGGGGCTCGCCCTTTTTGTTCTCTGAGGTCCGGATCAGCCCTTGATGCTGCCACGCACCGGAAGGGTGTAGACCGGGCTGTACTGATCGTTCGTGTAGATCTTGATGTTGCTGTCGAAGGCGCCAGCCTTGCCCGGCTGGGCGAGGCGGACGGTGACCTCGAAGGCGCCGTCGCCGGCCGGCTTGGCCTCGGCCACGATGCCCGGGTTGGAGGACTCGACTCTGGTCACCTCGAACGCATCACTCGTGCGGCTGGTCGAACCGACCATGACGGTGCGCGTGGCGGCCGGATCACCGAAAGTCACCTCTCCGAAGTTCAGCACCGAAGGGTTGACGACGTAGGCGGGACGGATCAGCCCGGTCACCGACAGCAGGAACTCCGGCTGATGCTTGGAGTTGGTGATGATCTTGACCTTCTCGGCGATCGGGCCGACTTTGGCCTCGGGGCCGCCGACGGTCACATTGAGGCGGTACTGCTCCTGGCCCGAGCGTCCGACCGAAGCCCGCTCAGCAACGGGGACCTTCTCATAGTCGACTTTGATGTAGTCGGCCGGGGATTCAATGCTGACGATTTCGAACGGTTCTTCATCCTCGGTCACCAGGATCGTGGTCTGCTTGTCGGTCTGGCCGAGCTGAAGCATGTAACGGAGAAATCCGTTCGGAAAGGCCTGCACGTACGGCTTGACGTCAGCGCGCATCGTGAGCTGGGCCATCGGGGTGGCCGGGTCGTTGGTCTGGACCGCGATCGTTTTCGCGATCGGACCGCTGAAGGTGGTCGTATCGACGACGGCATGGATCTTTCCGGTCTGACCCGGCTTGATCACTTTGTCGAAGTCAGCGACCGTGCAGCCGCAGGCGGGCTGGACGCTCAGGATCTCGAGGTCGGCCGAGCCGATGTTCCGAATCGTGAAATCCCAGGCGATCGTTTCGCCCTTGGGAACGGTTCCAAAATCCCTGACTGGATCGGCCAGTGACAGTTTCGGGGCCGGCGTGGCGCCACTCTGCTGAGCGACGGCTCCGGCGGTCAGCCCGAGAGCGACCATGACCGTCAAAATCGAAACGAACTTCCTGGAAAGCATATATAACTCCTTTGCCGATGGTTGATTGAAACGCGAACCGATCGCTGATCCCCGTAACCGAACAGGGTGTCGAAAACCAGCATTCCCTTTGAAAATCAAACGTTTTGGCCCCGATTCATCGCACGGAAATTGCTTTCCTCACGAGGCCGCTCGAAGCCCGGCGCCCACACCACACTGAGAGGTAATTCATGCCCCACGTCGCGATACCTGAGAACCCCCGGCGCATCTACCTGATCGGAATCGGGGGAACCGCCATGGCCTCGCTCGCCGGAATGCTGAAAGAGCGAGGCTACATCGTCGGCGGTTCTGATGAGAAGGTCTACCCACCCATGTCCACTTACCTCGAGAAAAACGGGATCGACGTTCTCGAAGGGTATACGCGGGACCACCTGGAGACGTTTCGGCCGGATCTGGTCGTGATTGGCAATGTCGCGGCCCGTACGAATCCGGAGGCGGTCGCCACCCTGGAGATGGACCTCCCCTACACCTCGATGCCCGAGGCGATTTACGGCCTGTTTCTCAAGGGGAAGCACTCGATCGTCGTGACTGGAACGCACGGGAAAACGACGACCACGTCGCTTCTCGCCTGGATGCTCGAGGCCGCCGGCGAGGACCCCTCTTTCGTGGTCGGAGGGATCCCGGTGAACTTCCAGCACAACTTCAAGCTGGGCGAGGGTCCCCATTTCGTCATTGAAGGGGACGAGTACAACACGGCTTTCTTCGATAAGGGGCCGAAGTTTCTTCACTACCGGGCTGACTCGCTGCTGATCAACAACATCGAGTTCGATCATGCCGACATCTACGACGGGCTCGAGGCGATCATGAAGGCTTTCAGGATGGTCGTGGAGCAGACGGAGCCCGAAGACCGGATCATCGCGAACGAGGATGACGAGAACGTGCGCCAGCTCCGTTCCGGGGCGCGTGGAGAGTGGATCAGCTACGGGCTCGCGGCCGAGCGCGATTACCAGGCGCTCGAGATCGAGTACGAGCCGGCAGGCACTGCGTTCACCGTCGTGCGGAGGGGCAAGCAGTGGGCTCGCTTTCGGACGACTCTGTCGGGCGCTCACAACGTGCTCAACGCTCTGGCGAACATCGCCCTTTGTGCCGAGCTCGGTCTCGAGCCGGAGCGGATCCAGAAGGGTCTCGAGAGTTTCGAAGGAATCAAGCGGAGGATGGAAGTTCGCGGCGTGGAGCGCGGCGTGACCGTCATCGACGATTTCGCCCATCACCCGACCGCCATCGGCACCACGCTCAAGGGGGCGAGCGGGCGCTATCCCGGCCGGAAGATCTGGGCCGTTTTCGAGCCGAGGTCGATCTCCTCGGCCCGCAAGGAGTTCGAGGAGGGATACAAGAAGGCGTTCCTCGAGGCGGGTCAGGTCGTCATCGGCCCTGTCTACTACAGAGAGCGCTACGCAACCCGGTACGGTCTGGACAGGATGATGTCGGTCGAGTCCATCCTGCAATCGCTGACTTCGGCGGGGGTGCCCGCAACCCAGATCGACGACATCGACGAGATCGCGGCGACCATCGGACGAGAGGCCGCAGAAGGCGACGTGGTTCTGGTGATGTCATCGGGCGGCTTCGGGGGAATCCACGAGAAGATCCTCGAATCGCTCAGGGGCTGACGGCGGCTTCCGGCGCCTGGAATACCGCTCCCCGCGGGATCGTTCGCAGGATTTCCAATTCCTGGGACCGTCAATAAACCTCCTGGCTGGAAAAAAAGGGAGCAAGAGAAACATGCCCGAGAACAAAGCTAAAGAGCTGATGCGGAAGCACGACCTCCGGCTCGAAGACATGAAGGAAGGGAAGCACCGGCTTCACCACCTTCGGTCGATCGTCCGGAATGAGGAGCTTCCCTTCGAAGTGTTCCAGGCGCTCGTCAAGATGCGCCGATGATCGGAGAGATCCGATGACAACGAGCGGCCCGCGGGCCGCTCGTTTCGTTTTCGGCCCCTCGGCTCGCTGGCGTCCCCTGGCCGGGAGTGGTAGAACTGGCGGTCTTCGGTCGAAACCCGTTTGAAGTGGAGGTCCTGCTGGTGCAGTTCAGTCGCGAAGCCGAAACCCTGATCAAGAACAAGTCGTGGGAGGAGCTCGAGAGCCGCTGGATGGCGGAGCTCGAGGCCGACCCGAGGCGATTGGACGAGTTCCTCCCGGTCGCTCACCAGCTGCGCAAGGCAGACGAACGCTCCCGCGCGGACTCGCTCCTGGATCTGCTTGCGGAGGCTCTCAAGGACGCCGGCGCCTGGGAAGAGCGGCTGACCGTGCTGCGTGAGATCGGACGCCTTTCGAGAAGGCAGGCCACTCTGGCCGCCCCCCTCGAGGAAGCGTTGCGGAAGGCTCTCGGCTCCCGCCCTTCCTTCGACAAGGTGATGGCCGCCATCGGCTTCGACGCGAAAGAGCAGAACCCGGTCGACAAGGCCGAGAAGATTCAGCTCTGGCTGACCTACGACGTCGGGGAGTACTTTTTCATGGCGGGGAGAGGCCCCGGCGTGGTGACCGAGCTCAACCCCGACCTGGCGATCTGCCGGCTCGACTTCGAGAAACAGAAGCGAGTCGCGATTCCTCTCGGCGCCGCCCAGAAGAACCTGATTCCTCTTCCTCCCGGCCACATACTCCGCGACTCGTTCGAGCGTCCGGATGAGCTGAGGGAAGAGGTTCTCGCCTCCCCCGGCGAGGCCTTCGGGCGGCTTCTTCAGAGCTTTGGAAGGCCGATGGTGGTCGGCGAGGTCAAGGACGCGATGCTCGGAATCGTCCCCGACGCGAAGTGGAACACCTGGTGGACGGCGGCGCGCAAGAACCCCAGGATCGTCACCTCGGGCAAGGGAGTGAAGGCCAGCTACGACTGGAGCGCAACGGAGGTCGACGCCGAATCCTCGATCCGCCGGGAGTTCGAGCAGGCCGGTCATCGCGCGCGTGTCGACCTCGCGAAGAAGCACAGTTCCCGCAGCCGGGAGCTGGCCGACCATTTCGCCACGGTTCTGACGAAGGAGGCCGAGCACCTCGCGGACACGGATCCTTCGCGCGCCTGGGAGACGCTCGCGGTCCTCGACAAGCTTCCCGGCAAGGCCGACTCGACCATCGATCGCGACGAGCTCCTCCTGGCCCCGATGGCGTCGCGAGTAGCGTCGGGCATCTCGGACCGGAACCTTCGCGAGAAGGCGATCGAGATCATTCGGGAGCGCCATCCCGAATGGCCCAAGGTCTTCGGGGAGATCTTCTTCCTCGATGACGATCTCCGCATCCTCAGCAGCGTTCACGAATCTCTGGAGAAGGACGCGCCCGAGATCGCCGATCGGCTGATCGACGAAACGCTCAGGCACCCGAGGCGTCATCCCCGAGCCTTCTACTGGTTCGTCAAGACGATCGCGGACAAAGAGGAGTTGTCGGAGAGGGCGACCATCAACCTTCTCAATCAGATGCTCGAGGCGATCGGGTGGGAAGAGTTCTCCGCGATCCGGGCCCGGATGAGGGAACTGTTCGATCGCGGAGGCCTGGCCGTCCGGATTCTGATGCGAGGAGACAACCCCGAGGGGACGCGCAAGCTCATCGAGACGCTCGAGCGCTTCGGCAGCCTCGAGGAGTATCGCCGCGATCTGCTCCGCGACGCTGCCCACATGGCGTATCCCGATCTGAGAGCGCCTCAAATCGAGCCCATCTTCGCGACCGCGAAGGCTCTCGAGGCCAAGAAGGAAGAGTTCGAACGGATGAAGACCGTCGAGATCCCCGAGACGCTGAAGGCGATTCAGGTCGCGCGCGAGATGGGTGACCTCCGGGAGAATTTCGAGTACAAGGCAGCGCGCCAGCGACAGGAGTACCTCTCGGCGAGGGTCGCCGAGTTGTCGGGAGAGCTGTCCCGGGTCCGGGTGATCGATCCGGCCGAGGTCGACATCAGCGAAGTGCGGATCGGCACGACCGTCAGCCTCAGGAACGGCGAGGTCCAGCGCACGGTCGCCATCCTCGGACCCTGGGAATCGGACCCGGAGCATGGAATCTACTCCAACCAGAGCGAGGCCGCGCACGCGCTGATCGGGCGCAAGGCGGGCGAGGTCGTCACCTTCATGGGCAACGATTACGTCGTCGAGGGGATCGACCGCTGGCAGGATTGACGCATCGGCTAGAATGAATCCGTTCCAAACCCAAGGTACAACAGGGAGCGTTCATGACCTACATCATTGCCGAGCCCTGCATCGGCACGAAGGACACAGCCTGCGTTGACGTCTGTCCCGTCGACTGCATCCATCCCCGCAAGGACGAAGGGGATTTCGAAGAGGCGGAGATGCTCTACATCGATCCGGAAGTCTGCATCGACTGCGGAGCCTGCGAACCCGCCTGCCCCGTCCAGGCGATCTTTCCGGAGGATCTTCTTCCGGAGAAGTGGACCCACTTCACGCAGATCAACGCCGACTGGTACAAAAAGTAAGAGCTTTTCCGTTTCATCGGCGCCGTTTGTGACCCGGCTCACGGAACGAATCGAGGGCGACGGCTACATTCACCTCGCCGAGGAAATCGAGGATTCGAGCTCCGAGGCGCGTGAACGGATTGAAACCCTTCCGGTCGCCACTTCTTCGAGTCTCGGCCACTTCGGTGGCCGGGTTGGTTGGGCGAATGGGCAACTCTCCTGGGCAAACCTCCTCGCGGCTGGAGGGGTTTCAGTCGGTTCACGCGTGTGGGGTGGGTGAACACCGAAAGGCGAGCCATCAGGCTCGCCTTTTCGTCGTTCAGGAGCTCTTTTCCCCCGGCCAGCGCTCTCCGTTCAGCGAGGTCACGAACTTCGCCACCTCCATGTAATCCGCTCCCGCCCCGAGTTCCTTGAGCGCGGCGGTGAAAAGAGTCGACGTCAGCCCGATCAGCGGTGTGGCCAGATGCTGGGAGTGGGCCATGCTCGCGGCGATCCGAACGTCCTTGTCGAGAAGGGCCAGCTTGAACGTCAGAGGCCACTCCCCCCCGATGATCCTGCTCGGGAGCAGGTTCTCGCTGGCGTTCGACCGGCCGCTGCCCGAGTTGATGACTTCGAGAGCCTTTTCGAGGTCGAGGCCGAGCGCCTTGAGAGACAGTAGGCCTTCGGCGGCGGCCCAGAGGTTCGCCGCGAGCATCGCGTTGTTCACGGCCTTGACCGCGTGGCCGGCTCCGATCGCCCCGACGTGAACGATCCTCGTCCCCATCGAAGCGCAGATCTCCCGGGCCCGTTCGAAGTCCTCGGCCGATCCCCCGATCATGATGGTCAGGGTACCCGCTTCGGCTCCCGGGGTTCCCCCCGTGACCGGAGCATCGACGAAACGAATCCCCTTTTCCTCCAGCCCTGCGGCGGTCGCCCGGCTGGTCTGCGGGTCGCCGCTGGTCATGTCCATCCAGAGCACGCCGCTTCGCAGCCCGGCGGCGGTGACGATTCTCGCCAGCTCGGCCACCTCCGCGCTGGTCGGCACGATCGAGATGACGACATCCGCCGTGGCGCACTGGTCCAGACTGTCGGCGAAGGTGGTGCCGTGCTCGCCGGCATGCCTGCGCGCGACCTCGGGGGTGCGATTCCAGACGGTGACCTCGTGGTTGCGTGACAGGTTGGCCGCCATCGGATATCCCATGGCGCCGAGCCCCAGAAAAGCGATTTTCATCGGAAAAACCTCCCCCGGCATCATATCCAAGCCGGTCCGGGGAGCTGAGTGACGGCGGAGAACGAAGCGTGTGAGGGGGGTCCCTCGGCCCTGGCGCGGGGCGGAAGCTCCGAATCGGGGGAGTGAAGGATGACATCGCCTTTCTTTGGTGTTAGATGGGGCGCCCAGCGGTGTGACGCGGGCCAGAAGACCAATGACAGACCCGAAGCTGATCCGTAATTTCTCGATCATTGCCCATATCGACCATGGGAAGACGACCCTTTCCGACCGGATCCTGATGAGGACCGGGGCGGTCGAGGCGCGCCAGATGGGCGAGCAGATGCTCGATGACATGGACCTGGAGCGCGAGCGGGGGATCACCATCAAGGCCCGTGCCGTGACGCTGAACTACAAGGCTCAGGACGGACAGACCTACCTGTTCAACCTGATCGATACCCCGGGGCACGTGGACTTCACGTACGAAGTGAGCCGCAGCCTCGCGGCGTGCGAGGGAGCGGTTCTGGTCGTGGATGCGACCCAGGGAGTCGAGGCGCAAACGCTGGCCAACAGCTATCTGGCGATCGAGAACGACCTCTCGATCATTCCGGTGATCAACAAGGTCGATCTCCCCTCGGCGGAGCCGGACCGCGTCCGCGAGCAGATCGAGCAGGTCATCGGGCTCGACGCGCACGACGCGGTGCTCGCCTCGGCCAAGGTCGGCCTGGGGGTCGAGGAAGTTCTCGAGAGGATCGTTTCCGCGATCCCGGCGCCGACGGGCGAGGCCGGCAGCCCCCTGCGCGCCCTTCTGTTCGACTCCTGGTACGACCCCTACCGCGGCGTCATGGTTCTGGTGCGCGTGATCGACGGCGAGCTGCGGAAAGGGATGACCATCCGATTCGTTTCGACCGGACGCAAGTACGAGGTGACGTCGCTCGGAGTCTTCAGCCCGAAGGCGCGCGAGGTCGAGAGTCTCGGCGTTGGAGAGGTCGGTTTCATCGGCGCGAACGTCAAGGACATCGTCCAGGCGAAGATCGGTGACACCGTGACGCAGGGCGACGCCGTGGTGGAGGCTCTTCCGGGTTTCGAAGACGTCAAGCCGATGGTCTTCGCGGGCATCTACCCGATCAACAGCGATGACTACGAGGACCTGCGGGACGCGGTGGCGAAACTGAAGCTAAACGACGCCTCGTTCAGCTACGAGCCCGAGACGTCGACGGCGCTCGGCTTCGGGTTCCGGTGCGGCTTCCTCGGACTGCTGCACATGGAGATCATCCAGGAGCGGCTCGAGCGGGAGTTCAACCTGGAACTGCTGACGTCGGCACCCGGCGTCCGCTACATCGTCCACACAACGGACGGCAGGACACTCGATGTCGAGAATCCTCAGAAGCTTCCCGATCCTTCGACGATCGGCTTCATCGAAGAGCCCTTCATTCTGGCGACGATTCTGACCAAGGACGAATTCGTTGGCCCGATTCTCGCTCTTGCGACAGACAGGCGCGGCATCCAGAAGAAGCTGGAGTATGTCGCGGCCAACAGGGTAATGATCGTTTACGAGATGCCGCTGAATGAGGTGATTCTCGATTTCTTTGACAAGTTGAAATCGATCTCCCGCGGTTACGCGTCGCTGGACTATCAGTTCGTCGGCTATCGTCAGAGCGATCTGGTGAAGCTCGACATTCTGGTCAACGGCGAACCGCTCGACGCGCTCTCTCTGATCGTGCATCGGGACAAGGCGTTCGGGCGGGGCAAGCTGCTCGTCGAGAAGATGAGGGAGTTCATTCCCCGTCAGATGTTCGAGGTCGCGCTTCAGGCGGCCGTCGGCAACAGGATCATTGCCCGCGAGACCGTGAAAGCTCTCCGGAAGAACGTCATCGCCAAGTGCTACGGCGGTGACATCTCGAGAAAGCGCAAGCTCCTCGAGAAACAGAAGGAAGGGAAGAAGCGGATGAAGAGGGTGGGGAAAGTTGACATTCCGCAGGAGGCGTTTTTGGCAGTGTTGAAAATCGACTGACCTCTCTCCGGCAGAAGGAGAGCGTCATGAAATCGCGCGTTGTGACTCTGGCTTTTTGCGCGACCATGCTGTCGATGGCCTGCGCGAGCACGTCCGCCCCTTCAGTCGATCCATCCGAATCCTTCCGCGTCCTCGGCCGTGAGAATGACGTTCGCGTCGATGCCCAGCTCTATACCCGTCAGATCGGCCCCTCCTCACCGGTCAGCCTCGTTTACGAGGTGAAGAACCTCAGCAGCCACCCGATCCTTTTCGCCCCGATCGAGCCGACCGTCGCCTATCACGCGGACTCCCGCACGATCACGGTCGGCCTCGGCGCCGAGATCCCGGTGATCGAGGCACTGCCGGCGATGGTTTCTCTCGCCCCGGGGGAAACCCGTTCCTTCACCGCGGGCGCAGCCTTGAAGCTCGCGGTTCCTAATGCGGTGCGCAGCGCGCATCCCAAATTCATCCAGGTCCGCTTCAACTACCTTCGCGATCCCGCCGGAATCGAGGAATGGATCGATTCCAGCGCCGTCGCGAGCGGGCCCAGTGAAGGACTGTTCCGGACGTGGGTCGAGCACATCGCCACGGTGGTGACGAACGCGCTTCCGATCCGATGGGGGGGACGCGAACAGCCGGGCATATCCGCGATCGATGCATCCCGGCGTTTCCCGCAGTGACCCGCTGTGGGAAGATGACGCCGGAGGATTCGGAATGAAGATCGGAAACCTGCTGCTGGCGGCGTGCCTCATGGTCGCGAGCGGATGCGCGACCACCAGTGTCGACCTCGAAGAACCGCGCAGGCTGCTCGGCACCGAAGACGGGATCCGGGTCGACGCCCAGATCTTCACCCAGAGTGTCGGCCCCGGCTCGAGCCTGCGCATGACCTGGGACATCACGAACGAGCGCGCCGAGCCGATCGCGGTGGCCGACCTGATCCCCGCCGTCTCCTTCGAAGAGGGAGAGAGGACGATCGTGATTCACCTCGGATCCGAAGTTCCCGGGCATCAGTTGGTCCCGAGGCTCGTCGAGATCCTTCCGGGAGAGAAGAAGAATTTCGGCGGAGTGGCGCGCCTGAATCTCACCCTCCCTCCTCCGACCCCGATCAATCCGTATCCGCGGTACATCCAGATCCGGGTCAGCGTGCTGTCCGACGTCGAGCCGTTCCGCGCGCTCGTCGGAATACCGGAAAATGCGGTGGCCGATTCGGCGCTGGCGGACGAGATGTTCACCAAGTGGCTCGAGTCGAACGTCTCGGTGAGAACCAACACGCTGCCGATCGACTGGATGGGAGCGCGCCGGCAGGAAGCCGAGGCAGCGCGTCAGAGGTTCTGAGCGCCGTCACGCCATGAGAAAGGCCCGCCGATGGCGGGCCTTTCTCATTTGAGCTTCAGAGGGCCGAGCTGGAGGTATCGTTCAGAAGGAACCGATCGCCTCGGACTCGTCTTCATAGACCTCGAAGACGGTGATCAGCTGGGTGACCTGCAGCAGGTCGGTCACCTTGCCGGGCAGATGAATCAGCTTGAGCTTGCCGCCCCTGTTGGTGACCGTGGTGTAAGCGCCGACCAGTTCACCGATTCCCGACGAGTCGATCGTCGAGACGTCTTTCATGTCGAGGAGGATGTGATTCTTTCCTTCCTTGACCGCATTGGTGATCACGTCGCGGAGCTGAGAGTCGCCGGCCCCGATCGTGATCTTTCCTTCGAGTTTGATGATCTCCACGCCATTCACGTTGCGAGAGCTGGTTTTCATATTGTCTCCTTCGGTCCTGTCGAGCTGCGCAGCTCAGGATTCCGTTTGCTGTTCGAGCATCTTGGTCATCACCAGCCGCGTTCCTCCTGCAAAGGAGAAATCGTAGTCGACCGAGTCCATGAACGTCTTCATATAGAAGATACCCCGCCCGCTGGTCTTCATCAGGTTCGGCGGGCTCAGAGGATCGCTGACTTCTGCCGGATCGAATCCCGTCCCTTGATCCGAGATCTCGACCGACAACCGGCTCCCTTCGAGGCGGAAGACGGTGTTCACCTTCTTCGCCACGTCGAGCCGGTTTCCGTGCTTGATGGCGTTTGCCACCCCTTCCCGCACCGCCATCCCGACCCAATGGGCCGCATCATCATCCACTCCCGCATGTTCGCACAGGTGTTCCGCGATCACCTGAACCAGCTCGATATTCTCGAACCGGCTGCTGATCGTGATTTCAATCCGTTCTGAGCGGCGTTCCATCGGATGAGTCAGGCCGCGATTCTAAGGGAGTCTTTCCTTCCGGCACAAGC
>Ga0209347_1001876_pt1 | contig 30541 bp, 21 predicted proteins | sample AutmiccommuBRH23_FD_187382 | JGI IMG/M metagenome (GOLD analysis project Ga0209347, IMG submission 187382) | Deep subsurface microbial communities from Mt. Terri, Switzerland - Autotrophic microbial communities BRH/23 (SPAdes) (version 2) | ecosystem: Environmental > Aquatic > Deep subsurface >...
CAATTTTAGCCAAATTAAAGGTTTTAACGCCCCAAATTTTTGAAATATCGCCAATCGCTTTGACTTCAGGATAATACTTTTCGACATATTTAATCATTAAATACGTTTGTAAACCATCCGCAAGCCAAGCATCTTCTCTCTGGTTAAACAGAAAAACTTGGTCTATATATTTTCTGCTTAAAATTTTAAATAGTTGAATGTCAAATTCAAAAACATCATTAAAAGGTTTTAAAAAAGAGGGTAATTGGTTAAAGCCATATACTGGATTTTTTTCATATTCAATTTTATTAATGAGAAGTTTTTCATGCGGATAGTCGCCTAAATAAGATGCAATAAAGGAGAGTTCTCTGTTGATGATTTCTGTTTTAATGACAGCATGCAATTTTTTCGAATCTATGTTCGTGATTACAGAAACGGGCGCAGAATTATAGGCAATAAAATCATTTTCCTTGGTGATGTTTAAGTCGATATCCTGTCTATTATTTCCAACCAGTTTATAGCTGTTAAAATTGGCCAGTGAATCAACGGAAACCGTTAAATCACTGTTTAACACATAATCTTTTGGTAATTTAATGTTTATCAGATAATTTGTAAAATCAACATACAAATCATCCATATCCAAGTTATTTTGAAGATGCCATTTTCCGTCGAAAACAGCCGGAATTAAATACCAATACCGTAAATTATAGCCAGTTTTGTTTACGCCATAATTTGTAAACTTATCGTTGGGAATTTTTAAGGTGTATGTTGCAATTATTTTTATGGATTCTTTCGGTTTTAAAGATTGCTTTAAATTGATTTTTAAGATATCCGGATTTTGCTCGGTAATTTCCCAAGTGACAAGATCGTAATTCACCGAGAAACTATTTATTTTAGCACTACCTCTGTGCTTTTCATTGGCAAAATGAAATGTTTTTGAATAATTTTCAATAAAACGGTTGGCCAGTGGTGTGTTTTTATCCTTATAGGCATTTGCCCAGTTATGAAAATATACCGTATTTAATGTACTGTCTGATTTGTTGAAAAAATTGATTTCCTGCTGTATTTTAAGTTCATTTTTTTGCGTATTTAAAACAGCAAGAATGGTGGTGTTGTTTGTTTGGGAATTCATATAATTCCAACAAAGAATACCGGCTAAAAGCGTTAAAATTAGCTGTTTTTTCAAGGGTTTGCTTAAAAATTAGGGCTTAAACTGTATTTTTTATAGAAGTTGTTTATCACTTCCAAAACTTCATCTTCCGTGTCAACAATTGAAATTAAATTAAGATCTTCCAAACTGATGGTTCCTTCATTCACCAAAGTATTTTTAATCCAATCCATCAATCCTGACCAATATTTTGTGCCAACCAAAACGATTGGAAATTTTCCGATTTTTTTTGTTTGAATCAAGGTGATTGCCTCAAAAAGTTCATCCATGGTTCCAAAACCTCCCGGCATCACCACAAATCCCTGAGAATATTTAATGAACATCACTTTACGAACAAAAAAGTAATCAAAATCCAAACTTTTATCGGAGTCAATGTACGGATTGTCATGTTGCTCAAAAGGCAATTCAATATTTAAGCCAACCGAAGTTCCTTTACCGCGTCGTGCGCCTCTATTTCCTGCTTCCATAATTCCTGGACCGCCACCAGTCACAATACCGTATCCATGGGTAGTTAAATTATACGCAATATTTTCGGCCAGTTTATAATATTCATGGTCTTCTTTTGTGCGAGCAGAACCAAAAATAGTTACGCAAGGCCCAATTTTACTGAGTCGCTCAAAACCCTCAACAAACTCTGCCATAATTTTAAAGATGGCCCAAGAATCATTGGTTTTAATTTCATTCCACGTTTTTTGCTTGAATTTTTCTCTTATTTGTCTGTCTTCATTTGTCATAATTACGTTGTAATTTCTTTATTATTTGATAAAATTCTGAATTTTCTATGAAAACCTGTGGGCTAATTTAATTCTTTTTTTAAGAATTTGGCCGTATAGCTTTTTTTATGTTGGCTAACTTCTTCCGGCGTTCCAAAACAAATTAGCTGTCCGCCCTTTTTTCCGCCTTCCATGCCAATGTCAATCACGTAGTCAGCAAGTTTTACAACATCTAAATTATGTTCTATAACTAGAATGGTGTTTCCTTTGTTTGCCAATTTATTCAAAACTTCCATCAATACACGAATGTCTTCAAAATGAAGTCCGGTGGTTGGTTCATCTAAAATATAAAAAGTGTTTCCGGTATCTTTTTTAGACAATTCTGAAGCCAGTTTTATGCGTTGCGCTTCACCTCCGGATAAAGTGGTAGATTGCTGTCCCAGTTTGATGTAGCTTAACCCAACATCTTGGATTGTTTTCAGTTTTCTGTGGATTTTGGGAATGAGTTCAAAAAATGAAGTCGCTTCTTCAATGGTCATATTCAACACATCGGAAATTGATTTTCCTTTGTACCTAATTTCCAGAGTTTCTCTGTTGAAGCGTTTTCCCTGACAGGTTTCACATTCTACATGCACATCGGGTAAAAAATTCATTTCTATCACACGAACGCCGCCGCCTTCGCAAGTTTCGCAGCGCCCGTCTTTCACGTTGAATGAAAATCGGCCCGGTTTGTAACCTCTTATCGCCGCCTCGCTGGTTTTGGCAAACAAATCCCGGATTTCGCTAAAAACGCCGGTATAAGTGGCCGGATTTGAGCGTGGCGTTCTGCCGATTGGCGATTGGTCTATGGCAATTACCTTGTCAATATGTTCCAATCCTTCAATGGATTTGTAAGGCATTGGTTTTTTAACGCCGTTGTAAATATGTTCGTTTAAAATGGGATATAATGTTTCGTTGATTAAGGTCGATTTTCCGCTGCCTGAAACACCGGTCACGCAAATTAATTTTCCCAATGGAAAGACAACTGTAATATTTTTTAAATTGTTTCCGGTGGCTCCTTTTAACACTATTTTGTGTCCGTTTCCTTCACGGCGCTTTTTAGGAACTTCAATGCTTTTGGTTCCGTTTAAATAATCGGCGGTCAGCGTATGGTGTTGTTTTAGATCTTCACAAGTTCCTTCGCTCACAATTTCTCCACCGTGAATGCCTGCGCCCGGACCAATATCGAGCACAAAATCGGCGTGCTGGATCATTTCTTTGTCGTGCTCAACCACAATCACGGAATTACCGATATCGCGTAAATTCAATAGTGAATTAATTAATTTTTGATTGTCGCGTTGGTGCAAACCAATACTTGGTTCATCCAAAATATAAAGCACGCCAACCAGTTGCGAACCAATTTGTGTTGCCAAACGTATGCGTTGCGCTTCGCCGCCCGACAATGATTTTGAGCTTCTGTCGAGCGCTAAATAATCCAAACCAACATCCAATAAAAACTGAATTCTGGTTCTGATTTCTTTCAGTATTTCTGTAGCAATTTTGATTTGTTTTTCGGTTAGTTTTTCTTCAATTTTGGCAAACCAATTCGCAAGTTCGGTTATGTCGAGCTGCGCCAACTCCGATATGTTTTTATCATTGACCTTAAAATACAAGGCTTCCTTTTTTAGCCTTTTTCCATCGCATGTTTCGCAATTGATCTCGTCCATAAATTCTTTTGCCCATCGTTTTATGGAAGTTGAATCGCTTGTATTATATTGGTTTTCAATAAAATGAATGATTCCTTCAAAATCAATTTCATAAGTTCGGGTGATTCCTGCTGTTTTTGAAATGATGTCAAATTTTTCACTTCCGCCATTTAAAATGATTTCCAATGCTTCAGCAGGTATTTTTGAAATAGGATCACTTAATTGAAAATGGTATCGGTCGGCAATTAACTGAAGCTGTTTAAAAATCCAGCTGTTTTTTTGTTCGCCAATAGGTTTAATTCCGCCGTTTTTGATGGAGATTTTTGGGTCGGGTATTATTTTTTTGATGTTGACTTTATCGAGTTTTCCCAATCCGCTGCAAGTTTCACAAGCGCCTTTTGGGGAATTGAAGGAAAAGGAATTTGGCTCTGGATTTGGGTAGGATATTCCTGTGGTCGGGCACATTAAATCGCTGCTGAAATAACGCGGATTGTTGGTCTCATGTTCCAAAATCATCACCACATTATCACCAGAATATAAAGCAGTTGCGATGCTTTCTTCCACTCTTTTTTCGGAAGCTTCATTGACAGTTAAACGATCTATCACAATTTCAATATCATGGGTTTTGTAACGATCCAATCGCATTCCTTTGGTAATTTCCATAAGTTCACCATCAACCCTGACACGCACAAAACCTTGTTTTGAAATTTGTTCAAAAAGTTCCCGGTAATGTCCTTTTCTCGATTTTACGATGGGCGCCAGAATCACTATTTTTTTGTCTTCAAATTCATTTAAGATAAGTTCTTTTATTTGCACATCGGAATAACTCACCATTTTTTCGTTGGTGTTGTAAGAATAGGCATCAGCGGCTCTCGCGTAAAGCAGTCGCAAAAAATCGTAAATTTCTGTAATGGTTCCTACGGTGGAACGCGGACTTTTGTTGGTTGTTTTTTGTTCAATGGAAATTACCGGGGAAAGTCCGTCAATTTTATCCACATCCGGCCGTTCCAAACCACCTAAAAACTGTCTTGCATACGCCGAAAAAGTTTCAATATACCTACGCTGGCCTTCAGCATAAATAGTGTCAAAAGCCAATGACGATTTTCCGCTGCCGCTTAAACCGGTGATGACCACCAATTTTTCCCGGGGAATACGAACGTCAATATTTTTTAAATTATGGACTCGTGCGCCCAAAACTTCTATATATTCTGTGTTTTTTGTCATTGAATTTTTGGAAAGTTGCAAAGTTAAAAAAATGTAGTTACAATTTTGGCATACAGTCACATCTTTATTTTGAAAATTAGTATATTGCGTTAAATTTATAGGCTATGCGTTGGATAGATTCTTTGCGTCATTTTTTTGAAAAACACGGATTTGCAGTTTCCTCCAGATTTGCCGATAAACTGGGAATTGATGTATCCAATGTGCGTATATTTTTTATTTATATATCCTTTATCACCTTGGGTTTTTCCTTTGGAATATATTTAACACTTGCTTTTTTATTGCGCTTAAAAGATATGGTTTACACCAAACGTAGATCTGTTTTTGATTTATAAAAGCTGCTAAATTTGAAAAGTTAAATATTAAAAGTTAAAAGTAGATTTGAATTAACATTTTTCTCTTATTTACCATAATTCATTTTTTATTGAAATTGCAATAAGGATAGAGCCCTTCGGCTGCGCTCAGAGTAAACAGATTGTTTAAGTTTTTTTTTGTTTTTCACAAAAAAAGCGAGTAGCGACAGCTTGACCCGCCTTTTCGGATGGAACGCCCATCAAAATGGAGGATCGGGCAGTTTTTTTTGTTAAGTTGTGGGCGCTTATTGATCTTATCAAAAAAAGTTTATGGCATTTAAAACAAAATGATACATTATAGTTTCGCACTATAATCATTGTTGCTGAAAGAAATATTACAAGTTTTTGTACTGAGTAGACTCATTAAATTTAAAAATTATGTGAAATGATATAACACTAACAATTAAGCGTTTATAAAATAAAATGCAAGTTTAGGGTAAAAAATTTGTGGCAAGCTAATTTTTTTAGCATCTTGGTGGCATTTTAGCAAGATATTATAATCAACGAACCAACTAACAAATATGAATTCAAAATTATTAATACCTATACTTCTGCTATTTTCTTTGGTAGCATTTTCTCAAAATCTTACTGTAAATGAAAATATCATAAACCCATCCAGTTTAATTAATGATGGGATTCTTGAAGTGAAAGTTTATGGAGGCACACCGCCATATACTTATAAATGGAGCAAACAAAGTGCTCCGTTAACTTCCAATAAAGCTTTCGGATTGGTAGAAGGCGTTCCTTATAGTGTTGTAATAACGGATTCTGCAGGAAATACAGTCACCCAAAAATATAAAGTTCCTATGCAGAATATTTCCGAGCGATTTAACGGAACTTTTACGCCGGTTGTAAATGCCATTGCCATGGTATTATTTTGGGATCCTTTTTCTGCAGTGGGAATGCACGATCCAAATGTTTATGTTGAAAAAATGAACATCCCCATTCCAGGATGGAGTCCCGGTATTAAAGGAAAATTTTTGATTAAAAAATGGCTTGTTGAAGATGGCGTCAAAGTTAAAGAGGGTGACACTATTGCAGTTATATCTAAAGGAGAAAGTGAAATAGTTGGAAGAGCTTTTGTGGACGGGACTTTAAAACACCTCGCAAAGGAAGGCGGTTCTATATACGACTCCGAAAAAAAGGGAGATGTTATTGAAGAGGGCGCACATAATTATGCCGCTGTTTACTATGATAAAAAAATTGCCTTATTGCATCCAAATGGAGATGTTCAGCAAAAAAATATTCCGTTTATTGTAATATGGCTTTCTATTGGTGCCTTATTTTTCACCATTCGAATGGGTTTTATAAATTTTAAAGGATTTAGACATGCAATCGATTTAGCGCGTGGAAAGTATGACGATCCAAACGCTCCCGGCCAGGTTACCCATTTTCAGGCATTGGCTACTGCAGTTTCTGGAACTGTTGGTTTGGGGAATATTGCCGGTGTTGCCGTTGCAATATCTTTAGGTGGCGCAGGTGCCACTTTTTGGATTATACTTGCCGGATTGTTGGGAATGTCTTCAAAATTTGTGGAATGTACTTTAGGAGTAAAATATAGAGATATTGCGGCAGATGGTCGAGTTTTTGGCGGCCCGATGAATTATTTGCGTAATGGATTGGAAAAACAGAATAAAAAAACCTTAGGAAAAGTTTTGGCAGGCGTATTCGCCGTGTTATGCGTTGGCGCTTCATTTGGTGGCGGTAACATGTTTCAGGCAAATCAGGCATTTGAAGCCGTTTCCGGACAAATTCCTGAACTGGCAGGCCACGGATTTTGGTTCGGCATCATTATTTCAATGCTTGTGGCTGCAGTTATTGTTGGCGGAATTAAAAGTATTGCCAAGGTTACCGAAAAAATAGTTCCCATTATGGCATCCATTTATGTGATTGCTTGTTTGACGGTAATTTTTATCAATATAGAAAATATTGGACCTGCGTTTGTGGCAATATTTGATGGTGCATTTAGTCCATCAGCCTTAAAAGGCGGTGTTATTGGTGTGTTGATTATAGGCTTTCAACGAGCTGCTTTTTCTAATGAAGCGGGCGTTGGATCGGCCGCAATTGCACACAGTGTGGCAAAAACAAACAATCCGCCTTCTGAAGGATTTGTTTCTCTTTTAGAGCCTTTTATTGATACCGTTGTGGTTTGTACATTAACGGCTTTGGTGCTAATTTTTACCGGTAAACATGAAGTTGTTGGTATGGGTGGCGCGCAGTTGACATCTGATGCTTTTGGAACTGTAATTTCCTGGTTTCCATATGTATTGACTGTGGCAATATTTTTATTTGCTTTTTCAACTATGATTTCTTGGTCGTATTACGGAATGCGGGCTTGGTCTTACTTGTTTGGAAAAAGTAAAAAAGCTGAAATGATTTATAAAATGTTCTTTTTAATATTTGTTGTGGTAGGTGCTTCCGTAAGTTTGGGTGCAGTTTTAGACTTTTCGGATATGATGATTCTTGCCATGGCGTTTCCAAATATTATTGGGCTTTACTTAATGTCGGGTGAAGTAAAAGTTGATTTGGATGAATACTGGCGCAAACTGAAAGCCGGTGAACTTTATAAGGCCCACAGGTTGACGAAAAAATAATTTAAATATATATGAATATTATAAAATCCCATTTCAGGTACAATAAAAGCCAAAGAAATGGGATTTTCTTTTTATTGCTGCTCATTGTTTTTCTTCAGGGTATTTTCTTTTTTGTTGATTTTTCTTCGAAAGAAAAAAATAGGGCTTCCCAAAACGAAATGGTGGCTTTTCAGCAGGAAATGGATTCGTTGAAAAATTTGGCTTCAGCAAAAAACATTCCTAAAATTTATCCTTTTAATCCTAATTTTATTACCGATTTTAAAGGACATCAACTAGGAATGAACACCAAAGAAATTGATCAATTGCTAGCGTTTCGAGCACAGGGAAAATACATCAATTCAACAAAGCAATTTCAGGAAATAACTGGTGTAAACGACAGTTTATTGGCTAAAATAAGTCCGTTTTTTAAATTCCCTGACTGGATTTCTTCAGGAAAAAATACAGAAAAACAATATTCAAACAACAAAATTGATAAATCAATCGTCAAAAAAGACATCAACGCAGCTTCCGCAGAAGATTTATCAATTGTTAACGGCATTGGCGAAAAATTGGCGAAACGAATCATTGATTACCGCACAAAATTGCAGGGATTTTCCTTTAACGATCAAATTTTTGAAGTTTGGGCGCTGGACAAAGAAGTTGCCGCTAAAGTTTTACAGCATTTTGAAGTCACAAAACAGCCAGCAATTCAAAAAATAAATGTGAATACCGCCACTTTTAAAGAAGTGTTGGCCATTGTTTATTTGGATTACGAACTCACCAAAAAAATATTCAATTATAAAAATCAGGTTGCTGAAATACAATCCATTGAAGAGCTTAAAAAAATTGATGGTTTTCCGCTAGAAAAATTTAGCAGAATAGCGCTATATTTGGAAGCTAAATAATAAAACTAAAATATTAAGCACAACTCCTATGAATAGTATGTATTTTACCGAAGAACACCAGTCATTTAGAAAAAGTTTTCAAGATTTTTTGCAAAAGGAAGTCGTTCCTCATATTGATAAATGGGAAAAAACCGGTACTATTGAAAGGTTTATCTGGAAGAAATTTGGCGAAATGGGTTATTTGGGTTTGAATACTCCAGAAGCATACGGCGGATTGGGATTGGATATGTTTTATACCGTAATATTTTTGGAAGAGCTTCAAAAAGTAAATTCGGGCGGTTTTGCGGCAGCAATCTGGGCACACGTGTATTTAGCGATGACCCATTTGGAAAAGGAAGGAAGCGAGGCCTTAAAAAATACCTATTTAACTGCAAGTGTTGAAGGCGAAAAAATTGGTTGTTTGTGTATTACTGAACCGTTTGGAGGCTCAGATGTTGCAGCAATGCGAACTACAGCAGTTAAAAAAGGAGATACTTATATTATTAATGGTTCAAAAACGTTTATTACGAATGGCGTTTATTCAGATTATTTGATTGTGACCGCAAAAACAAATCCGGCAGCCCGAAATAAAGGGATCAGCATTTTTTTAATTGATAGAAATACTCCGGGAATTTCAGCAACAAAATTGGATAAATTGGGTTGGAGAGCTTCAGACACTGCTGAAATTGCTTTTGACAATGTGGTGATTCCTGCAGAAAATTTAATGGGTGAGGATGGAAAAGGCTTTGAATATTTGATGAATCACTTTGCATTGGAACGTTTGGTGATGGGAATCAATGCGCACGCAAGATCAGAATATGCTTTAGACTACGCCATAAATTATATGGGTGAGCGACACGCTTTTGGGAAAACAATCGATCAATTTCAGGCGCTGCGACATAAAATTGCCGATTTGGCCAGTGAAGTTGAAATGTGCAAAGAATTTAATTATTCCGTAGCAAAAAGATTGAATGAAGGTCAATATATTGTAAAAGAAGCGACTATGTCTAAATTGGTTTCCACTAAAATAGCCGATAAAGTGATTTATGAATGCCTGCAATTTTTAGGTGGCTATGGTTATATGGAAGATTACCCAATGGCAAGATTGTCAAGAGACAGTCGGTTAGGCCCTATTGGTGGCGGAACTTCAGAGATTTTGCGTGAAATTATCGCAAAAATAATTATCGATAAAAAAGAGTACAAGGCAACAAAATAAAAAATATAGCTTTTGTTATAAATAAAATATGTTATATATTTGCAAACCAAAATTAAAAAAGGAACAGTTTGAAAGGAGGTGCTAAACTATGTTAATTATACCAGTAAAAGACGGAGAAAATATTGATAGAGCGTTAAAACGTTATAAAAGGAAATTTGATCGCACAAAAACGATGAAAAACCTACGTGCACGTAAACAGTTCATAAAACCATCAGTAACAAATCGTGCTAAAAACATAAAAGCCAAGTATGTTCAAAACTTAAGAACAAACGAAGAGCAAGGTTAATTTTTTAACCAATTTCATAAACCGTTAGTAAATACAAATAACAATTCGTAAATTTGTGTACTAACGGTTTTTTTATGCCAATAACCTCATTTTTAAATTACCTTGCTTTAGAAAAAAAATACTCGCATCACACCATAACGGCGTATCAAAATGATTTGAATACCTTTCAATTATTTTGTAATCAGGAATATGGCAACGAAAGTATTGCAACGGTTAATTATGCTCAAATCAGAAACTGGATTGTCAGTTTGGTAAATGCAAAAATCACCAACCGCACCATTAACAGAAAAGTATCTTCCTTAAAATCATTTTATAAATTTCTTCAAAAAACAAAACAGATAGAAGCCAGCCCTTTGGTGAAACATCAGGCTTTAAAAGTATTGAAACAGGTACAGGTTCCTTTTTCAGAAAAGGAGATTTTTAAGGTGCTTGATGCATTGGATGAAGGAGATTTTGAATCGGTTCGAAATAAATTAATGGTTGAATTGTTTTATTCCACCGGAATGCGAAGAAATGAGTTAATCAATATTAAAATCGCCGACATTGATTATGTTAATGAAACTGTTAAAGTGTTGGGAAAAAGGAATAAGGAACGTTTTATTCCGTTATTAAAAACAGTGAAGGAATCCTTATTGATATATAGCGCTATGAGGGAAGAAGTTGAAATCTCATCACCTTATTTATTTTTAACAAAAAACGGCAAAAAAATATATGATACGCTTGTGTATCGCGTAATAAATAATTATTTTAGTGCGGTGTCATCAAAAGTTAAGAAAAGCCCTCACGTAATAAGGCATTCTTTTGCAACACACCTGCTTAATGAAGGTGCTGATTTAAACGCTGTAAAAGAATTGCTTGGACATTCTAGTTTAGCGTCAACACAAATTTACACCCACAGCAGTTTGGGTAAATTAAAGGAAGTATATAACCAGGCTCACCCAAGGAGTCAAAAAAACTGATTTATTATGAAAGTATTTGTACAATCTGTGAATTTTAATGCGGACAAGGATCTGATTGATTTTATTGAGAAAAAAGTAACCGGTTTAGAAAAGTATTATGATAAAATTGTTGATTCTGAAGTGTTTTTAAAAGTGCAACAAACAAGTGAAAAAGAAAATAAAACAGTTGACATTAAAATTAACATTCCGGGAAATGACATTGTGGTTAAAAAACAATGCAAAACATTTGAAGAAGGAACTATGGTAGCAGTAGATTCACTAAAAAGAAAATTAACAAAAGAGAAAGAAAAAGTACGTGATAAATAAAATAATAAAAATTATCATAAAAGCTTTGTTTAAAAAATAAAACTTTAATACATTTGCAGTCCGTTAGAAATAGCGGACTTCTTTTGTGGAGTAAAAAGCCGATGTAGCTCAGCTGGCTAGAGCAGCTGATTTGTAATCAGCAGGTCGTGGGTTCGAGTCCCTCTATCGGCTCATTGAAATTTTAAAATGCTTGGGAGTAAATATTTTGATTTAATTTGAGATGTTTATAAAAAGGGACGAGAAGTTTATCCTGAGCGCGGTCGAAGAAAGTCCCTCTATTGGCTCATTGAAATTGAAATAATGTTCAGATGAAAAGTTACTTTATAAGAAAGTAATTTAGATGGTATAAATGTAATATTTTATGCCGAACACGGTTACCTAACGTAGCCGAAGTACAGTCGAAAGAAGTATCTAACGGCCAGATCTTTGAAAAATGGTGAGATACTCAAGTGGCCAACGAGGGCAGACTGTAAATCTGCTGCGCAAGCTTCGAAGGTTCGAATCCTTCTCTCACCACAATTGTTTTATATCGATATAAAGCAGTAGGGAATTGAAAAAAAAATATTGCGAGAGTAGCTCAGTTGGTAGAGCTTCAGCCTTCCAAGCTGACTGTCGCCGGTTCGAGCCCGGTCTCTCGCTCTTTTTTTTGCCGGTGTAGCTCAGGGGTAGAGTGTTTCCTTGGTAAGGAAGAGGTCATGGGTTCAAATCCCATCATTGGCTCAAAATTAAGAATTGAAATTAACACTATATATAACTAAGATTTAAAAATTAAAATTAAATAATCATGGCAAAAGCAACCTTTGATCGTTCAAAACCACATTTAAACATTGGGACTATTGGACACGTTGATCACGGTAAAACAACTTTAACAGCTGCTATTACTGTAGTATTAGCAGAAAAAGGGTTTTGTGAAGTAAAAAACTTTGATCAAATTGATAACGCTCCTGAGGAGAAAGAAAGAGGTATCACTATCAATACCGCACACGTAGAATATTCTACAGCAAATCGTCACTATGCTCACGTTGACTGTCCAGGTCACGCGGATTACGTGAAGAACATGGTAACAGGTGCTGCGCAAATGGACGGTGCTATTATCGTTGTTGCTGCAACAGACGGACCAATGCCTCAAACTAGAGAGCATATCTTATTAGGTCGTCAGGTTGGTATTCCAAGATTGGTTGTATTCATGAATAAAGTGGATATGGTTGATGATGAGGAATTATTGGAACTGGTAGAAATGGAAATTAGAGACTTATTGTCTTTCTATGACTATGATGGTGACAATACACCAGTTATTCAAGGTTCTGCATTAGGGGGATTGAACAAAGAACCTAAATGGATGGAGAAAATTCTTGAATTGATGGATGCCGTTGATACTTGGATTGAATTACCATTACGTGATATTGATAAACCATTCCTTATGCCAGTTGAAGATGTATTTTCAATTACTGGTCGTGGAACAGTTGCAACTGGCCGTATTGAAACAGGAATTGCAAACACTGGTGATGTTATTGACATTATTGGTATGGGAGCTGAAAAATTAACTTCTACCATTACTGGAGTTGAGATGTTCCGTAAAATATTAGACAGAGGTGAAGCAGGAGATAACGTTGGTCTTTTATTAAGAGGTATTGCAAAAGAAGATATCAAAAGAGGAATGGTAATCTGTAAAAAAGGTTCTGTAACTCCACATGGTAAATTCAAAGCAGAGGTTTATGTTCTTAAAAAAGAAGAAGGTGGTCGTCACACGCCATTCCATAACAATTACCGTCCACAGTTTTATGTTCGTACAACGGATGTAACAGGTACTATTACTTTACCGGAAGGCGTTGAAATGGTTATGCCAGGGGATAACTTAACAATAAAAGTAGATTTACATCAACCAATCGCATTAAACGTAGGTTTACGTTTTGCAATCCGTGAAGGCGGTAGAACAGTTGGTGCAGGTCAGGTAACTGAATTATTAGATTAATAAAATACACCTAATACTAGGTAAATTATAGGTGCTTCTTTTAAGAGGGGCACCTTAAATTTACGGGTGTAGCTCAGTTGGTAGAGCACTGGTCTCCAAAACCAGGTGTCGGGAGTTCGAGTCTCTCCACCCGTGCAAATTAAAAAAGTGGTGTGAGAAGTTTATCCTGAGCATAGTCGAAGGAAGTCTCTCCACCCGTGCAAAATTTGAAAAAATGAATTTAATCAATTACTTAAAAGACTCATTTGAAGAGTTACGCAACAAAGTCTCTTGGATTTCTTGGGAAGAAGCCCAAAAATCAACGGTGGTTGTTGCCATATTTACCATCATTTTCGCATTAGCGGTATTTGCTGTAGATAAATTCTTTCAAGCAGGTTTAACTGAATATTTTAAACTGTTTTAATTATTAAAAATTAGTATGACAGATTCTGTTAAAAAATGGTATGTTGTTAGAGCAATCGGAGGACAAGAAAATAAGGTAAAAACTTATATTGAGAACGAGATTGCCCGCTTAGGTATGACTGACTATGTTGATAGAGTCCTTGTTCCTTCAGAAAAAGTTATTCAAGTGCGTAATGGGAAAAAGATAAACAAAGAACGTGTTTATTTTCCCGGCTATGTAATGATTGAGGCAAACTTAAGTGGTGAACTTCCACATATCATCAAATCAATACCTGGAGTTATCGGATTTTTAGGTGAAGTCAAAGGAGGGGATCCCGTTCCTATGAGAAAATCTGAAATTAATCGAATGTTAGGTAAAGTTGATGAGTTATCGGTTCAAAATGATAATGTTGCAATTCCTTTTACTGTTGGAGAAACTGTAAAAGTAATTGACGGACCATTTAATGGTTTTGACGGCACTATTGAAAAAATAAATGAAGAAAAACGTAAACTTGAAGTAATGGTTAAGATTTTTGGCAGAAAAACGCCACTAGAATTAAGTTACATGCAAGTTGAAAAAATTTCATAATTGTTACAGAAATAATGGAGATATTATGCGTTCGCTTCCAATTTATGCATAATATATAATTTAAGATTTAAAGATGGCAAAAGAAATTAGTAAAGTAGTAAAATTACAGGTTAAAGGAGGTGCTGCTAACCCATCACCACCAGTTGGACCTGCTTTGGGTGCTGCCGGAGTTAATATTATGGAGTTCTGTAAGCAGTTTAATGCAAGAACTCAAGACAAACAAGGAAAGATTTTACCAGTAGCAATTACTGTTTATAAAGATAAATCTTTTGAGTTTGTTGTGAAAACTCCACCAGCGGCTATGCAAATTATGGAAGCTGCTAAAGCAAAAAAAGGTTCTTCCGAGCCAAACCGTAACAAGGTGGCAACAGTAACCTGGGATCAATTAAGAGTGATTGCTGAAGATAAAATGCAAGATTTAAATGCATTTACAATCGAATCGGCTATGCTTATGATGGCTGGTACAGCTCGCTCAATGGGTGTTAACGTAAGTGGAGAAGCTCCTATAAAAAAATAAAACAGTTATTAAAATGGCAAAATTAACTAAAAAGCAAAAAGAGGCACATGCTAAGATTGATAAAAATCAAGCATATTCTTTAAAAGACGCTTCCGCTTTAGTAAAAGAAATTACAAGTGTGAATTTCGATGCATCTATTGATATAGCTGTTAGATTGGGTGTAGATCCACGTAAAGCAAATCAAATGGTTAGAGGCGTGGTTACATTACCACACGGAACCGGTAAAGATGTTAAAGTGTTGGCATTGGTAACTCCAGATAAAGAAGCAGAAGCCTTAGAAGCCGGCGCTGATTATGTTGGATTGGATGACTATCTTCAAAAAATTAAAGATGGTTGGACTGATGTAGATGTTATTATCACTATGCCTAGTATTATGGGAAAATTGGGTCCTTTAGGTCGTATTTTAGGACCAAGAGGTTTAATGCCAAACCCTAAAACTGGTACAGTAACTATGGACGTTGCAAAAGCAGTAAAAGAAGTTAAAGCTGGTAAAATTGATTTTAAAGTCGACAAAACCGGTATTGTACATGCAGGTATTGGAAAAGCATCTTTTGATGCCGAACAAATTATCGACAATGCACATGAAATTGTGAATACTTTGATAAAATTGAAGCCAACAACGGCTAAAGGAACTTATATCAAAAGTATTTATCTTTCTAGTACAATGAGCCCTGGAGTGAATATTGACACAAAATCAGTTTAATTAAAGTTAAAACTTAGTAATTATGACGAGAGAAGAAAAATCACAAGTAATAGAAGCTTTAACAACCAAGTTAACTGAAGGAAAGGTAATTTATTTTGCAGATATATCAGGGTTAAATGCTTTGCAAACATCTAATTTAAGAAGAGCTTGTTTTAAAGCAAACATAAAACTCGCAGTTGTTAAAAATACATTGCTTGGTAAAGCAATGGAAAAATCTGATAAAGATTTCGGAGACTTACCATCGATATTAAAAGGGAACACCTCTTTAATGATATCAGAAAATAGTAACGCTCCAGCGAAATTAATTAAAGATTTCAGAAAAAAATCTCTTATTCCTTTATTGAAAGGAGCTTATGTTGAAGAAGCTATCTATATTGGTGACAACCAATTAGAATCTTTGGTGAACATAAAATCCAAAGAACAAGTTATTGGAGATATCATTACCTTATTACAATCACCTGCTAAAAATGTTATTTCAGCGTTGCAATCAGGAGGTAATAAATTATCTGGGATTCTTACAACATTATCAGAGAAATAAATACGTGCACTAATAAACTAAATAATAAAATTTAAACAAAGAGAAATGGCAGATTTAAAAGATTTCGCAGAGAAACTTGTTAACTTAACAGTTAAAGAAGTAAATGAGTTGGCTAAAATATTAAAAGACGAGTATGGTATCGAGCCAGCAGCAGCAGTAGCAGTTGCAGGTCCTGCAGCAGTAGCTGGAGGAGATGACGAAGCTGAGGTAAAAACTGAATTCGACGTAATTTTAAAAGCAGCTGGTGATTCTAAATTAGCAGTGGTTAAATTGGTTAAGGAATTGACCGGTTTAGGACTAAAAGAAGCTAAAGCTATTGTTGATGCTGCACCAGCACCAATAAAAGAAGGTATTTCTAAAGATGAAGCTGAAGGATTAAAAGCAGCATTAGAAGAAGCAGGAGCTGAGGTTGAGCTTAAATAAGCTTTCATTAGCTAACACAATTTAAAGTTTAGGTCTGGGTGAATACCTTAGACCTAAACTGTTTTGTGTTTAAATTAGTTCTTATATTTTAATTGTTTTATTAACCTAAAGTTTTTGTCCATTGGCAACAAAAAAAATCACCGAAAGAATAAACTTCGCATCAGCTAAAATGGTAATGGAATATCCCGATTTCTTGGATATTCAGGTAAAATCATTTCAAGATTTTTTTCAACTAAAAACCAAAGCTGACGAAAGAAGTACCGAAGGATTATATAAAACCTTCCTCGATAACTTCCCAATTAGTGATACTCGTAACCAATTTGTGTTAGAGTTCTTGGACTACTTTGTAGATCCGCCTAGATATTCAATTCAGGAATGTATCGAAAGAGGTTTAACTTATTGCGTGCCTTTAAAAGCGCGCTTAAAGCTGTATTGCACAGATCCTGAGCACGAAGATTTTGAAACAATTGTACAGGATGTTTATCTTGGCACAATTCCATATATGACACACAGCGGTACCTTTGTAATTAATGGCGCTGAAAGGGTTGTTGTTTCTCAATTGCATCGTTCACCGGGTGTATTCTTCGGGCAATCATTCCACGCAAATGGAACAAAATTATATTCCGCAAGGGTAATACCTTTTAAAGGTTCTTGGATAGAATTTGCAACAGATATCAATCAAGTAATGTATGCTTATATTGATAGAAAGAAAAAATTACCGGTAACCACCTTGTTCAGAGCTATTGGCTATGAACGAGATAAAGATATTTTGGAGATTTTTGATCTAGCAGAAGAAATTAAAGTTTCAAAAAGCGGATTGAAAAAATACATAGGCAGAAAACTGGCCGCACGTGTTTTAAAAACATGGTTTGAAGACTTTGTTGATGAAGATACCGGCGAGGTTGTTTCTATTGAAAGAAATGAAATCGTATTGGACCGTGATACCATTTTAGAAAAAGATCAAATCGAAGAAATTATTGAATCAGGAACAAAAACAATCCTGCTTCATAAAGAAGATAATGAAATGGCTGATTATGCCATTATTCACAATACCTTGCAAAAAGATCCAACAAATTCTGAAAAAGAAGCTGTTGAGCACATTTACAGACAGTTGCGTAACGCTGAACCGCCAGATTTCGAAACTGCAAAAGGTATTATTGATAAATTATTCTTCTCAGAACAACGTTACAATTTAGGTGAAGTTGGTCGTTACAGAATGAACAAAAAGTTAGGATTGGATGTGTCTGTTGATGCAAAAGTTTTAACGAAAGAAGATATTATTACCATTATCAAAAACTTGATAAAATTAGTCAATTCAAAAGCGGAAGTTGATGATATTGACCATTTATCAAACCGTCGTGTACGTACGGTTGGCGAGCAGTTGGCAAGTCAGTTTGGCGTTGGTCTTTCCCGTATGGCAAGAACCATTCGTGAGCGTATGAATGTGCGTGATAATGAAGTATTTACACCAATCGATTTGATCAACGCCAAAACGTTGTCATCTGTGATTAATTCATTTTTTGGGACAAACCAATTGTCTCAATTTATGGACCAGACAAATCCATTGGCTGAAATTACGCACAAAAGAAGATTATCAGCACTAGGACCTGGAGGTTTATCCAGAGAAAGAGCAGGATTTGAGGTGCGTGACGTTCACTTTACACACTATGGCCGTTTGTGTCCGATTGAAACTCCTGAGGGACCAAATATTGGTTTAATTTCCTCTTTGGCAGTTTTCGCCAAAGTGAATAATTTAGGATTTATTGAGACACCTTACAGAAAGGTAACTAATGGCCAGGTTAATATTGTTGATGAACCGTCTTATTTAAGTGCCGAAGAAGAAGAAGGAATGAAATTTGCCCAGTCAAACCTTCCTTTAGACAATGCAGGCAATTTTGTAAACGATAAAGTGATTGTTCGTGAAGAAGCAGATTATCCGGTAGTTGACCCAAAAGTGGTGAATTATATGGATGTTGCTCCTAATCAAATCGCTTCTATATCAGCATCTTTAATTCCATTTTTGGAGCATGATGATGCAAACCGTGCGTTGATGGGATCGAATATGATGCGTCAGGCAGTTCCTTTAATTAGTCCGGAAGCGCCAATTGTTGGTACTGGATTAGAGAGAAGGGTTGCAAAAGATTCACGTATTTTAATCAATGCTGAAGGTTTAGGTACGGTTGAGTATGTAGATGCAAACACCATCAAAATTAAATATGACAAAACTGATGAGGAACGTATGGTTAGCTTCGACAGTGACAGCAAAACATACAACTTAATCAAGTTTAGAAAAACAAACCAAGGAACTTCTATCAACCTAAAACCGATTGTTAAAAAAGGCGACAGGGTAGAAGAAGGACAGGTGCTTTGTGAAGGCTATGCCACACAAAACGGTGAATTGGCTTTGGGAAGAAATATGAAAGTGGCTTTTATGCCTTGGAAAGGGTATAACTTTGAGGATGCGATTGTGATTTCTGAAAAAGTGGTGAAAGAAGATATTTTTACTTCTATCCACATTGATGAATATTCTTTGGAAGTCAGAGACACTAAATTAGGTGCTGAAGAATTGACCAACGACATTCCGAACGTTTCTGAAGAAGCTACAAAAGATTTGGATGAAAATGGAATGATACGTATTGGCGCTGAAGTTAAACCGGGAGATATTTTGATCGGTAAAATTACGCCTAAAGGAGAATCTGACCCAACACCTGAAGAAAAATTATTGAGAGCTATTTTTGGTGACAAAGCCGGCGACGTAAAAGATGCTTCATTAAAAGCTTCTCCATCATTGCGTGGAGTTGTTATTGACAAGAAGTTGTTTGAACGTGCCGTAAAAGACAAGTCAAAAAGAGCAAAAGATAAAATAAGCATTACCAATTTAGAGCATAAGTACTCTGCAAAATTAGAAGAATTACGTACTGTTTTAACCGAAAAATTATTTAACCTAATCAGTGGAAAAACTTCTCAGGGAGTGATGAACGATTTGGGTGAAGAAATTCTTCAGAAAGGTAAAAAGTTTACGTTAAAAATGCTGAATGCAGTTCCTGATTTTGCTTATTTAACCAGAGGCGTTTGGACTACAGATGACCATATCAATGCCTTGGTGAATGAATTGATTCACAATTACAAAATAAAAGTGAATGATTTACAGGGATCTTTGCGTCGTGAGAAATTTACAGTTTCAGTGGGTGATGAATTGCCTGCAGGAATTTTAAAACTTGCCAAAATTTACATCGCTAAAAAACGTAAGTTAAAAGTGGGTGATAAAATGGCAGGACGTCACGGAAACAAAGGTATTGTTGCCCGTATTGTTCGCGCTGAAGATATGCCTTTCTTAGAAGATGGAACTCCGGTTGATATCGTGTTGAACCCGCTTGGAGTGCCTTCACGTATGAATATCGGACAAATTTATGAGACGGTTCTTGGGTGGGCTGGACAGAAACTTGGCAAAACATTTGCAACACCAATTTTTGATGGTGCAAAAATTAGCGAGATCAACCAGTTAATAGAAGATGCCGGAATTCCAAAACATGGCCATACTTATTTATATGATGGTGGCACAGGAGAACGTTTTGACCAACCTGCAACAGTAGGCGTTATTTATATGATCAAATTAGGCCATATGATTGATGACAAAATGCACGCACGTTCAATTGGACCATACTCATTAATTACACAACAACCATTGGGCGGTAAAGCTCAATTTGGAGGTCAGCGTTTTGGTGAGATGGAGGTTTGGGCACTTGAAGCTTATGGTGCATCAAGCACTTTGAGAGAAATCTTAACCGTAAAATCGGATGATGTTTTGGGTAGAGCAAAAACCTACGAGGCTATTGTAAAAGGTGATGATATGCCAGAACCAGGATTGCCAGAATCATTTAACGTATTAATGCACGAGCTTAGAGGTCTTGGATTAGACGTTAGGTTAGAGGAATAACAAAAAAAGGATAGTCAGGAGGTTTAAGGCCTTCTGGCTATTTATACTATTTTTACATTTTAAATTCGAACCCATTATTAACATATTATGGCCAGAAAAACCGATAATAAATACACTGTAAAAAAATTCAATAAAATTTCTATTGGCTTGGCATCTCCTGAAGTAATTCTTGAGAAATCAAACGGAGAGGTTTTAAAACCGGAAACTATAAATTACCGAACTCACAAACCTGAAAGAGATGGATTGTTTTGTGAGCGAATTTTTGGACCAATAAAAGATTTTGAATGTGCTTGCGGAAAGTACAAGAGAATTCGCTATAAAGGAATAGTTTGCGACCGTTGTGGTGTTGAAGTAACTGAGAAAAAAGTTCGTAGAGACAGAGTAGGACACATTAATTTGGTGGTTCCAGTTGCTCATATCTGGTATTTTAGATCATTGCCTAACAAAATGGGATACCTTTTAGGTTTGCCATCAAAAAAGTTAGACATGATTATTTACTATGAACGTTATGTAGTCATTCAACCTGCCGGAGCTAAAAATTCAAGCGGAGATCCATTGCAAAAAATGGATTTCTTAACGGAAGAAGAATACTTGGACATTCTTGAATCATTCCCTAACGAAAATAGATATTTAGACGATAACGACCCAGAAAAGTTCATTGCTAAAATGGGTGCCGAATGTTTAATTGATTTATTTAACCGAATCAATTTAGATGAATTGTCGTATGAATTGCGTCATAAAGCAAACACAGAAACATCTAAACAACGTAAAACTGAAGCATTAAAAAGATTAAACGTAGTTGAAGCTTTTAGAGATGCAGGCAAAAACAGAGAAAATCGTCCGGAATGGATGATTATGAAAGTGATTCCGGTGACACCGCCAGAATTGCGTCCGTTAGTGCCGTTGGATGGTGGCCGTTTTGCCACTTCCGATTTAAATGATTTATACCGCAGGGTAATTATCAGAAACAATCGTTTAAAAAGATTGGTTGAAATAAAAGCGCCAGAGGTAATTTTACGTAATGAAAAACGTATGTTGCAAGAATCTGTGGATTCATTGTTTGACAACACACGTAAATCATCAGCCGTAAAAACTGAATCAAACCGTCCGTTAAAATCATTGTCAGATTCCTTAAAAGGTAAGCAAGGACGTTTCCGTCAAAACTTACTTGGAAAACGTGTTGATTATTCTGCACGTTCTGTAATTGTTGTCGGACCGGAATTAAAATTATTCGAATGCGGATTGCCAAAAGATATGGCAGCGGAATTGTACAAACCTTTCGTAATCAGAAAATTGATTGAAAGAGGGATTGTGAAAACAGTAAAATCTGCAAAGAAAATTATAGATAAAAGAGAACCTGTTGTATGGGATATTTTAGAAAATGTTTTAAAAGGACATCCTGTATTGCTAAACCGTGCCCCTACATTACACCGTTTGGGTATTCAGGCTTTCCAACCAAAATTAATTGAAGGAAAAGCAATTCAGTTGCATCCATTGGTTTGTACTGCATTTAATGCCGATTTTGATGGTGACCAAATGGCAGTTCATTTACCTTTAGGACCTGAAGCTATTTTAGAATGTCAATTGTTGATGTTAGCATCACATAATATTTTAAATCCGGCTAACGGAGCACCAATCACGGTTCCTTCTCAAGACATGGTTTTGGGATTGTATTATATGACCAAAGAAAGAAGATCGACTCCTGAGCGTAAAGTAAAAGGTGAAGGATTGACTTTTTATTCTCCTGAAGAAGTAACCATTGCATTCAACGAAAAAGCTGTTGAACTTAATGCGGTTATTAAAGTTAGAACGAAAGATTTTAACGCGGAAGGCGTATTGGTTTCACAAATAATTGAAACAACAGTAGGAAGGGTTTTATTTAATGAAGTGGTTCCTGAATTGGCAGGATATGTGAACGAAGTATTGACTAAAAAGTCTTTAAGAGATATTATCGGACAAATTCTGAAAGTTACGGATGTGCCTACAACAGGAAGATTCCTTGATGATATGAAGGATATGGGATACAAATTTGCATTCCGTGGAGGCTTGTCGTTCAGTTTGGGAGATATTATCATTCCGCCAGAAAAAGTTAAAATGATTGCTGATGCAAATGAACAAGTTGACATTATTATAGCAAACTATAATATGGGTATGTTAACAAATAAAGAGCGATACAATCAGGTAATTGATATTTGGGGTTCTACAAACAACCGTTTAACGGAACTTTCCATGAAACGTTTGCGTGAAGACCAACAAGGATTTAACTCAGTGTTTATGATGCTTGATTCTGGTGCAAGGGGTTCTAAAGAACAAATTCGCCAGTTAACAGGAATGCGTGGATTGATGGCGAAACCTAAAAAATCATCAACAGGCGGAGGAGAAATTATTGAAAATCCAATTTTGTCGAACTTTAAAGAAGGTTTGTCAATTCTTGAATACTTTATTTCTACCCACGGTGCACGTAAAGGTTTGGCGGATACTGCATTAAAAACAGCCGATGCCGGTTACTTAACACGTCGTTTGGTTGATGTTTCGCAAGATGTGATTATCAATGAAGTTGATTGTGGCACTTTAAGAGGTTTATTTGTTGAACCACTTAAAAAGAATGATGAAATTGTTGAATCATTAAGTGAAAGACTTGATGGCCGCGTTTCATTGCACGATGTTATTGATCCAGTTACTGAAGAGTTATTTGTGCGTTCAGGAGAAGAAATTTCTTCTGAAATTGCAAAACGCATCGAAAATTCATCACTTGATGGTGTTGAAGTTCGATCTGCTTTAACTTGTGAATCCAAAAAAGGTATTTGCGCAAAATGTTACGGGCATAGCTTATCAACCAGAAAAATGGTGCAAATTGGAGAAGCAGTTGGCGTTGTTGCGGCACAGTCAATTGGAGAACCTGGTACACAGTTAACATTGAGAACTTTCCACGTTGGTGGGGTTGCAGGAAATATTTCTGAAGAAAACAGCTTAAATGCCAGACTTTCGGGAATAGCTTCTATTGATGATTTAAAAACTGTTTCGGGCAAAGACAATGACGGAAATGATATTGATATCGTAATTTCAAGAACATCAGAAATAAAAGTAACTGATGAGAAAACCGGTTTAACGCTTAGCACAAACAATATTCCTTATGGTTCAACCATTTTTGTAAAAGATGGCGAAAAACTAAAAAGAGGCGATGTTATTTGTAAATGGGATCCATTTAACGGTGTTATTGTATCGGAATTTGCCGGTGTAATTGAATTTGATAATGTTGAGAAAGGCGTAAATTACCTTGTTGAGATTGATGAACAAACTGGTTTCCAGGAAAAAGTGATTATCGAATCAAAAAGCAAAAAAACAATTCCAACATTATTGTTAAAAGATAAAAAAGACAATGTACTAAGATCGTACAACTTGCCTTTGGGTGCTCATTTGATTGTTGAAGATGGCGAAAAAATACCTGCAGGTAAAATAATTGTTAAAATTCCACGTAAATCTGGTAAAGCAGGTGATATTACAGGAGGTTTACCACGTGTAACCGAATTATTTGAAGCACGTAACCCATCAAATCCAGCAGTTGTGTCGGAAATTGACGGTGTGGTTTCCTTCGGAAAAATTAAAAGAGGTAACCGTGAAATCGTTGTTGAATCTAAATTAGGAGATGTTAAAAGGTATTTAATTAAACTTTCTAACCAAATCTTAGTTCAGGAAAACGATTATATCAAAGCGGGAATGCAACTTTCAGAAGGCGCAACAGCACCTGATGACATTTTAAATATTCAAGGGCCTGCAAAAGTTCAGGAATATTTGGTGAATGAAATTCAGGAGGTTTACCGTTTGCAAGGGGTGAAAATTAACGACAAGCATTTTGAGGTGGTTGTTCGCCAAATGATGCGTAAAGTTAAAATTATTGATTCTGGTGATACCTTATTCTTAGAAAATCAATTGGTGCACAAAAACGACTTCTTTGAAGTAAATGATGATATTTACGGATTGAAAGTGGTTGAAAATGCAGGTGATTCTGATGTTTTAAAAGAAGGTCAAATTATTACGCCTCGACAATTGCGTGACGAAAATTCCGTATTGAGAAGAGAAGACAGAAATTTGGTGGAAGCAAGAGATTCAAGACCTGCAACTGCTGAACAAATTTTACAAGGGATCACAAGAGCGTCATTGCAAACGAAATCATTTATTTCTGCTGCATCATTCCAAGAAACCACAAAAGTATTAAATGAAGCTGCTGTAAGCGGTAAAATTGATTACTTGGAAGGTTTGAAAGAAAATGTAATTGTTGGAAAAAGAATTCCGGCAGGAACAGGAATGAAAAATTACGACAATATGATTGTTGGCCCTAAAGAAGAAATGATGTCAAAACTTTACTAATGAGCAATAAAGAACCTAAAGAAGAAGGACAAATAAATATTGAGTTGGATGATAAAACAGCTGAAGGAGTTTATTCCAATTTGGCGATTATCAATCATTCAGTTTCTGAATTTGTTGTTGATTTTATCAGTGTGATGCCAGGGCAACCTAAGGCTAAGGTAAAATCAAGGATTATCTTAACGCCGCAACATGCAAAGCGCTTGGTTAAAGCGCTTGCAGACAATGTGCATAGGTTTGAGAAATCTCATGGTGAAATAAAGGATTTTGACCAACCTGGAATCCCATTAAATTTTGGGCCTACGGGTGAAGCATAAAGAGCAAAAAAAGCCAAACGAAAGTTTGGCTTTTTTTATTTTATGTAACTTCATTTTAATAGCTTTGCCCACTACTAACAATGAAACTATTTAAATGAGAATACACATTATCTTACTATTATTTCTTTCAATTTTAAGCAATTCGGCAAACGCGCAAAAAGACACCGTTAAATTAAAAGAAGTTGAAGTCACTTCAAACAGAATTTCCCTGCCTTTTTCTAAAACTTCCCGTACCATCACCATTTTAACCCAGGAAGATATCACCAAATCAGCGGCGAGCAACTTGGCCGATGTGCTGCAAAGTGTTGCTGGCGTTGATGTCAGAAGAAGAGGAATTGAAGGCATGCAATCGGATTTATACATTCGCGGCGGAAATTTTGACCAGACTTTATTGTTGATTGACGGCGTAAAAATGGATGATGCCCAAACAGGACATCATACCATGAACGGTATTTTATCCTTGGAAAATATAGAAAGAATTGAAATCATTAAAGGTCCGGCTGCTCGTATTTACGGTCAAAATGCTTTTACCGGCGCCATCAATATTATCACAAAATCGGTAAAGGAAAATACTGCCGCCATCAATTTAAATTACGGATCTTATAACAATAAAAAAGGAGAAGCCACTTTGGGCCAAAAATTTAACGGCGGTGATATTTTGGCGACGGTAAGTTATCAGGAATCGGATGGTTATCGATTTAATACCGACTTTAAAAATGGAAATATTTTTCTAAAATCGAATTTTAAAGATTATAGCTTAATCACTTCTTTTGCAGAACGCAAGTTTGGCGCCAACGGATTTTATGCAAGTCCGGCCTATAAAGACCAATATGAAGAAACCCAAACAAGCTTGGTGGCGCTTTCTTCGGATTATTTGATTGGAAATGTGATCATCAAACGAAGAATTTATTGGAGAAGAAATCAGGATTTATATCTATTTATCAGAGAAAATCCTTCATATTACAGAAATCTGCATATTTCAAATAAAGTTGGCGGTGAAACAAATGTTGTTTTCAATTCGAGCCTAGGAAAAACAGGTGTTGGATTGGATATTTCAAGATTGTTTTTTGTGAGCAACAATTTAGGCAGTCACCAAAGAACTGCCATTACGGGCTTTATAGAGCACCGATTTGAATTGTTGAATGAGAAGCTGGATATTACCCCGGGCGTTGCCATAAGCTCTTATTCGGATTTTGACACCAAAGCTTTTCCCGGATTGGATATGGGTTACCGCATTTCAGAAAAAGTGAAATTGTACGGAAATATTGGTTATACCTATCGCGTACCTACTTTTACCGATTTGTATTATGTGGGTCCAACCACGCAAGGAAATGTCGATTTACAGGCAGAATCGGCCTTGGCCGAAGAGTTGGGCATAAAATTTACTGCGGCTAATTTTCAGATGGATGTGGCTTTTTTCAACCGAAAATCGGATAATTTAATTGACTGGACCAAAGACAATGAAACCGATAAATGGGAAGCCAGAAACTTTAGCGAAGTGGTTGCGCAAGGCTTGGAAACCAATATCAATTACCAATTTAAAATTGGAAATTACCCACAAAAAATTAATCTGGGTTACAGTTTTATTGAGGATGAGATTAAAGACAACAACGTTCAATTTACGCAATATTCCATCAATAGCATCAAACACCAATTAACTTCGGGTATTTCAACCAAATTTTGTCCAATTTTTAGCCAGCATCTTTCCTACAGATATGTGGAAAGAACAAACGGACAAAATTACAATGTGGTGGATGCCAAAATAGTGGCCGCGCTTAAAACTCATATGGAGTTTTCATTGGCGGCAAATAACATTTTTAATGCGGAATATACCGAAACCAATTTGGTGCCTATGCCAAAAGGAAATGTGATGGCGGGGTTTATTTATAAACTGGCCCCCTAACCCCCGAAGGGGGAATTTATTATCTGAAAGGTTATGTAGATATGAAAATAGAAAAATAGAATATAGAAAAAAGACAATCCAAAATTCAAAATCCAAAATCCAACATTATTTATATACATTTGTTTTATGGAAGATCGCATAAAATCATTTGAGGAGTTTTACCCTTTTTACCTGAAACAACACAGCAATAAAATTTGCAGGTTGTTGCACGTGATTGGCACAACCGTTGTTTTGGCTTTGGCATTTACTGCCGTGTATCACAACATTCCTGCATTATGGATTGCGGTTCCCGTCGCCGGCTATGGTTTTGCCTGGGTTGGCCATTTCTTTTTCGAAAAAAACAAACCGGCTACTTTTCAATATCCTTTGTGGAGTTTGCGATCCGACTTTAAAATGTATTTCGACATACTTTCCGGAAAAATTCCGCTGGATCCTTCTAAATAGTTTTTTTACTGTTTAATCGTTTAATCGTTGAGTTGTTTATTTGTTTTAAATATTCAATCCATCAATCCATCAATCCATCAATTCTTTTATCTTTTAATAAATTCTATTGGTATATTGGCTGGTTTCCCAATGGCTTATTAGCTATTTGGTTAATTATTTGAATTTTTTATAGTTTTAATTGAAATGTGTTATACAGGCCATATACAACATCTATTTTTATTACGAATAATGTAAATATAAGTATTTAAATGCGCAAAATAATTAACATATGTAAAAATAAACGTTAAAATAATGTGAAATATCTAATAAAATGCTTTTTTAAATCTAAAAGATATTGTATATTTGTACCAGCATTAATTACTAACACCAACCGTTATGGAAACCACTAAAAACAGTATAAATCAAGACCGCAAAACAAGACCAAACACCATCGATTTCAGGAATTCTAAAAGCAATACCTGGAACAGTAAAAGAAGGTTTGGTATCTAATTAGAAAACCATTGTTTGATTATTTGATAAATAAAAAGGGCGAAAGATTTATTTCTTTCGCCCTTTTTTGGATTATGAAAAGTTATTAATTACAATCATATTTTATATTCTCAAGAGTTCCTTTTTTCGAATCACCATTTACTTTAAAGTCTGTCCACAAGTTAAGCTTTCCGGAAGCGTTTTGTATACAATCAGGAGAAAATGAAAGAGTGAAAGTTATTGGAGTACATGCCTCAATATCTCCAGTCCATGTTAAAACTGTTTGAGTTCCTGGTACATTAGGATTTGATGGATTTATAGTATATGTTTTTGCATCGCCAGCTGTATAGCCAGTGATATGTGGAGTTGTAAATTTCACTTCTGCATCTGTCAATTCAACTTCACTTATATAAGTAAAAGTATAGCTTCCATCTAAATTTGTAACATAACTAAAATCTTCAACACATGGCGTACAATCCACTACAGTTACATCAAAATAAACAGGGCCATTTGTTCCTCCATTGGCTGAACTGCCTGAAACTTGATATCTTAATTGGTAAACATCTACTGCTGGGAAAGTGTAATCAATAGTTAGAGGACTTGCTAATTGTCCGGTAAAACTGTCAATGCTCACCCAATCTAAAATACTTGCATCATAAATTTGTACATTAACTTGAGCGCCGCCATTCCATCCACTCAAAGTGAAGGTGTGTTCTGTGTCAACACAAACGTCTGATTCATGTCCTGATACAGTTGAAGTGTAAATAACGGCAGTACTAACTTTAGTGCCTTTGGCAGCTGCTTCACTGTTAATTTCATTTGCCAAAACGGCGGCGTCCATTGCTTCATCATCTTGACTGCAAGAAGAAGCGATTAAAACAAACATGAACGCGAATGTTAATTTTACAATTCGTGAGGTAAATTGATTTTTCATAATTTTAGTTTTTAGTTTTTGTTAAATTAAATATACAAACGATTGCGCTGCCTAATATGAATAGTGTCAGCTAGTTAATTCGAAATAATTTTTTTGATTTGTGGGAACTTAAAAATGATAAAGCCAAATCGTTTTTATCATTAAAGTAAATATATATCTAAAAGTAACATAAAAAACAGATAATAAAGCAATCTAACAAACTGCCATATATTTTGTATAAACGGTTTAATTTTTAAAATAAATTGCGTAATATTGATTATTTTAAATCGCAATCAATCAGCGATTTAACGTTTTTTAAGATTGTTTTTTGGCGAAAAATGAAGAAAATAGAAGATGAAATTGTCAAAAAGCTATTTCTAGGATGTGTAAAATTAACAAAAAAGGCAGCAGATATTCAATCTGCCGCCCTTTCTTTAGGATGGTTTATAAATTATCTTTGTTCTCTTGATTTTGCAACAACAGTTTTGTTCAATTGATGTTTATTTGTTGTTAAGCGAATAATCAAGGCTTGGTCATTAACCCTTGGTAAGGTCATTTGTGTATTGCCGATTTCACCTTTAGTATACCTATTATCGATTGCTTTGGCAATTACCATACCTCTCATGTTAAATACTTCTATTTTTACATCAGTATCATATTCAAATGAATATTGAACGGTAATTGTTTCTTCAAACGGTACTGGGAATACCTTGAAATTAGCTTCTGCTGTGTTTAATGAAGTATCAATTCCATTTGAACTGGTACCGCAGTTAAGGTTAATGTCTAAATTATACATTGCTGGTTCTTCTCCGTTGGAAGGATCAGTGCATTTACAAATTAGTTCACAGGTTACTGCGTGGGCAATGACATAAATATCGCCGCTAACACTATTATCAGGTGTGCTTACAATAATTCCTGAAGAATGATCTAAGTTGTCGGCATTAAATGTAAATTGTCCCGGAGCAACTGTTTGCTTACCTTTAATAATTGGATATGGTTCACATCCAATATATATATGGGCTTCACTCATAGAATATCCATAAATCATATCATATTCCACAGTTACTTTTCCGTTGACATAAGTAACATAAACTTCACCCACTTTAGTTCCTTTTGAAGTGTTACATTGCGCTGCACCGGCATAAAGATCTAAAGTATAGGGCTCTGCTGATGGTGATAATTTGTTTGTCCATCCCCAACGGTCAAATCCGTCTTCAATAAAACATTGATTGTTATCATCATATCGAGCGAATGCAGTTTCACATTCTCCATAGGTTTCGATTTCTCTTGTTACATAAACAACTTTTGTAGCCATATTACCGCAAACATCTGTAACCGTAAAGGTGTAAGACATGGTTTGTGAACATTCGTCAGATTTATAAGGCACACCATAAGCAGTTAAATTACCGCCTGCATCACAATTATCTGTCCAGGTAGCATTTAAATATTCTGGTAATGGATCATTACAGATTGTGTAGTCTTCAGGTGCAGTGATTACAGGAGCAACATTGTCGTCAACAGTGATGATTTGTACGGCGCTTGCAGGATTTCCGCAGGCATCTGTATAAGTCCAGGTTCTGGTAATTGTTTCAGGACAGGTATTTCCGTCAGAAACATCAGTTCCGCGAACAACACCTTGACCATCACAATTGTCAGTCCAAGCCAATTCGATCATCGCAGGTACATCATCAATACAAGCTACCGTCACATCTTGTGGTTCAGCAGCAA
>Ga0209347_1001878_pt1 | contig 30521 bp, 28 predicted proteins | sample AutmiccommuBRH23_FD_187382 | JGI IMG/M metagenome (GOLD analysis project Ga0209347, IMG submission 187382) | Deep subsurface microbial communities from Mt. Terri, Switzerland - Autotrophic microbial communities BRH/23 (SPAdes) (version 2) | ecosystem: Environmental > Aquatic > Deep subsurface >...
GGTTCGGCGGTGATACACTGTCGAGCCCGGGATTGCCCCAGGGGGAGGCATGCGCCTGCTGTTGGTGGAAGACGACGAGCTGCTCGGCGACGGCATCGTGACCGGCCTGCGCCAGGAGGGCTACGCCGTGGACTGGCTCACCGATGGCGAGCGCGCCTGGGCCGCCCTGGAGTCCGATCAGTTCGACCTGATGATCCTCGATCTGGGCCTGCCCCGCCTGCCCGGCCTGAAGCTGCTCGCACGCCTGCGGCACAAGGGCTCGGCGTTGCCCGTGCTGATCCTCACCGCTCGCGACGCCATCGAGGAGCGGGTGCGCGGCCTGGATGCCGGTGCGGACGATTACCTCACCAAGCCGTTCGACCTGGACGAGCTCGCAGCGCGGCTGCGGGTTCTGCTGCGCCGCAACGCCGGACGGGCCGCGCCCCTGCTCCGCCACGGTCCCCTCGAGCTCGACCCGGCGGCGCACACCGCCGCCGTCGCGGGCGTCGCGCTGGAGCTGTCCAGCCGGGAGTTCGCCCTGCTGCTCCTGCTGGTGGAACACGCCGGCGAAGTCATGACCCGCGCCCGCCTGGAGCACACTCTCTATGGCTGGAACGTGGAGGTGGAGAGCAACACCTTGGAAGTCTACGTCCATCGCCTGCGGCGCAAGGTGGGCGATGGGATCATCCGCACAGTGCGCGGCGTCGGCTACATGGTGGCGCGGGAAACCCCATGACCTCCATCCGCCTGCGGCTGCTGCTGCTGTTTCTCGGCCTCACACTGGTGGTCTGGCTCACCACGGTGGCCTCGACCTACCTGCAGACCTCCCATGAAGTGGAGGAGATCTACGACGCCCATCTGTCCCAGTCGGCCGAGGAGCTGTTGACGTTCGCCGCCCACGAATACGCGGAGCAGACCCAGGCGCCGCAGGGTAGCGTGCCCGATGGTGAACGGCTTCAGCAGGAGATCCAGCAGCTCGCCCGCCACCACAGCCAGGACGAGTATGCGCCCTACCTGAGTTTCCGCGTCTGGGTGCAGGAGGACCTGCTGCTGCACTCTGCCGATGCCCTGCGCGAAACGCCCCCGGCCGCCGCAGGGTTCAGCGAACGGCGCACGGACCAAGGTGCGTGGCGGGTGTTTACCCGGCGGGATCCGGAGAATGGATTCACCGTCGAGGTGGCCGAGCAGTACGACCTGCGTCGCAAGATCATGGACGAAGTGGCGCGCGCATCGATCTACCCCGCTTTGATCACGTTCCCGCTGCTGGCAATGGTGGCCTGGTTCGCTGTCGGCAGCGGCCTCGCGCCCCTGCGCCAGCTGGCCAACCAGATGCGCTACCGGTCCCCCGAATCGATGGCTCCCGTATCCATGGAGCGGACCCCCGATGAAGTAAAGCCCCTGGTGAGCGCATTGAACCGCCTGCTGGTGCGCCTCGGTACGACACTGGAGCGGGAACGGCGCTTCACCGCGGATGCCTCCCATGAGCTGCGCACGCCGCTGGCAAGCCTCAAAGTGCAGGCACAGGTGGCTCGGCGCACGGACGATCCTGACACCCGGCAGCGGGCGCTCGGGCAGATCGTCGAGGGCGTCGACCGGGCACACCGGCTGGTGGAACAGTTGCTCACCATCGCCCGGCTGGACCCGGCGCAGACCGACGCCACCCGCGCCCGCATGGACCTGAACCGGGTGAGCGCCGAGGTGGTGGCGCAACTGGCGCCGGAGGCAATGCGCAAGTCCATCGAGCTGGGGCTGACCGAAGGCGAAGTCGGTGAGGTGCAGGGCCGCGCCGACGTGATCGCCATCCTGCTGCGCAACCTGATCGACAACGCCGTGCGCTACACGCCCGCAGGCGGGCGGGTGGAGGTGCGGGTGTCGGACCGGGACGGCGATGTCTGTCTGGAAGTGGCCGACTCAGGGCCGGGCATTCCGCCGCACGAGCGGGAGCGGGTGTTCGACCGATTCTACCGCGGCCTCGGCCACGGCCAGACCGGCTGCGGCCTCGGCCTCTCCATCGTCCAGCGCATCGCCGAACTGCATCGCATTCGCCTGCGGCTGGACGACTCGCCGTTCGGTGGACTCAGCGTGTTCGTCGGCTTCCAACGCTGAGGCACGCGGTCGCGCTGCCTCCGGTTGGTGTGGCCCGCGTCCGCCCGATTAGCGCTGAGCGTAAGCGACGGTGCTGAGCAGCGCCAACTCCGCCTGCCGGGAATCCAGGCGCGTATGCTGCACCACGATGGGCACGTCCGCGCGGATCACGCTGGCGAAATCGGTGTCCGGCGGAATCGGTTCGGGATCGCGCAGGTCATTGAAGCGCACGTGGCGCGTGCGCCGCGGCGGAACTTCGATCCGGTACGGCCCCGCCGGATCCCGGTCGACAAAGTAAACGGTGATCTCCACGTGGGCTGCGTTTTCACCGGCATTGAGAAGACACACCGTCTCGTGACTCGTCATCTGCGGCTCCGGGCCGTGGCTGCCGGCGGGGATGTAGCCCTCGGCGATCGCCCATACCTTCGTCCCGATGTCGGACATGCGGACGCTCCCCCGTCAGTGGCGTACCAGACGCCGAATCCATTTGGCGGGTCCCGTGCGACGGACACGCCTGCGCCGTCGGGACCACAGCCAACTCCCCAGTGCGGCGCCCCCCAAGGCCCCGGCAAGCCCCAGCCAATGGCGGTTGCGGCTCGCCCAGAGCTGCGGGCTGCGGTTCCAGGCCTCACCGTCGAATGCGCCATGCGCCCCGAAATCGCCGGCGACGGGCGACCAGAGGTTGTCCGGACGATCCGCCGGTGCCCGTTCCGCCGTCTGCTGACCCTCGACCGCGGTACGCGCGAGGAGCCGATCCGCGACACCAGGCGCGATGATTTCCAGCCAGCGGGTAATGAGCGACGAGGTGCCCACATACAGCTCCCGCCGCCGGTGATGCGCTGCCCAATAGATGGCCTGCGCCGCGACCTCCGGCTGGAAGATCGGCGCCACGGGCCGCGGGTGATTGGGCACATGGCTGCGCGCCCATTCGAACTGGGGCGTATTCAGGGCTGGCAGGTGCACCATGACCAAGCGGATCCGGCTGCCCTCGTGGAACAGTTCGCTGCGCACTGACTCGGTGAACCCCTTGAGCGCGTGCTTGGCTCCGCAGTACGCGGACTGCAATGGAATCGAACGGTATGCCAGCGCCGAACTCACTTGCACGATGGTGCCGCGGCCGCGTTTGCGCATCTGCTTCAGCGCCGCCATGGTTCCCCAAACGGCGCCGAGGTACGTCACCTCCGTCGCGCGCTTGAACTCCTCGTGGCTCATGTCCCTGACGGGGGAGAATACCGTGGCCATGGCATTGTTGATCCAGATGTCGATAGGACCGAGCTCCCGCTCCACCTCCTCTGCCGCCCGCTCGACCTGCTCGGGGTCCGCCACGTCCGCGACCACCACCAGCGCCCGCGCGCCGAAGGCTTCTACTTCGGCGCGCGCCGCGTCCAGGCCCTCGCGTCCGCGGGCGACGAGACCGATCGCCGCGCCGCGGCGGGCGAACATGCGTACCGCAGCCCGGCCCACACCCGCCGAGGCGCCGGTGATGACGACCACTTCCCGCTGGGATCGGCGGTTCATTTGCTCACCTCCAGGCCAACGCACCGGCTCACGATCCGGTCAGGCTAGCACCGCCCCCCTGCCCCGCAATCCACAAGCGACGGTGCCCAAGGAGCCGCGCCCCGGCACCGCCTCACCGCCCCCCAGGACGCGCCGAGCCGAGAACCAATAACCTTGTAGATCGCGCCGCGATCGGCGGACTGTCGATAGCCCGCCCGCGGCGACGGAGTACCTAATCGGAGCGCGCGCGTCGCTCCGTGATCCGCGACCAGCCTTAGGTCGACGCACCCGAACCGGAGCCCGGAATCCTGGCGGTCACCTGTCCGTGACGGCTAGCGGCCCTGCCCGCCCACTGCTGCCGGCATGCAGCGATCGCCGGATTCCGGCAGCGCCGAGGGCAACACCTCATCGATGATCACCGCGTTGAACCTGCCCGGCTCCTCGAACGGCGGGTTATGGGCCGAGTTCTCGAACCAAACGAGGCGCTTGCACGGCGCCTGGACCGTATCGAAATACTGTTCCGAGAGGGAAGCGGACACGATCCGGTCATGGCGTCCAAGAAGGAAAAATACCGGCATCTCGAAATGACGATAGCGATCGTTCAGGCGAAGCTGCGAGAACTCCTGCTCGAGCTGAGTCAACGAGAAACGGTTGCCTTGGCCGAACTTGACCAGATCGGCGAGGCCCGCCTCGTCGGTGCCAAGAGCCGCCCAGATCAGCGAGCCGGTCGACAGATCCGCGTGAAACGCACCACCGAAGCGCTCTACCCATTTGGCCACCGTAAGCCGGTGGTCGACGGACGCATAGGGAGGAGGCCCCACACTCTCCAGCGCGGCGATCGCCGACGAACGACCGCGGGCGCGCGCTTGCGACAGCGCAAACTCATACGCCAGCCGGTCGCCTTCGGGAACGTCGGAGATCTGCGCCACTCCCACATAGGCGGAAACCTTCTCCGGGCGTCCAGCGGCGTAGATGGCGCCAATCACGGTTCCCCAGGAGTGTGCGAGCAACACCACCTTATCTTTGCCGAAGCGCCGCCTGACCAGATCCACCACCTGGTCGAGATCGCGAACGAACTGGCCGATGGTCATCGACTCCGGCGGGATGTCGGCATGGTACGAACGCCCGGCCCCGCGCTGCTCCCAGTACACGACCAGGAAATGCTGTTCGAGGGCGGAGTTGTAATGGCGGAACAGCGCCGACTCGCTGGCCCCGGGCCCCCCATGCAACAGGATCAAGGCCGGGTTCGATCGGTCAACGCCCCGAAACCAAAGGCGCTGGGGAATACCGCCGATGTCCTCGGTTTCCATCACCGCAATGCTGCCCGGAACGACGCGACCCTCCGCGTCCTGGAACGCCTCGGTGTGGACACAGCCGGCGGCCGTGAACAACGCGACGACGCCGCTGACGACCGCGGCGCCCCAGAGGATTCGGGCCGATCTCGTCGGCCACGGCACGCGGAACTGCACGGAAAGACCCCGGTCTCAGGCCGGTCCCTGGATCAAGGGAGGTCGAGCCCGAGCGCACGTGTCGCTGCGTCGTCTGCCACCGGGCGCACTTCGACACACCCGAAGCGTGCCCCCGGGATCCTCGCCGCCACTTGAAGCGCATCGTCCAGGTCCTTGGCCTCGATGAGATAATAACCGCCGAACTGTTCCTTGGTCTCGGCGAACGGCCCGTCGGTGACCGACGCCTTGCCGTCGCGCACCCGAACCGTGGTCGCCGTATCCGCGGGCTTCAACCGGTTCGCCGTGACGAAATGCCCGCTCTTCTTGATGCTCTCGGTGAAGTCGGCGTACTCCTGGAAGTGCTGCGCGGCAGCCTCCTCGGGCATCTGCTCCATCACCTTCTCGGCACAGATCAGGCAGAGATACTTCATGACAACCTCCTGTCCGGTTTCTCTCGGCCGCAGGCCACTAGGCGCGGCTCACCTCGGGACCGCCCACCGAACCCTCTGCAGCGCGGTGCCGGCCGCGGGCAAGGCGACGCAGCGCGACGTAGAAGACCGGAGTCAGGAACAGTCCGAAGATGGTGACGCCGATCATTCCCGCAAACACCGTAATGCCCAGCGCTCGGCGGACCTCGGCGCCGGCGCCGGTGGCGAGCACCAGCGGCACCACTGCCGCAATGAATGTGATCGAGGTCATCACGATCGGGCGCAGCCGCAGCCGGCAGGCCTCCAGCGCCGCCTCGACGATGCCCCGACCCTGGCGCTCGAGCTCGCGGGCGAACTCCACGATCAGGATCGCGTTCTTGCTCGCCAGGCCCATCAGTACGACCAGGCCGACCTGAACGAAGATATTGCCGTCGCCGCCGGTCAGCCACACTCCGGTCAGGGCGGACAGCATACCCAAGGGCACGATCAGGATCACCGCCAGCGGCAGCACCCAGCTCTCATAGAGCGCGGCCAGCGCCAGGAACACCAGGAGCACGGCCAGGGGAAAGACCACCATCGCCGCGTTTCCCTGGGTCACCTGCTGGTAGGACAGGTCGGTCCACTCGAAGGTCATGCCGCGGGGCAGCACCTGTGGCGCCACACGCTCCACCACCGACAGCGCCTGGGCCGATGACAGGACTCGCGGGTCCGACTCGCCGAGGATATCCGCTGCCGGATAGCCGTTGTAACGAATCACGGGGTCGGGGCCATAGGCTTGGTCGACGGCAACCATGCTGCCGATGGGCACCATCTGGCCCAGCTGATTGCGGGTGCGCAGCTTGCGGATATCCTCGATCTCGTCCCGGAATGGCCCGTCGGCCTGGGCGATCACCTGATAGGTCCGACCAAAGCGGTTGAAGTCGTTGATGTAGCTGGACCCCAGGTACACCTGCAGGGTTTCGAACACGTCATTGATGGCGACGCCCTGGGCCTTGGCCTTGGTGCGGTCGACGATGGCTTCCAGCTGCGGCACGTTGGATTGGTAGGAGCTGAGCGGGAATCCCATGCCCGGGACCTGACTCAGCGCGCCGGACAGGGAGTTCACCGCATTCTGCAGCTCGCCGTACCCGAGGCCGCCCCGGTCCTGCACGTAGAGCGAAAAGCCGGAACCGCTGCCGATGCCGAGGATGGGCGGCGGCATGATGGCGAAGGCGAAGCCCTCCTGCAGCGCCGAGAACTTGCCCATCAATTCGCCGGCGATCTCCGCCGCCGGGCGGTCGCGCTGGTCGAAACCGTCGAGGGTAAAGAACACGGTGCCGGTATTCGGGGTGTTGGTGAACTGCAGCACGTTGAGTCCCGGGAAGGCAACGGCGCTCTCCACCCCCTCGGTCTCCAGGGCGATGTCGCTGATCGCGCGCGTCATGGCCTCCGTGCGGTCCAGGGATGCGCCTTCGGGCAGCTTGACGCCGCCGATCAGGTAGAGCTTGTCCTGGGTCGGGATGAATCCGCCGGGGACCGACTGGAACAGCAGCACCGTCACCCCCAGGAGCACCGCATACACCGTCAGCATCAAGGGCGTGTGCCGCAGCGCCGGGCGCCCGCCCGTAGCATAGGCCTGCGCCGCACCACCGAACAGACGGTTGAACGGCCGGAACAGCCAGGGTCCGAACAGGCGGTCCAGCACGCGGGTCGGGAGGTCCGCTGGCGCGCCATGGGGCTTGAGCAGCACGGCGGCCAGGGCCGGTGACAGGGTCAGGGAATTGATCGCGGAAATGACGGTCGAAATGGCGATCGCCACGGCGAACTGCCGGTAGAACTGCCCCGTCACGCCGTCGAGGAACGCCATGGGGACGAACACCGCGCACAGCACCAGGGCGATGGCGATGATCGGGCCGCTGACCTCGCGCATCGCCTGGTGGGCCGCCGCCTTCGGGGCCAGGCCCTCGGCGATGTTGCGTTCGACGTTCTCCACCACGACGATGGCGTCGTCGACGACGATGCCGATGGCAAGCACCAGACCGAACAGAGTCAGGGTATTGATGGAGAAACCGAGCAGCAACAGCACCGCGAAGGTGCCGACGATGGACACGGGAACCGCCAGCAGCGGGATGATGGATGCGCGCCAGGTCTGCAGGAACAGCACCACGACGACTACCACCAGCACCACGGCTTCGAGCAATGTCTTGATGACCGCGCGGATTGAATCGCGCACGAAGATGGTCGGATCGTAGACCACCTCGTAGCTCACGCCTTCGGGAAAGGACTTGGCGAGGTCGGCCATCTTGGCGCGCACGTTGTTCGAAAGCTCGATGGCGTTGGAACCGGGCGCCTGGAAGATCGGGATCGCAACCGCCTGGCGGTTGTCGAGCAGGGAGCGCAGGGAGTACTCCGATGCACCGAGCTCGAGGCGCGCGATGTCGCGCAGACGGGTGATCTCGCCCTCATCGCCGGTCTTGAGCACGATTTCACCGAACTCCTCCTCGGTCACCAACCGGCCCTGGGCATTGATCGACAGCAGGAACTCGGATGCCTCGCGCATGGGCGGCCCGCCGAGCTGGCCGGCCGAGACTTGCAGGTTCTGCTCGCGCACGGCGCGAAGAACATCGCCGGCGGTCAGTCCCCGCGCCGCGGCCCTGTCCGGATCGATCCAGATCCGCATGGCGTAGTCGCCCGCACCGAACACCATGGCCTCGCCGACGCCGGCGATGCGCGCCAGCTCGTCCTTGATGCGCAGGGTGGCGTAATTGCGCAGATACACCGTGTCATAGCGCGCGTCCGGCGACAGCAGGTGCACGACCATGGTGAGGTCCGGCGACTGCTTCTGGGTGGTCACCCCCATCCTGCGCACGTCCTCGGGCAGGCGCGCCAGTGCCTGATTGACCCGGTTCTGCACCTGCACCTGCGCCTGGTTGACGTCCGTACCGGGCCTGAACGTGACCGTCAGCATCAGCACGCCGTCGCTGCCGGCGACCGATTTCATATACATCATGTTCTCGACGCCGTTGATGGACTCCTCCAGGGGCGTGGCCACGGTCTCGGCGATCACCTTCGGGTTGGCGCCCGGATACACCGCGCGCACTGCGACGGTCGGCGGCACCACATCCGGATATTCGCTCACCGGCAGCAGCGGCAGCGCGATCGCTCCGCCGGTGAAGATCAGAATGGAGAGGACCGCCGCGAAGATCGGGCGATCGACGAAGAACCTGGAGAAGTTCATGTACCCGGCTCCTGTTCACTGTCCGGCTGCGACGCTGCCCGCGGGCCGGCTGGCGCGGCTGGCGGATCGCCCATGGCGATGGTCTGGGGCTGCACAGCCATACCCGGGAAGAAGACCTTCTGCACTCCGTGGACGATCACCCGATCGTGCGCGCTCAGCCCCTCCGACACGATCCGCAGGCCATCCACCCGGCGGCCCAGCGTCACGTCCCGGCGCACGGCCCGATTCTCCGGGCCCAGCACATAGACATATTTGCGGTCCTGGTCGGTCAGGATTGCCTTGTCGTCCACCAGGATTGCCGAGCGCGCATCGCTGCTGCGCAGCTTGACCCGCGCGAACAGCCCGGGGATAAACCTCCGGTCGCGGTTGCTCAGCACGGCACGGCCGCGGATGGTGCCGGTATCGGGATCCACCTGGTTGTCCACGAAATCCATGACGCCGGCGTGAGGAAAGCCGTCCTCGTTGGCGAGCCCCACCAGCACGGCACTGCGCGTGCCGCGCCGCGCGAGATCCGCGGACCGCAGGTAGGTCTGCTCATCGCTCTCGAAGTACACGTACACCGGATCGAGCGACACCACGGTCACCAGCGCCGTGGCGCCGGCGTTGACGAGATTGCCCTCGGTCACCAGGGCGCGGCCGGCACGCCCTGCAATCGGCGCACGCACCTCCGTGAACTCCAGGTTCAGGCGGGCCATCTCGACCGCCGCCTCGGCGGCCCGGACCCCCGCCTTGACCTCCGCGTCGGAGGCGATGCGCCGGTCGTGCTCTTCCTGAGAGATCGCCCGGGATTTGAGCAACTTGCGGGCTCGCGCGACCTCCGTGCGGGCCAGTTCGGCCTGGGCGCGGGCGCGCGCCAGATCGGCCTCGGCCCGGGCGAGCGCCGCCCGGTACGGACGCTGGTCGATGACGAACAGCACGTCGCCGTCGTTCACCTCGCGGCCTTCATCGAAGCGTACCTCCTGGATGTAGCCGTCCACGCGGGGACGGACTTCCACCGTCTCGACGGCCTCCACCCGCCCGGTGAACTCGTCCCACAGGTTCACCTCGCGGGCCAGCACCTCGGCCACACTGACCGTCGGCGCCGGGGGCGGCGCGAGATTCCCCGAGGCGTCACTGCCACATGCCGACAGCAACAAGGGGGTAAGCAGCACTGCCACAGCGGACAGCGCGGCTTCGAGACGATCGGCCAGTCGCGCGGGGGAATTCATGCGTAAGCTCCTTGCGGGGAACGGTGAAGGCTTGGGCCAGGCTTCGAGATGCACGCGACGCAGACCGGATAGCCCAGTCGAACAACTGAGCTTGTGGACGGTCCGACCGGCGCCGGGATTCCCCGCGGTCGCGGGTACATACGGACGGTCGCATGTTCGACCGAGGGACGGCCTGAAGCGACGGCACCTTGGGCGAGGGGCACACTACATTTCATGACGGTCTGCTCGCGGTCTGTGGCAAATGGTCGAACGCACGGCACGCGATTCGACAGATCGACGGCACCCCAGGCTGGTGCGTCGGATCTCCGGCGGAAGAACTCTAGAGAGGCGGTGTATCGGGATGATGTCGGGGACGTGGACTTTCGTTGCGCGTTTGTAGCGGGACGTTGCTCACGCACGGTTGGCTCTTGCGGCGGTGCCAGCGCGTATCATGACGGGCGCCGGGGCCGGTTCCCGGGTCTGTGTAATGGCACACGCGGTGCCTTTTTCCCCAGCCGGTCCCAAGCGGCCGTTGGCCGACGTGGGCGGAGCGGACCGTGTTGCCGGCCACCAGGGCTTCGTGGTTGGTCGAAAACGGTGGGAAGAGAGCGGCGGCTGGCTGGCACGGCCCGGCGACCTGTGATGCCGGGCTGGTACCGCCGGGGGGCCCGGGCTCACGGGCCGGGCTGGGTGACGCGCAGAGGCTGCCGAACAGGCGCGGATTGGACCGCCGTTGGCCGTCAGAGGCTGCCGATCACCCGCAGCAGTTTCGCGGTATCCACCGGTTTGACCAGGTGCCGGTCGATTCCCGCCGACGTGGAGCGACCGCGGTCACGATCCTGACCGTAGCCCGTTACGGCGATCAGCGTGGCCGACGCGGTCGTCGCCTGCTGGCGCAGCGCCTGCGACAGGTCGTAGCCGGTCATGTCGGGCAGGCCGATGTCGAGCAGCACGACCTCGGGCGCGAACTCGGATGCCATCTCCAGCGCGGCGCGCCCGTCCCTGGCGCGGCGCACCTCGTGCCCCTCGCGCTCCAGCATCAGTGCAAGGGTCTCGGCTGCGTCCTCATTGTCGTCCACCACCAGAATTCGCCGCGGGGCGCGGGCCGGTGTCGCGACCGATCGCGCATCGGCGGCACCGGCCGAGCTCATGCCGGCCGGCGGCTCGACGGCCGCGGGTTGGGCAGCGATGGGAAAGCGCACGATGAACTCGCTGCCGCGGTCAGGACCCTCACTGCGCACGTCCGCGCTCCCGCCGTGCAGCTGCGCCAGCTTCCGCACCAAGGTCAAGCCAAGGCCCAGCCCGCCGCCCGAGCTGCCGGGACCATTTGCGCCCTGACAAAAAACGTCGAATATCTGGCTGAGCAGCTCCGGCGGAATGCCGCTGCCGTTGTCCGCAACCGAGAGCTCCACCTGACCGGACACCCGCCGGGTCGCGACCTTGATCCGGCCGCCGGCGGGGGTGTACTTGACGGCGTTGTCCAGAAGATTGGTGACGATCTGCGCCAGCCGTACCGAGTCGCCGTCCACGGTCAGCGGCACGTCCGGCTGCTCGACGTCCAAACGCTGTTCGTGCGCCGCCGCCATCGGCTCCATGTTTACCGCGGCATCACGGACCACATCGCGAAAATCGAGGCGCTGGAGCTGCAGCCTGATGCGACCGGATTTGATGCGCGAGACGTCCAGCAGGTCATCGACCAGCCTCGTCAGCTGGGAAACCTGTCGCTCGAGCATGTCACGCAGCCGCTGTAGCTGCGGGTCGTCCGGCAGCGTGTCCTTCAGCAGATGCGCCACTGTGCGCAGCGGCGCCAGCGGGTTGCGCAGCTCATGGCCCAGGGTCGCGAGAAACTGGTCCTTGCGCTGATCGGTCTGCCGGAGCTCGTCCTCCGCAAGCCTCCTGTCGGTCACATCGGTGTTCATGCCCACCCAGCCGCGTACCTTCCCGTCACCATCCCGTAACGGCACTGCCTTGACATGGGTCCAGCGCCAGTTGCCGGTCGCGTGGATGAGCCGGAACTCGCTTGCGAACGGCGTCTCCTGCTCGACGGCGCGAAGCCACCCCTCGCGCGTCTGCTCGCGCTCCTCCGGATGCACTGCGTCGAGCCAGCCGCTGCCCTGTCGCTCGCGCTCGGACTGCCCGCCCGCCATGAAGGTGACTCCTCAACCACCTGACCTTGCGCATCGGTCCGCCACACGATCTGAGCCGATGCAGTGACCAGGGCACGAAAGCTCTCCTCGCTGTCGCGCAGGGCGAGCTCCATGTTCTTGCGCCCGGTGATCTCGATGCACGTCACCACCACGCCCTGGATGTGATCCCCTTTGCGGTAAGGGAGAATCCGCATCAGGTACCAGGCACCATCCTGACTCTGGACCTCCCTTTCGACGGGCGCCAGCCGCTCCAGGACCCGGTGTGCGTCGTCGGGCAGCTCGGAATAGCCCAGCCGATTGCTGAAGTCGGTCAGCGGCCTGCCGCGATCGCTGGTGCGTACATTGAACAGCTCCGCGACCCGCGGCGTCACCCGCAGAATACGCAGGTTTCGATCCAGAAACAGGGTGGCGATCTCGGTGGCGGAGATCAGGTTGTTCAGATCGCTGGTGAGCTGGCTCAGTTCTTCGACTTTGTGGCGATTCTCCTGGTTGACCGTCTGCAGCTCTTCGTTCATCGACTGCAGCTCTTCTTTGCTGGTTTCCAGCTCTTCCATCGCCGAGCGCAGCTCTTCGTTGGCGGACTGCAGCTCCTCGTTGGCCGCGTGCATCTCCTCCTGGCTCGACTCGTATTGTTCGATCAGGGCGCGCAGCTGCGACTTGGTATCCTCCAGCTCCGCGCTCTGCTCTGCGCCCGATGGGCCCGCCCCCGTCTGCGGCAGCGCCAGGTCCGCGTGGTCCATTTCGTCGAAGATGACCAGGTTGAAGCCGTCCAGGTCTTCGACCCGGGTCGGGCGCACATGCATGACCACGTATTTCTCCCCGCCATCGAAGTGCACGGCGAGGGGTGTGGTCCGCACATTCTTTCCCGAGTCCGATGCCGACTTCAGGGCCGCACGCAGCTCCAGGCGCAGCTCTTCCCGCGCGAGTTTGAAGACATTGGCCGAAAGCTCTCCCCCGCTCATCTGCAGGTAGCGACCCGCGTGCTCGGAGATATGGACCACGCGGCTTTCCTGATCGACGAGGATGCTCGGCGGCGCGTAGCGCTCGACGATCTTCTGGTGCAAACCGCCGTAGCTGGTGGAGCCTTCGGGTCGCGAGCGAAACGCCGGTGCGTGCGTACCCTCCCGGGTGGTCGGGCGCAGGAACACGGGCAGCCGCGGTTCCGGGGGCGGAACGTTGCGGCGCCGATAGACACAATGGCGCTTGCTCTGCGCCCGGAACAGCCGGGGCCGGTCTGCCGTCTCGGAGGGTCCCAGCATCAGAGTCCCGTCCGGGTTGAGCGCGTAATGGAACAACTCTAGCACGTCGTGCTGCGCCTCGCGCTGGAGATAGATCAGCAGGTTCCGGCAGACGATGAGATCCAAGTGGGAGAACGGCGGGTCGCGAAGCAGATTGTGGTGGGAGGCGAACACGACGATTTCGCGCACCTCCTTACGCACCCGATAGCCGGCGTCCTCCCTGGTGAAGAAGCGCTGCAGGCGCTCCGGCGGCACGTCCGCCGCTATGCTCTCCGGATAGATGCCCTCCCGCGCCCGAGCCAGGGACCGCTCGTGCAGATCGCTGGCGAACACCTGCAGTTCCAGGGCATCGCTGCGCGCTCCCGCCTGCTCGAGCAGCAGCATGGCGATGGTGTAGGCTTCCTCGCCGGTCGCGCAGCCCACGGACCAGACGCGAACACGCCCGCCCGGCTCCTTGCCCTCGAAGAGTCGGGGGACGACGCTTTTCTCCAGATATTCGTAGGACTCCCGGTCCCGAAAGAACTGGGTGACCGTGATCAGGAAGTCATCGGCAAGCAAGCGTACCTCGCTGGCATTATCGCGCAGCAGCGCAAGGTACGCCTCCAACGTCTCCTTCTGGTGCAGCTGCATGCGCCGGCGCAGGCGTCGGAGCACCGTCGAGCGCTTGTACTGGGCGAAGTCCTGCCCGGTGCGCGCGCGAAGCTGGGCGAAGATATTCTGCAGCGCCTGTCGCTCCTCTTCGGGCACGCGATCCGCCTGTTCGAGCAGTTCGACTTTGGGCTGGGTGTTGACGAAGCGCAGGATGTAGTCGGGCATCGCCGCGATCGGCAGGATCAGGTCGACGAGCTCGGTGGCGATCGCGCTCAGGGGCATGCCGTCGAACTCCGCCTCGCCGGGATCCTGGACAATGGTCAGCCCGCCCGCTTCCTTGATCTTCTTCATGCCCAAGGTGCCGTCGGAGCCGGTGCCGGAGAGAATAATGGCGACCGAGTGGTCGCCATGGGTGCGGGACAGGGTATCCAGGAAGTGATCGATGGGCGCACGCTCACGGCGCTGCTCCTCCAGGTCCGAGAGGCGCAGGTGGGTATCGATGGTGGAGAGATTTCGCCCCGGAGGAATGACGTAAACGTGGTCCGGGTCCATGGGTACGGTCCCCGTCACCTGCACCACGGGCATCTGCGATGACGGCTGCAGGAGGTCAGCCAGATGACTGGGATGCTCTGGCGACAGGTGAACCACCACCACGAACGCCACACCCGTGTCGCCGGGCATGCGCGAAAAGAACTCCTTCAGCGCCTTGAGCCCCCTGCGGACGCTCCTATGCCGACCACCATGTTCGGGGAGGAAGAATCGGACCGCGGCATGCATGTTCTCCGGGTAGGGTCAAACCCGTCGGTAGAGGTGCGGGTTGCGACTCGGGTACATCCGACGAGCGTACAGTTCGTGGGCCATTATCACAAACGTCCGACACGGGATGCCCGACCAGTCGTCAACCGCTTGCGGGGCGGACCGTGCTTTCGTAGGGGCTGCCCTCGCTTACTGCTCTATGTCCGATTTACAGGTCTACCAGACCCAGTACGCCGACAAAAATCAGGTACAGCGCGACGATGTAATTGAGGAGGCGGGGAATGAACAAGATCAGAATCCCCGCGATAAGCGCAAACAGCGGCTGCAGCGCGATTCCAGTCATGGTCGACCCCCTGTTCTCCAATAAAGGGCTCGATCCGAACGGCAGGCTTCGGAATCGCCCCTAGGATTGCCGGCCGCCAGCGGCGAGCTACGCCCAGAACACGGTCCCCGGGGCGTGGGCGCTGCTGGAGCGACCCCGGTCGAATTCGGCCACCACCCGCTCTGCGAAGCGTCGCGCCCAGAACGGTACACAGCCACCGCGCAGATAACGGCCGTAGTGGTGATCCAGCGCCCGCGGCGAGGGCGGCACGCCATACCATTCCAGGTGCCCGCGCCGGAACACCTCGTATTCACTCACCTCCAGCACATTGGCTGCCGTGGTAATCGACTCCATTGTTCGGCCCTCCATGGCCAACTGCAGGTTTCCAATCCTTTGCGCCGAAGCCAGGCGTGCGGTTCTTGCGCGCGTAGGCGTAGCCTACGTGCGGCGCACCACCCGCATACATTGAAGCCTAGAAGTCTCTCTGCGCACCACAACACTCCGATGCGCCAGCGGTGAATTTGTCGCCGGCACGGTGGGACTGCGGGTCGGGGATTTCAGCTTTATGCAGGGGTCTAAAAGTGTCGGAAGAGATTCCCGCACGCTCCTGCTACGGGAGCTCCCGGCGCCCTGGCACAAGGGCCGCAGCGCGAGAGCAGGTGCGGCAGCCGCTCCGGTCTGCGATCGACCACACGGAATCAGGCGTCGGGCAAAGGGCGAGGAACCCATCTCGCGCCGCGCGGCACCGCGGCATCGACCTCAGGATTGGGTCAATTGTCGATGCACGGTTTCGCTGAGGCGCAGCAGGGCGGCCCGGTCGAGGTCGCCGGACAGGGCATAGCCGAGCGGACCGTCGATCCAGTAGAACACCCCCACGGAAGTCCGGCGAACGTAACGGAACGCGGTGAGCTCGTTGCGCCATGCGCCGCGCCTGACATAGAGCGTCACCCGGTTCCCGGACAGGTCCTCGTACATGAACTGGGCCGCCATGCGGTCGGTGGACGGCAGTAGCCGCCCCCCGACCAGACGAAATCCCTCGCCGCTCAGGTCCGGCGCACGCAGGGGGGTCTTGAGGCGCTTCGACAGCCACTCGATCAGGTGCGCCTCCTGGTCGGCGGCCACCTCCACGGGGTGGCGGATCTCGCTGGCGTAGACGACGTGGGCGAACGCGGCAGGCTGCACGAGCTGGCCCTGAAGAGACTGCTGCAAGCCCAGCTCCGCAGGCCCGCGCGCGACCCATCCCAGCGTCGCCCCGAACACGAGCACCGCCAGCGCGGCGGCGACGGATCGCGCCCACCGAAACCGCCCCTGTGAGGACGGGAGCAAATGCACCGGAATCGGTTCGATCAGTGTGCCGTCGTACAGCCGGTGCAGGCCGGCGTTGATGCGCTCGAAATCCCGCACCCGCGCGGCGGCATCGGGATCGCTGCGTAGATGGGCCTCCACCAAATGGCGCCGTTCGCCCGAAAGCGCGCCGTCCACATAGGCCTGGAGATCAGCCTCGGTGATCCGATCGTGCTGGTTCATTTGATCCTCCGCAGCCTGCCCGCGGAGTGGCCATACAAGAGCACCCGAAGGCTGTCCCTGGCCCGGGACAGCCGCGACATCACTGTGCCCACGGGCACGCCCAGCGCTCGGGCGGTTTCCTCGTAGCTCAGGCCTTCCAAGGCGACCAGCAACAGCACCTCCCGTTGACCGTCGGGCAGGTGCTCCAAGGCCTGTGCAAGATCATCCAACATGAGCTCCGCTTCGGGACCGCAGGCTTTGGGATCCGCGGGATCCGGACGGGCGCTGTCCTCCAACGCAAAGGAGTCCACCCGCCGGGCCCGCGCCCGGGTCTGATTGGCGAACACGTTGTGCATGATCGCAAACAGCCACGCCCGCAGATCACTGCCGCGGCGCCAGAGCGGCAGGCGCCCCAGCGCCCGTTCGAGACAGTCCTGCACCAGGTCGTCCGCGGCAGGGGCGTCGCCGCCGAGAAGTGCGCGAGCATAGCGGCGCAATCGCGGGATGTGCTCCGCGATGCGCTCGCCCTGCCGCTCTCCCTCGCCCTTCACCACGCCTCGATCCTAGCGTACAGGCGGCAACACCGCGGGCTTGGTGAACACGTAGTCATTGCCCTTTACGGGTGTATGGCAGCCGAAGCACTCGCCAACAAAGCTTGCGTCCTTGCCGTGGGGCTTCTGTTCGGTCCCGACCCAGCGCGCAAACCCCCAGCCGCCTGTTTCCACGTAGCGCGCGGCGTCCTTGACCATGAACTCCGCGTGCACGAACTCGCCGGGAACGGTCGCCGTGTCCCAGTGCGCGTGGGTCGCGTCCTTCCATACCAGCTTGCCGAGGATTGCTCCGTCGGGCCACGGGTTCGTCTGCCCCGCGCGCGCCGCCTCGACGGCTTCGTCATTGCCGACGATCGCGCGCAGGGTATTGTTGTCGGTCCGATGGGACGTGGCGATCACCCGCCAGTCCTGATAACCCTCCGGCAGCTCGATGCCGTTCGGCGCCGGCTTCACCGATGTGTCCTGTGCCTGAACCACGGACCACGCCAGAACGATGACCGCCGCGCCGGTCGCGATTGAAATCGAAATCCTCATGGTCGCCTCCTGTGTGAGGGAATTCGGCACTGTCCCGGCGTAAACACCGCCCGGGGCCGTTTTATTCCCATGCAGTCCCGCGGCGCTGACCCGGCATCAGGCATACGGATACGCAGGCTGGTCCTGGAAACGTTTGGTCCGACAGGAGCATGGGCACGCCCCAATCTACGATGGCGAGGTAAACACCTCAGGGGAGACGCGATTGGGCCGGCGCAGCAGGAGGATTGCGGCCTGGTTCGCTGCGGATGTGCGGCACCGCCCCGTCGCGCGATGCGCGGGGCACCGCCTATCCGGCGTCGGATTCCGCTGCCGCCTCGTTGGGCAGCATGAGCACCACCAGCGACGTGCAGACCGCGAGCCCCACCATGAGCCACAGCAGCGTATCGAAGCCGGCGCCCTTGACGACCGGCCCGAGCAGCCACACCGCCAGGGAGCTGATGCCGAAGGACACGGTCAGGCGTATACCGGCGACTCTCGAGCGCACGCGGTCATCCACATAGCGCACGATGATCATGTCGACGAACGGAATGGCGCCGAAGATGAACACCATGGCCCCGAGCAACGCGCCGAACAGCCACCAGCCCTGGGCCTGCGCGGCCAGCGCCAGCAGCGGGATCTGCCCGACGATCACGAGAAGGAACAGCGGCTTCAACGATACCCGGTCCGCCAGACGACCGAACACCATCTGCGCCAGCGACGCCACGGCGTAGATCGTAGCCAGCAGCGCGCCGAGCACGGCCGGATCTTCCACCACCCCTTGGAAGCGCTCGACCATGAGTTGCATGTTGCCGTTGGTCGTGAAATTGAACAGCAGGCTGCCGGTGATCGCGGCTGCGGTCATCACCACCAGCACCCGGGCGAGTGCAGCCCGGGGAAGCACCACCTTGGCACCGCCTTTGCGCAGCGCCGGCGCCTCGGTCTCCGCCGGACAGACACTGGCGAACCACACACCGCACACCAGCGCGAGCACACCGGGAACTGCGAACCCGGCGCGCCAGCCCATCCACTTGATCAGGAATCCGGTCGCCAAGGCCGCCAGCGCCACGCCCAGATTGCCCGCCAGGCCGTTGATGCCGATCGTGATGCCGGGCTTTTCGGTGCGCTGCACCAGCATCGGGATGCCCACGGGGTGGTAGATGGAGGCGAACGCGCCGATCAGCGCCAGCGCGCCGGCAAGCTGCCACGCGTTCTGGGTCACCGAGGCCAGTATCGCCGCCACGCCCATCCCGAAGAAGAACACCAGCATCATCCGCCGACGCCCCCACAGATCGCCGAGGCGTCCCGCGGGCAGCGAGCCGATCCCGAAGAGGAAGAATGCGCCGACGCCGTATGGCATCAGGTCCTCCCAGTTCTGGAAGCCGAAATCGGCCGCAATCACGCCCACCGCCGCGGCGAAGATCAGCAGGAACATGTGGTCGAGGCCGTGGCCGATGTTCAGCAGCAGACGGACCGCCAGCGGGTGGTCGTGCGCGAGTGCGCCTTCAGACAGTACACGGGTGTTCATTGGGCAACCATATCATCGCAATGCGATGCTCCCGGCCATTCTAGCGGCCCCGGGACCGGAGCGTCCACGGTAGGCGCTGGCGCGGGGCGCCCAGGCATCGTGCCGGCCGTTTCGGAAACCGCAGATCCGCAACCGCTCCTGCGAACTGAAATCCGCCGTCCCGCCCATCGCGCAAGACGGGCCGTGCGGCTATATTGGGCAGACAGCGATGCGCGCGACCACAGCCAACGGCAGAGGGGGATCCATGGCGACAATTTCTTCCCGGGGCGAGACGGTGGAAACCAGCGGTGAGCTGCCTGCCGTGGGCAGTGCAGCCCCTGACTTCGCCCTGCGCAGAGCGGACCTGTCTCCGGTCAGCCTTGCGGATTACGCCGGCTCCCGACTGGTGCTCAACATCTTTCCCAGCATCGACACGCCAACCTGCGCCAGGTCCGTGCGCCAGTTCAATCAGCGCGCCTCGGCGATGCCCAACACCAAGGTGCTGTGTGTGTCCGCCGACCTGCCGTTCGCCCTGAGTCGCTTCTGCGGCGCCGAGGGGATCGAGAATGTCGAGACGGCCTCCGTCTACCGCTCGCCGGAGTTCGGTCAGGACTACGGGGTCTACATGGCCGACGGCCGCCTGGGCGGCCTGCTGGCGCGGGCGGTGGTGGTCATCGACGAGTCCGGCACGGTCATTCATCAGGAGCTGGTCCCGGAGATCGCCCAGGAACCCGATTACGAGCGGGCGGTGGCGGCGCTGTAGTCTGCGGCTTCCGGGGCCGTCCTCCACATCTCCCGGTAACCGGTCCCGAGTCGCCTCAGGGAACGTTCCGTCGCAGCACCCGGATCAGTGCACTGTGATCGAGGTCGCCGTCGCCCCGGTCGATCGCGCGCTGAAACAGCGTTCGGCCCAGCTCGGTGGCAGGTAACGGCTGGCCGAGCAGCGCCGCCAACTCGCAGGCCTGGTGCATGTCCTTGTGCTGGGTCGTGATCCTGGCACCGGGCGCGAACGTGCCCTCGATCATGCGCTGTCCGTGCACCTCCAGCACCCGCGAGCCGGCGAAGCCGCCGAGCAGGGCCTCGCGCACCTTGGCCGGATCGACACCCGCCGCCTCGACCAGAGCGAGGGCCTCGGCCACCGCGCCGATATTCAGCCCGACGATCACCTGGTTGGCGGCCTTGGCAACCTGACCGGCGCCGACGGCGCCGATATGGGTGATCTGCTTGCCGAGCTCGGTCAGCAAGGGACGCGCGCGGGCGATCGCCCCGTCGGGACCGCCGGCCATGATGGTCAGGTTGGCGTCGATAGCCCCGATTTCGCCGCCGGACACCGGTGCGTCGACGAACTCCACTGCGCTCTCGGCCAGGCGTCGGGCGAATTCCCGTGTCGGCACCACCGCGGTGGTGCCCATATCGATGACCAGCGCGCCGGCTCGCAGCCCTTCGGCCAGACCCTGCGGTCCGAACAGCACCTGTTCCACCGCGTGCGTGTCGGCCAGCATCAGAACCACCGTGTCGGCGCGCCGCGCCAGTTCGCCCGGCGTGTCACAGATGTGCATGCCGGGCCGCGCCAGGCGGTCCGCGACACTGCGGGTTCGGTTCCAGACGCTCAACTCGGCCCCGGCGGCCAGCAGGTGCAGCGCCATCGGCCGGCCCATCAGCCCCAGGCCGGCAAAACCGATGCGCCGGCCCTGCAGCGGCCCGGGTTCCGCCCGCCCGGTGTCAGTCATGGCCCACCCGCAGGCCGATGGCGGCGATCGCCGCGAAGGCGCAGGCCTCGTCCTGCTCCGACGCTCCGCCCGCGACCCCGACCGCACCAAGCAGCGTGCCGTGCTCATCGCGAACCAATACACCGCCCGGCAACGGTACGACCTTGCCCCCGGACATCGCATTCAGCGCCTGAATGAAGCCCCGCTGGTTGGCATCTTCGGTGAAGCGGGTCGCGAGCTGGCGCGAATCCATGCCCATGGCCAGCGCCCCCCAGGCCTTCGCCTGGCAGATCTCGACGCGCATGAACGACAGCCGGTCCTGGCGCTGCAGTGCTTTGAGATGTCCACCGGCGTCGAGTACCGCCACCGCCAGGGGCGGCAGACCCAGGCGGTCGGCTTCCGTGAAGACAGCGGCTATCAGGCGGTTGGCCTGGTCAAGGGTCAGTTCGGACATGGCCGATTCTCCGCAGTCGGATTACACGCCTGGGCGCGGCATCGTTGGAATCGGTACCGTGCGTGGCGTTGGTGCGTGGCTGCGTCCGCACGCGGGTCCCGCGCCGGTTCCGGGCGTGCGGGGTGGGGCCGATCAGCGGTTGGCGCGCAGCGAGACCCAGAAGTCGTAAATGGCCATCAGTGAGACCACTATGATGACAATAATCAGGTCGATGTCGGTCACGAACACGGCGACCACCCCCAAGAAGGCGATGAAGGTGGCGAGCGCCAGTACCGCGATGATTTTGTCAGCCATGATTGTCGTTCCGCGCGCTGAAGGCTCAGTGCCCCGCTGAAAGCGTGTGGACCAGCCAACGCGCAGTGCGCAAAAGGCGTCCGTCGTTGTCACGTCGCCCGATCAACTGCACGCCGATCGGCATGCCGTTTGCTCCCGTCAGCAGCGGCAGGGTCACCGACGGCACCCCGAGCAGCGACCACAGCACGTTGAACGCGGCGCTGCCGGTACTTTCGAGGCCGCGCGGCGCCTCGCCCGGCGTGGCCGGCGTGACGATGGCGTCGTAGCGCTCGAAGATCTCCTCGAGGCCCGCGTACAGGGTAGCCCGCCAGTCGAGCGCGGCCAGGTAGTCGGCCGCCGTGATCCCGCGACCTTCCTCGACGGCGGCGCGGGTCTCTGCGCACAGCCTGTCCGCGCCGCGGTCGTAATAGTGGCGCAGATTGTGCGCCATCTCGGCGAGCATGATGCGGCGGTGTGCGATCGTCGCTTCGGCAAAAATGCCCGGCAGGTCGACCTCATCGCAGAGGTCCCCGAGGGCCTCGGTGAGCTCATCGAACCCGGCGGCACAATCCGCCTCGATACCAGGCCAGGCGGGGGTTTTGATGAACGCCAGTTGCGGCGTCACGGGCGGATCGGACCGCGCCGTCTCCAGCAACTGTTGCGGGGCCATGGGTCGGGTGTCGGAATCTTCCGGATCGTATCCGATCAGCGCGTCGATCAGCAGCGCCGCGTCCTCGATGGTGCGGGCGAAGGTGCCGACCGTATCGAGCCTCGGCGCGGCGGGCAGTATGCCGCCGCGTGGGACCAGCCCAAAGCTCGGTTTGAAGCCGACCACGCCACAGAACGAGGCCGGGCGGATCACCGAGCCGCCGGTCTGGGTACCGATCGCGAACGGCACCATACCGCTGGCCACGGCCGCCGCAGAACCCGCTGACGAGCCGCCCGGCGTGTGCTCGGGATTATGCGGGTTGCGTGTCTTCGCCGGCGCGAGATAGGCGCATTCGCTGGTGGCGGTCTTGCCCAGGATCACCGCGCCGGCTGCACGCAGGCGGGCCACCACCCAGGCATCCTCGGTCGGCCGCCGGCCGCTGTCCAGCGGGTTGCCGTTCTCGGTGGGCATGTCCTTGGTATCGATGATGTCCTTGATGCCCACCGGTAGGCCATGCAGGGCCCCCACGGGCCGGCCGGTCTGACGATAGCGGTCGAGCATCTCGGCCTGCGCGAGCGCCAAACGCTCATCCATGCTGGCCCAGGCCTGAATCGCGGGCTCACGTTCCTGGATCCGACGCAAACACGCCCGGGTGAATTCGACCGCGCTGAGCGCGCCGTCGGCGAGTCGCGCGCGCGCCGTCAGCGCGTCGAGGTCCGCCAGGCTGGGGATCGTGCCCCGCACGTGCTCTCGATCAGCGGCCATAGATCTGCTCCGGAAGCCACGTCGTGATCGCCGGCACGTTGTACAGGACGATCATCGCGATCAGCACCAGGAAGATATACGGATAGCTGCCGCGGAAGATCTGCGTCAGCTGCACATGCGCCGGCGCGATACCTTTCAGATAATAGGCGGACATAGCCATTGGCGGCGTCAGGAACGACGTCTGCAGATTGAGCGCCACCAGGATACCGAAGAACAGCGGGTCAATGCCGAAATGCGGCAGCAGCGGCAGGAAGATCGGCACGAAGATGATGATGATCTCGGACCACTCGAGCGGCCAGCCGAGCAGGAAGATGATCAACTGCGCCAGGATCAGGAACATGAGCGGCGAGATCGGAAGGCCGGTGACGAACTCGCTGATCACCTGTTCCCCGCCCAGATACGAGAACACCGAGGCGAAGGTCCAGGAGCCGACGAACAGCCAGCAGACCATGGCGGTGGTACGCACGGTCAGATAGACCGACTCGCGCAACCGCTGCCAGGTCAAGGCACGGTAGGCAGCGGCAAGCACCAACCCGCCGAGCGCACCGATCGCGGCGGCCTCCGACGGCGTCGCCAGCCCGAACAGGATGGAGCCGAGCACCGCGAGGATCAGGAATGCCAGCGGGAAGAACGAGGTCAACAACAGCAGCATGATCTGGGGGACGGTGTGCTCGCCGATCTCCTCCCGGGTGGGCTTCGGCGCAAGCTGCGGTTGCAGAATCGTACGCGAGACGACGTAGATCAGGTACAGGCCCGCCAGCAGCAGCCCAGGGAACAGCGCGCCCGCATACAGCTTGACGATCGATACGCCCGAGGCGGCGGCGTACACGATCAGCATGATCGAGGGAGGAATCAGAATGCCCAGGCACCCGCCCGCGCAGATGACCCCGGCGGCCAGGCTGGTGTCGTAACGCGCCTTGAGCATTGCCGGGAACGCGAGCAGCCCCATCAGCGTCACCACGGCGCCGACGATGCCGGTTGCCGTCGCAAACAGCGTGCAGGTTATCAGTGCAGCCACGGCCATCGATCCCGGCACGTGGCGGGCGGCGATGTTCAGCGTATGGAACAATCGCGAGACAATGTTTGCCCGCTCGACGATATAGCCCATGAACAGGAACAACGGGACCGCCGTAAGCACGTCGTTCGCCATCACCGAGTAGGTCTGGTTGACGAACAGATCGAAGACCCGGTTGTTGAACAGCCCGTCGATCCACAGTTCCCATTGGGTCCACTGATCGGCGCCCGACTCCACAGCCTTGTGATAGGCCCGCCACATCCGATCGGCGTCGAAATAGGCGTAGTACCCGAACATGATCGCCATCGCCATCAAGGTGAAGGCGATCGGGAATCCGAGCAGGATGATGAACAGGAAGAACCCGAGCATGAGCAGCGCGACGATCGGGTCGGACATGGCTCAGCGCTGCTCCTTTTGGTCGTCGTGGTGGTGTTGTGCAGCCATCTTCTCTCTTCTTTCCATCTCGGCCATTTCGGCTGCACTCTCGCGCGCCAGCTGCACCTCGGTCTCCTCGATATCGTCGGCCGAAACCAGCCACTCGCCGGTGCGAATACAATGGATGCAGCGGAATACCTGGGCGATACCCTGGATGAACAACAAAATACCGGCGGCGACGATCACGGTCTTGAACTGGAACACCGGTATGCCCGCCGGGCTGTTCACGCTCACCTCGAGATAGCGCCACGAGCGTTCTGCATAGTGCCAGCCCGGGACCATGAGCGCGATGATGCCAGGGAAGAAGAACAGGAAGTACAGCACCAGTTCCACCCGGGCCTGGGTGCGGGGCTTCCACAGGCGATAGACGAAGTCACCCCGGACATGGCCGCCGCGCGACAAGGTGTAGGCACCCCCCATCATGAACAGGGCGCCGTAGGCGATGTAGGAAATATCGAAAGCCCAGTCGGTCGGTGCGTTGAAACCGTAACGCACCAGGACCTCGTAGCTGACGCCGAAGGTCATCACCAGGATCAGCCAGGCGAACGCCTTGCCGAACCATGCCGACAGGCGGTCGGCGAACTGTATGTAGCCGAGCATCTGGACTCCCACCCGGTAAGACGTCGTACCGTCAGCCGGCGCCACACAGCCGTATCGGATGGATACCGCCGTGTGACGCCGGATGTCGGATTAGATCACAGTTTCAGTTTGCCGGGGAAGTAGTGCTCGTAGGCGAGCGCCAGATCGGGTTTGTTCATCAACTCGTAGAACACGACGCGCTCGACCCACTCGCGCTGGCTGTCGAGTACCTTCTTCATGTACGGATCCTTCTCCAGTTCCGGGATGATCTTGTCCCAGGCCTGGAGCTCGGCGTCGAGGATCTCCTCGGAGGTGCGGTGTACCGTCACCCCGTGGTCCTCCTGCAGTGTGACCAGATCCTTGGAGTAGTTGTCCAACGCAGTCGCCGTGTTGGACGTGCTCGCCGCCTCCACGGCGTACTCCAGAATCGCCCGCAGATCCTCGTCGAGATCTTCGAAGAAGTCCTTGTTGAAAAGGAACTCGAAGCTCTCGCTGGCCTGGTGGTAGGACGACAGGAAGTAGTGCTTGGCGACGTCTTGTGCACCGAAGCGCATGTCTGACGACGGGTTGTTGAACTCGAACGCGTCGATTACGCCGCGCTCCATGGCCGGCACGATTTCGCCGCCCGGCAACTGCGCGACGCTCATGCCCATTCTCTGCATCAGATCGGCTGCCAGGCCGACGGTGCGGTACTTGAAGCCCCTGACCTCCGAAGCCTTGGTGATCGGCTTCTTGAACCAACCAAACGGCTGGGCGGGCATCGGGAAGCCGAGGTAACCGACCACGTTGAGACCCATGATCTCCTGGGTGAGCTCGCGGTACAGATCCTTACCGCCGCCGGCATTGAACCAGGCCAGCATAGTATTGGCGTCGCCACCGAACACCGGCCCGGTACCGAACAGCGAGGCCGCCTTGTGCTTACCGTACCAATACACCGGCACCGTGTGCGCGGCATCGAGCACGCCATCGCTGACCGCGTCCATGACCTGGAATGCACCGACCACCGCACCGGCCGGAAGCAAGTCGATCTTCAGCCGGCCGCCCGACATCTTCTCGACGCGCTCGGTATACTCCCGGGCAAAGTCCATCCAGATGTCGGACGACGGCCACGAGGTCTGCATCTTGACGACTTTCGGTGACTGCGCCGTCACGACGGCCGGCGCACCGAAGGTGCCGGCTGCTACGCCGGCCGCCGCGGCCAGAGTGCCCTTCAGAAACTTGCGCCTGCTGTTGGGCTCTGCGGCCGCGCCAGTGTCTACCGCGGTGTCGTGTTTTTCTTCGCTCATCTCGTGCCTCCACTTTGCTGTTTTTGCTGCCGCGCTTCACGGCCCTGCTGCGACAGGCGTATACCGCTGCGGCATGTTGTTGCGTTGCCGAAAACGACAACATGGTTCGCAGCGACTGCTGCGGCCATTCCCTCTACAAGCCCGTCTCCGGGCTACCCAGTCGCACATCGCCCGAGGGCGTTGGCCGCCTGGATGCGAAACTTGTCGATGGCGCCCGCGGACATCGGACAACGGCGCGCCGGGTATCCGTCCAGTGCCCCGCCTGCGTCCGCATGCACTTGCGCGCCGCTCCCCAACGGTTGGGCGCTGGCCCCGCTCTCCCGGCCGCGGGGGCAAGGAGTGCAGCGGCATCTACCATCCTTGGCCCCACCCATGCGAAGTCGAATGACACAACCCGCCGCGCGGCAGGCGTCGGAAATGTGAGACAAATTGACGCACTGCGTGATCCGTTTTGAAACAGCCCCTGACCGCGAGTCGCGCCATCCCGAGCGCTCGAACGCTATGTTGTTCTTTCTCTTGCGCCGTTCCGCCGGACCGAGTCTCGGTCCAGTTATAGCCGACATACAAGCACTTTTCACACCAGATATGCGTCGCGCCCCCGTCTGCTTCCCGGGGGGCAGCGAACCGCCGGCGGCGGGCGCTACTCGGCGACCGTCTCGACCGATAGATCCAGCGCCGCGCGCAGGGTATTGGCGACGATGCACCCCCGCTCGGCGACCAACACCAACTTCGCCAACGCGTCCGCGGGCTCGCAGCGTGCGCTGACCCGCATGCGGACGGCCGTATATCTCGGCGGCGCATCGGCCAGTTCGCCGTCGATCTCGGCGCGCGCCGCGTCCAGAGCGATACCGCGCGCCCGCGCCGCGGCCAGCAGATTGCTCATGAAGCAGCCGCCGAGTCCCATCAGCAGCGCCTCGCCGCCCATGGGCCCGGTGTCCTGCCCACCCTTGGCCTCGGGCCGATCGATGGTGAGACGGTGGCCGCGCGCCTCGGCGGCGGATGCCGAATGGTCGAGCTGGGTGACGGTGACATGCACGGTCGGCATTGGGACGGCCTCCTCCTGCCCTGGTCAGGCGATCTCGTGCTTGGCGAGCAGCTCCAGCGCCCTCGCCAGGGCGGAATGGTCCAGGCCGGCCCACCCCTGCCCCGCGCACGCGTTGAACAGCTCCTGCGCCGTCGCTGTATTGGGCAGGCTCAGGCCGAGCGCCCGGGCGCCGTCCAAGGCCAGGCCCAGGTCTTTCTGGTGCAGCTCGATGCGAAATCCCGGATCGAAGGTTCGCTTGATCATGCGCTCCCCGTGCACCTCCAGGATCTTGGAGCCGGCGAAGCCGCCCATGAGCGCCTCGCGCACCCGCGCGGGGTCCACGCCGGCCTTGGAGGCGAACAGCAGCGCCTCGCCGACCGCCTCGATGGTGAGGGCCACCACGATCTGATTGGCGATCTTGGCCGTTTGCCCTGCGCCGCTGTCGCCGACCAGAGTGATGTTCTTCCCCATGAGCTCGAACACGGGCTTGACCCGCTCGAAGGTCTCCCGGCTGCCGCCGACCATGATGGTAAGCGCGGCCGATTTTGCACCGACCTCGCCGCCCGAGACCGGCGCGTCCAGGTACTCGCAACCGAGCTCGTTGATGCGCGCGGCGTAGTCCCGGGTCGCGATGGGCGAGATGGAGCTCATGTCCACGACCACCGTGCCGCCGGCGAGTCCGGTCGCGACACCGTCGGCGCCGAACAGCACCCGCTCCACGTCCGGGGTATCCGGGACCATGGTAATGACGAGTTCCGAGTTCTTCGCGACCGCGGCGGCGCTGGCGTGCTCGCGGGCGCCGCCTTCGAGGATCTCGTTCGGGAGCGGCGAGCGGTGCCTGACCACCTGGAGCTCGTGTCCGCCCCGCTGCAGATGCCCCGCCATGGGTGCCCCCATGGTCCCAAGTCCGATAAAACCGATTTTCATAGTGCCAGACCCTTCAGCGAGTGGTGACTCAAACCACGCGGTCGCGCGGTTCGCGTCCTGCAAAGATGGCGTCGAGGTTCTCCAGGACGCGGAATCCCATCGCGTCCCGCGTCTCGCGCGTAGCGCTGCCGATGTGGGGCAGCAAGAATACATTGTCGAGCTCGCGGAACGCCGGATCGATGTCCGGCTCGTTCTTGAACACATCGAGGCCCGCAGCGGCGAGCTTGCCACTGCGCAACGCATCGATCAGCGCGGGCTCGTCGACGATGGTGCCGCGCGCCGCGTTCACCACGATGGCGCCATCGGGCAGCAGGGCGATGCGCTCGGCGTTCAGGAGATCTCTGGTCTCGGGCAGCCCTGGACAATGCAGCGCCAGAAAATCGCACTGCGGCAGCATTTGCTCGAGGCTCTCGTGGTAGATGGCCCCGGCCTCGAGCTCGGCCGGCAGCCGCCGGCGGTTGTGATAATGAACTTCCATGTCGAAACCGCGGGCCCGCTTGGCGGTGGCCCGACCGACACCGCCCATGCCGACGATTCCCAGGCGCTTGCCTGTCACTTCGACGCCCACCATGAAGCTCGGGCTCCACGAGCGCCAGCGATTCTCGCGAATCAGCCGCTCGCCTTCGCTCGCCCGGCGGGCAGCCCCGAGCATCAGCAGCATGGTGATCTCGGCGGTGGCGTTGGCGAGCACCTCCGGGGTATTGGTCACCGTGATGCCGCGCTCGCGCGCCGCGTCGAGATCGACGTGATCCACGCCCACCGAGAAGTTGGCGATGGCGCGCACCCGTTCCGGGAGGCGCGCGATGACGTCCCGGGAGAAACTCTCCGTATGGGTCGCCACGATGGCGTCGGCGCCGGCGGCAAGCTCCAGCAGCTCGTCGGTCGCGTAGCGCCGGTCCTGGGAGTTGAACAACGGACGGTAATCGCGCGCCAGGCGGCGCTCCACCGCCTCGGGCAGTTTGCGGGTGATCAGTACGACGGGGCTGTCAGTCATGGCTTCTTTCGGAGGTTTCGGAACAGGGGACAGATGCGGAATGAGCAAGACTCTAGCACACCTGGACTGATCGGAATCGCCGATGCCCGGACCCCTTGACAAAATTAAACGTTCGTTTAATTTTGCTGCATGAAGAGCGCTAAATCACGCAGGCGCCCCGGCCGGCCGGCCGCGGCCAAGGCCGGCGGGGCCCGCGCCGCGCTGTTGCAGGCGGCGCGCGAGCTGTTCGCCAGGCGCGCCTTTCGCGCCGTCACGGTGCGCGACCTGGCCGCCGCGGCGGGCGTGAATCCGGCCATGGTGAATTACCATTTCGGCGGCAAGGACGGACTCTACGCGGCGATGGTGGCTGAGACGGTCGGGCCGCTGCTCGCCCAGTTGGAAGGCGCCGCCGACGGTGGCGATGAGACTCTCACGCTGGAGCAGTTCCTCGAGCGTTACCAGGCCATTCTGATCGCCAATCCATGGCTGCCCAATCTGGTGGTGCGCGAAGTCCTGTATTCCGATGGCGGGTTCCGCGATACGTTCGTCCACCAATTCGCGGCCCGCGCAGGCGGCGCCCTGGCGGGGCTCGTCGCCCGTTCCCGGGCCGCCGGCAGGCTGCGCCCGGATTTGGATGAGCGCCTCGCCGCCCTGTCGGTATTGAGTCTCACGGTGTTTCCATTCATCGCCCGGCCGCTGCTCGAGCGCGGCCTCGGGCTGACCATGGACCGCGCGTTCTTCGACCGCCTGGCCGTGCACAACCGGCGCCTGTTCAGGGAGGGCGCGCAACTCGACGAACAGGCATCGACCACGCCATGAGCCGGCGGCTCCTGCTCCTCGCGCTGGTTGCCGTGGCGGTGGCCGTGGGCGCCTGGTGGTGGCTGGGACCGGACCGGGGGCAGCAGCCCGAGCAGATTGCGCTGTACGGCAACGTCGACATCCGCCAGGTGGACCTCGCATTCAAGACCAGCGAGCGCATCGTCGGCATGCATGTGCGTGAAGGCCAAGCTGTGCACAGCGGGGATCTGCTGGCGCAATTGGATGCCGCCCGGGCCGAGCATTCGCTGCAGCGCGCCGAGGCGCAAATGGCCGCCCAGGCACAGCAGCTCGCAGCGCTCGAGGCGGGCAGCCGACCGGAGGAGATCGAGCGGGCACAAGCCGAGCTGCAGGCCGCCCAGGCGGAAGCCCAAAATGCCCAGGCGAACGCCCGCCGACTCGAGGACCTCGGCAGACGCAAGCTTGCGTCCCCGGAGCAGGTGGACAACGCTCGCGCCCTGTTGGAAGCCGCCCGCGGACGCGCCGGGTCGGCGGCGGCGGCGCTCAAGCTGGCCCGGGCCGGCCCGCGACCGGAGGAGATCGCGCGCGCCCGCGCCCTGCTGCGCGCCGCGGCCGCGGAGGTGGCGCTGGCCCGCCAGACCCTCGTCGAGACCCGGTTGCACGCGCCCGTGGACGGGGTGATCCGC
>Ga0209347_1001879_pt1 | contig 30512 bp, 37 predicted proteins | sample AutmiccommuBRH23_FD_187382 | JGI IMG/M metagenome (GOLD analysis project Ga0209347, IMG submission 187382) | Deep subsurface microbial communities from Mt. Terri, Switzerland - Autotrophic microbial communities BRH/23 (SPAdes) (version 2) | ecosystem: Environmental > Aquatic > Deep subsurface >...
CACTGGAAAATGATAATTAAATAAATTCTAGATTTTTATCTAGGCGTCTATTGCGTCCCCTGGGAAGGCATTCGTTAAGGCTCCACCTTTCCGGCGCGATCGTAAGAGCTCAGCTCGGCGCATTATTTTATTATTTCACTTTACGGACTAACCGGCCCTTAAACGTGCGCCTACTCGTGGCGGGTCGGGTGCGGACAATCATAATTATTGTTCGGCTAAGCACGTTTTTCATGTTATACTGGAGGCATATTATGGAAGTAATTAAAAAAGGGGTTTATAATAGCAAAGCACTAACATTTGATGTGAGTAATGTACGTATTATAAATGTCATAGTCCCAAAGTCCGAAGGGAACCGTGAAAAATTTAAAACAATGGCCAAAAAGGTTATTAAAAAATGCGGTATAAGGACAAGTATTACGTACTATCCAATTCCCCCAGAAATAGCAATTAAAAAGGAAATGGTCCCGTACTATTTTTTATGTCTTGCAAGATGCCGTGAAGAAAAGATGCGGGAGGGGGGGTAGTTGAGTGACAACGCTCACTATAAGAGATTTGGCCGGACAATATCGCATATCTCCTGAAAAAAGGGAGCAAATACTGCGCTATATCTATAAGTATTCAGGAAAATATGGATTGCAGTCATTTGTCAGAGCCCTGGGCAGTAATTCTGTGAATCCTTTTCTAAAATGGGCTGAAAAAGACTGTAATAATAAAAGCCGAAGTAGGAGAAAGCAAAAACTTCTTTTATGCAGACCTCCAGCTCCACCAAGGCCAAAGGATTATTGTATTGGTGATTTATTTGAGGAATTGTCAACCGTAAACGGAGGTTGCAAAATAGGGAAGCAAGGTGGAAAAAGAAATATATACAGCGGACAAGCTTGGGATGCACTACACAGAGGTGGGAAATAAAGATAAAAGAAAGGTGGTTTTAGGAAATGTCTTTTTTAAGAAACCGACTAAAAAAGACATTGGCGGGTGGAGGAGAGGAGCTTAAAAAACGCGATTACCCCATGATTAAACAGGTGTTGGTTCAAAATAGCAAAAGTAACGAATATGAAAAAGCCAAATTCGAATGGGAATATACAGGTTTGATACAGGAAGAAGAAGTTGAAAAATTCTCAGATCAGTGTGAGTTGTGTAATCAGCGCCCGTTGAGACTTAACTTTCAGATAACTAACGAAGAAACTCACAAATCTCTGTTAGTTGGTAGTACATGTATAAGAAGGTTTTTGATTTTAAAGGGAACATCGTCATCGGTGGAGAGTTGGGATTATTTTATTAATAAGTCCTATAATTTCGTTTCAAAAATAGAACTAAGCAGCTTATTGCCGCGTGTACTCGAAGATGTTCCTGAAACTCGTTATGTGGTTGCTTTTCGTGATCAGGCCGCTGAAATATTAGGATGCCTGGAAGAAATTAAATTATCTAATCCAAATAAAATTGATGAATTTATAGAGGGTTTACTTGATGAAAGTGTTTTAGATAGACAAAAGAAAATAAAGAGGATAAAAAATATTCTATTTTTGCATCAGAATATAATAAGTGGCCTTGAATTAAAAGAGTTATTTCCTTATATATTAGTGAAAGTTCCAGAACAAAGATATATTAAGGCATTTAGAGCGATAGCTTCAGAAGTATTGGGGGACTTGCAGAGTAACTTAAATATAGCTCCGGAAGCTTGGAATAAATTAGTTATAGATTTGATTGGGCCTAAAACTAATAATAAGGGCTGGTTTGATAAATTGGACCGTATAAGGACTGTGCTTTTTCAGCCACATAAGATTAAAAAGAAGAAATTACGGTTGGAAACAGGTCAAGCCGCTGGTCACTGGGCAACAAAAGGATCAAGAAAAGCGAGAGTCAGTACAACACTTTCGCGATCTGAAGCATATAAAAACCCAGGTAGGAAATAGAATTCCAAAGAGAATAATTATCGAGCAGAAGAGAAAGGACCTTATACCCCGGAAAACGGGGTATTTTTATTTTAATTAGATCAGGAAAGTGGAAGGTAAGATAACCGGTATGGCAGTCTTGCGGGAAGACCCACAGGGAAAGGCTGAAGTTATATTCCTTGGGGAGATACGGCATAAGTTCGGTATCAAAGACCGGCAACGCTGGGAATCGCCCCGGGAAGAAAATGTAACTACAATCAAAAAACCCCCTTGTAATGCGGTATGCTCAATGCCGATGAATTTAGTATGGTGGATCTATCCTTGGGATATAAGCTTTTCAATGCTGTCTCTCAAAACACCGCAATACTAATCGTAGGCGATCCAGACCAGTTGCCTTCGGTAGGGCCGGGGGCAGTATTGCAATGATAAATGCAGGTCTTCCTTCTGTCCGCCTGGCCGAGGTACATAGAACAGCCAGTGTTGCAGCCAGATTGTAATTAACGCTCACAGAATTTTAAAAGGACTTAGTATTAAGACAGACCCGACTGGCGGAACGGCTCAGAGAAGCCGATATCATATGTCTGGAAGAATTTTGGAAAGCTGTATAACACACAACCTCCTCTCCCATACTTCCTTTTTTATTCCCGGAAGCGTAAGCTCTCCGGGGATTATTTTTTATAGGGTATTTTATCCAAAAACAAGCAAAGGGGGTTTGGCAATGTTTAATGTAAAGGTAATAAGAAATTATACTATTTTGTTAGTGATTTACGCCCTCGTCAGTATGATTGATGATAATGCTGCCAGGCATCTGAGTGTTATTTTTGCATCATATATCATGTTAAGAATAGTATGGCGTTTTAGGAGGGACATAGTTAATGGAATCGTATTTGACACTTTGTTTATGATATTCGGAACTACTAAAAAGATTTAAGGTGGTTAATATATGCGCTGGTATAATCACGTACTCGGGGGTACCCTAGCAGAATTGATTATTACAAGCGGCACAGGTCCGGTATTTAATAACACCCTTGCGGCCGGAATATCAGCTCTCGTCCCGGACATTGACTCGCCATACAGCAAACTGGGGCATAACCTGCCAGTTCTATCACACGGGACAAGCCTGGTTTTGGGCCACCGGGGACCGATCCACTCCCTTCTTGCTGGTTTCCTTTATGCCATTTTAGTATCTAATTTTTTTCCGGACTTAGTAGTTCCGGCCATGGTAGGATTTATTTCTCACCTAATCCTTGATGCTCTTTCTGGTGGAGTTAATCCTCTATGGCCCTTAAAATTCAGTGTAAGCATACCATTATTCTCCACAATGGGTTTCAGGGAACTGTTTATAGCAACCCCAGCGTTAATGGCGGCCAATGCCTGGGCGGTTTGGAATTTCATCGGTGTTCAGGAGGCCGGCGTGATAATTATAAATGGGGTTTTTAACATGATTAGGCAGGTGATCAGTAATATTGCGTAATAGAACAGATGTTTTGCGCTGGGCGGTAGCCGGTACGATATGGACCGTAATGCTTTTTTCTGTGTTAATCGCTTTCCGATCTTCGGTTTTGACAGCCAATGCAGCTAAGATAGCAAGTGGAGCAGCGACCATTGAAACTGTTTTGGAGTACCAGGGAGCTGCGGAGTTTGCAAGGGCCTTTGCAGTGGAGTGGGCCACTTGGAGTGGCAATTCAAGCGAATATACTGAAAGGTTGAAGGTGTTTAACCCATTTTTTAAAAGCGATATGGTTACCCCGGACGGAGAGATTAAACGTGTTGTCGGTTCCGGTGTGGTTAGCATTAAAAATATTGAAGGCACATATCTCGTAGATGTATTTCTCCATACTCAAAGGCTTTCACCCCTCGACGATAAGGTTATTATCGCTGATGCATATAAAACACAGGATAAAAAGGGGTGGGCTGAAAGCAGTTATACGGTCAGGGTTGCGGTAAACTGTCTCGATGGAAAATACTCAATATCTCTGCCAATGGTAATCAACACTGGAAAATCACCAGTTCAGAAAAGCCAGCTCGTATATAACTCACAGGCTAATGAAAACATAAAAGCCCTGGCAGGAAATTTCTTGAGAACATATTTTAGCAGCAATAACCTTGCGGAAATTGCTAACTATGTTACTCCGGACTATCCGATAAAGCCTGTTGGCGGCTGGGTGGTAACAGATATTATCAGCGTTACGTCGGACTCCCAGGCCGACCCCAAAATAGTTCAGGTTGAGCTTAAAATTAAGCAGGGGTCCGATGAGTTTAAGCAGTTGGTATTCTTAAATGTGGTAAACAAAGGAGGACAATACTTTATTAAGAATATGATGCCATATTAACCCGGTCGAGTGGCTACTTCGACATAAAGGACAGTGTAGGCAAGCGGGTGTGCCAGGGTGTATCGCACAGGTACTTCCATTCACTGCAGCGTACCGACGGCTGGCAATACGAGAAGAAAGGAGTGGCGGGCTGATGCCCGCCTCCCGCCTTCCTCCCCATGCCTGAAGGCAGGGGCATCCGGCAGGAGAAAGGAATGGGTGAGCGGACTGGCGAGTTAAAATTCCCGGCTGCCTGGTGACAGGGCGGCTTCCCCGGCGGGTGGGAGCCATGTGATGTTCTGAACCGTTGGGGACGGGCCGTGTTGGCGCGGCCCAGTGGGTGAGTCGAGGAAGCCTGGCAGAAATGTACAGGTGGAGGCGAATCCCGACCAGACCCGGGCGTGAACCTGCAAGGACGCGTAAATCCCGGGGAATCCTCTGACTTCAGTCAGGGGAGGACGTCAAGGACTGAAAGGAGGTGACGAATTGAAGAAACAAGGGTATGGGAAAAGAGGATTTTCTTTAATTTTATTGATTGCCATGGCACTTACATTTGTCATGGGCGGCATTGCATTTGCCGATGAAGATGCCATAAAAAAGGCAACAGTTAGTTTTAAGGAAACTGCGGTATCAGCCCTTGCAGTAATAGTTTTAGTGGTAGGCATAATAGAACTTACCAGAAGGCAGATTGGCGCCGCAATATCACTTATCTTGGCCGCCGTCTTAATTTATGCGGCCACCAACACTAATCTTCTTGAGGTAATTGGAACGACAGTTGCGGGATGGTTTGGCGCAACTAAGATTAAATGAAAAGAAGGGTGGTGGAAGGCGCGGTTTAGTCCGCGCCTTTTCTATGTCAGAAGAAAGAAAATATAACCTTCATTCATCATACAAACATCTTTTTCGTGTTCGACCGGTACTCTATCGCTTTGGAGATATACCTTTGCCAATACCGATAAAACTGGAATCTCTAATAGTTTTTATTTTCTTCTTTTTAACTTTGTATCCTGTTTGTGCATTCATAGAGCCTTTAACCCAGGTTTTTTTAAAATTAAACGCCCTGATTATGGATGCCATTTTTTCAGGGTTAATAACTTATTACAGCCAAAACGTAGACCCTGCAGGTAAATTCTTGCCGGTATATATTTATGACATCTTAAGCCATTTTGCAAGAAATCGCCGGATGTGGCTCGGAGGGCCTCTTGGCAGAAGCGAAGGTAAAATATACGAAAATTTCTCTGTTTCTATCTGGACAGAAAAAAAAGTTAACAAAAACGGCAAAAGAATTCGATTGAAATGATAAAGGAGATGGTTACTATGTTCCCAACGGCGGTTTTTGAAGAAAATATAGTTTTTAACCCCAGAGGGGAGGCGTATGCTTTTTACCGTCTGAGTGGGACAACATATGAGTACCTGGCTCCGCATGCCAAACGTTCAGTTTTAAGACCTTTTGAAGAACTGCTATATGTTTATACGGGCGATGGCCAACTGTTATACCTAACAGAAGAACTAACTATAACAGAAAAGCAATACGTTGGGCCAATAAGTTTGTCTAATGAACCGGATATCATTAAAGAGGCCTCAAGACATACATATTCGGCGTGTCAAGCCCTTGTAGAAGGTAGGGCCCAGGCCAGAAGAGTTTATCTGGGGCTAAAACTACCAACAGTAAATAAATTTGATTTTTCTTTTAGTGCCAAGGAAGTAAGAGATCACTTCCTGGATATTGTATCGGCAATTAAAAAGAACACCAACATATCCGAAAGGACAATTTCTGAAGCTGTTCGGGCTGAAAGGGAATTGTACCATCAAATGTCGGGGACGCTTGACATCTCAAGGATAACTTTTTCAGACCTTGATTTTATTGTACGCCGAAACGTCCAAAGGGCTGGTGCTTTGCCCCCGTTACTTTCCCCCCGCAAAAAAGGTGTGTTTGACAGGGCATTGCTTTATGCCATGAGTGAAGGGGCCATAATTGATCCAAAATTAAACTATGTGAAAATTACGTTGGGGGACAGAGAGCTTTACCAGACGTTTCTTACCTTTGCGGATGTGCCTCGATACATTAGAGACTACGATGATGAATGGTTGGCAGCATTAAACGGGCACCTTTTCCCCGTTGATGCAGTAATACACTTTAAGGTTGAGGCCCCAGTAAAAGCCAGGGGAAAGGTAATATCCCGTAAAAAAATAGCAAAGGACCAAATAAATGAATCATATAAAGGCGAAGGTGAAGCCAGTGAGGATTCCGAATGGGCAGTGGGCGAATCCAGGTCACTGGAATCGAAATTATCAGGCGGCATGCCCCTTATAACATTTCATACAACCTTTTCGGTTGCAGCGTATGACAAGACAGAGATGGAAGCAAACGCCAAGGCATTAATGCAGTTTTATCGTCAAAGGGAATACAGGGTGGTCCGGCCCCCGGGAGACCAGGTTAAATGTTTCTTTTCTTTTTTCCCGGCCGGAAATCCGGGTTCCGTGGGGATAGAAACAGATCCGGGTTTTCTTTCTGCTGGTGGCCCAACAGTAGGCTACGAAGTAGGTGATAATAGGGGTTTTTTTATCGGTTGGACCAAGGGTAAAATTCCTGTTTTCTTTCTGCCCGGGCTTGCCATGAGCCGAGAAGAAAACACAACAGGTACCATCGTCTGCACCGGTGTATTGGGGGGAGGAAAATCCAATCTAAAAAAACTCATAATGGAGCTTTCCGGATTGATGGGGGCAAGAATATTCAGTATTGATCCTAAAGATGAGGACCATGTATTTAAAAAGTTGCCCTTCGAGATGAAGCAAATAGACCTCTCTGCACTGGGAGAAGCAAAGATAAATCCTTTTAAATTGAGCGTAGAAACCATAAGGGCACGAGCGATTGCCAATGACTACCTTGATCTTATTTTGGATACCCAGAGGGACGACAGGGAAACTCGCAGGTTAGTGGTGGCCACGGCCGTAAACCAGGTGATGTTGCGTTCACCAGAAAACCAGGATATGCATACGGTGCTGGATACCCTGGAGCATATTACAAAACACGGTTTAACCGGACTAGAACTTCCCTACCCCGTGAACGAAGCAAGCAACTCTCGAATCCAGGAAGAAGCGCAAAACTGTTTAATGCATTTGCACACGATGAGCATGAGTTCTTTGGGGAGGATGGTATTTGGCAAGGGTACACCCGATCTCGGGGGAACTGAGCAAATAACCGTGGTAAACCTGAAAGAATTACCTTTGCCGCAACCCGATAAAAGAAAAGAACAGAAAATAACGGAGTCCGAACGTCAGGGAGTGGGCCTTATGTATTTGGCTGCGGCGGCTGCCCGGGAAGCAATGCTCAGGGCACCCCGGGATCAGCTCAAAGTCCTCCCCATTGATGAAGGATGGGTTCTTTTGGATATACCAGAGGGCAGGAGGCTAATAAAAGAGATTATACGGATGTCCAGGAGCTTCAACATTATACCTATACTTTGTGTCCAAAACGCTTCGGATATTGATATTGATGGCATCCGCAACAACGTGGGGTACGTTTTTTGTTTTCGAGCAAATTACGATGAAGAAATTAAGGATAACTGTAAGATGCTTGGTATTCAATACAACGAATATATTCAAAAAATGTTCACAAGTTTGGAAAGTGGACAGTGTTTTATGAGAGATATAAAACACAGGGTGGGCAAGGTATATATCTCACCACAACCGGATTATCTGCTTCAGTTATTTGATACATCAGGGGGTAACAAAAGGTGAGAAAAATTTTTACGTTAATTCTCTGCATGACAATACTATTGTGTGGAACAGGAGTGGCTTGGTCCGGGACTGATATTGGCTCTGAGCAGATGGACTTGACCGGAAGCATAGAAACTGAAAGACAGCAGGACGTTTTATTAATGGATTTTTTCAGCGAGGTAGCCACAAATCCTGCGACTGTGGGAATGCCTGTAGTAGGGTTGGGAGTAAGCGTTCATTCGATGTTTAATAAACAAGTAAAGTCCCCGCCGTGGTTTTACTACCCTCTTGGTAGATATCGTTTCGATTATTCTACCGATGTTAGTTTTTTTAGCTTTGCCGTCAAAGGGGAGTCAGCGACAACGGCATTTATTGCTAATATCGTCTTTGACTTAAATAAGTTTCTGGCATATTTAGGCATTCAGATACTTACCTATGCATTTAACTCTAACTGGATGGATAGCATTATTAAGTATATAGTTAGCCCCATGAATTATATATGGTACGGTGACGGTGGCAATAAAGGGTTACAGGCAATTCTTCTGCCTCTTGCAGTGCTGATGGCTGTTGCATATATGACCTTCAGACTGGCTCAAAAAAGAATAGGTGATGTATTTAGGGCATTTATAGCCACCAGCCTGGTTTTAGCTGTAACAATAATCTTCTTTTCAAATGCCAGCCCAATTCTCAGCAGGGTCAATGGCTTCGCAGACGACCTCTCCGGAGTGTTTATGTCGGTGGTGTCACCGGTATACAACCCGTCCGATCCTACCCTGGCTAGCCAGGTTAAAACTGGCAGGGATAAGGTTTTAGCCGGGTTTATGTCAACAACATGGAAAACACTCGTGGTTAGTCCATGGGCTCTAGGAGAATTCGGAACGGTAAATACCAGCACACTCATATTAACCGATCAGGAATATAAAAATCTTTCTAAAGGTGAATTCAAATATAACGGCAAGGATTATTTTGAGAAGGTCCAGCCCGGAATGCGCCTTGACACACTTCTCTTAAGTCAGACTTCAGGAAGCAACGGAAGGCAGGCTATTGTAAATTCATTAGCTAAACAAGAAATAGACCACGGCGACCATCCACAGACTATTATGACCATGGCGGCTGGAGGTAAATTTGAATGCATTAAGGTAGCTTTCTTCTGTTTATTGGGAACTATTTCGTTTTTTTTACTTTCGCTTATTTGTGCCGGATCGATGGTATTGGCACAATTTGCTTTGGCGATATTGATTCTGGCAGCACCCTTTGTGGCCATATTTGCGCTGATTCCCGAAGGGGGCTGGAGCCTTGGTATTAAATACACCAAATTTGTGATGGGTGGGTTTGGTGTCAAGGTTTTTTACGGTGTGTTTTTGTCTGTTGTAATGGTGACTGCAGATGCCGCACAAAGAGTTACCCAGGGCGGTGTAGGTGGTCCTATATTCGTTTCAGCAGCCGTATTTGCTGTAGCATTATATTTTCGTAAACGTATTATCGAAATGATGAGTGAGACTGTAGTTAAAGGGCCGGGTGCTTTGAGCCAAAGGGCAGACTCACTGGTAAACAGGGAAAGAGAGAAGGCCGGGGGTTCTGCAAAAAGGTGGATTGCAAAGGCTGCAAGATATAAATACATGGCAAATAAAATAGGGGGTAAGAATAAAGGCTCAAAAGTGCTAAATAAAGAGCCAGGAGAAGATAAAGACAATAAGGCCCCTGGCATTGAAGGAGCCATGAAGGATTTCAAAAACAATGAGGTTTCAAAACACTATGAGGACAATTTTGAAAAGACTTATGGATATAAGCCTGTAATGGGGGAAAAAGACAAAAAGGTTATCAATAAACTTACTGATAAATTTCCCCCCGAAGATATTAACGGAAGAATGGATAAATGGTTTCAACAAAAAGATAATCCTAAAATTTTTGGTAAAGGAGACGTTGATTCCTTTGCCAAAAACATAAAGAAGTTTGAACCGCCGAAAACTAAGCAAATCAACGGCCTCAAAGTAGTTCGTAAAAAGGGGTTAAATCAAAAACAACCTCCGAATCCAATAGACACCCGTAATCAAGATATCGTTAAACATTATCAGGAAAGTTTTAAAAACAGTTTTGGTAAAGACCCGGTTATAAAAGATAAAATAGTTGCGGAAAGGGCCAGTCAAGGATCGCCCAATAGTAACATCATACCAAATAATAATGTTAAACCAAATAACAACAAGCCTTACAAGAAAATTCGGATAAAGTAATTCTGGAAGGATGAGTCTATGGCAGGTAGGAAAATTGTATCCGGGGCCAGCTCCATAGCTCTTGGGCTGGCCACCGGTGGCGCTGGTAATGTGGCACTAAATTTGGGGAAAAGGCTTGCTGTTAGAAAGGCCCTTGAAAACAAAAAAATTATTACCATGGCTGTAGCAGCCTTTTTTTTATTTTGGATGATGCTTTTTGGATTGGTAGTTATCGCTTTTATGCCGGGCAATGATTTAACAGGATCAACTGATGGTTTCACGGGTGGTGAACCTACGGAATTTGCTTTTAACACAATACCTCCTGAGTTATATGATATCTACCGTAAAGCCCAGGAGAGGTACGGTGTGGCATGGAATGTTTTAGCCGCCATCAATAGTATAGAAACTGATTTTGGACGGAATGTTAAGGTTTCGAGCAAAGGCGCTATTGGCTGGATGCACTTTATGCCCACAACCTGGTCGGGGTGGCAGAACCCCAATTCTAAAGATGACTTAAATAACCCGGTATTTGATAAAGACCCTGCAAGAATAGCACAGTACGGGGGATACGGTGTAGACGCTGACGGCGATGGTGTTGCAGACCCTTTTTCAAAAAGTGATGCTATTTTTAGCGCGGCTTATCTATTACAGAAGAATGAATTCCAGAAAAACCCCGAACAAGCAATTTACCAATATAACCACGATTATTCTTATGTTAAAAACGTATTGAATAAGGCTATAGCTTTTGCTTCTATGATTCCTATTCAAGGGCATACCATTTGGCCGGTACCGGATAAATTTAAAGAGATTATTTCTGGTTTTGGGCCAAGACTTGACCCATTTGGCAGTGGAATAATGGAGATGCATAGAGGCATAGATATACCGGTTCTAATAGGTACACCAGTTTTTACCGTGGCAGACGGCGAGGTCATATTTGCTGGAATTGAAACAGGGTACGGCACATGTGTCCAGATAAAACACGAAGGGTACATAACTTTATATGCACATCTCAGTGAATATCTGGTGAGAAAAGGAGACAGAGTTACGGCCGGAATCCCCATAGCTTTGTCCGGGAATACAGGAAAAAGTGAAGGGCCACACTTACATTTTGGAGTTATAGTCAACAATCAGTTTGTTGACCCATTACTTATATTTAATAAATCATGAAAGAAGGTAGAGAGCAATGGAATGGTTTGCAAATACGCCAGTAGGCAAATGGGTAATACTGATAGGTTTCGTTGTAGCTATCGTCTGGGCCCTCGGCAACGAAGTAGCCGGAGGCAAAAAGGATAAGTAGGGCCTGTTGGCCTATGCCAATGAACAAGGATGAGACGTGGGCAAAGCTGTCGCAGAAATTGGTTCAGGATTGAACGGCCATCGTCCGAAACTGATGAACTTGCTGGCAGATCCAAAGGTTCGAGTGATCCTGGTAGAACACCGGGACCGCCTGATGCGGTTTGGGTTTGAGTATGTGGAATCGGCCCTGGCCGCTCAAGGGAGGCGGGTGGTTGTAATGGACCAGACCGAGATGAAGGATGACTTGGTGCAGGATATGATTGAAGTTCTCAAGTCATTCTGTGCCGGTTGTATGGCCGCATGTCTGCCAAGAATAAGGCAAAAAAGGCATTGGAGGCGATAGAACGTGAAGATTAACCGCGCCTACCGCTACGAACTGAAACCAAATATGACTCAGCGAATTCTACTCGCCAAACATTCCGGATGCGCCCGTTTCGCCTACAACTGGGGTTTGGCCCAAAGGATTACTCTGTACCAAGAGGAGAAAAAATCCACAAACCCCATGGCCCAACATAAAGCACTGAACCAACTGAAGCAGACAGAATTCCCCTGGATGTACGAGGTATCCAAATGCGCGCCACAGGAAGCCCTCCGGGACTTGGACCGGGCCTTTAAAAACTTCTTCACTGGTTTGAAGGCAGGAACGAAGGTTGGTTTCCCAAAGTTCAAGAAGAAAGGTGTTCACGATTCCTTTCGATTGACAGGAACTATCAAGATTAAAGGGAAAGCCGTCCAACTTCCCCGTCTGGGCGTGATTCATTTAAAAGAAGAGCCATATGTAGGCGGTCGAATCCTCTCCGCTACAGTGAACCGGGAAGCAGACCGGTGGTTTGTCAGCTTATCCTGCGAGGTAGAGATTAAAGAACCAAAGCCGGTCAAGGGTGAAGTCGTCGGCATCGACGTAGGATTGAACCATTTTGCCATCATGTCCGATGGGTTAAAGATAGAAGCGCCTAAGCCGTTGGCAAAGTATTTAAAACGGTTAAAAAGGTTATCTAAGAAGCACAGTCGGAAACAGAAAGGTTCGAACAATCGTAAAAAGAGCGCCTTGGCACTGGCTCGACTTCACCGGAAAATCCGAAATATCCGTCAGGACTTTATCCACAAACTCACCACGAAACTGGCGAGAACCAAGTCAGAGATCGTGATTGAGGATTTGAATGTCCGGGGGATGATGCGGAATGAACGGCTGGCTAGACATATTACTGACGTGGGTTGGGGGGAATTCCGGCGGCAACTATCTTATAAGACAATATGGTATGGGTCAGCACTGACGACAGTTAATAGGTTCTACCCTAGTAGCAAGACGTGTTCCAAATGCGATTATGTTATGAAGGAAATGCCTTTTTCTTTAAGGGAATGGGATTGTCCGTCTTGTGGCACACACCATGACAGGGATGAGAACGCTGCCAAAAACCTAAAAAAACAAGCAAAGAGCATTGCCTAATAGATCGAGTACCGGAAGTTCTCCGGAAATTTACGCCTGTGGAGATTCCTCTGGCGGGGACGGGTACTCGTCTAGTCATGGGTCGATGATGCAGGAATTTCGGAATAGGAATATTATTCTATGAAGAAAGGAACGGATGCTTAGATGCGTTTGCTGATGGCGTTGGCTCAGGACGATTTAGCAGTACACAATGTTATTTACGATGCTCTGGAAAGTAACCCAAATAAGAAAAGCGGCAAAAAGCTGAAGGATGAAATAGGATTAAATGAAATAGAAGTAATCACCACACAAAAGGAGCTTTTAATAGGGCTCTCCAAAACACCCACTCAGGAGATACTATTGCTGAACTGGTTTCTTCCTGGAGACTTGCATCCGGAAGAACTTGTTGAGACTATTCTTCAGCTTGCACCTAATATTCAAATTATTGTTGTGGTTGGATATCTTGATGATGATGCTAGAAGGTTTATCAATTCCATTTGGCGGTTCGGAGTTAAATTATCTATAAGCTGGGAAACTGAAGAAATTGATACCCGAAATCTTATAGACATGGTTATAGACGGCCTCAAAAAGGCTGTGGGGACGCTTCAGGCAGCCCGTAGTGAAACAGTTCCCGCCATGACCAATAATAAGCCCACCAAACAAGAGATAGATATTTCAAAAGAGGTGGATAAAAACAACGCAGCATTAAATAAGTCAATTCCCGCTTCATCAAGAACTAAGCCTAAAATGATTATGGGTATAGGAGATACCCGGATTGAGGAATGGATAAGGACAAATTTCTTAGATGTAGAGGTGATGGCTTCTTCCGTTGATCCGGAGGAACTAAAAAAGACGATAAAAGAGATTTCGCCGGATATTTGCATTTTTATGAGACAGAGCCTCAAAGGTGGGGTGCCTGAAGCTGATGACCTGGTAGTATGGGCAGCTGACTATGTACCAGCCATACTTTTCTTAGTTGGGGAACTGGACGATGAAGGAAAAGAAATGGCTATTCGGGCACGGGAAGCCGGGGTTCGCAATATAATTACCTGTGAAATCGGTGGAGAAATATACGGCGATGAATTTGTCTTTGTACTCAAAAATATTATAAGGGAAGTGCAGGGAGGGCGACCTGGACAAGGGAAAAATAGACCTCCTGTAAAGGGTTTAACAAAAAGCCTTTTCTTACGGGGGGCAGGCATCCTCGGTAAAGCAGTCAAACAGACGGCTGAAACCGCATCGGAAAAGGTCAAGTCAAGTGCCGTTAAAAAGTCAATAAAGCCTAAAATTAATAAGAATGAAGGCATTTCTCTTGATGAAGAACCAGAACAAACTGTTGCTTTCCAGAACTTAAATAATCCCACTGCCATAGTGCCCGGCGGGATTCTTGCCGTGGTGTCTCCATGGAGGCCTGGCCTGGCCGGAAGGCTGGCAGCCCAGGCGGTTAAAATATTCAGTCAAGGGAAAGGGGTTGAGGTAGCATATATAGGGGCTTCCGGGAGCAGTACCGGTGCCCTGTGGTTGGACCTGCCGGAGGACGTACTGATGATGTCCGACTGGCGGGTACCCGGATCTAACTACCCCATTGCTCTGGAAAATTTAAGAATATATGCTGTTGACCCGGTAAAGAACCTCTCACCGGAGATCCAAGGTGAGTTGTGGAACCTTTTAAAAGATGCAAGGAAAACTGCAACATATACGGTCATGGATTTTGCCGGAGACATTGCCAATGCGCAGAAGGCGGCCCATCAGGGCCGTTCGGTTTTATTGGTAATACTTCCCGGTAACGACCCGGTTGAACTTAAAATCTCATCGCATTGGATGAAAAACATAATGGACGGCAAACAAAACGTGGTGACTGGCATTGACCTCCGGGGCGTACCTCATAGCATACCGGAGGGTATGAAGCCAAAAATTATAGTAAGGAATAACCCGGCTGACGCACTGACCATAGCCCTAAGTAAAAACATTAACGAAGAATTCATTTGGAATTGAGGCGACACATGTCAAAGTTAAAAAAGATATCACATATTTTGATAGCTATTTTACTGGCCGCAATCGCCGGTGGCATCGTCTGGTACTACGTGGACATAAACACGCCCAGCGCAAAAGTTGTTGTTGCTCAGAGAAAGCTCTCCATTGGTACCGTCATAGGGCCGGAACATGTGGCTCTGAAAGACTACCCTGCTTCAGTGTTGCCAAAGGATGCTGAGAAATCACTTGAAAATGTTGTGGGTAAAACGGTGGTTTCCGGGACAATTTTTCAGGACGAGGTATTACGCCAGGGGCATACAGCTTCGGATTTGGGGAGCCTAAAGGCGGTCCTTGGCTCTGTAGCCCCGGGCAGAGAGGCAATCGATCTCCCGGCTGAGACCGCCAATGGGCTGAAAGGGGTAGCCGTGGGGGACAGGGTCAATGTGTTCAGCGAAATTGCGGTACAGGTGGGTAAGGACGCCGCCACCATGGTGGACTGTGTGGCCAAAGAGGCGGTCATTGTCAGGGTTCCGCCGGCTTCTGCCGGAAAGGATAATTCCCTGGCGGCGGCAGCGGTAAAAGGGGCCTATGTAATAGCCGTCACCCCGGAAGAGGCTAAAAAGGTGGCCGAGGGGATAGTCCGGGGCAAGAAGTTTTCCATCTCCCTCCTTCCTGTAAAAGGGGGGCAGTAACAGTGTTTTTTAAGAAAAAAGACAAGCCCAAGCTACAAGAGGAAGTGGTATTATGGAAGGCCAACGAGGGGCGGGCTAAATTAAAGGAAGAACCCCGGGAAGAGGCCGTCAGAATGTTTAACATTCCGATAAGCCCCAACGCTCTGATCGGACACGGGAGAATATACACCGTACAAAGCGCCGCCAAAGGGGACGGGTCCACCACCATAGCCGTCAATCTGGCCGCCCTGCTGGCCTTATCAAATCCGGAAAGGGTGGCCCTTATCGACCTTGACGGGTATGGATCCATAAGGAGTAGGATGGGGCTTCCGGCAGATGAATGCCTGGTAAATATTCTGGACTGGGAAGACATACACGGCCCCCGGGACATTGTCAGGGGGTTATACAACCACTCCTCGGGGATTATGGTGGTGCCCGGGGTTATACACTATGACCATGAGGAGAAGGTTACCCCCACCCTGATTTTTAAAATGTTGACACTTTTAAAAGAAACACACGATTACATAATATTGGACTGTCCTCCGGCGGGCACAGGCAACAACACCTGGGCGGCCGCCCTTGTTTCTGATTTGATCTTTACCGTTTTCAAGCCGGACAGGGCAAGCCTGGACCTTCTCAATGAGAATAACGGATTTATGGCCAGGCTGGGCTGCCAGGACAGGGTGTACGCGGTGTTAAACCAGGCCGGGATACCCGGAGGAATAAGGGCCGGGGAGTTGGAGAGCCGCCTGGGACTAAATATTTTAGGTATTATGCCCTATTCCGTGGCTGTGGCCGAAGAAAACAACCGGCGCCAGATGATGGTCCACAGCCGTGAGAGGGATGATTTTGCCAGGGCACTGCAGATGCTGGCCGGAAGGCTGCCGGTACGGGAAAGGGCGGTGTGATTGTGGACCTTGAACTTATTAAGAACCTGGCCCGGAGGTGCGGAGAATACGTCATCGAGGACACAGCAGAAATTGAAAAGACGGATCAGTACTCGCTTTTAATCAGTGAGAGAATACCGGGGCTTACCGAGGAGAAGTACAGGGAGATCCGGGGCTATGTACAGACTACACTGAGCAATATATTAAAGCCCGAGGAGAGAACAAAAAGCCGTGATCCCATAGTGAGGTCAAAGCTGAAGTCAATAGTTTTAAGGGGCCTGCTGGAAAAGGACATTCCCCTGGGGGAGGTGCAATCGAAGGTACTGGTGGAGGAACTGGGCAACGATCTGCTGGGGTACGGACCCATCGAGCCCTTTTTTTATGACCCGGAAGTAACTGAAATAAAGGCCGGCAAAGACATTGTGAGGGTGGAAAAAAAGGGAGTGGAGCGTGTTGCCGAGGGTGTGAGATTCAGAGATGAGGAACACATCCGGGACGTGCTGGAAAGGATGTTGGCCCCCACCGGCAGGAAGATAGATATGGCCAATCCCAAGGTAAACGCCCGGCTTATCGACGGTTCCAGGATGATTGCCCATATACCTCCGGTGGCCGTAAACGGCACAATGTTTACCATACGCCGGTTCCGTAAAGACATGACACCCGAAAACCTGATTAACCGTAAAGTCATTTCACCGGAGGTAATGGATTTTTTAAAAGCCGCCGTTATATCAAAACAAAACATAGTCATCAGTGGGGGGACAAGCTCCGGAAAGACCACCTTTTTAAACTGCCTGGCCTCCTTCATACCAGAAGAGGAAAGCATTGTCACCATTGAGGACCCGGCCGAGCTGCAGCTCCAGCATACAAATGTCAGAAGCCTTGAGGCCAGGCCGGCCACCGCCGACACAAAAATAGAGATAACCCAGAGGGAATTGGTGGTGGATGCCCTTAGAATGGCCCCCAAAAGGATTATTCTGGGAGAGTGCAGGGCCGGTGAGACCTTTGATATGCTGCAGGCCATGAATACCGGCCACAAGGGGTCCATGACCACCGGCCATGCCAATTCTTCCAGGCATTGTACCAAACGACTGGTAAACATGGTTCAAATGGCCAAGATGGACATGCCATATGACGGCATAGTGGAGCAGGTGGCGGATGCGGTGGATATTTTCATTCACGTTTTAAAAGACCGGACAGGCCGGCGCAGGATGGACCATGTCTGCGAGGTTGTAGGCACCGAAAGGGTGGACGGAGGGGTACTAAATCTAAAACTAAACGTACTGTGGCAGTACAATCCCAAAACTGACGCCTTTGAATGGGTGGCTGAGGAATTTCAGCGCCGGGAGGCCTTGGCCGACGAAGGGGGCTGGAATAAATGACCGGCTTGATTTTACTGGCGGCCTTTTTAATGGGGGTGGCGGTTTTTTGGGCGCTTACCGGGAGCAAGATAAGGATCAGTGCCCGGTCGGTAAGGCTCAGTGATGAAAAATTCGATACCCGGAAAGGGCCGGGAAAGTCCTCCCAGGACCTGATAATCACACTGGCCGGGGGGGTAGGGCTTGGCGGTATAGCCTATGCCATTACCGGCACATGGTATTTTGCGGTGCTGGGCCTGAGCTCCGGCGCCTTTGTTTTAAAGTGGTGGAAAAACAAGCAGGAGGAGGACCGCAAGGAGCTTTTAAGCAGTCAGTTCGTAGATGTGCTGGGCCAGCTGGAAAGCGCCATGTACGGGGGGATGAACCCCTACCAGGCCCTGGAGGACGCCGTGCCAAACATGCCTAGGCCGGCCAGGGATGTTTTTTACGAGGTGATCCGAAGAACCAGAACAGGTGACACCCTAGCCCAGGCCATTGAGAGCGTGAGAAAGGAAACCGGATGGGATGACCTTAAAGCCCTTTCCATAGCCATAGGGCTTTACAACCGGGTGGGCTGCGACCTGGGAGAGATTTGCCGCCACTCCATGGAAGCCTATGAGGATAAAGAAAGTTTTCGCAGTATCGTTTCAGCCGCCGTGTCCCAGAACATGATGACCTTGAAAGTTTTAACAGGTCTTCCCTTTATTTTCATTGGTTTTGCCAGGGTAAAGACACCGGGGTTTGCGGACCCTCTCTTCCACACCTTTGAAGGGGCGTCCATTTTCTTTTTAGCCACGGTCTGGATTATATTCGGCAACATACTGACCCGTAAAATGATTAAAAATTCCCTGGGACAGGGGGTGTAGGTCTTGCTGGAATACTTGGCGGAACGAATAAAAGAAGCCGATGTGGCTGTGGTGGCCGGAACACTTATTGCCCTATCTGTCCTAGTGGCAGTGGCGGGAAACAAACTGAAGCTCCCCGGAGGGGTCGAACTAAAAGGGAGCGCCGATGAATTGCTGCAAAAAACCGGCAGGAAACTGGGTAACGATGTTTCCCTGACGGTGCTGCAAAAAAAACTTATACAGGCCGATTTAAACATGCAGCCCGAGTATTTTGCCGGTTTGCAGTTTGCCCTCCCTATTATAGGGCTGGCCATTTTCATACCGCCGGCGCTGCCGGGATGGATTGACTTTTACTGGGGTGTTCTGGCAGCCATACTGTTGTACCTGGCCCCGGGGGTATGGTTAAACAAAATGGTCAGGGCCAGGATCGGATCGATAAAAAAGGACATACCTGATTTCTGCATGCTTTTTGGTAATGCCTTAAAGGGGGCCGACCTGATGATGGCCCTGGAGGTGGTGGCCAGAACCATGCTGGGGGAACTGTCCATAGAAATCAACCGGGCACTGATGGATATGGCCACGGGGGATAACAGGGCGGCGGCGTTAAATAAAATGGCCCTTCGCTGCGGGATACCTGAACTTACCGGCCTTGTTAACAAGCTACAGCAGGCCATGAGGTATGGAAGTCCCCTGGAGCCGGTGGTAAAGCACCATGCTGAAAAGATACTGAACAGAAGGAAGCAGGAGACACAAAAGGTTGCCGGGGAGCTTACCATAAAGCTTCTTTTTCCCATCATTACTTTTATACTTCTGCCGTTATTTGCCATGATCGGCTTTCCAATTTTTTGGAATATGTTGATGGCTTTCGGGGATTAGGCCATTTACTTAACCAATGAAAGCAGGTGATGGGTCATATTTTTGAAGTCTTAAGCCAAAGGGGGTGAAAGATGGTGCTGAATAGTATTGCTGAAAGAATTAAAAGACTGCATGGTGATCAGGGGGGCCAGGGGATGGCCGAGTACGGGCTAATCATAGCCCTGGTGGCAGTGGCGGCCATAATAGCCTTTAACACCCTGGGCGGTGGTATAAGCAACAAAATAGACAAGGTTAACGACCAACTAAAGTAAAGACATGAATCAAACCTTATCCGTATTCCGGATAAGGTTTTTCCTTTTGATAGGGGGGCATTTTATGAAGCTCATTAACCAAAGAAACGGAGATATAATTGCTGACCGGATCGAAATAGCCAATGGTTTTCTCACCCGCCTGGCGGGCTTAATGGGTAGGACAGGGATGCCGGAAAATAGTGCTCTGGTGTTAAACCCCTGCAGCTCTATACATACCTTTTTTATGAGGTTTTGCATCGATGCGGTGTTTCTGGACGGTCAAGGAGAGGTGGTCCATATGATAGCGGAAATGCCTACCTATGGGATAAGTCCGATGGTAAAGAAAGCCAAAATGGTAATAGAATTACCCGGAGGAACGGCAAAAAACAGGGTTTATCCCGGGGATATATTAAAGATTGAGAGGTGATCCTATGGAATTTATATCATTATCCATAATGGACCGGTCCCTAATTATTGGTGGCGTAATACTGGGCCTGGCTTTACTGGGGGGCCTGTTTCACTTCCTGCGGTTGGGTTTCTTTTCACTGGGTGTTGAGAAGACCCCGGCTGGAGTAGTTTCCGGAGTCCTCATTGTGATAGGAGTGGTAATTGTCTACAGACTTTTTTAAACCTAGGAGGGTGGAATCTTGATTTACAGCCTGAACTTTCTTTTGGCCGGAGTGCTGGTGGTCGTCTGCATCTGGACGGATTTAAAGACCAGGACCATTTATAACCGGTACACCTACCCGGCGGTGATAATTGGACTTATTTTATGTATTGCCACGGCCCAGTATTCAAATATATACGGATCATTGATTATTATGGCGGTGTACCTGTTTTTCTTCCTCACCGGAAAGATGGGCGGGGGGGATCTGAAGCTGGCCGTGGCCCTTTCCCTATTCCTGGGGGCAGAGCCGGTGCTGTTGGGTTCTATATTGGCAGCCGTGATTATGATAGCCTGGGGGTTTGTGTCAACGTGGCACAAAACCGGGCAGATCAGAAACGGACTTTTGGTGGCAGCCGGGAAATTGCCCGGGGGAGAGGTGCCGTACGGGGCGATGCTGGGGCCGGCATCCATCATAGTATATATGTTTAAAATATTGACATTGAGCTAATGTTTAGTTAAAGTAAAAAGTATAAGATGAGTAAGAGGGGTAAGATATATGTTTACTGTCATAGTATCGTCCCGGGGACAGGTGGTAATACCGGCAGAGGCCAGAAAAAAACTTAATATTAAAGAGGGGGACCAGTTGGTAGTACACATAGAGGAAGGCGGAAGGCTGGTAATGAAAACCGGGAGAAAAGAAATAAAAGAGGTTTCAGGAAAAAGTATAGTTGAGCAAACCGCCGGCCTCCTGTCCGATATGGAGATGTCCGGTCTGGAATATGTGGAGGCTATCCGGAAAGACTCTGACAGGGGGCTGGATGACTTTGAGGGTAATAATAGACACAAACATAATAATTGACCACCTTAAAGGCATACATCAGGCTTCCAGGCAGCTCCGGGAAATCGAGACAGGCCACCTGGAAGGGATTATTTCAACCATTACCGTAATGGAGCTGATGGCGGCCCCCAGGATGTCGGATCAGCGCCTTGAGGCTATCAGGGGCCTTCTGGAAATACTTGAACATGCGCCGGTGGATGGGAGGATAGCGGCCAGAGCAGGGGCTCTTTTGTCAAAGTACCGATCATCCCACGGGCTGAACCCCATGGACGCAATTATTGCCGCCACAGCTTTGATTAGTGACTGTGTACTTTTTACCTTAAACAAAAAGCATTTTGTATTCATCGAAGGGCTGGTAACCATTAACCCGTATATGGCAGAAGAGTGACAATTGGTGCCGGGTTTTTCCGGTAACTTCAAACAATTAAACATAACCCACTGGAATACGGGCCTCACCTGCCGGGGATGGAAACGTCCAAGAAAGGGGGTGGGGCGGGATGATAACTGTAAGCGATACAGTTCAAATCGTTATAGCGATAATACTCCTGCTGACCCTCGTTGTTCATCTAACTGGCCGAGGCAATTAACTAAAAACCCTTGAGCTGCTGGAACAGTTCAAGGGTCTAAGATAAAAACCACGACAGGTCGAGGCAACCGAGCCGTATTACCAGTTTTCCCTTTATTAAGTTAAGAAAATAATATATTGCCGAAAACGAAATGTCAATTACCGGGTTACCCCGGTTTTTATTTTGTATCGTAAGGTCATAGAAGGGAGTGAATGAATGTTGTTCTCCTCTTGACAAATACTGTGAAAACAGCTAAGCTGAAAATACAGTAAAGCATAAAAAGAGGGGATTATAATGTCTGAAATAGTTCAACAAGTACAAAAGCGGATGTTGATTAGTTTGGCTCAAATCGCTAAAAGGATATGTATTAAGGAGGGCGATTATGTGATGTTGGAAGAGAGGGACGGTGGGGTTTTCATACGACCCGTTTCCTGGCACGACAAGAACCAGGAATATTTTTGGTCCGACGAATGGCAGGAAAAAATGAAGCGAAGTGCGGAGGCCTTAAAGGCGGGAAATGTAAAATCATTTACCAATATAGAGGGCCTTTTGAAAGAATTGGGTGAAGAAGATGCCGACGATCATTCTAACTGAGCCATTCGAGATCGATTTCCGAAAATTATCCCAAAACGAACAGAAGCAGGCCAGAAAAACACTGCGTTTCATAGCAGATAACCCTAAACATTCTTCACTTCAGATACACCGGCTAAAGGGAACTTCTTTTTGGGAAGCATACGTTAACATGGATATCAGGATCATTTTTGAGAGGAAAAGTGATACGTTAATTCTTCATGCTATCGGGCACCACGATGTAAGGGCCTCAGGAGAGGATGTCAAATTATCACATCCCCTCTTTTAATATTACGTAACAGGTGATATAATATTACTAATAATGTAATATTATTAGAGGGGTGTTATTATGTTGTTCCCACTTGGAGGGCCGGTACCCGAAGAAGATGTAGTTGGCCGGGAAGAATTCATTGTATCTCTCGAAAACAGGTTAGCCGGTGGTCAGAGTATTATGCTTGCCGGACCGCGCAGGATTGGTAAAACTTCTCTTTCACAAGAAGTGTTGCGCCGGTTAAAGAAGCAGGGGTTCTACGTGGCTTCGGTTGACTTTTTTCGCATATCAAACAAGCAAAATATGGCTATCACAATTATTAACAGTTGTCTTGAAAACAGGACGGGAATTCGCAAGACGTTGGACGCAATATGGGATCAGGCGAAACTACTGGCCGGTGCAACTAAAGTAGCAGTCAAATTAAAAGATTTAGAGTTTAGTTTTGGCTTTCCCAAAAAAGAGATGGATGAAGATGCGTTGCTGGAATACGCTCTAAATTTGCCGGAGCTTCTTGCTGAAAAAGACGGTAAGCGAATGGTGATGGTTTTTGACGAGTTCCAGGATGCTGGACAAATTGCAGGACAGGACATATATAAGCAAATGCGTTCTTATTTTCAACTTCAGAGAAATGTGTCTTATCTCTTTCTGGGATCAAAAGAAGGGATGATGCAGTCCCTTTTTGGGGGAAAAAAACATGCTTTTTACCGATTTGCTACAGTTCTTCCCATCCCACAGATTCCGGAAGATGCCTGGGCAAGTTATATAGCCTATAAGTTTAAGGAAAAAAATATTGAGATAAGCAGTGATTATGTTCTGAAAGAAATTGTCCGGCTTGCTGGGGGACACCCACAAGATACTATGCTAATTTGTTCAGAAGCGTTTTACACGTTGTTGGAAGCCGGGGAAAAGAAGTTGTCAAGCGAGTTAGTTAGAATTGCTTATGAGCGAGCTATAATCACTTTAACCCCCGTTTTTGACGAAATATTAGACGAAGTTGGCAAAAAACCTCTTGTGCGGGAGATCCTTCGCAGACTAGCAGTTGGGGAGGTAATATACAAGGAAAAAAATAATCCGAACGATATAAAAAGAGCAATTGATCAGCTTATAGTCAGTGCGGTTATTGAAAAAGAAAGCCGAGGCAAATACAAGTTCATTGAGCCGATGCTGCAGGAGTATATTCTGAGGAGTTATTAATGCAATGCAGGGTAAATCAGCCTCCTGAAGGGGATAGGAATTTCTCAGGGATTTCTTTAATTATTGACAGTAAGAAAGTAGGCGATATAATAAATGCAAGAATATATTACTGAGGTGTATGGAATGGATGAGTATTATATTGCCAAAATAACTGCTAAGGGACAGGTAACGGTTCCGATGGAATTGAGGAAGGCATTAAAAATTAAAGAAGGTGATTATATTCTTTTTGAAAAAAAAGGCTTACATGTAGAAATAAAAAAAATGATACCGCCCCATGATTTTGAGGAGTTTGCCAAACCGATAAGAGAGAGGTTTCAGAGGGAAGGGATTACGCCAGAAGATGTGGAAGCTGCTATTGGGTGGGCACGTGGAGATAACAAAAAATGAGGATTACCGTAGATGCCAATGTCCTTATTTCATCGCTGGGATGGAACGGTGCAGAGGCGGCAGTTGTTGAAATGGTATTGGAATCACGGTTGGAACTCTGTCTTTCCGCACAGATATTGAGCGAGTTTTACCGGGTTAGCAAATACCCCAAACTTGGCTTTACTGAGAAAGAAATTGACGGTTTTATAGGGCGACTGTTGCCTAACGTAGTTTTGGTGAACCCCCCGCAAAAGATCAATGTTATAAATGAAGATCCGGAAGACAATAGAATTTTGGAATGTGCAGTGGAGGGAAAATCCAGCTATATTATTTCTGGTGACAGGCATCTTTTGAGCTTGCGCCAGTTTGAAGGGATTAAGATATTAAGGGCGCCTAATTTTTTACAAATCTTTTATAAAAGCGAGGTGTAACTTGTGAAGCGTTTTCTGGCTTTTGTATGCATAGTGATGGCCATGGCACTCTTTACTATAAATCTGAAATATATTACCCCGGCCCATGCCGGACAGGAGACCAAACTGGACGTATACCAGGAAAAGAAACTGGTCAAAAGCGTATTGTTCGCCATCGGTGTAAATAAGTATTTCGTTGACGGCAAGGCCGATGGAATGACCATGGACGCCAAGCCCTTCCTTCAGGATGGCAGAACCTTTGTGCCAATAAGATTTTTAAGTAACGCCCTGGGGGTTCCAGACGAGCGTATTTCCTGGGAAGATGCCACCAAAACCGTAACCCTGACATCCTGGAAACATGTGCGGATGACTATAGGGAGCAAATGGATAGCCACACGCAGCGCGGACAATTATGTGGGAGAATCTTATACCATTGATGTTTCTCCCATCCTGAAGGAAAACGAAGGCCGCACCTATCTCCCGGCCCGTTATGTGGCCGAGGCCCTGGGGTACGAAGTGGGCTGGGATGAGGAATCCCAAACTGTTTTATGCTGGCCCAAAGGTGAAACCAAGCCGGACGTAAGCGCAGTGGTGCAAAAGGCTGTGGAGGAAAGGGGCAAACTGGAGGGGAAGCCGATACCTATTACGGCCCCGCCGGGGTACAAGGTAACGTCCATGGGGTACGTGGTGCCCTCCCCTGAAAATACCAGGATGAAAATTGAAGATAAGAGACAGGATGTTAATTTAACACTTATGATATATTTGCCGCACACTGCAGAAGAAGCCTCGAAGATTCCTCCTGAGAGGGTGGTTACACCGAAGATTGTTGAGGCCCAGCTCCAACAGGCCGAAGAAATACTTGCCAGCAAACACGGCAGGGAAATTGCCAGGGCCGCTGTTGATTACGCCAGACAAAAAACTAATAGAGAACAACAGCTTGAACGGAAAAAATTTCCTTTGCCTGAAGGTGGGAAAATAGCGGTGTCAAGTCAACCTAACGCATGGTATATCGTAATACAAGTCTGGAGGGTTTAATTGAGATGAAAAACAAAATAATATTGATTGTTCTTCTTGTGGCGCTCTTTGCAGCGCCTTTTTCTTATGCTGGGTCAACAGATGAAGCCCGGCTTCTACAATTCTTATGGATAGTAAACGATTAAACGACGACGGTGGGCCTATTTAATGTCAATACCGGGTTGCCCCGGTTTTTATTTTATTTATATGGGGGGAATTGTTAAATCTGGAATAGGGCAACTGGAAATTCCGTTGTGCCAGGCCAAAAAGACAGTCCTTTCAGGGTGGTTCTTAAAAAAGGACATCCCAAAGAAGCCTAACGATTAGCAGTTGGGGAGGTAATATACAAGGAAAAATACAATCCGAACGATATAAAAAGAGCAATTGATCAGCTTATAGTCAGTAATGAGAAATGTGATAAAACAAGAAAAATGTGGTAAAATTGAAAATGGGAATACATAATAACTAACTGACGGGCCTCACCTTCCGAGGGTGGATACATCCGGGAAAGGGGGTGAGGCGGGATGGTTACAATTTCTGACACAACGCAAATTGTGACAATTGTCATCCTGCTAATCACCCTTGTTGTGTTAATCTCAGACCGCAGGCGCTAAATGCGGAACCCCTTAAGTTGTTACCGCAACTTAAGGGGCCGTAGTTAAAACCTCGGAAACGCGAGGCACACAAGCCGTTTTGTTAGCTAAAAGTATTCCCATATATTTGTATTATCTTTCATCGAAACAAAAGTGTCAATAATAACTACTTTATAAAAAATGGAGGTGCGAAAATGAAAAGGTTTATTGTTTTCGGAATATTGATTTCGGCTTTAACGCTTTTGACTATTGATGTTGCCGGTGTTAAGCAGGCTTATTCCGAACCCGCAACAGAAACCAAGGTGGATGTTTACGATCAGCAAAAGCTGGTCAAAAGCGTATTGTTCGCCATCGGGGTGAATAAGTATTATGTTGACGGCAAGCCCAACGGAGTGGTTATGGATGCGAAACCCTTCATTCAAAGTGGCAGGACTTTCATGCCCATCCGGTTCCTGTCGAACGCCCTGGGGGTTGAGGACAGGAACATCTTTTGGGACGGCAGCGTTAAAAAAGTAACCCTTATGGCCCGGAATAGAGTGGAGATGACCGTAGAGAACCCTGCTATATCCGTGAAGGCCCCGGGAGAAGAAAGGTCCAGCCTGAAGATCATCGACGTATCCCCCATCCTGAAAGCCGAAGAGGGCCGCACCTACCTCCCGGCCCGGTACATAGCCGAGGCCCTGGGGTATGAGGTTTCCTGGGACGAAGCCACCGAGACAGTCCTCTGCTGGCCAAAGGGTGAGGTCAAGCCGGATGTAAGCGCAGTGATTCAAAAGGCTGTGGAGGAAAGGGCCAAACTGGAGAAACCTCAAGAGCCGGAGAAACCCTCAGAGGACGGCAAGCCCGTGGTGGCGAAGCAACTTGAGCAAATGTTCGGGGTGACGATGGCAGAGTATGGGTCCAGCTTGACATACCAACCCCCGAGACAGGAAACCATGAATAAAAGAGATCGCAGCTATTACACTCTTTGGTATAATCCTGAGAATGGCTACATTGGCGTCAGCGTAGCCTGGGATCTGATCAACTCGGACACCCGGACAGTAAGCCTTGACCTGTCCCCCATCGAAAGGGTGTTGAACTGGAAATTCCCCGGCCAGCCGGAAAAGGTGAAAGAGATAATGGACTACGCATGGAAGGTGGCTGAGAAGACTAAGGAGGTTTGGTATCAGGAGAAACGCCTTCCGAATAAGACGTTTTATTTTGACGGCCATCAGGTATTGGTTGTTTCCGTAGGCAACGCCTTTGTGAGCGTCCACATCTCGAAGAATTAAGGAGGGACTACAGGTGTTAAAAAGAATACTGACCTTGGCTGTTGCCGTAACCCTGCTCGCAGGGTTTTATCTTTTCCCGGCGGAGGCGAATACTGATAAACTCCAGCGCATCCTGCAAATAACCGGACTACCGGCAGAACAAAGGGACGGTCTGAAAGCCCGCCTGGACCGGGACATGCTGGTATATGGTTCACCCAGTGACATACCCGATAACGACTGGAAACCGGCCAGCACGTCATGGCAGGAAGCCAACGGAATAAACCTGGGCAAGCCTGGCAACCAGGAGCCGCGCTTTCTGGGGAAAACCGCTGAAGGGGATAACCTGGCCAGCGACTACTTCCCCGATGATGCCCCCAACCACATCGCCCCGGCCAGGAGGGATATGATTAAATGGCCATGGGAAAGGGGCTTAAGTTATGGAACTGGCCTTGATGTATCCGACTACACCTGGGGAGTCATAGCCAAGGCCCTTTCGACATACCACGAGCGAGTTGGGCATTCCGGGCCGGGGAACGGGTTCGCCGCCAACCCCGCTTTCAGAACGGGGTTCAACAAAGACACCTTAAAAGACCATTTTTTGGTCATGGCCGAGCCCAAACCCGGAATGGCTGGAGCGGTTAGTCACTGGCACAACCGGGCGGACCTGGGCGGGGTCTGGTACGACCCCATATTTATCCGCTGGGACATATTGCCCAACTTCATGGTGGAGAGCATAGACCCCGGTACTGACAAGGCCCAGCCGGGCCAAACGTATACAGGCAGGGTGGTCTTAAAAGCAAAACCGGACGGTTCCTTCTTATCCGACCCGGTAACCAGCCAGTTATTCAGTACATTGGGAATGAAGCTGGAGCTGTCCCAGGACTATACCGTACCCTTCGGCGTGGCGGTAAACGGCCAGCTGGTGTCGGTCAAGAACTTTACTCCGGTGTCCGGGATGGAAAATATATATCAGTATAAAGTTCCTGCCGGTACCACGGAAAGCACGTTGGAATTTACTTTTCAATGGACGGCGCCGGTCAATATTAGCAGCGATAAAATAACCCTGGCCACCGGCGTTAATGAGAGCATAACCGTTCTTCCAAAGGATGTCTGGGGGTATATGGAGTGGTCGGAAATAACCAATATCGACAATGTTAAAGCCGTGGAGGTGGCTGCGGCGATTCCTGATCTGTCCACCAACCTGGAGACGGATTCCTTCACCGGCGTAAAACCCGGGGAGAAAATAGCCTCAACAGTAGCCTACAAATTGGACAAAGACCACACCAAGCCGGAACGGGCCTTGTTGCGGCTGCGCCATGTGGTGGGCGAAGAGGAATACCCAATCCGGTTGCAGCCGGTGAACGGCGCGCCGGCGCCTGATGCCAACGGCTACATTACATTGAAGCCGGGTGACGTAATGGTCTATGAATACACATATACAGTTCAATCGTCTAATACAACAATCAGATCACGCATAAACCCGGTGGATACCAACCAGGATACTGACTGGTCAAACAACCGGGCTGAAGCTTCTGTTATAATTCCCCAGTATGACATAAAAGTAGAGGTCAGGCCGGAAAAGGATTCATACACGGCAATAAACGGCGGAAATGCAGGGCTTAACTTCATAATACGGGTTTCAAGGAAAGACGACATTCCGGGAGAGATTAAAACCACCGGATATTTTGAAGGTTTTAACGGAAAGTATGCCGGAAGGCATTCTATGAACACGACACTGGGGCCGGGAGAATACAAGGAAAGAAAATACGGTTTCCCAGCGCCGCCAGGAAGCTACACCACAGTAGCCGAAGCCTGGCCGGAGGGATTTGAAGACGCTTTTCCGGCGGACAACCTGGATGAATCGACCGTCTATGTAGGTAATCAGATTTTCAAGCCCGACAGCAAAATACGGGTGGACTTAATCGACGGTGGCCCGATATATAGATAATAAGTTCTTAAGACCCGCCCTTATCCGGCTGGGTCTTTTTATTAAGGGTAGGGGGTGAGTGCATTTGCATAAAGCCATAAAAGAACGCAGGGGCTCAATAATACTGGAATTCGCCCTGTGCGGGATAATGTTCATCGGATTAATATTCGGCATGGCGGTCCTGAGCCTGTGGATGTATAACGTGTCCCAGGTTAAACAGGCGGCCAGGATAGCGGCATATAACGTGGCCCGGACCGGTAACCCCAGTGAAGCACAAAGCCTGGCGCAGACGTACCTTAATAAATCTGTGGTGGCTTGCCCCTCCCAAAAGGCAGTGGCGTACAGCTCCCAGGAACTGGGGTATGGCGTGGCTGAGGTTGAAATGAGCCCCTTATTTCCCGGATTTCAAAAACTTATTGACCCCAGGGGCAGATCTGCAATCAACGGCAGAATACAAATCAGGAAGGAGGCGGTGACAGTACTTGAGCACAGGCTTAGGCAGTCAAACCGGCGCCAGTATAACTAAAGATATGGCAAAAGAGAAAGGGTCTATACTGCTGGAATTTACTTTTGCGGCAACCATTCTACTGGTAATATTTTTAGCTATGGTCACCTTTTCCTTTCTCTTTTCCGAACGTTATGCCATCCAGAAAGTGGCCAGGGAAGGGGCCAGGGAGGCAAGCATTACAAGGAACGAGGACTGGGCCAGGGAAAAGGCCCTTCATGCGGCGTGGCTGTGGGGATTGGACCCGAACAAGGTAGAGGTGGGGTTTTACCGGGATGACCTGACAGAAACATGCGTGGTAAGGTATACCGCCATACCTTTCAGTAAAACATTTCCCGCCCTTGTGAAAGGAAGCCCCCTTCAGCCGGTGGATATGATGGCCAGGGCCACCTTTGTCCGGGCGGAAAGCCGGTAGGAGGGACGGCATGAAGAATATTTTAAAAGAGCAAAGGGGAAGCATACTGCCCATGTTCGCCGTGGTTGTCACCCTGGTTATAATGCTGGCGGCGGTAGCGGTGGACTTTGCCAGGTACGCCCTGGCCAGTGAAAAATTGCAGACCGCCGGTGATTCGGCAGCCACGGCGGCTGCCATGAGCGCCAAGAGATATGTTAAGCTCTTGATTAATCCGGGAGAAGAACTTTCAATCTGTTGTGGGGATGATGGGTGTTCAACGTGTTGTATTGGCTGCGGGGGGCCTTTTGAGGTT
>Ga0209347_1001880_pt1 | contig 30471 bp, 27 predicted proteins | sample AutmiccommuBRH23_FD_187382 | JGI IMG/M metagenome (GOLD analysis project Ga0209347, IMG submission 187382) | Deep subsurface microbial communities from Mt. Terri, Switzerland - Autotrophic microbial communities BRH/23 (SPAdes) (version 2) | ecosystem: Environmental > Aquatic > Deep subsurface >...
CGTCGGCATCGAACAGCGTGTCCCACTGATCCCCCGGCGCGTCGCCTGCGCAGGTGAAGTAATGCGCCACAAGGCAGCCGCGCATCTGCACCGTCATGAACGGCGTGCAGCTTGGCGGCGGGGTGAAGGTCGCCGCGGCGGCAGGGCCGCACAGCATCAGCCCCGCCAAAGCGGTCGTCAGGGTAGTCCGGCTTGCGGCAGATCTGCGTGCCATCTCGCGCTCCCTTGTCCGACTTCGGGTCAGCCCCGCTGCCCCATTAACCCAGGTGAAATCCGGTCAGCCTATTCCCGACAGTTCCGCTATACATATAACATACATATGGGTTCTGTATGGGTTCTGGCTGTCCCACCGGGCCGATCTGGCGGCCCGGTAACGTCCGTTAACGCGGCTTATTCGGCCGCAACCGCCGCTGCCGGCTGGCCCAGATAGGTCAGGATCGCTTCCGCCGCCTCGCGCCCGTCGCGGATCGCCCAGACCACAAGGCTGGCGCCGCGCACGATGTCGCCCACCGCGTAAACGCCCGGCAGGCTGGTCGCATGGCTGCGGAAATCGGCCTTGATCGTGCCCCAGCGGGTCACTTCCAGCTCCGGCACGTTCCACAGGCCCGGAATATCCTCGGGCTCGAACCCCAGCGCCTTGATGACCAGATCGGCCTCCTCGACGTAATCCGCGCCCTCGATCAGCTCGGGGCTCTGCCGCCCGGTCGCGTCGGGCGCACCCAGCCGCATCCGCTGCACCATCACACCTTCGACCGCGCCGCTGGCGGTAAAGCCCTTCGGCGCCGCCAGCCAGACGAACTCCACGCCCTCTTCCTCGGCATTGGCCACCTCTCGCTGGCTGCCGGGCATATTGGCCCGGTCGCGGCGGTACAGGCACTTGACCGACACCGCGCCCTGACGGATCGCCGTGCGCACGCAGTCCATCGCGGTATCGCCGCCGCCGATCACCACGACGCGCTTGCCCTCGGCATTCAGCTCGCCGCTGTCATATTCCGGCACCTCGTCGCCAAAGCTCTTGCGGTTCGACGCGGTCAGATAGTCGATGGCCCGCACGATGCCGTCCGCGCCCGATCCCGGCCCCATCAGATCGCGGGTCTTGTAGACGCCGGTGGCAATAACCACCGCATCATGTTTGCCGCGGATCGCATCGAAGCTCAGATCCTCGCCGACCGTGCAGTTCAGCACGAATTGCACGCCGCCGTCTTCCAGCTGCTTGATGCGGTTCATCACCACATCCTTCTCCAGCTTGAAACCGGGGATGCCATAGGTCATCAGCCCGCCCGCGCGGTCATAGCGGTCATAGACCGTGACCTGCACACCCTTGCGGCGCAGGAAGTCGGCGGCCGCCAGCCCGCCCGGCCCGGCGCCGATGATGCCCACGCTTTCGCTGCGTTCGGTGTGCGGGCGGATCGGCTTGACCCAGCCCATGTCCCAGGCGGTATCGGTCACGAACTTCTCGACCGATCCGATGGTCACGGTGCCGTGGCCCGACTGCTCGATCACGCAATTGCCTTCGCAGAGCCGGTCCTGCGGGCAGATGCGGCCGCAGATCTCGGGGAAGGTGTTGGTGGACTGGGCAATCTCATAGGCTTCCTGCAACCGGCCCTCGGCGGTCAGCCGCAGCCAGTCGGGGATGTTGTTGTGCAGCGGGCAATGCGTCTGGCAATAGGGCACGCCGCACTGGCTGCAGCGCCCGGCCTGCTCCTCGGCCTTCGGAATCGCGAACTCGCGGTAAATCTCGTTGAAATCCTGTGCGCGGACACTGGCGTCACGCTTCTCGGGCGTCTCGCGCGCGACGGTCACGAACTGGAGCATGCGTTGCTTGGCCACTGGCTGCGCCTCCCTCGGTTTCTACGGGTCGCGCATTGCTACAATGGGTCAAACCAAAATAAAAGTCAGTACAGTTTACCTAATATGTCGATTTTTTCGGTGCAGGGGCGCCTGAGGGGCATTATTGCCCCTAAAATGGGTCAGCACCTTTTACCTATCGGTCAGAAACCCATCTGCAAAGCGGCCAAAGCCACCGCGCCGACGATGATTCGCCACCACCCGAACAGCGCAAACCCGTGCTTGGAAACATACCCCAGCAGCCATTTCACCACGAGGATCGCCGCCAGGAATGCCATGACAAACCCCACCGCAATCTCGCCCATCGCCGAAGAATCCAGCACATCCCGGTTCTTGTACAAATCATAGGCGAAGGCGCCCGCCATCGTCGGCATCGACAGGAAGAAGGAAAACTCCGCCGCCGCCCGCTTCGACGCGCCCATCGCCAGCGCCCCCACGATAGTCGCGCCCGACCGCGACACGCCCGGGATCATCGCCAGGCACTGAATGAACCCGATGGCCACCGCCATTCCCAGCGGAAATCTCTCCGCCTCGTGATGCCTGGCCACCAACGGCAGCCGGTCCACCACCAGCAGCACAATTCCGCCCAGAATCAACATGATGGCGATCAGCTTGGGTGTCTCGAACAGGACTTCCTTGATGAAGCCATGCGCCATCACGCCGATGAAGACCGCGGGCAGAAACGCCAGCAGGATCGCCAGGATGAAGCTCCGCGCCTGCGGATCATGCCCCGCGGTCGAGAACACCGCCCAAAGCCGCGCCGAATACACCCCCAGCACCGCCAGAACGGCCCCCAACTGGATCACCACCTCAAAGGTCTTGCCTGCGCTCTCGAAGCCCAGGAAATGCCCGGCCAGCAGAAGATGCCCCGTCGAGGACACCGGGATGAACTCGGTAAGCCCTTCCAGCAGGCCCAGAAAAGCCGCTACCAGCGTTGAATTGCCGTCCATGCGTCCCGCCTCTTGATGTCATGCCGCGGCGCAGCATGGCGCAGGCCCGGCGGATTGTCGAGCCGCCCGCACCCCTTGGGCGCGGGCCAGCAAGATCACGCCCGCAGGTTCTTGGCCGAGGCCTTGATCGCGTCGTATTGCCCCGAGGGACGGAAGCGCCACAGATAATCGGGAAGCACCGCACTGAAGGGCGTCGCGGCAATCCCCAGATCGTCCAGCCCCTTGGCCCCCGGCGCCACCACATTGTCGGTGGCCAGATTGCGCACCTGATCGCGGGTCAGCACCGTGTTGGTCAGCAGGCCGCCGGTCAGCGCCTGCATCATGTCAAAGCCCCAGCCCATCATCCGCGCCACGAAGAACGGCACGTTGACGATCAGCCGCCGGCGATGGATCACCTTCAACATCGCGGCCATCAGCTCGCGGAAGCTGCACACATCCGGCCCGCCAAGCTCATAGATCCCCGGCGCCGCCTGCCCCAGCACGCCCTTGACCGCGGCCTGCGCCACATCGTCCACGTACACCGGCTGGAATTTCGTGTCCGCGCCCACCACCGGCAGGATCGGGCCCATCCTGGTCATGCCCGCAAAGCGGTTGAAGAACTGGTCCTCGGTCCCGAAGATGATCGAGGGGCGCAGGATCATCGCGGCCGGGAACGCTTCCAGCACCGCCGCCTCGCCTGCCGCCTTGGTCCGGGCGTATTCGCTGCCCGACTCGGCATCCGCGCCGATGGCCGAGATCTGCACCAGCCGTGCCACGCCCATTTCGGCCGCAATCCGCGCAATCCGCCCAGCGCCTTCGGCCTGCACCGCATCGAAGGTATTTTTGCCGCGGCGCCCCAGGATGCCGACGCAGTTCACCACCGCCTCGGCCCCCGCCATCGCCGCGCGCACCGAGGCATCATCGCGCACGTTGCACAGCACCGGCTCCACCTGCCCGACAGCGCCATAGGTCCGCACGAACATCGCCTCGTTCGGGCGGCGCACAGCAACGCGCACCAGCCAGCCCTCCTGGGCCATCCTGCGGGCGATGTAGCGCCCCACAAACCCCGAACCGCCATAGATCGTGACCAGCCTGGACATGGGCGAAACCCTTTTGTTCCTTGAATGGCTCCTGATTAGCGCCAAGACCGGCACCGGACAAGGCGCAATGCAGCGCGCCGGACCCAGCCACGCAAGGCCCGCGCGAAGCCCCCGGAAGAAATCGCAAATGGGCCGTTGACAGTGCCGGTGCCGCTCTGTAAATCCCCGCTCCACGACACCGGCCCAGGTGGCGGAATTGGTAGACGCGCACGGTTCAGGTCCGTGTGCCGCAAGGCGTGGAGGTTCGAGTCCTCTCCTGGGCACCATCGTCGCGGCGGAAAGCCCAAGGATCGCAGGATCCTTGGGCTTTCGTCTTTCTTGGGCTCGAGTTTGCCACACAATTTGCCACACACGAAGCTGATTTAATCGACCAGATTTCAGCGCATCGGGTTGAGGGCCGCCTCCGGTTCGCCCCATGCCTTAAGCACATCATCGACCCGGTCTCGGCCCTCGGCGAGGTATTCGAGCTCTCCGCGCCGCCTGATAAGTGGCCGAGCTTTTTCGCTGTAGATGCTGACCTCGACGATCTCCCCGACGTCGCCCTCCTCCGGATCGCTGTAGCCCTCGAAGCGCTTTTCCGTTCGAAGGAAGTATTTCTCCAGTGCGCTCCCGACAGCTCGTTGCAGCGTCTCGACAGCGACATGCGTGGCCGGCGCGAGCATCGGCGCCGTCTCAAGCGCGCTCACGCTGCTCCAGACGCTCCGCGAGTTTGCGGGAGTCTCTCCTTCCAAACACATGGTCCGGGCCATGTCCGCGGCACGGCGAGCTCGGCCGATCAGTTCGGCCAGGCATTCTTCCAGCTTTTCGAGGTTCATCTTGTTCCTCCAGTGCGAAGGGGCGAAATTGCCCCTTGCGATCAAGGCCGCCCCAGACGGGGGGGCGGATGAGGTTATCGAGATGTTCGGACGGCTCGCAGCAGGCGGTCGAGAGATTCGGCGAGAAGGCATACTTCATGAATTCGAGGATCCAACGGATCAACCTGGCGCTCGAGATCGCCCCCCTTCCCATCAGCATGTCGCGCAGCTGCGCAAGGCGGCGCTGTGGCTGCTCGACGTGACCCTGTGGCACAGATCCGACTATTTAAATCAAGATTTACCGCAACCCACAATATGCACTTGCATGTAACGCGCGACCCCGCGTAATCGGAGGAAATTCCTGAACTCGCAGCCATGGTGCGCTCCAAAGCCGGTCGGGTCTCATTCTTCCAGAGGAGACATCCGGTGCAATCCAAACGGCGAAACAGAATCCTGTCCCTGCTGATGTCCAGTGCGGCCCTGACGGGCGCCGGCGTTGGCGCCCATGCGCAGGAAGGCACGGCCTTCCAGCTTGACCCCATCGTGGTCGAGGCGCGCGACGAGCAGGCCTTTGCCGCCGACCGCGCCACGGCGGTCTACGTGTCGGATGCGGAACTGGAGCGGGCACGGATCGGCGATCTGAAGGACCTCTTCGCCGGTATCGCCTCGGTGTCGGTCGGAGGCGGGCTGCCGATCGCGCAGAAGATCTACGTCAACGGCGTCGACATGCTGAACCTTGCCGTCACCATCGACGGGGTGCTGCAGAACAACCGCGCCTTCCATCATGTCAGCGCCAATGCCATCGACCCTGGCCTGCTGAAAGCGGTGCGCGCCGATGCGGGCGTCGCCGCAGCCGATACCGGACCGAACGCGCTGGCCGGTGCCGTGGTGATGGAAACCGTCGATGCGGCCGACATCCTCGAGGATGGCCGCAGCTTTGGCGGCAATGTCCGGCTTGGCTATTCCGACAATGGCGAGACTTTCAACCGCGCCCTGACGGCCGCCGGCATTCAGGGCGGGTTCGAATGGCTGACCTATGTCAAATCCGCAACCGGCGAGGATTACACCACCGGGGACGGCGACAAGATGGAAGGCTCGGCCGCCGATCTGCAAAGCTACCTGCTGAAAGCGGCTTACGATACGGCCGAGGGGCACCGGTTCGAGCTGTCGGGCCAGCAGCTGGTTGACGATGCCCTGCGGCCCTGGCGGGCGAATTTCGGCGGGGTGACCGCCCCGCGGCCCGGCCAGGAGGGGCCGCGCCGCTATGACACCACCCGCTCCAACTATGCCTTCAGCTACGAGAACACCTTGGCAGACGGCATCTGGGACCCGAAGATCGTGCTGGGCTATTCCGAAAGCCTGATCAACGTGCCGCAGCCCTATCAGAGCGAGGGCACCTCCTCGGCCTGGTCGGGCACCATTCAGAACACCTTCAACCTGTCGGCGACCGACACCATCGTGGCCGGGATCGATTTCTACGACCGTATCGGCCGCTATGAGGGCCCGGGCGAGCGCTATGAGGAAGGCGCGCAGAACATCGGCCTCTTTGCGCAGGCACGGATCGAACCGACCGACCGCTGGAAACTGTCCTTCGGTGCCCGCGCCGACTGGCAGCAGTTCGACGGGATCGGCAGCTACAGCGACGATGTCTCGGGCATGTCGGGCAACCTGTCGGTGGCCTATGCCCTGACGGACGAGCTGGAGGTGCGGGCCGGCTATTCCAGCGTCTTCGGCGGCATCGGCATCGAGGACAACTACACCTTCCTGCCCAGCTGGGACTATGACGGGCTGAAGCCCTCGCGCGCCGAGAACGTCACCGCCGGGCTGGACTGGACGCGCGGCGATCTGACCATCGGCGGCGAGATCTTCGTGACCGAGATCGACAATGCCCGGTCCGCCACCGACAATTTCGACTTCAAGAGCGAGGGCTTCAACCTTGGCGTCGGCTATGGCTGGACGGGCGGCTTCGCGCGGCTGACCTATTCGAACAGCGAGGCGACGGTGAACGGCGATGCGGCGGGCAGCTATCAGGCGCTCGATTTCGGCGCGCCGCTTGGTCAGGTGCTGGCATTGCAGGTCCAGCATGCGCCTGCGGGCAGCAACCTGACCTTCGGGGGCAGCCTCGACGTCGCCCTCGACTATGACGAAACCGAGCTCGACTTTGCCGTGAACGGCGAGGAGTCGGTGCCGCTGGACGGATACGAGGTGCTGAGCGTCTTCGTGGAATACATCCCGCCGCAGCTGGACCGCCTGACGCTGCGCGCCGAGGTGAACAACCTCTTCGACGTGGACTATGCCGACCGCGCGACCTATGGCACGGACTACACCAGTGTCATCCCGCTCAGCGAGCCGGGCCGCACCGTCACGCTGTCGGCCGTCGCGCGGTTCTGAATGGGGTGACGGATAAGCGCCGCCGGGTTCGCGCCCGGCGGCGTTGCCGTTTCAGGGATAGAGCCGGATCAGCACGCGGCACAGGTCATAGGCCTCCGCCGTGCTCAGGCGGTGGCGCAGTTCCGACTGGATCGCCTCGACATAGGCCGGCCAGATGCTGTCATGCAGGCCAAGGCCCTTTTCGGTGATGAACAGGGTGCGCCCGCGCCGGCCCTCATCGCTGCCATCTCGGCGCAGGAAGCCCGCAGCCTCGATCCGCGCGACATGGCGCGAGAGGGCGTATTGCGCCACGAACAGGCGGCTTTCCAGTTCGGCCATGCGGATGCCTGTCGCGCCCGCCTTCTCGACCTCCAGCAGGATCTCGTACCAGACCGGGTCTTCGATGCCCGCGCCTTTCAGTGCTCGGCTGATCCGGGGCGCCATGCTGCGCTGGATGCGCAGCAGGTTGAACCAGACCCGGTTATAGGCGGTAGCGGGGTCGGCGTCGTCGAACCGGACCGGCTCGGGTGTCTCTGGGGCGGCTGGCACGTCGGCTTGTCCCTTGTTGGTGCGTTGGACTTGCCAGTTTCCGGCCCGGATGAAAACCCGTCAGACGTGATGCAGGATCAGCGGGCGGCCATCCAGCTCCGTCACCCGGATTTCCATATCATAAAGCTGGCCAAGCACTTCGGGCGTCAGCACCTGATGCGGCGTGCCTTCCGCCACCACGCGCCCGCCCTTCAGCGCCACCACATGATCGGCCCAGGCGGCGGCATAGTTCACCTCATGCACCACGACCACGATCCCGCGCCCGGCGGCACGCAAGCCGTGCAGCCGCGCCATCAGCGCGCGGGCATGGGCCATGTCGAGGTTGTTCAAGGGCTCGTCCAGCAGCAACCAGTCGGTATCTTGCGCGATGCACATGGCCAGGAAGGCGCGCTGGCGCTGGCCGCCCGAAATCTCGTCCAAGAACCGCTCTGCCAGAGGCGCAAGGTCGAACTGCGCCAGTGCCGCCTCCACCGCCGCATGATCCTCGGGGCGCGCACGGCCAAGGTGATGCGGCCAGCGGCCGAAGGCCACCAGCTCGCGCACCCGCAGGCGGCTGCCGGCGTGGTTGGTCTGGCCGAGGATCGCCATCACCTTGGCCAGCTGCCGCGAGGGGGTGGCGGTCACGTCATGCCCGTCCACAGAGATGCGCCCCACTTGCAACGGGATCAGCCGGCCGATCAGGTTCAGCAACGTGGACTTGCCCGCGCCATTCGGGCCGATCAGCGCGGTCACGCTGCTTGGCGGAAGGGTCAAGTCGATATCTTGTAGGATCGGGGCGGGGCCGATGCGGTGGCTGACATTGTCGATACGGATCATCGGATGCGGCCTTTCAGCAAAAGCCAGAGGAAGAACAGACCGCCGGTAAATTCCACCACCACGCTCAGCGCCGATTGCAGGCCAAGCACCCGCTCGAACACGAGCTGGCCGATGACCAGGATCGCCCCGCCGATCAGCGCCGCGGCGGGCAGCAGCAGGGTATGGCGGGCGCTGCAGATCAGGGAGTGGGCGAGGCCCGAAACGATCAGCCCAAAGAACGTCACCGGCCCGACCAGCGCGGTAGAGACGGAGACCAGGACCGCGACCAACGCCAGCGCGGCGAAGGTCATCGCCTCGTAGCGCAGCCCCAGCGACACCGCGACGGGGCGGCCAAGCGCCATGACGTCCAGCCTCGATGACAGCCGGAACGCCGCCGTCACCGCCAGCGCCGCAGCCCCGGCAGCCCAGGGCAGCAGCGCGCCGTCGATGCGGGAAAAGCTGGCGAAACTTTCCGCCTGTACGATAGCGAAGGCATTTGGGTCCATCACCCGCGCAAGGAAACCTGCCAGCGAGCGGAAGAGGATGCCAAGGATCACCCCGGTCAGGATCATCCGGGCAACGTCTTGCGCGCCGCGGCCCAGAAGCAGGCCGAACAGCGCCATCGCCGCCAGCGCCATCACCGCGACCTCGGCCGCGAACTTGGCCCCCACCGGCAGCATGGCAAAGCCGGTGACGCCGAGCCCCGCGACCAGCGCCGTCTGCAACAGCACGTAAAGCGCGTCGAACCCCATGATCGCGGGCGTCAGGATCCGGTTCTGGCTGACGGTCTGGAACAGGATCGTCGCCACGGCGATGGAGGTGCCCACCACCAGCATCCCCGCCAACTTGCCCGCCCGCAGCCCAAGCACGAAGCGCCAGTTGCCGCCGATCCCCCACAGCAGATAGGCCGCCGAGGCCGCCAGCAGCACCAGCGCGAAAACGGCCACGCGCCTATCCACGGGACGGCGCCCGGTGCAGCAGCCACAGGAACAGCACCGAGCCGAGGATGCCCAGAACCGTGCCCACCGGCACCTCGTAAGGATAGCGCACCAGCCGCGCCAGCAGATCGCAGGCCAGCACCAGCGCTGCGCCCCCGGTGGCGACCACGGGCAGCGAGGCGCGCAGGTTGTCACCCATCACCCGCGCCACGATGTTGGGCACCACCAGCCCGACAAAGGGCACCATGCCGACCGACACCATCACCATCGCTGTCACCACCGACACCACCAGCAGCCCCAGCCGCATCACACCCTCATGGTTCAGCCCCAGCCCGGTTGCGGCCTCGCGCCCCAACCCGAGGATGGCGAACTGGTCGGCGGCGAACCAGGCCAGCGCCGCTGCTGCTGCGGCGATCCACAGCAGCTCATACCGCCCGGCGATCACGCCCGAAAATTCGCCGGTCATCAGCCAGATGCCGACATATTGCAGCAGATCCGTCTGCCAGCCGATGAAGGTAACACCGGCCTGCAGCACCCCGGCCAGCACCAGCCCGACCAGCGGCACCAGCAGCACCTCGCGCGGGGGCAGGCGGCGGATCAGCGCAAGGAACACCGCTGTCGCCGCCAGCGCCCCGAGGCTGGCCACCAGCATCTTGGCCCAGATCGGCGCGGCGGGGGCCAGCACCGTCACCGCCAGCAGGCCAAGCGCCGCACCCTCGGCGGTGCCGACGGTTCCTGGCTCCACGAAGCGGTTGCGCACGATCTGTTGCATCACCACGCCCGCCACCGCAAGCGCGGCGCCGGTCAGGATCACCGCCACCGTCCGCGGCACGCGCGAAGCGGTCACGATCAGGAACGCCTGCGGATCGCTGGCGATATTCGCCCAATCCACGCTCGCCGCACCGATCATCACGCTGGCAAGCGACAGCGGCAGCAGCGCCGCGCCAAGGATCAGGGCCAGCCGCATCGTGGGTCAGCCGGTGAAGGCGGCAAGCAGTTCGTCCAGCGTCTGCATCATCGAGATATATCCGCCCCCCGCGATGTAGATCGGCGCCGGGTCGAGATAGACGATCTGCCCTTTCTGCGCGGCGGTCGTGCCCTGCACCAGCGCGTTGTCCAGTGTGGCGCTCGCGCCGCCGCCCTCGCCGATGGCAGCGCCGCGGTCGATGACGATCAGCCAGTCGGGGTTCACCCCGGCGATGAACTCGAAGGAAATCGCGTCGCCATGGGTCTCGGGGTCGAGGTTCTCATGCGCCTCGGGCAGGCCAAGCGCGGAGTGGATCCAGCCAAAGCGCGAGCCGGTGCCATAGGCCGACACCTTCGGCCCGTTCGCCATCACGATCAGCGCAGTGCCCTTGCTGGAAGCGGCCGCAGCGGTCTCGGCCAGCTTCGCGTCCAGCGTGGCGCGCAGATCGCTCGCCTTCTCCTCCACCCCGAAGATCGCGCCATAGGCGTCGATCCGCGCCCGCGCTTCTCCGACAAGATCCTCCCAGATCGTCATGTCGAGCGTGGGGGCAAGGGCAGAGACCGCGTCCAGCTGGGTCGAGGACCGGCCGCCCAGAATGATTAGGTCGGGGCCAAGCGCCGCCAGCGCCTCCAGATCCGGCTCGAACAGGGTTCCGACGGGGGCGGCGTCCAGATCCGCGAGGTAGGGGACGTAGAGCTTGTCCGGCACGCCAGCGGGGGTGAGCCCGAGCGCATGGATCGTGTCGAGGGCCGCGATGTCGAACACCGCCACCGTTTCGGGCCGCGCGGCTACGTCCACAGGCCCGCGGGCGGTGTTCACGGTGACGGTCTGCGCCGAGGCGGGCAGCCAGGCCAGCACCGCCGCGGCAACAAGCCCGGCCAAGGAAAATTGTTTCATGGCGCACCTTTGCGAGGGGTTGCGCATGTGGCTGGGACTGGCTTCATGCTGGCGCGCCCAGCAATATCCGCTTGCGGCAAGGGGGTCCAGCCACTATTCCGTTTAAAACACTCAGGATATAGCCGATGTATGTGACCACCGCCCGCTACCCGACCGCCCATGCCTCGAAATACCTGCAGCAGCTGTGCAAGCATTTCGCCCACAAGGTCGAGGTCGAGCATGACGAGACCGCCGGCCGCTGTGCCCTGATGTCCGGCGTGGCAGAGCTGCGCGCCGAGGCGGATGCCCTGCATGTCCGCATCACCGCCGAGGATCCGAAAAGCGTGATCCAGACCCGCTTTGCCATCGACAGCCATCTGGTTACCTTCGCGCATCGCGAGGGCTTCCTTGGTCTTGTGTGGCAGATGGAGCCGGCAAGCGGAGCGGCAGCAAACGCTGAGGGCGCTTGACGGACGGGCGGCAGCCGGGCCGAGAGCCTGTCTCCACAAGCCGGATTGCTACGCTGTCGCCGCCGCGGGCTGCGCATGCGGCCCGATGATCTCGGACATGATGGAAACCGCCAGCGCGTTCGGTTCGCCCGAAGAAGGGATCAGGCCGACCGGCTCACGACACGCGCCTGCCGATCCTCGGGAACGCCAGCACGGCGGCAAGATCGGCAACCTGTTCGCCTGTTGGATCGCTCCTCGCGCTAGCAAGGGCGCCGAGTCCCCGATGCCAGTGCGATAATCGGCCCGTCATGTGCCACCTTCTCGGCGTGCCCTCTCCGCTGAAGGCGGGTTTTACCCCGGGGCGGACCGGGCTACAGTTGCGATGCTGCTGCCCCGCTTTGGCCTGTGGCGCTGTCCCACCAGAAAGAGCTCGCGTGGCCAATCAACGACTTCCCCCGCCGTTCACCTGCGAGAAGCGCCCCGCCTCCGGTGCCTTGGGCGTGGTGGTGACCAACGCCCCGCTTGGCTCTGCTGCAGGGAACGAGATGCTGGCGGTGGGCGGCAATGCCATTGACGCGACCGTGGCAGCGATGCTGACGCTGACGGTGGTGGAGCCGATGATGGTCGGCATTGCCGGGGGCGGGATCACCCATATCCGGCTGGCGGACGGGCGCCATGTGGTGATCGACGCGCTGTCGGTGGCAGGGCAGGGCGCGCGGCCGGACATGTTCGACACGGTGTCGGACCTGACGCCGAATTACATGGACACCGTGGGCCGGCGCAACCTGGTCGGCGCCTCGGCCGTGGCGGTGCCGGGCAATCTGCGCGGCTGGTGCCTGATGCACCAACGCTATGGCAAGCTGCCCTTCGCCGATGTGATCGCCCCGGCGATCCGGGCGGCGGCCTCAGGCTTCATGGTCAGTAACTACCTGCACGGCGCCCTGCGTGAGCATCAGGCGGATCTGCTGGCGGATCCCGAGATGGCGCGGCTGTTCCTGCCCGGCGGTGCCCCGGTGCCGGTGGGTCACCGGCTGGTGATGGCGGATTACGCAGAGAGCCTGCGACTGATCGGGGCAGAGGGCGCGGACGCGCTGCATGGCGGGGCGCTTGGGCGGGCGCTGGTGGACCGGCTGGCCGATGGCGGCCATGTGACGCTGGACGACCTCGCGGCCTACCGGGTTGTGGAGCGCGAGGCGATCTTCAGCACCTATCGCGGCCATACCATTGCCGGGCCGCCGCCGCCCGCCTCCTCGGGTGTGCATGTCGCGCAGATGCTGAACATGCTGGAGCCGCATGACATTGCCGGTATGGGCTTTGGCAGCGTGGGCAACCTGCACCTGCTGGCCGAGGTGATCCGCGTGGCCTTCGAAGACCGGCGGGCGGCTTCCGGCGACCCGGATTTCGTGGATGTGCCGGTAGAGAAATTCACCTCCAAGGACTATGCGCTTGCCTGCCAATCCCGCCTGCGCGATGTGGCGCAGCCGGGCGCGCCGAGCACCCGCGGCCATGAAAGCCGCGACACCACCCACCTGACGGTCGCGGACCGAGAGGGCAATGTGGTTGCCTCCACCCACACGCTCAACGGCCTGTTTGGCGCGCGGATCATGGTGCCGGGGACCGGCATCATCCCCAACAACTACATGCTGAACTATGACCCCCATCCCGGGCAGGCGCTTTCGATCGCACCGGGCAAGCGGGTGCCGACCTCAATGGCACCGATGATGGTGCTGAAGGAGGACCGCCCGCTCTATGCACTCGGGCTGCCGGGGGCGGTGCGGATCTTCCCGTCCGCTATGCAGGCTATCGTCAACCTGATCGACCACGGCATGACCCTGCAAGAGGCGGTAGAGGCGCCGCGCCTGTGGACCGACGGCCCGCATGTGGAGCTGGAGCCGGCCTATGCCGATATGGCCGATGCGCTGCGGGCGCGCGGGCATGAGGTGCGGCTGGCCAAGACCATCGGCGGCGGCATGAACGCCGTCGCCTTCGAGGCAGACGGCATGATGACCGGCGCCGCCTGCTGGCGCGCGGATGGCACTGTCATGGCGCAGGGCGGCGGCCTCGCCCGCCCCGGCGTGCGCTTTCAGATCTGACCAGACGGAGAGTCCGATGACCACTGTTGTGATGCTCGACCCTGCCATGCCCGACCGGCTGGAGCGGATTGCGGCCTTCCTGCCGGAGGAGTGGAGCCTGACGACCGCCGCCTCTCGCGCGCCCGAAGATCAACTCGTGGCGATCAGCGGCGCGAAGTTTGCGATCACCGGCGATGTGCCGGTGACGGCGGCGATGATGGCGGCGCCGGGGCTGAAGGCTGTGCACAAATGGGGCGTTGGCTATGACGGGATTGACCTTGAGGCCGCCGGGCAGCACGGGGTGCGCGTGCTGCGGACCACGGGGTCGAATGCGGTGACGGTGGCGGAAACGACGCTGGGGCTGATCCTGTCGGTGAACCGCAATCTGGTGCGCGGCCATGTCGGGATCCTGGGCGGGGACTGGCTGAAGGGTTCGCTGGCGCCGAGCTCGATGACGCTGTCGGGCAAGACGGTGGGCATCGTCGGCATGGGCTATATCGGCAAGGCGCTGGTGCGGCTGCTGCAAGGCTTTGGCTGCACGGTGATCTACACCAAGCGCAGCCCGCTGCCCGCAGAGGAAGAGGCGGGGCTGGGTATCCGCTTCGCCCCGCTGCCGGAGCTGCTGGCCGCAGCGGATGTGGTGACGCTGAACTGCGAGCTGAACGCCTCGACAAAGGGCATGATCGGACCCGATCAGCTGGCACTGATGAAGCCGAGTGCGATCCTGATCAACGCCGCCCGCGGCGGGGTGCTCGATGAACAGGCGCTGGCCGGTGCGATCAAGGGCGGCCGGCTGCGCGGCGCCGGCATCGACGTGTTCGCGGCCGAGCCGATCCAGCCCGGCAACCCGCTGCTGGGGCTGGACCGGGTAGTGCTGACCCCGCATATCGCCGCCATCTCGGCCGACAGTTTTGCCACCTCGCTGACGCGCATGTTCGGCAACCTTCGGGCCATCGACTCTGGCGAGGCCCCGCGCGAGATCGACATTCTGGTCTGAGATCAGGCCTCCACGCCGACAGCATCCATCCCAAGCTCACCGGCGATCCGCCGTGACACGCGCCGTGTGGTCTCCAGGAAGTCCAGGACGATGGGCGAGCTTTCCCCGCCCGGCCACGCGGCCACAAGCTCTATGGCGCGGGGCAGCTCCGGAACCGGGCGGAACTCGAGATAGGGCGAGCGGATATTGGTAATCCACGCCGGCATCACCGCCACCCCCAGCCCCGAGGCGACATGCGCCGCGACAGATGTCGTGTGGGTGCATTCCTGTACGATCCGCAGATGCAACCCGGCGCGCCGGAACTCGTTCCGCAGCAGCGTCGCATAGCTGGCGCCAAGGATCGGCGCATAGCCGATCAGCGGTTCCTGCGCGAGGTCCTGCAGGCTGACCGAGTCCTTCGCCGTCAGCGGATGGCCGGTGGGCAGCGCCGCCACGAAGCCCTCTCGCATCAGGGTTTCCACCTGCGCATGGGGCGGGCGTTCGGTCGGGCGGATGAAGGCGACGTTGATCTCTGCCAGTTCCAGCCTGCGCAACTGCTCCGAGGTGCTGAGATGGATGATATCGACGATCACCGCCGGCCAGGCCTTGCGAAACTCGGCCAGGATCGGCGGAATCACATGCGTCATCGCCAGGTTGACACCGGCGACGCTGATCCGGCCCGTCGTCTCGCCCGCCATCGCGCGGGTCTGCGCGACGGCAAGGTCCATCCCTCCCAGCAAACCGCGCGCGTGGCGCAGCAGCGTATCGCCCGCCGCGGTAAGCCGGGTGCGTCGGGTGGTTCTGTGGAACAGCGCCACGCCAAGCCGTTCCTCCATCAGGCGGATCTGCTGGCTGAGCGGGGCCTGCGCGATGCCCAGCCTTTGCGCGGCGCGGCCAAAGTGCAGTTCCTCCGCAAGGCAGACGAAGTAGCGAAGCTGGCGAAGATCGATCCCGGTATTCATATGCGGAACATATCAAACCATTGCGGATTGGGGAATTGATCCCGGTGCAGTCGCGTGGTTCGCTGAAATCTTATCGGCAGGCAAGAGGTTCATGACACGGTTCTGGCTCATCAAGCTTGTGCGCACAATCATCACGCTGTGGTTTGTCGTGACCTTCGCGTTCATCGTGCTGCGCACCTCGGGCGACCCGGTGGTGGCGCTGCTCGGCGCCGATGCCATGCCCGACGAGATCGAGCATTTCCGCGAGCTCTGGGGGCTCGATCGGTCGCTCTTTGCGCAGTACATCAGCTACATAGGCCAGATGGCGACCGGGCAGTTCGGCAATTCGCTGCGCGACAGCCGCCCGGTGCTGGAGATCATCCTGGAGCGTTTGCCGGCAACGGCGCAGCTGGGGCTGGCCGCCTTCATCATCGCCGCGGTCATCGGCATCCCGGCGGGCATCGTCGCGGCGCTGCGGCGCGGGCGGCTGACCGACCGGATCGTGATGGTCTTCGCGGTGTTCGGCTTTGCGCTGCCCAACTTCTTTCTGGGCATCCTGCTGATCCTTCTCTTCTCGCTTTACCTGCAGATCCTGCCCTCCTCGGGCACGGGGACGTTCCTGCACCTGCTGATGCCCTCGATCACGCTGGCGACCTTCACCGCCGGCACGCTGGCCCGCTTCACCCGGTCCGCAATGCTCGAGGTGCTGGAGAAGCCCTATATGCGCGCCGCCGCCGCGCGCGGGGTGCCGTTCTGGCAGCGCGTGCTGTTTCACGCGCTGCCCAATGCGGCCATTCCCATCGTCACGGTGATCGGCCTCAACCTCGGGCAACTGGTCGCGGGAGCCATCGTGATTGAATCGGTGTTCGCCTGGCCCGGGATCGGACGGCTGCTGGTGGTGGCGGTGTCGCAACGCGATCTGGCCGTGGTGCAGGGACTGGTGCTGGTGATCGCGGTGACGATGGTCTTGGCCAACCTGATCGTGGACCTGCTGTATGGCCTGCTTGACCCCCGTATCCGCGAGGGCGCGAAATGAGCCGTCCGAACGTCATCACCCTTCTGGCCGGCGGAATCCTGGTCGCAGCGGTTGCCACGGCCATCGTCGGCAATGTCTTCACCCCGCACCTGGTCACCGATCAGGCGCTGCTCAGCCGCCTGAAGCCGCCTGCCTTCCTGGAGGGCGGCATCGCAGAGTTCCCGCTGGGAACAGACCGGATCGGACGCGACATGGTCGCCCGGCTGGTCGCCGGCTTGCAGATGTCGCTGTCGGTGGCGCTGGCGGGCACACTGATCGGTGCGATCTTCGGCACCTTCGTCGGCTTCCTTGCGGCCCATTTCCGCGGGCTGACCGAAGAGATCCTGATGATGTTCGTGGATTTCCAGGCATCCTTGCCCTTCATCCTGATCGCGCTGACGCTGCTGGCCTTCTTCGGCAACTCCATGGTGCTGTTCATCATCCTGATGGGGATGTTCGGCTGGGAGACCTATGCAAGGCTGGCCCGCGGCGTGGTGCTGTCTGCCCGCTCGCAGCCCTATGCCCGCGCGGTCGAGGCTTTGGGGGCGGGTCCGGGGCGGCTCTACCTGCGCCATATCCTGCCGAACGTCGCCTCGGCGCTGATCGTGCAGGTGACACTGACCTTCCCGCAGATCATCCTGCTGGAAACCTCACTGTCCTTCCTGGGGCTGGGGATCCAGCCGCCGAACACCAGCCTGGGGCAGATCCTGGGCGACGGGCGCGATTACCTGTCCACCGCCTGGTGGATCTCGGTCTGGCCGGGGGCGCTGATCTTCCTGATCACCCTCTCGATGTCGCTGCTGGGGGACGCGCTGCGTGACCGGCTGGACCCGATGCTGAAGACGAGAACCACCTGAAACCCTGAAATCAAACCGGAGGCTAGCCGATGATCAGCAGACGCAACTTTGGGAAATATTCGCTTGGGGCCGGGGCGGCGACGCTGTGGTTGCCGAAGTCGCTGGCCCACGCGCAGGACGGGGTCCGCCCGACGCTGACCATCGCCGTCGACAACCTCTGGGCCAACATCAACACGATCAACGGGATCTCCACCACCACGCGGCGGTTCTTTCCCAACATCTACTCGCATCTGGTCGAGCGCGATTACATCGCCGATGAACAGGGTCTGGCGCTGGTGCCGGGGCTGGCGACAGAATGGTCGCGCGAGGGCAAGGTCTGGACGCTGAAGCTGCGCGAGGGGGTGAAATTCCACAATGGCGAGACGATGACCGCCGAGGATGTGGCCTTCACCCTCGGGCCGGAGCGGCTGTGGGGCGAGTCCCCGTTCGAGCCGCGCGGCAAGACCTTCACTGCGGGATTCGTGCGCGTCGAGGCCATCGATGACCTGACGGTCGAGATCGAGACCGAACGCGAAGACCCCTACATCCCCGGCAAGCTGACCGGCTATATCGGTTTCGTGGTGCCGAAGGCGGCCTATCTTGAAATGGGCGTCGATGCCTTTGGCCAGGCGCCCATCGGCACCGGCCCCTACCGGGTGACGTTGTTCCGGTCGGGCGAAGTGCTGGAGATGGAGGCGTTTGACGACCACTGGGGTGGGCCGCCCCCGGCTGAAAAGTTGATCTGGCGCATCGTGCCGGAGTTTGCGGGCCGGATGGCGGGGCTGGTGTCGGGCGAGTTCGACTTCATCGCCAATATCCCGACCGACCAGGAAGCGCAGCTTGCCAGCTATGACAACGTCACCGTCGCGCGGGCGCTGGCCGGCAACTACCCGGCCTTTGCCTTCAACACCCGGCCCGACCCGGAAGACAATCCGTTGGTCGATGTGAACCTGCGCAAGGCGATGGTGCAAGCCATCGATATGGATGCCATCGTGCAGGCGCTGTTCGGCGAGACCACCTTCCACCCCGCCGTGCCGTTCAACTTCCCCGAATACGGCGATTTCTACGACCCCGACATGGTCAACCCGCTGCCCTACGACCCCGAGGCGGCGCGGGCGCTGGTCGAGGCATCGGGCTATGACGGGCAGGTGCTGCGCTGGCACATCACCCGGCAGTTCTACCCCAACTACGAAGCCGCGGCAGAGATCATGGTCGAGCAATGGCGCCAGATCGGCGTCAACGTGCAGGCGGTGATCCTGGATAACTTCGAGCTGGTCTATACCCGCCCCTACCACCTGATGAACATGTCGATGTCGACGGACTTCATCCCCGGCGACCCCTATCAGCCGCTGTGGCTCGACTGGGGCCCGACGGCCAGCCGATCCACCGCGCATTGGAAGACCTGGGACCCGACGCCGGAATATCTGGCCGCCGGCAAGGAGTTCGAGGAAGCGGTGGAGTTCGAGGACCGCAAGGCCGCCTATCTGAAACTCTCGCAGGCCTGGCAGGACGTAACCCCGGGCTACTACCTGTGGAAGAGCGTCTACAACTGGGCCCACCGCGCCGATATCGACTTCGTGCCGCGCCCGGATGGCGAGATGCGGATGTTCGGCGACTACATGGCGTTGCCGGCGTGAAACACGCGCTGAAAGACATGACGGTCGCGGAGTTCCGCGACCGTCTGGCCGACGACCCGGTGATCCTGCTGCCGCTCGGCAGCCATGAGGAGCAGGGGCCCCATGCGCCGATGGGCGACTATCTTTTGGCCGAAGAGATCGCCCTGCGCGCGGCCGAGGCGTCGGGCGCCATCGCCGCGCCCTGCCTGCCCTTCGGCTATGCGGAGTTCTTCCGCGGCTATCCCGGCGGCATCCAGCTGCGGGCGGCCACCTTCTGTGCGGTGGTCGAGGATATGGTCACCTCCTTCCTCGACCACGGCATCCGGCGGCTGCTGATCGTGAACGGGCATTCCACCAATGCCTCGCTGATCGACCAGGCCTTGCGCGGCATCCGTCGCAAGACGGGGGTGGCCGTCGCCTCGATCGACCTGTGGCGGTCGATCCCCGACAGCCTGTGGGCGCAGATCCACGGCGCGGGCAGCGCGCAGGCCCGCGGGCATGGCGGCGATCCTGTCACCTCCGTCTCGATGTACCTGCGCCCCGAGGCGATGCGACCCGACCTGATGCGCGCCTCTGTGCCGGCGCAGGCGATGGGGCTGCCGGCCATCGGCGTGACCGGCGTGCGCTTTGAAGGCTTGCCGCTGAACCTGCCGCTGGACGGGCACGAGTTGCACCCCGACGGGATGCTGGGCGGCGACCCTGCACTGGCCTCGGCCGAGGCGGGGCGGCTGATTGTCGACCACCTGACCGGCCATTGCGCGCGTCTTGTGGCCCATCTGCGCCAGCACGATCCGCGCCAGCTGAACGCGGGGGCGATGACATGACCGAACCGCTGATCGACATCCGCCACCTTTCGGTGCCGCTGCCCCGCGGCGCCGACCGTGCCTTTGCGGTGGAAGACCTGTCGCTGACCCTGAACCGGGGCGAGATCCTGTGCGTGGTGGGCGAAACCGGCTCGGGCAAATCCCTCACCGCCCTTTCGCTGATGGGCCTGCTGCCGACCAACCTGCCGCGCCCCGGGGGCGAGATCCTGTTCGAGGGCCGCGACCTGCTGCGCCTGTCCCGGCGCGAGCGGCTGCAGCTGTCAGGGCGGCGGCTGGCGATGGTGTTTCAGGAACCCATCGCGGCGCTGAACCCGATCTACCGCGTCGGCTCGCAGGTGTCGGAAGTGTTCCGCCTGCATACCGACCTGAAGCGGGACGAGATCCGCGACAAGGTGATCGAGCTGTTCCGCGAGGTGCGCCTGCCGGACCCGGAGGCGATCCTGCGCGCCTATCCGCACCAGCTGTCGGGCGGGCAATGCCAGCGGGTGATGATCGCCACCGCGCTGGCGCTGGATCCGGCGCTGCTGATCGCCGATGAACCCACGACGGCGCTGGACGTGACCACACAGGCGCAGATCCTGAAGCTGATGCTGGACCTGCGCAGCAAACATGGCACCGGCATCCTGTTCATCACCCATGACTTCGGGGTGGTGGCCGAGATCGCTGACCGCGTGGCGGTGATGCGCCATGGCAAGCTGGTGGAAATCGGCACCCGCGATGCGGTGCTGAACAACCCGCAGGCGGACTATACCCGCCAGCTGATAGCCGCCGTGCCGCGGCTCGCCCCCAAGACCACGACCGCCGCTCTCGGCGAGCCGGTGCTGCGCGTGGAAGGACTGAGCAAGACCTACAAGACCCGCACCCTGATCGGCGCCAGCCGCGAGGTGCAGGCGCTTAAGGGGGTGGACGTGTCCCTGAGGCGCGGCGAGACGCTGGGGCTGGTGGGCGAAAGCGGCAGCGGCAAATCCACGCTGGCGCAATGCGTCATCCGTCTGGTGGAACCCGACGGCGGCGAGGTGGTCATCGACAATGGCGCCTTCACCGGCCTGACCGGCAGCGCCCTGCGCCACGCAAGGCGCAAGGTGCAGATCGTGTTCCAGGACCCCTATACCGCGCTCGACCCGCGCCATGCGGTCGGCGACGCAATTGCCGAAGGCCCGATCATCCACGGCCTGCCGCGCGACCAGGCGAAGGCCCGCGCACTCGACCTGATCGAGGCGGTGGGGCTGGAGCGCAGCGCCGCCCGCCGCTTCCCGCATGAGTTTTCGGGCGGCCAGCGTCAGCGCATCTGCATCGCCCGGGCGCTGGCCGTGCAGCCCGACCTGCTGATCGCCGATGAAAGCGTGTCGGCGCTGGATGTGTCGGTGCAGGCGCAGATCCTCGAACTGCTGGCGCAGATGCAGAAGGACCTGCAATTCGGCCTGCTGTTCATTACCCATGACCTGCGGGTAGCCTCGCGCATCTGCGACCGGATCGCGGTGATGCAGCGCGGGGTGATCGTGGAGCAGGGGCCGGCGGCCGAGCTCTTCGCCAACCCGCGCAACCCCTATACCCGCGAGTTGCTGTCGGCCGTGCCCGGGCGCGACTGGCAGGACCGCCCGTGCCAAGGACAGCAGCCATGAAGAAATACCGGATCGGCCCGCGCCCCGCCGCGGTGGCGGATGACCTCCTCGCCGGGTTCCGCGAGGTCGAGATCGCCACCATCGGCCATTTCCGCCACCGCGGCTTCGTCAGCCGCGAGCTGCGCCCGATTGCGCCCCTCACCGGCACGCTGACCGGCACGGCGGTGACAGTGGCGATCCCCGGCACCTGCTCGACCATGCTGCATCATGCCATGTCGGTGGTACGGCCCGGCGATGTGGTGGTGATCGACCGTTTGGGGGATAGCCGCCACGCCTGCCTTGGCGGCGGCGTTGCTTTTGCCGCCAAGGTGGCCGGCGCGGTGGCCGTGGTGCTGGACGGGCCCTGCACCGATCCCGATGAGATCATCGAGGTGGGCTTGCCAGTGTTCTGCACTGGCGTCTCGGCGATCACCACGCGGCTGAACGATCTGGGCGGCGCGCTGAACCTGCCAGTGTCTTGCGGCAATGTGCCGGTGATGCCCGGCGATCTGGTGGTGATGGACGCCTGCGGCGTGCTGGTCCTTCCGCCGAGTGAGGCGCCCGAGGTGCTGGCCGAGGCCACGGCCCGGCAGGCCCGCGCGGGGCGCAACCGCGGCCTGATCGAGGCGGGGCAGAAGCTGGGCGATCTGTCGGGCGCCAGCAAGCAGGTCGTCGCGGCGCTGGAGGGGTAGCGCGGCGCTCTCCCTTGGCTGCGGAGCATTGGCGGCTCTGGATACTACGTAAACCGGATTGCTGGCCTAAGGCGCGTGCGCGACGCGCTCTAAACTGGGTTGCGAAATTCCCCTATCTTGCTGGAAAGCCACACGATTGCGTGGCCTTATTTTCCCGGCGGATAGAGCCCGCGCGGCGCTATCCAACCGATTTGTGAAGGCGACCGCAACTTCGAGGAAGTGCCTCGAATGGAGAACCCCGCCGGAAGTGTTCAAAGACGGGTTGATGAAACTGAGATAGCCGTCGCAAGGACCCCTAAACCTGCATTGTCACGGCCCCACCGTCAGATATCCCCGGCGCAGCTTGGCGCGGACGAGCCGGGTCGCGCTGACCTGGGCGGCCGCTTGTGAGTAGCAGGTTTCGATCATTGCCCGCCCCTGCGTGCCAATTCTGTCCCAGGTGCGCAGCACGCAGACCTCGCCGAAGAGATTGGGCGCTAGATCTAGATAGGCTGGGGACATGATGACACCCCGGGTCCGAGGATGGTCCGGGGGCTTGCGCATCTCCAATTCCGATTATGAATCAATGGGGTCACCTTGATTCCCACCTGTGATGTCCGCGGATGCCGCTGCGGCGATCCGCTCATATCGTTTGCAGCGGGGCCGCCGCATCGTCTACTGACCAAAGGCACTGCATTCCCAGCCATCGAAGATCCATGACCCTGATCGAGCGTGTCCAGACCGTCGCCTCCAGCCTGACCGGCACCGAAAGCCGGCTGGTGGCCGAACTCATGCAGGCCCCGCGCGAGATCGCGCTTGGGACCTCGGCCGAGTTCGCGGCGCGGATCGGCGCGCATGAGGCGACGACCTCGCGGCTGGCGCGCAAGCTGGGCTTTGCCAGCTATGCCGCCTTCCGGGACGAGCTGCGGGCCGAGTTTCTGGGCAGCGGCTCGCCCTCGCACCGCGTCACCCAGACGCTGAGCGAGGTGCAGGACAAGGGCTATCTGCCCCTGCTGATTGCCGAAGAGATCGCGGCCCTGTCGCGCCTGTCCGACTATGTTCAGGACGCGCGCATCATCGCGGCGGCCCGCCATCTGAACCGGGCGCGCGTGTTCCTGTTCGCGCGCGGCAATGCCGAGGCGCTGGCCGTGCTGATGGACCGCCGCCTGCGCCGGATGGGGATTGCGACGGTGGTGCTGCGCGGCGATGCTCGCGATCTGGCCGAACAATCGCTGACGCTGGGGCCAGAGGATGCGGTGTTGCTGTTCGCCTTCCGCCGCCAGCCACGCGACTATGCAAGGCTGATCGGTCTGGCGCGGCAACGGGGCGCGGCAACGGTAGCGATCTCGGGCAGCCTCGGCCCGTCGCTGTCACCGGCCGCGGACCTGCTGCTTGCCGCACCGCGGTCTGGCGGGCGCGACGGGTTCCAGACGCTGACCGTGCCGATGACGATCTGCAACGCGCTGGTGCTGGCGGTGGCGGCGGAACGCGGCGAGGAAGCCTTGGGCCGGCTGCAGGAACTGGGGCCGCTGATCGACTACTTCCAGCAATAGTATTGCAAGTAATCTTGCATGTCATAAAGATATTGCAAGTATGCCCTACTGACGGTGCGAGGATGCCCCCACGCAGAGGACGAAGATCATGCGCACCACGCTTCTTTCCGCCTTCCTGACCCTGCCGCTGGCCACCGCAGCCCTGGCCCAGGACCTTGACACGCTGGCCCCGGCCGACCTGCTGCCGCTGGCGCAGGCCGAGGGCAGCGTCACCGTCTATGCCTTCACCAGCCGCATCGGCCGGGTCGAGGAGGCCTTCGAGGCCGCCTATCCCGGGATCGACATGATCGGCTTCGACATGTCCTCGACCGAGATGATCGCCCGCCTGCGCAGCGAGGCCGGGGCCGGCATCGCCAATGCGGATGTGATCTATGTCTCCGACGCGCCGGTGGTGCTGACGGAGCTGCTGGCCTCCGGCCTCATCGCGCCCTACGTGCCGCCGCGCGTGGCCGCCGCCCTGCCGGACAGCGCCAAGGCGCCGCTGCTGCAACAGCGCCTTTCGACCAAAGTGCTGATGTATAACGAGGAAAGCTATCCGGGTGGCGCCCCGGTCACCAATCTTTGGGATCTGACCCGGCCGGAATGGGCAGGCAAGGTGGTGATGGTCGATCCGCTTCAGCGCGGCGACTATCTCGACCTGATGACAGAGATCGTCCTGCGCTCGGACGAGATGGCGGAGGCCTATGAGGCCGCCTTCGGGGCGCCCATCACCCTGGATGATGGGATCGCCGATGCGGGCCGCCAGTTCATTGCGGACCTTTTCGCCAATGATGTTGTGCTCTTCGGGTCCACCGACGATGTCAACGTCGCCATCGGCGCCCTGGGGCAGGACGCGGCGCCGATTGGCTTCACCAGCTATTCCGACCGCCGCGACAATGAAGACGGAGGCTGGGCCCTGCAGGTCGCCAACGAGGTCGCCCCGGCCAACGGGATCGTGTTCCCGGCGCTGCTGGCGCTGAACCCCGCGGGTCCGAACCCGGCCGCGGCGCGGCTGGCCATCGACTTCCTGATGGGGGATGACACCGAGACGGGCGGGCCGGGCTTCGCGCCCTTCTACGTCGCCGGGGATTGGGCGACGCGGACCGACATCACCCCGCATCCGGACGCGATCCCGCTGGACGACTTCAACGGCTGGCAGATCGACGCCGAGGCGACGGCCGCGATCCGGGCCGAGGTCGCCGACCTGATCTTGCAACTGCAATAACCGATCGGACGGGGCGGGTGGCACCGGCCGCCCGCCCTTTCCTCGACGCCAAGGAGCCACCGGGATGACCGCACCCCCGCGTTCACGACTGCGCCTGCCGGCCGGGCTCGGCCTCAACCTTGCCTTGCTGGCACTGCTGGTGCTGCTGGTCGCCGCGCCGCTGCTGACGATCCTGATGCAGACGCTGGAGCCGGGGCGCAGCGGCGCCTGGCGCGATGTGCTGGCCAGCCCGCTGTCGCGCAACCTGTTCTGGCGGCCCGCGGGCAATACGATAATCCTGGGCCTTGGGGTCGCCGCCGGCTGCGTGCTGATCGGCGGGTTCCTGGCCTGGCTGGTGGTGATGACGGACATGCCCTTCCGGGGGCTGATCGGGTTTTTGGCCACCCTGCCCTTCATGATCCCCAGCTTCGCCACCGCCCTCGCCTGGGGCACGGTCTTCCGCAATGGCCGGGTCGGCGGTGGCGGCGGCTTGCTGGAGGGGATGGGCATTGCCGTGCCCGACGCGCTGGCCTGGGGGATGATCCCCACCATGGTCGTGCTGATCGCGCATTACTATGCGCTGGCCTTCACGGTGATCGCCGCCGCGCTGGCGACGGTGAACGGCGATCTGGTCGAGGCGGCGCAGATGACCGGGGCCAGCCGCCGCCGGGTGCTGTTCGGCATCGTGCTGCCAGTGGTGATGCCCGCCATCATCGCGGGAGGCTCGCTGTGCTTTGCGGGCGCGGTGTCGAACTTTGCCGCCCCTGCCCTGCTGGGTCTGCCGGTGCGGATGCAGACCCTGTCCACCCGCCTGTTCGGGATGATCGAGATCGGGCAGGTCGAGCGGGGCTATGTCCTTGCCATCCTGCTGATCGGGATTTCGGCGCTGTTCCTTGCGCTTGGCAACCGCCTGCTGGCCGGGCGCCGCAGCTTTGCCACCATCAGCGGCAAGGGTGGCCGGGCGCGGCGCTTTGCGCTTGGCGGGGCGCGGGGGCCGCTGACCGCGCTGGCGCTGCTGGTCTGCGTGTTGACCACGATCCTGCCGATCCTGCTGCTGATCGCCGCCAGCCTTGCCCCCATGGCCTCGGCGCTGTTCACCGGCTGGACGCTGCAATTCTGGATCGGCGCGGCGGACCCCGCCTTCGCCCGCGGGCAGGCTGGCATCTTCCACAACCCGCACCTGCTGCGCGCCCTGACCCTGACCATCGGGATCGGGGCCGTGGTCGCGCTGATCGCCAATGTCTTCGGCATCCTGATCGCGGTGGCACTGACGCGGCACCGGCTGCGCGGCATCAGCGAGGCGGTCAGCCAGCTGAGCTTCCTGCCGATGCTGCTGCCCGGCATCGCCTTCGGCGCCGCCTATATCGCGCTCTATGGCGCGCCCATCGGCCCCCTGCCCGCGCTTTACGGCACCACGACCCTGCTGGCGCTGGCGCTGACCGCCGCGATGCTGCCCTTTGCGGTGCAGACCGGCCGCGCCACCGTCGCCCAGATCTCGGGCGACATCGACGAGGCGGCGCGGCTGACCGGCGCAGGCTTCTTCCGCCGGCTTGGGGCCATCACCCTGCCGCTGGCAAGCCGGGGACTGCTGGCCAGCCTGCTGCTGTGCTTCGTCAATGTCATCAGCGACCTGGCCATCGTGGTGCTGCTCTACACGCCGACCACGCCACTGCTGTCGGTGCTGTCCTATCGCTATGCCTCGGACGGGTTCCACCAGTTCGCCAATGCGGTGACGCTGGTGATCCTTGCCATCTCCACCCTTGCCGCCGGTCTGGCCGCGCTGTTGCGCGGGCGACGCCAGCCCTGGCTTTCCTCATAGGACGCGCATGATCACGCTCAGCCATCTTGGCAAGACCTTCGGCGGCGCCGCTGCCGTGACCGATATCTCGCTTGCCGTGCCCGAGGGTGCCTTCCTTGTGCTGCTGGGGCCTTCGGGCTGCGGCAAGACCACAATCCTGCGGATGCTGGCGGGGCTGGAGCAGCCGACTTCGGGCCAGATCAGCTTCGGCGATCTGACCGTGGCCGATGCGGACCGGGGCTTTGCGCTGGAACCGGGGCGCCGCAATGCGGGGCTGGTGTTCCAGTCCTATGCGCTCTGGCCGCACATGACCGTCGCGGGCAATGTCGAATGGCCGCTGCGGGTGACCAGCCTGACCCGGGCCGAGCGGCAGGCGCGGGTGGCCGGGGCGCTGGCGATGCTGGGCGTCGCCCCCCTTGCCGCGCGCTATCCGGGCGAGATCTCCGGCGGCCAGCAGCAGCGGGTCGCCATCGCCCGGATGATCGCGCCGCGCCCGCGCGTGCTGCTGTTCGACGAGCCGCTGTCCAACCTCGACGCCACCCTGCGCGTCGAGATGCGGACGGAACTGCTCCGCGTTCACCGCGCGACCGGGGCAACGGCGGTCTATGTCACGCACGATCAGGTCGAGGCGATGACCATGGCCACCCATGTCGCGGTGATGAATGGCGGGCGGATCGAGCAGTTCGACCCGCCGGGGCGCCTGCTGTCCGATCCCGCCTCGGCCTTCGTCGCGCGGTTCATCGGCACGCCGCCCGCCAACCTGATCCCGGTGCAAGATGGCGCGTGGTTCGGGCAGATCCCGGACCCGGCGCTGCGCGGGGCGACGGGGCATGGCATGGTCCGCGCCGAGGACCTGACCCTTGCCGCGGCGCCCGGCCCCGGCATCTTCGCCGCCCAGCTGGTCGAGGTGGTGCCGATGGCCGGCCGCCGCCTTGTCACCGGCATCGCCCATGGCCAGCGCATCACCGCAATTGCCGAAGCCCACAGCCCGCTCCCGCCCGATCTCCACTTCCGTCTGCCCTCTGCGCCAGCGGCCCTCTTTGACCCGAAAGGACACCGTCTGGCATGAAACGACTGCTTCTGGTTCGCCACGGCGAAAGCGCCTGGAACGCCTCCCGCCGCCTGCAGGGCCAGGCCGACATCGCCCTGTCGGAGCTGGGGAAAGATCAGGCGCTGGCGCTTGCTCCGCTTGTCGCCCGTCTGGCCCCGGGCCATGTCCTCACCTCGGACCTGCAGCGGGCAAGCCGGACGGCCAGCCTTCTGGGCTACCCGGATGCAATGCCCGAGCCGCGGCTGCGCGAGATTTCCGTCGGCGACTGGACCGGCCAGCAGATCGACGCACTGGACCCCGCCCCCTATCAGGGCTGGCGGGCGGGCACCCACACCCCGCAGGGCGGCGAGACATGGGAGGCGTTCCGGGCCCGCGTGTGCAGCGCGGTCGAAGGGGTGCAGGGGCTGGAGGTGGAGACGGTCCTGATGGTCTGCCATGGCGGCGTGATCCGCGCGCTGCTGGGCGGGCTGATCGGCCTGCCCCCGCGCCGCATCCTGCCGGTTGGCCCTGCCAGCCTGACCGTCCTCGCCTTTCGCGGCGGGCAGGCAAGGCTTGAGGCGCTGAACGTCACCCCGGGCGGCCTGTCGCTCGATGCGCCCGACTGACAGACCGGCTCAGCCGGTGTCCGGGCGGCTCATCCGCTGCGCGAGGTGGAGGATCCACCGCGCCAGCGGCGGCCCCAGCAGCACCACCGCGAACAGCCTGACCGTCTGCAGCGTCATGATGAACGAGATGTCGCTGCCGGTGGACAGGGCAATCAACGCGATGGAGTCGATGGAGCCGGGGACGGTGGCCAACATCGCGCTCATCAGATCCACCCCCGCGACCACCGACAGCAGCGCCCCCGTCGCCCCGCACAGCAGCAACAGCGCGACCACGGCCAGCGCCAGCATCGGCAGCGCGCGGGCGCCGATGCGGATCATCTCGGGCGTGAAGCGCAGCCCGACCTGCGCGCCCAGCATCAGGTAGCCAAGCGCGATCAGCCAGTGCGGCGACGCAAGGTTGACGCCGTTCACGCACAGCGCCCCGCCGATGAACAGCGGCACCAGCGATGCCCCCGCCGGCACCATCGGCAACACCCGCGCAACCGCGATCCCAAGCGCACTGATCGCCAGCACTGCCAACGTCGAGGCAAGGTCGGGCGGCGGCGCGCCTGCGCCATGCGGCACAGCGGGGCCAACGAGCACTGCGCCCACTGTGACCATCGCGCCGATCACCATCAGCAGCCGCAGGATCTGGATGAAGGCCACCATCCGGCTGTCGATCCCGCGTTCATGGGCCAGCGCGATCATCGTGCCGGCCATGCCGGGCAGGAAGCCCCACACGGTCACCTCGCGGTCCAGCCCCGCGAGTTTTGCAGCGCCAAGGCCAACCGCGCAGGCCAGCACAAGCGTCAGCACGACGAAGAGGATCACCACCGGCCACAGGTCCAGTGTGCGCGTCAGCACCTGCGGGTCAAGGCTGTTGGCAATCAGCGTGCCGGCGATGGCCTGCCCGAACAGATGCGGCAGCCGGCCGATGCGCACGGTCGTTCCGCGCATCGCCAGCGCCGCGCCCCAGATCAGCGGCCCCAGCAGCAGGGCGGCGGGGATATGGGCAAGCTCCATCCCCCGCGCGATGGCAATGCCGCCGCCAAGCAGCAGAAGCCATTGGGCGGCTTGAGGCCAGCGCCCCAGCCCGGTCGGATGAATTTCCCTCATTCCGGCCGTGCCACCAGACCGGCGGCGCGCAGCGCATCCTCGACCGCGGCGGCGGCGGCCAGCAGTCGCGCATCCTGCCCGGGGCGGGCGACAAGCTGGATGCCGATGGGCAGGCCATTGGGCCCAAGCCCGGCGGGAATGGACAGCGAGGGTGTCCCCAGCAGGGTCCAGCGGATGTTGTAGGCCGCCTGCCCCGTGGAGCCGAGCCCCAGCGGCGCCTCGCCGGGGGCGGATTGGGTGATCAGCAACTCGCAATCACCAAACAGCGCATCCAGGTCTCGCAGGGCCGCGTCGCGCGCCGCGATACCGGCCAGCCAGTGATCGCGGGTGATCCCGTCATGGCGGCCAAGGAAGGCATGGGTGGCGGGGTGCAGCAGGTCCCAGTGCAGGTCCCGCTCCGGGCCAAGGCAGGCGGAGGCTTCCCAGGCGAAGACGTCACTTTGCGCGGCGCCAAGCCCGTCCCACCATGTGGGCACGGACCGCGCCCCCGGCCGCGCGACTAGGTCCGCCACGCGCTCCAGCACAGCAAGGGACTGGGCCGAGGGCGCCTCTGCCTCATCGGGCGCAAACAGGCCGATGGCTGGCAGGTCGATGGCCTCCTCGGTCGGTACCAGTTCCGGGCGTCGCATGGCGGCCGCGGCCAGCAGCGCGCAGTCGCGGGTGTCGCGGGCCATCAGGCCGACCACGTCGAGGGTTTCAGAGAGCGGCTTCACACCTGTCCGGTCGATCAGATGGCGGCTCGCCTTGTAGCCGACGACCCCGCAGAAGGATGCCGGGCGCACGGTAGAGCCAGAGGTCTGAGTGCCAAACGCCAGCGGGAACAACGCGGCGCCAAGCCCTGCGGCAGAGCCGGAGGACGATCCGCCGGGGGTGCGGGCGCTGTCGAAGGGGTTGACGGTCGCGCCCGGGGCGGCGGTGGCGAACTCTGTGGTGACGGTCTTGCCGATGGCAAAGGCCCCGGCCTGCCGCACGATATGCACCACGCCGGCGTCGCGCGGCGGGCGCACGCCCGGATAGGC
>Ga0209347_1001881_pt1 | contig 30466 bp, 30 predicted proteins | sample AutmiccommuBRH23_FD_187382 | JGI IMG/M metagenome (GOLD analysis project Ga0209347, IMG submission 187382) | Deep subsurface microbial communities from Mt. Terri, Switzerland - Autotrophic microbial communities BRH/23 (SPAdes) (version 2) | ecosystem: Environmental > Aquatic > Deep subsurface >...
GCGCCGGGCCGGCAATCGGTCGAGGAACGGCCCGGCGCCACGCTGACAACGAGTCCTGGCGCCCGGCGTTACGGAGGAGGCGCTCAGTGGTTCGGCCGGAGCACGCCATGGGGCGCCGGCCGAGTGGCGCCGCGCGCCCGGACGAGGAGGGCGGCGCCGGCGACGATGCAGACGATCTCCGAGGCGGCCGCAGTGAAGACGTTGAACCCCTCCCACCGAGTGTGCACGCCGAGCAGCCCGACGGTGGATGCGATGACGAACGCGCCCAGCGTCGCCGCGCCGAAACCCAGGGTGAGGAACGCCGGAATCCAGTGTCGCCAGCCCAGGATCAGACCGGCGATCACGACGCCCGACACGGCGTTGACCATGAACATCGGGCCGACCGACTGGTCCCGGACGCCGTCGAACCACATGAAGAGGTGGACTGCCGCCGAGACGAGCAGTCCCGCGGCACCCGCGATCCGAAGTCCCATCGTGTCACTCCCATCGAACGAGTCGGTTGTGCGAGGTGCTCGCGCACGCCGAGGAGGTGGACCTTCTCCACTCGAGGACGATCCCCGCGGTCGGGTGGTTCAGCCACCTGGTCCGGGGCCGTAGGCCGCGAGGAACCGGTCCCGGAACTGGTCCATCCGCCACACGGGAGAGCGGGGCCCGGGCCGCAGCCCCTCGCTCCAGCCCCAGGCCGCGATCCGGTCCAGGACCGCGGGGTCGCGCGCGACGACACTGATGGGAACGTCGTGGCCGGCTCCGGGGCCGGAGACGATCGGCGCGGGTTGGTGGTCACCGAGCACCACGAGGACGAGGTCCCGGTCCCGAACGTGCCCCAGCAAGGAGAAGGTGCTGTCGAGGGAGTAGGCCACGCTCTGGCCGTAGGCCGTGCGCACCGTGGTGTCGCTGCTCCACACGACCGACTGCGGCGTGGCCCGGCCCGCTTGGGCGAGAAAGACCGAGCCGTCCCCGATGGAGGCCCAGCTCACCGCGTGCGGCAGTGGGGCCCACGGCACGTGGCTCGACACGAGGTCGATCTCGGCCATGACCGGCTCTCGGGAGGATGGCTCCAGCTCGAGGCGGTTGAAGGCGGCCAACGTGTACTGGTCCGGCATGGGGGCATAGCCGAACCCCGGCCCGGCGTACCCGAGGGTGCGCGCGTCGTAGACGAGGTCGTAGCCGTAGAACGCCTTCCCCTCGGGCCAGTCCCGCCGGTTGGCCGGGACGACGTCGACCACACGCCATCCCGCCCGGGAGAACGCCCCGGTGAGGGTGAGCCGTCGAGCGTCGAGGAGCTGGTCGTAGCGCTGCTGGCTGTCGACCCACAGGCCGGACTGGAGGGTGGCGTGCGCGAGCCAGCTGGTGCCGCCGAAGGTCGGCGAGGTCAGCCAGGCGCTCCGGCTCGAGTAACCAGCACCGCCGAGCTGCGCTGTTGCCGCGTCGAGCGCCGTCGACACCGCGGGTGAGCCCTCGACCGCGACCCGCCCGTAGCTCTCGACGAAGACGAGGAGGACGTCCTTGCCCCGCAACGCGAGGAGCAGGTCGGCGTCGCGGCTCTGCTGCCACGGATCGGCCGGGATCATCGTGGCGAACACGTCGCGGTCGCGCAGGTTAGCCCGCGTCGTGGTGACCTCACGGACCGCAAGGGCGGCCGCGCTCGACGAGGCGACGGGGAGGTCCGGCTGGATGCTGAGGCCTGCGGCCGCGCACCCGACCCACACCAGGGCCAGCGCCAGGACGGCCGGTAGCGACGTCCTTCGATGGTGGTTGACGACGCGCGAGAGCCGAGCCACGGCCAGTGGCGTGCCCACGACGAGGCCCAGGACGGCAAGGGCGCTCGCGGCGAGGATGACGAGGGCGGGTCCGGGCCCGACGGAGCCCGCCAGCAGCTCCGCTGCCGACCCTGCGTACCGCCAGTCGGTGACCGGGTTGAACGGACGGTAGAGGGCCGAGCGGAACCCGAGGTCGAGCACCCGGACGATGACGAGCAGCGCGAGGACCACGCCGATGAGGGCCTCCAGCCAGGCCCGTGGTCTGCCGCGGAGGACCAGCAGCAGGACCACGAGCACGAGCCCCTCGACCGGAAGGCGCACGAGGCTCAGGAGGCCCAGCCGTGACGCACTCTCGGGGGCCGCCAGGGCGAACCACACGAGCCCGGCCGCCACGGCGGTGAGAAGCCACCTGCTCACCCGTCTGACCCGAGTCACGGGTCAGCCACCGGACCGAGACGGAGCAACGGGCCGCGCGCTCCGGAGTCGGAGGGCTGGTGTCGGGTGGCCGGGGCGAGGGCCCGAAGGCGCCACAGCTCGCGCACCTCGGTGCCGAAGGACGCGGTGAGCAGCGCGAGGGCGAGGGTCAGGGCCGCGACGAGGACCGAGGGGGCGAGCAGGTGCGTGGCCGCGACGACGAGGACGACCCCCTGGACGGCCGCCACCACCTTGCGCCACCGACGGGCGGGGACCTGGCGTCGGAGCCACGGCGCCGCCGCGGCCACAGCCAGCAGGAGGTAGCGCCACAGGCCGACGGCCAGCACCCACCAGCCGATGCCGGGGGCGACGTGGACGCTGAGCACCAGGACCAGCAGGGCGTCGACCTCCATGTCGAAGCGCGCCCCGAGCGGCGTGACCGTCCCGGTCCGTCGCGCGACCTGCCCGTCGACCGCGTCAAGCGCCAGCGCGACCGCAGCGAGCCCCACGAGGACGGCCGTGGTCCGTGGGCTCGTCCTCGCCGGACCACTCCACGCACCCAGCTCCTGGGCATCGGCGACGAGCGCCGTCACGGCGCAGACGAGAACCGCCCGCAGCAGGGTGACCTGGTTGGCCCGGCCGAGTCCGAGATCGCCTCGGGCAACGAGTCCCCCGCCCAGGCTGAGGGCGACGACCGCCCCGGCGCCGACTCCCGCAACCCAGCCGGACGTGCCCAGGTCGACCACCTCGTGCAGCGCAGCGAGGAGGCTCACGACGCCGACCATGCCCACGGCCGGCCCGGACGGGATCATCTGTCGCACGCTACCTCCGGCCGCCGGTCCTTTGCTCCTAGGACGACAGCGGACGGCCCCGAGTTCGGCCCGGGTCGACACCTGAGTCCACGCCCGGCTGGTTAGGCTGAGCGCGTGTCCACTGGCGCACGCGCGTTCTGGCTCGCCGAGCCGGGCCGGGGCGAGATCCGGGAGGTCCGTGTCCCTGACCCGGGCCCCGGCGACGTGCGGGTGCGGACACTGCGCACCGCGGTGAGCCGCGGCACCGAGACGCTGGTCTTCCGGGGCGAGGTCCCGGCCTCCCAACGCGCCGCGATGCGCGCTCCGCACCAGGAGGGCGACTTCCCGGCTCCCGTGAAGTACGGCTACCTCAACGTGGGCGTCGTCGAGGAGGGACCACCCGCTCTGACCGGCCGAACCGTCTTCTGCCTGTACCCGCACCAGACGGCGTACGTCGTGCCGACGGAGGCAGTGGTGGTCGTCCCCGAGGGGGTGCCGGCGTCTCGGGCGGTCCTGGCCGGCACCGTCGAGACCGCGGTCAACGCGCTCTGGGATGCGCGGCCCCTGCTGGGGGACCGGGTGGCCGTGGTGGGCGGCGGCATGGTCGGGTGCTGCGTCGCCCTGCTTCTCGGCCGGTTCCCGGGAACCACGGTGACCCTGGTCGACGCAGATCCCTCCCGTGCCAGCGTGGCCGCCCGGATCGGCGTCGGCTTCGCCCGGCCCGACGAGGACCTGTCGGCGGTGCACGGGTGTGACCTCGTCGTCCACACGAGTGCCACGTCCGCCGGGCTCCAGCTGTCGCTCGACCTCCTCGCGGCCGAGGGCACCGTGCTCGAGCTCAGCTGGTACGGCGACGCACCGGTGCAGCTGGCCCTGGGCGGCGCCTTCCACTCGTCGCGCCTCGGCATCCGGGCGAGCCAGGTCGGGGCCGTGGCCGCCGCCCGCCGCTCGAGATTCACGCCGTCACAGCGGTTGTCGCTGGCGCTGGACCTGCTGAGGGACGCGGCCTTCGACGCCCTCCTCACCGGCTCGTCCCCGTTCGAAGAGCTGCCGAGGGTGATGGCCGGGCTCGCGGACGGCACGCTGCCCGCCATCTGTCACTCCATCACCTACGGATCGGAGCAGCCATGTTCAGCGTGACGGTGCGGGACCACATGATGGTCGCCCACAGCTTCCGCGGAGAGATCTTCGGACCGGCCCAGCGCCTCCACGGTGCGACCTTCGTGGTGGACGTGACCTTTCGGGGTCCGGCGCTCGACCGCGACAACGTCCTGGTCGACATCGGTCTGGCCACGAGCGAGGTCCACGAGGTCGTCAGCGACCTGAACTACCGCAACCTCGACGACGAGCCGGCCTTCGCCGGGGTCAACACCTCGGCCGAGGCGCTGGCCAAGGCCGTCGCGGACCGTGTCGCGGAGCGAGTGCACGGCGGGCGCCTGCGCGACGCCGCCCAGCAGGTCACCGAGATCTCGGTGACCCTCCGTGAGTCGCACGTCGCCTGGGCCGGCTACGAGCGGCCCTTGTGACCGACCTGCACCTCGTCGTCCCCGGGGCCGTGGACGACCCGGGGCGGCCGAGCGGTGGCAACACCTACGACCGTCGAGTCGCCGAGCACCTCCCGTCCCTCGGGTGGACCGTCCACGAGCATGCGATGCCGGGGGACTGGCCGCAGCCCGGGGGCAGGGCGCTCGGCACCCTGGCCCGGGTCCTGTCAGGCTTCCCCGACGGTGCGGTGCTGCTCGTCGACGGACTGGTCGCGTCCTCCGCGGCGGACGTCCTCCTCCCGGAGGCGGGGCGGCTGCGCATCGTGGTGCTGGTCCACCTGCCACTCTCCGTCATGGACGAGGGGCCGTCTCCGGGCCAGCCGCGTGACCCGTCCCGCACCGCCGATGCTGCCCGCCCCGGTGGCGGCGGCCGTCTCAGCGAAGGCGAGCGGCGAGTGCTGTCCGCGGCGGCTGCGGTCGTGGCGACGAGCGAGTGGACGCGCCGATGGCTCGTGGACCGCCTGACGCTCACCCCGGACCACGTGGTCGTCGCCCGACCGGGCGTCGACGCCGCACCGCTGGCCCCGGGGACCGCGACGGGCGGCGAGCTGCTCTGCGTCGCAGCCGTGACCCCGGCGAAGGGCCACGACCAGCTCGTCTCCGCCCTGGCCCTCGTCGCCGACCTCGACTGGCGGTGCGTGTGTGCCGGCTCGCTGACGCTCGAACCCGACTTCGTCCATGCGGTCCGCGAGCAGGCTCGTCGGGCCGGGATCGCGGACCGGACCGACCTCGTCGGCCCGCTCGGTCGTGCCGACCTCGACCGCGCCTACGCGGCCGCTGACCTCGTCGTGCACGCCTCCCGCGCCGAGACCTACGGGATGGTGGTCACCGAGGCGCTCGCCCGCGGGCTGCCCGTCGTCGCGACCGCGGTGGGCGGCGTGCCGGAGGCCCTGGGCACCACGCCGGAGGGGGACCGCCCGGGACTGCTGGTGGGAGCAGGTGCGACCGAAGAGCTCGGCGGCGCACTGCGACAGTGGCTCGTCGACCCCGCTCTCCGACGACGGCTTCGGTCCCTGGCCCGGCAGCGGAGGGATCAGCTGACGGAGTGGGCGCGCACGGCGCAGGAGATCTCTGAGGTCCTCCACCGAGTGAGCGGCGGTGAGCGGCGGTGAGCGGCGGTGAGCGGCGGTGAACAGCGGTGAGCGCCGGTCACACCGGGAGCGGCAGCGCTGAACCCGATGGCCCGCCGCGACGTCATCGCTGACGAGGGGTCCACCCGGGAGCCGACGACGGAGGGCGACGGACGAGCATGCGCCGCGGTCTGGATTGGGTGCGCCCGGTCGGCGGCGCCGCGATCGTCGTCGTCCTGCTGTGGCAGGTGGGGGCCGCGCCACTGCTGGCCGCCGTGCGCCGGCTCGATGGAGGCTCCTTGGCCCTGGCGTGCACCGTCGTGGCGATGAGCACCGTGTGCTCCGCGTGGCGCTGGGTACTCGTCGCCCGTGGACTCGGTGTCGCCCTCTCCGTGCGGTCAGCCATCGCGGCGTGCTATCGGTCGCAGTTCCTCAACCTCGCCCTACCCGGGGGCGTGCTCGGGGACGTCTACCGTGGGGTGCGTCACGGTCGCGACGTCTCGGACGTCGGCAAGGGCCTGCGCTCCGTGGTCTGGGAGCGGTCAGCCGGCCAGGTGGTCCAGGTGATGGTCGCGGTCCCCGTCCTCGTGCTCCTGCCGTGGCCCCTTCGCTCGTGGGTGCCCGCGGCCGGCGTGGCCATGCTCGCGGGCGCGGTCGCGACGGCGCTGCTGGTCCGGACCGGGCGCATCGGCGCTCCGGTCCTCCTGCGCACCTGGCGCGCGGCGGTGACCGAGCTCCGCGCAGGTGTGCTCGGCAGGCACACCTGGCCGGGCGTCGTCGCCGCCTCGGTAGTGGCCGTCGCCGGACACGTGGGCGTCTTCGTCATCGCCGCACGGCTGGCCGGCTCCAGCGCCACGACGTCGCGACTGCTCCCGTTGGCCCTGTTCGTGCTCCTCGCGATGGCGGTGCCCTTCAACGTCGGGGGCTGGGGGGCGCGCGAAGGCGCCTCGGCGTGGGCGTTCGGCGCAGCGGGCCTCGGAGCGGCGCAGGGCTTCACGGTCGCCGTCGTCTACGGCATGCTCGTGCTCGCGGCGGCGCTGCCGGGTGCCCTGGTGCTGCTCGGGGCGTGGCCCCGCGCGGGGGCGGGGCGCCATGCCTGAGCGTCCCTACGTCCTCCTGAGCTGCGGCATGTCCATCGACGGGTACCTCGACACCAGCGCCAGCAAGCGGCTCCTGCTGTCGAACGCCGCGGACTTCGACCGGGTCGACGCCGAGCGGGCGGCGTCCGACGCGATCCTCGTCGGGGCCTCGACCATCCGCAAGGACGACCCGCGCCTCCTGGTCCGCTCGCCCGAACGGCAGGCCGACCGCGTGTCCCGCGGCCTGCCGGCATCACCGACGAAGGTGACGGTGACGAGCCACGCCGAGCTCGACCGCAACGCCAGCTTCTTCACCGCCGGCGAGACCGAGAAGCTGGTCTACTGCGCCTCCGAGGCGGTGCCGGAGGCGTCCGCCCGGCTGAGTGGGGTCGCCACCGTGGTCGACGCCGGACAGCCGTGCACGATGCACCACGTCCTCGAGGACCTCCACGGCCGCGGTGTTCGCCGGCTCATGGTCGAGGGCGGCGGCACCGTCCACACCCAGCTGCTCACGGCCGACCTCGCGGACGAGCTGCAGCTCGTCGTCGCTCCCTTCTTCGTGGGCGACTCAGCCGCCTGCCGGTTCGTCGGCGACGGCGACTTCCCCTGGAACCCGGAGCGCCGGGCGACCCTGGCCGAGGTACGCCAGATCGACGACGTGGTCATGCTCCGCTATGCGCTGTCGTCGCGTTTCGAGAGGGGATGAAGGCCATGCTCCAGCCGTTCCCGGTCGCGTCGGTTCGCAACCACGTCACGGTGCCCCTCGCGTTCTCGGACGGTTTCGAGACGACGGCCAGGCTCTTCACGTTCGACGGGCTGGCCGACGGGCTCGAGCACGTCGCTCTCGGACTGGGCAGTCGCGCCGCCCCGCCGGCTCTGGGACCGGAGCCGGCGGCGCCGCTGCCGGTGCGCCTGCACAGCGAGTGCCTCACCGGAGACGTCTTCGGCAGCCAGCGGTGCGACTGCGGTGCCCAGCTCCGGGAGGCGGTGCAGGTGCTGGCGGACTCGGGCGGCTACCTCCTCTACCTGCGGCAGGAGGGCCGCGGGATCGGGCTCTACGCCAAGCTCGAGGCCTACCTGCTCCAGGACGCCGGGCTCGACACCTACCAGGCGAACGTCGCGCTCGGCTTCGGGGAGGACGAGCGTGACTACACCGTCGCCGCCCAGATGCTCCACGCCCTGGCGGTGCCGCGCGTCGAGCTGCTGAGCAACAACCCCGACAAGGCCGCGCAGCTGCGGGGACTGGGCATCGACGTGGTCCGGCGGGTGCCGACGGGCGTGCACCTGTCCGCGGCCAACGCCCACTACCTGGCGACCAAGGTGGTTCGTGGCGCGCACACCCTGGACCTCCCGCCCGACGGGCACCCGGGGCCCGCCTGAGGTCGGCGACGTGCGGGAGCGAGCCCAGCGGCTATAAAGCTTGCGGATTCCGCTCGGCCCGCCTCGTCGGTCCCGGGACCCGGCTGCCGGCGAAGCGGACGAGCCCCCAGTCGGCCGCCGTCGCCCCGTGACCTACGCTGGGCGGGTGCTCCGTGGCCTGCTCACACCCCGCTGGGTGGGCTTGACGATCGTCATGCTCCTCGCGGTCACCGCGTGCGTCTTCCTCGGCCTCTGGCAGCTCGGCGTCGCCCAGGACGTCGGGCGCAAGGAGGCCGTCAGCGCGGCTGCCGCGCTGCCGCGTGCGCCGCTCGCCGAGGTGACGAGCCCCCACTCCGCGTTCGAGCCGGAGTTCTCGAACCGGCCGGTGAGCGCGACGGGGACGTATGCCGCTGAGCTGGGTTTCCTCGTCCCCGACCGTCGGTTGGGTGGCCGGGTCGGCTCCTGGGTGGTCGGGGCGCTGGAGACCTCCGACGGGGTGGTGCCGGTGCTCCGCGGATTCGTCGAGGGCACCCCCGCAGCGGTCCCGGCCCCACCACAGGGGACGGTGACGGTCCTGGGCACCTTGGGGCCCGGCGAGTCCCCGCGCCCCGGCGCCGCCCTGCCGGACGGGCAGCGCAGTGGGATCGACCTGGCCCAGCTCGTCAACGAGTGGCCCGGCGACCTCTACAACGTCGTGCTGCTGGCCGGGTCCGAGTCAGCGGGGTCCGGCGGGTCCGGCGGAGCCGACCCGGCCCTCACCCGGGTGCCGCCGCCCGACCTCGACACGCCGCTCAACCTCAGGAACCTCGCGTACGCGGTCCAGTGGTGGGTCTTCGGTCTGTTCGCGATGTGGATGTGGTGGAAGATGTTCCGAGCAGAGCAGCAGCCGGCCAGTTCCGAGCCGGTCGCATCGAGAGAGGACGCGCACGCGTGAGCACGTACCCGACCAACCTGGCCAAGCCGAAGCAGATCCGGACGGCCCTCACCATCTACCGGGTCATGGCGGTCGTCGCCGGCATCGCGCTGTTCATCCTCATCGCCGAGATGATCATGAAGTACGGCTTCGAGCAGGAGAACTTCCTCACCGAGAACTGGAGCTACATCCACGGCTTCATCTACATGGCGTTCGCCGCGTCGGTTGCCAACCTCGGCGTCAAGGTCGCGTGGGGTCTCAAGCGCATCGTGCTCAACCTGCTCGCGGGCTTCGTCCCGGTCCTGCCGTGGATCGCGGAGCACCGCAACACCAAGGAGATCTCCGCGATGCTCCAGCGGGCCTACGTCGCCTGAGTCGCCGGCCGATAGGCTTCCCGGGTGAGTGAAGCGCACGACCTCCAGGCCCACCCCGTCATCGTCGTCGACTTCGGCGCCCAGTACGCACAGCTGATCGCGAGGCGGGTCCGCGAGGCGCAGGTCTACAGCGAGGTGGTGCCGCACTCGATCTCGGCCGCCGAGATCCTCGCCAAGGAGCCCGCCGCGATCATCCTCTCCGGCGGGCCGAGCTCCGTCTACGAGGACGGGGCCCCGCGGCTCGACGCGGCGCTGCTCGACGCAGGCGTGCCGGTGTTCGGCATGTGCTACGGCTTCCAGGCGATGGCTCAGGCGCTCGGCGGGACGGTGGACCGCACCGGAGCGAGGGAGTACGGCAAGACCCAGGCGTCCATCTCACGGACCGACTCCACCCTCTTCGACGGCCAGCCCGAGGAGCAGGTCGTGTGGATGTCGCACGGTGACTCGGTGGGCGAGGTTCCGGACGGCTTCCGCGTCACGGCCTCCACCCTGAGCACGCCGGTCGCCGCCTTCGAGAACGACGAGCAGCGGCTCTACGGCGTGCAGTGGCACCCCGAGGTGCTGCACTCCGAGCAGGGCCAGCGGGTGCTCGAGAACTTCCTCCGCAGGGGCGCCGGGATCACCCCCGAGTGGACGCCCGGCAACGTCGTCGACGAGCTCGTCGAGTCGATCCGGGACCAGGTCGGCGAGGACCGGGTGCTCTGTGCGCTCTCCGGCGGCGTCGACTCCTCGGTGGCGGCGGCCCTCGTCCAGCGGGCCGTCGGTGACCAGCTCACCTGCGTCTTCGTCGACCACGGGCTGCTCCGCGAGGGCGAGGCCGAGCAGGTCGAGAAGGACTTCGTCGAGGCGACCGGCGTCGACCTCGTCGTCGTCGACGCCCAGGAGCGGTTCCTCAGGGCGCTCGCCGGGGTCACCGACCCCGAGGCCAAGCGCAAGATCATCGGCGAGCAGTTCATCCGGGTCTTCGAGCAGGCCGCCCGCGACGTCGTCGGTTCGCACGCCGACGAGGAGCACCCCGTCAAGTGGCTCGTGCAGGGCACGCTCTATCCCGACGTCGTCGAGTCGGGTGGTGGCGAGGGCGCGGCCAACATCAAGAGCCACCACAACGTCGGGGGGCTGCCGGACGATCTGCAGTTCAAGCTGATCGAGCCCCTGCGGACCCTCTTCAAGGACGAGGTGCGCCAGGTCGGCCTCGAGCTCGGCGTGCCCGAGGTTATCGTCTGGCGACAGCCGTTCCCCGGTCCGGGGCTGGGGATCCGCATCATCGGGGCGGTCGACGCCGAGCGGCTCGCCATCCTCCGCCGCGCCGACGCCATCGCCCGCGACGAGCTGACGAAGGCGGGGCTCGACCGCGACATCTGGCAGTGCCCGGTCGTCCTCCTCGCCGACGTCCGCTCGGTCGGGGTCCAGGGCGACTTCCGCACCTACGGACACCCGGTCGTGCTGCGCCCGGTCGCCTCGGAGGACGCGATGACGGCCGACTGGGCCCGCGTCCCCTACGAGGTGCTCGCCCAGATCTCGACGCGCATCACCAACGAGGTGGCCGAGGTCAACCGGGTCGTGCTCGACGTGACGAGCAAGCCCCCGGGCACCATCGAGTGGGAGTAGCCCCCCCAATCGAAAGAGCAGTTCGTCCCCTTTCGTGCCCAAGATCGCGGCGCCGGGGTGGGGGACGAACTGCTCCTTCGATTCGGTCGTGGTGCGCGGGAGGGCTGGGACCGACGGGTCGAGCGGGTGCGAGCCCAGCGGCATACGGCCATTAGGGTGTTCCGCATGTGCGGAATCGCGGGTTATCTCGGAATCGAGACGGACGAGGCGCTCCTGCAGCGGATGAACGACTGCCAGGTCCACCGGGGACCCGACGGGGACGGCCTCTTCACCGATGGTCCCGTGGGGCTCGCCCACCGGCGCTTGTCGATCATCGACCGCGCACACGGCCAGCAGCCGATGACGACCCGCGACGGGCGGTTCACCATCGTCTACAACGGCGAGGTCTACAACTACCTGCCGCTGCGCGCGGAGCTCGAGGGGCTCGGGCACTCGTTCGCGACGGACAGCGACACCGAGGTCGTGCTCCAGGCGTTCGCGGAGTGGGGCGCGGAGGCGTTCGACCGCTTCAACGGGATGTTCGGGCTCGCGATCTGGGACGCGCGGGAGCGCTCGCTGACGCTCGCTCGCGACCACTTCGGGATCAAACCCGTTTACGTATGCCGCTCAGCTGGCTCGGGTGCCGGCGGCGCGGACGCGTGGTTGTTCGCTTCAGAGATCAAGCCGATCCTCGCGTCGGGCCGCTACGAGAGGCGGCCGAACGAGCGCACCATCTACCGCTACCTGCGCTTCCGGATCCACGAGGACGGCCGGGAGACCTTCTTCGACGGGATCGAGCGGCTCGAGCCTGGCGAGGTCATGACCATTGCCGAGGACGGGACCGTCGAATGCCGGCCCTTCACCCGGCTCCGCGAGGAGCTGCTCGAGCTCGCTCGGGAGCAGCGGCCCTACGACGAGGCGGCCGCGCGCGAGTACCGTGACCGGCTCACCGAGGCCGTCCGGCTGCGCCTGCAGTCGGAGGTGCCGGTCGGGACCTCGCTGTCCGGGGGGCTCGACTCGTCGGCCGTCGCCGTCATCATCAACCGGCTGCTCAACGAGCACGACCGGACAGCGGAGTCCGTTGGGGCGCAGCAGAACACGTTCTCCGCTGTCTTTCCCGGCTCGATCAACGACGAGGAGCGCTACGTCGACGACGTCCTCGAGATCTGCAAGGGACACGTCGCCGGGCACAAGATCACGCCGACGCCGACGGAGTTCAAGGAGGACCTCGCCGACTTCGTGCGCACCCAGGAGGAGCCGCTCATCTCGAGTGGCCCCTACGCGCAGTACCAGGTGATGCGCGAGGCGACGAAGCACGTCACCGTCCTCCTCGACGGTCAGGGCGCCGACGAGATGATGGCCGGCTACATCCCGTACTACTTCGTCTACCTGCGTCAGCTGCGGGCCCAGGGTGCGCTCAGAGCGGCGGCGGAGCTGTCGAAGTCCCTCGACGTCCTCTACCGGCTCGGGCGGTTCAAGCTCAAGGCGAAGCTGCGTGGGCGCAAGAGCATCCCGACGACCCAGCTCCTCGCGAAGGGGTTCGTCGCCGCGCACGCGGGGGAGCGCTACACCGTCGAGGGGAGCAACCTCAAGAAGCGGCTCGTCGAGGACCTCTTCGTCGGATCGCTGCCCTCCCTGCTGCGCTACGAGGACAAGAACACCATGCGGTTCTCCCTCGAGGGGCGCGTGCCGTTCCTCGACAAGGAGGTCGTCAAGTTCATCTTCTCGCTGTCCGACGAGGCCATCATCAAGGACGGCTGGAACAAGCGGATCCTCAGGGACGCCACGCGCGACCTGCTGCCCGAGTCGATCAACCGGCGGCGCAACAAGATCGGCTTCACGACCCCGCAGGGCGAGTGGTTCATGCGGCTCAAGAACCACTTCTACGGCATCTTCCTGTCCGAGTCCTTCGCGGCACGGCCCTACTTCAACCAGACCGAGGTCCTGCACGCGTTCGAGGGCTGGATCAAGGGCACCAACGACGTCGACTCGATGACGTTCTGGCGGCTGCTCAACCTCGAGCTGTGGCTCCAGGAGTACTTCGACGAGAAGGTTGACGAGGCGGCGCAGGGGTCCGTCAGTCGCGTCAAGACCGACTACGAACCCAACGCCCGCAAGCAGCTCGACCTCACCCTTGACGATGGACAGGTCGTGCGCCGGTATCCCCTGCGCACCGAGCTCTACGCCCGCGAGGACGACCTCGAAAGCAAGACCCTCGGCTACATCGACCGGTTCTTCGCGGGACTTCCCGAGGCGGGCGCCGACCACGAGGTCGCCACGAAGGGCACCTGGTACTTCTTCATCTCGGAGAAGATCGTCGCCATCACCCAGGGGCGCTCGTACTTCATCTGGGACATCAAGGTCTCCCGGCCCGCCCGGATCCTCTCGCGCTACGTGACCCGAACACCCGCCGGCATCGGCCTCGGGTCACCCTTCACGATGCAGCTCGCCATCGAGGAGGCCGGCTTGGCTCGCGTGCTCTACGCGTCGGCCGGTGGCGCGGTGGGCAAGCTCATCGGTCGGCGGGGGCTGTTCTACGACCTGGTCGGCGGTGACATCCGCGCCATCGACGGACCGACCGAGTACTCCGTGTACCCGGCCAACGTCTCGGCCAAGCTGGCTCCGAAGGACCCGGACCAGGTGGCCGCCCGGCTGTCCGCGGCGATCCGCGAGCGGGTGCCGGCGCCATGGCGGGACACCTTCGGCGGGACGGTCGTCATGGACGCCAACGACATCGGCCGCAACGTCCTCGGCACGGACGCGCCGGGCCTCAAGGAGCGGTACGAGGCGATGTTCGCCGACAACCCGCTCGGGCAGGGCTCCGAGCAGACGCCGATGGCGATCGTCTTCGAGCTGACCTGAGCAGCCGGGAACGAGCCCGGAGAACGAGCCCAGCGGCATACGGCGAACGCGTCAGCCGGCCAACAGCAGGTCCCGCACCTCGCGGCGGAGCACCTTGCCGATGATCGTCCTCGGCAGGTCCTCGAGGACCTCGACCCGACGGGGCACCTTGTAGGCGGCCAAGTGGGTGCGGCAGTGCTCCCGGGCGGCCTCGGGATCGAACGCGTCCGGGTCCTCCACCGTGACTGCGGCGACGACCTCCTCGCTGCCGTCGCTCCTCGGCAGCCCGACCACGGCGGCGTCGGTCACCCCGGGGAAGTGTCTGAGGACCGTCTCCACCTCGGACGGCATGACGTTGAAGCCCCCGGTGATGATGACCTCCTTGATGCGGTCGACGACCGAGACGAATCCGTCGCCGTCCACCTCGACGATGTCGCCCGTGCGCAGCCACCCTCCGTCGAGGAGGGACAGCGCCGTCTCCTCCGGCTTCCTCCAGTACCCCGAGAACACCTGGGGCCCCCGCAGGAGCAGCTCGCCGCGCTCACCGGGGGACCGGTCGACGGTCGGGCGTTCGGGGTCGACGACCCGGATCTCCGTGCTCGGGAAGGGGACGCCGACCGCGCCCGGGCGGCGCGCGAGGCCGATGGGGTTGCCGACGGCGACGGGCGACGACTCGGTGAGGCCGTAGCCCTCGATGAGCAGGCCGCCGGTCACCGACTCCCACAGCTCGAGCGTCTCGGTCGGCAGGGCCATCGCCCCGGAGATCGCGAAGCGGGCCGTGGACAGGTCGACACCGCGGGCCCGTGCCTCAGAGGCGAACTTCTCGTAGATCGGCGGCACGGCGGGGATGAACGTCGGAGGGTGCTTCTTCGCAGCCGCCAGGAGCAGGTCGACGTCGAACTTCGGGAAGAGCACCAGCCGGGCACCCATGCTCATCGCGAACGTCAGGCACAGCGTGAGCCCGTACGCGTGGAACATCGGCAGCACGCCGTAGACGACCTCCTGGCCCGGGACCAGGCCGGGAACCCACGCCCGGCCCTGCGCGGCGTTGGCGGCGAGGTTGAGGTGGCTCAGCATGGCCCCCTTCGGGACACCCGTGGTGCCACTCGTGTACTGGATGACGGCGAGGTCGTCCACAGCCGGCTTCGGGTGGTCCGGGTCGATCCGGCCCTGCCGCAGCAGCTGCCCCCACGGGATGCTGCCGGGCGCGGGCCCGGTGAGGGCGGACCGGAGGGCGCGCACCTTCGGGACGGGGAGGCCGAGAGCGAGCCGCTTGACGAGGGGCATGGCGTGGACGAGGTTGACGGCGATGACGTGTGTGACCCCGGGGAGCTTGCTCACCGTGGGGGCCACCTTGTCCCAGACGATGGCGACCGTGGCCTCGTGGTCCGTGAACTGCGTCGCCATCTCGGTGGCCGTGTAGAGCGGATTGTGCTCGACCACCACGGCGCCGAGTCGGAGCACGCCGTAGAAGGCGACGACGTGCTGAGGACAGTTGGGCAGGACGAGCGCCACCCGGTCGCCCTTGCGGACCCCGAGCCGCCGCAGGCCCTCCGCAGCCTGCGCCACCTGCGCGTCGAGCTGCGCATACGTCGTCTCTGCCTCGAAGAACTCGAGGGCCACCCGGTTCCCGAACCGCGCGACTGCGGCGTCCAACAGGTCGGTCAGTGACTGTGTCACGGGCTCGATGTCAGCGGGAACGCCCTCGGCGTAGCTGCCCAGCCAGATCCGTTCCATCCCCACAGCGTCGTTGGCCACGGCCCGTTCCTTCTTTCTGGTTTCGCTGGATCTGCTCTGGGCGCGGCCGGCGGCCGTGTTCGCCTGTCGTCAGCTGCTCGTGGAGCACCGGCACGCTGACGGAAACTCGGGTGATGCCCTCGTGGTGATCCTCGTCGGCCGCGTCGGCCGGGATCGTCTTGGGGCTGACCGACCACAGGAACCAGCCGAGGACTCCGAGGGGCACCTCGAAGAAGTGGGTGTAGAGGGAGAAGAGGACGACGCCCGCGGTGGCCTGGGCCGGGTCGGCGCCCCATCCGACGAGCACGGCCGCGGTCCCGGCCTCGGTCACTCCGAGCCCGCCGGGCGTGATGCCGACCGCGGTGAGCAGCCGTCCCACGGTGTAGGCACCGAACATGTACGCGAACGGCATCTGGACGCCCATCGAGTTGAGGCAGAACCAGAAGAGGATGTAGTAGACGCCGAAGAAGCCGATCAGCCCGTAGGTCATCTCGAGCCAGCCGTAGCGGACGATCTCGATGATGTCGTGGCGCATGCCGACGATCGTCTTCTCGAGGTCGGTGTGCGCGGCCCTCTTCCCGCGGACCCGGCGCCACGCCCGCGTCGCCCACCAACCGAGCTTGTGGGCGAAGACCTCGGAGGCGAGGATGCCCCAGAAGGCGACGATGACGGCGAGCCCGATGAGCGCTCCGATGACGGCGGCCTGGGCGACGACGGGGTTGAGATGGCCGATCCCGACGAGGATCGCGAGGATCCCGACGACGGGCAGGACGACGCGGGCGAGGACGTTCCACACGCCGGTGACGATCACCATGGTCGAGATGTCGCGACGGAGGAAACCCCAGGACCGCAGCTGCTTGTAGGTGACGACGACGCCGGCCGCGCCGCCCCCCGGGAGGAGGTTGCCGATCGAGCTGCCGCAGGCGTTGACGATCATCGCCTGCGCATGCGTCAGACCCTTGAGCGAGCCGGTGTAGAGGAAGGTGACGAGCCACAGCCCGGAGATCATGAGGACGGTGAGGCCGACGACGGTCCCGAGCCGCAGCCCCGACAGGGTGCGCCAGACGTCGGTCCACGTCGTGTGCGCGATGCGCGGCAGGCCCCACCACAGCAGGAAGACGGCCAGCCCGATCCCGACGACGAACTGGATGGCCTTCCGGACCCGCGTGCCGGTCACGTCAGGCCCGCGAAGACGTCATGCTGTATGCCGCTGGGCTCACTTCCCGATCCGCGGCCCGTCAGGTGGGGGGTCGCGTCGACGAACCACTCCCGCCCGAACACGAGGTCGTAGAGGGGCCGTGGGATCCGAAGGAAGGCGGCGAGGGTGCGGTCGGCGCCGCCGTCGGCACTCGCCTGGGAGGCGTGGGCCCGCATCGAGGCCCGCTTGGCCGGGATGTGGCGCCGGACGTTGATCCGATGGGTGATCTCGCTCCGGGCGGAGAAGGCGCGCTCGAAGCTGAGTCGGTCGAACTCGGGGGGGAAGCGGTAGACCTTGCCGACCAGGTCGAGGGCGCTGGAGATGGTGTCGCGTGGGACCGTCGCCTCGAGCAGCCTCGGGGTGCCGGCGAGCTCTGCGGCACGGCGCGCGACCGCGTGGACCTTCCGGTGGTCCGGGTGGCCGTACCCGCCGTTGGCGTCATAGCCCAGGAGGACGTCGACCCGCTCCTGCCACAGGATCGCAGCCAGCCGTCGGGCTGCCTCGTCCGTGTCGGCCCTGACGAACCTGGTGCGTCCCGGCGGGTCCGGCGGCGGGTCCGGGTCCAGGCCGCTGTCGGCATAGCCGAGGTACTCGACGCGTCCCACGCCCAGGGCCCGGGCGCTCTCCTCGAGCTCGCGCCGGCGTTGGATGGCGAGGCCGCCGGCCGCATACGCCTGCGATGCCAGTCCGAGCTCGCCGTAGGTGGCGACGACGAGGACGACCCGGTGCCCTTCCGCCGCGGCGCGCGCCATCGTCCCCGAGGTGAGGAGCGCCTCGTCGTCAGGGTGCGCGTGGAACGCCAGGAGGGTGTACGACATGTCTCGGCCATCTTTGCGCATCGCGCCGCGTTCCCCCGTCAACGTCGAGGCGTGGGCCCCGTGCCGCCCGGTCGTGCCACCCGCTGGTGCAACCGGTCGAGCCACGTTGGCCGAGGACGACCTCCTCGCGGTGCCTGGCGTGCCCGGGCCGGGTCCCGGCGTCCAGGGCTACCGGCGGTATGGGTAAAGGGCGAGTAAATAATCTCGGTATTCGCCGCCGCCGGGTTGACACGGGAGCCGCCCCATTGCTTGGCTAAACGCGTCGCAGGGGGCCCTTTCTATCCAGAACGCGACGTTTTTCGTTCATCTTTGAACGACTCAGGGGAAAACTAGTTCACGGAAAGGAAAGTGGTTCGCATGTCTGTCCCAGCGATGTCCCTGACCACCGTCTCCGATACCGCTTCGGAGCGCGCCTACGAGATGTCGATGCGCGCTTTCGGCGCGGCTCGGACGAAGTTCGACAACGCCCTCATCCGCTACGACGCGTGGTACCTCGTCTTCGTCGCGGTGATCCTCGCGCTGGGTGCCACCCTCATCATCGGGATGGCCATCTGGTGCGTGGTCTACAAGGGCAAGAAGTTCACCGGTCGCTGGTCGTTCCGGAACTTCGGGCTGAGCGTCTACTTCGAGTGTGTGTAGCGGGTGACCGGCTGACGCCGACCCGCTGAGCTCGACGACGGGTGGCCGGCTCACGGCCCAGGATGCCTGGGCCGGTCACCCGTCGCACCGCACGCTGCACCGAGAAGGGACACCGCCATGCCAGCGCTTGAAGTCTCTGGGGTCACCTACTCGTACGACGGGTTCGTGACCGTCCTCGAGGAGGTCGGCTTCACGGTCGACGCCGGCGAGATCGTGGGGCTGCTCGGCCCCAACGGCTCGGGGAAGTCGACCCTCATCAAGACGGTCTTCGACCTGCTCGGACTGCAGTCCGGGACGATCGCCGTCGGCGGCCACGAGCACGCCTCGCCCGCGGCCAAGTCGGTGGCGATGTACCTCGCGAGCAACGACTACCTACCGCAGTTCCTCACGGGCCGCGAGTACATCGAGATGCTCGGGCGGCTCTATGGCGTCGCGGTTGAGCACACGGCTGCAGACCGGCTCTTCGAGACCTTCTCGATGGCGGGACGCTACGACGACCTCATCGAGGACTACTCCCACGGGATGCGGAAGAAGACGCAGCTCGTCTCAGCACTGCTCATGCGCCGCCCGCTCACGATCATCGACGAGACCTTGAACGGGATCGACATCGAGGCACTCCACCGGACTGAGAAGGAGCTGGCGCGGCTGAGGGCCGAAGGTCATTCGGTCATCCTCTGCACGCACGACTTCGCGCTGCTCGAACGGCTCGCGGACCGCGTCCTCTTCCTCGACCACGGTGTGCTCGTGACCGACGCGAGCACGGATTCGGTCATCGACGAACACGGCTCCCTCTCGGCGATGGTCTTCGGCCACCTGGACGCGGAGCCCCGTCCATGAGACTGCGCAGCTCACTGGTCCTGGCTCGGATGCTCCTGCGCTTCTTCATCCGCCGGGTGACCCGCATGGGCGTGCTCCGCTCCACCGCGGTGAAGGTGCTCGCGCTGGCGGCGGTGGGCACCATCCTCGTCACGGGGGCCATCGCCGCGTACTTCTTCCTCGAGCCGATGGCCTCCGAACCCAAGGTGTGGGGACTGCTGTTCGAGATGTCGACCGTCTCCGTGGTGCTCTGGGTCCAGATCGCCTTTCTCCTCGTCAAGGTCCTGTTCCTCAACGCATCGGGGATGCTGGAGCTGAGCTTCCACCTGCCGTTGACCAACCGGGAGCGAGCGGCGGCCCTGCTCATCTACGAGGCCACCATGGCCGGCATGGTCTCCGCCGTCGGGTTCACCTCCCTCACCGCGGCAGCGGTCGCCCTGCTGGGACCGGCTGTGGTGCCGAGGCTGCTCGAGGCGATCGTCTTCCCGATCATCCTCACCTACCTCGCGCTGAGCGCCGCCTACCTCGTGCTCGGACGGGTCCTGTCCCTGATCGGGTTGAGGCGCGTCCAGGGCATCCTTCTCATCCTCGTCATGTTCGGCCTGCTCACGCTCTACGCGTCGAGGTTGGGGCCGCTCTCCTCCCAGGCGACCGCGGCCTACCTCTCGGACCGCACCGAGTTCGTCTGGGTCGCAGCCCTCGCCTGGCTCGCGCACCAGTACGGACCGGTCGCCATGGCGGGCGTGTTCCTCCTGGCCGCAGTGACACTCGTGGCCGTCGCGCTCTGGGCCACCCCCAGCGAGCACGTTCCCCACTCGCGCTACCTCAACGTGCCGTTCGGCTGGCCGGTCGCCCGCCGTCTCGGCCCGTACGACCGGTGCCTGCTGCGCAGCTCGCAGACGTGGCTGGCGATCGCCGTCGCGGTGGCCGTCCTCATCGGTCTGTGCCTCGAGCCCGTGGCCAACCCGCTGTGGGCGCTCGCCGTGCTCTCGATGAGCGGCCTCTACCAGTTCGCCTCGACGGAGCCCTTGCGCGTGCTGGTGGCCGACGGGGCGTCGGCCTGGCGGACCTACGGACGCCTCGTCAAGGCCCAGTTCGTCCTCCTGCTGGCACTGGCCGTCCCGTCCGTGGCGGTCGTGGCCGCGGTTCGCCCGGGCGAGCTCGGCGGTTCGGCCCTCGCCCTGGTCGGCTGTGCCGGGGGGGCCCTGATCGCGATCTGCATCGGAATTGCCTTTCCCGCGGAAAACGACAATCCCTTCTCCGTGTTCCTCGGGCTGGCCATCACCGCCGCTGTTCTCGGCCTGGGGGGAATCGCATTGGGAATTCTCCAGCTGCCACCCCCGGTGGTTTTCACCATTGCCCTCGGAACGGCCATTCTCGTGGTCTGGTACAGCGTTCAAGGAATACGAGCAACTGATTCAAGGAGAAGAAATGAAGAAGGCGCTTCTGGTCGTCAACAGCGCGGTCGGGGCGGCATTGCTCACGCTCGTGGTCGCGGCGGGAGCTCTGCTCTATCTCATGTTCTCGACGGATGAGGACAACATTCGCAAGGAGGGCCTCTTCGGCGCGGTCTTCTTCGAGACCCGCGAGGTGCGGGAGGGGGTCATCGGCTCGTCGATGGGGGTGGACGACCCCGTGGGTCTGATCGTGGTCTTCGTGGTCCTCTTCGGGCTCGTCACCCTCACCCAGCTCGCCTTCCACGCTCTCAAGGCCTACCGGGCTGACCTGATCCGGGAGCGGTCCCATAGCTAGCGTGCGGACGTGGCCGGCTGCCGAGGTGCAGCTGCGCCACGTCGTCGGGGGAGTGGCGGCGCAGGTCTGGCCGCTGCTCGGTCTCGTGGTCGTGCAGTTCACCGGCGCAGCGATCTGGCTCGCCCTGTCGGGCGACCGCAGCCTCCTCGACGTGGCGGCGGGCTTCGGCAGGACGGTCGTGGTGGGTCTCGTCGGCTCATTCGCCCTGCATGAGGCGACCCACGTCGTCCTGCTCCGACGGATGCCGGGGATCACCCACATCACCCTGGAGCGCACGGCGTGGCGCTTCTCCGTCTCACCGGTGGGCGCCCTGTCGTCCCGGCAGGTCGGACTCGTGGCCGTGGGCGGCCCGGGCGCCTGCCTCCTCGCCGCGGCGGCGTGGTGGGTGGCGCTTCCCGCGTCGGGACTCGCCTGGTGGTATGCAGCACACGTCGTCTTCCTCCTGCCCGTCTTCGGTGACGGTCGGATGCTCCTCGCGAGCGTCCGGGCCGGCCTCCTCGGAACGGGTCGACGCATGACAGAGTGATCCCGTGAAGGTGGCGCTGCTGACCGACTGCTACCTGCCCCGGCTGGGTGGGATCGAGGTGCAGTCCCACGACCTTGCTCAGCATCTGGTCGCTCTGGGGCACGAGGTGGAGGTGTTCACCGCGACGCCCGGTCCCGAAGGGCAGCTGCGCGGCGAGATCACGCCCGTGGACGGCATCCCCGTGCACCGACTGGCGATCCCGCTCCCGTGGGAGCTGCCGGTCAACCCCCTCGCGCCTCGAGAGCTTCGCCGCCGGCTGACCGCTGGGGGCTTCGACGTTGCCCATGTCCAGACCGGTGTCGTCTCACCCTTCGCGTGGGACGGCACCCGCGTCACACTCGATCTGGGCCTGCCGACGGCGATGACCTGGCACTGCATGCTCGGCCAGATCGCGCCGGGCTTTGCGGTGGCGGGTTTCGTGCACCGGTGGGCCGCCCGCGGGGTGGCGATGTCGGCGGTGTCCGGCGTCGCAGCGGCGCCCTTGCGCGAGCTCGTCGGCCCGTCGGCGGCGGTGACCGTCCTGCCCAACGGCATCGACGTCGCGCAGTGGCGCCCGGCACGAACTGCGCACTCGACGCGGGGGGCGCCGCGGACCTCGAGTGTGCACCCCCCGCCGCTCCGACTCATCACCGCCATGCGTCTCGCGCCTCGCAAGCGACCCCGGGCCCTCGTCGAGCTCGTCGCGCGCGCCGAGCGGCTGGCCGGCCGGGGATCCCTCAGCCTGACGATCCTCGGCGAGGGACCGGACCGCCGTAGGGTCGAGTCGTACCTCGACACCCACGGCATCGGGTGGGTGTCCCTCCCCGGCCGGGTGCCGCGGGACGAGCTGCGCGAACGGTATGCGGCGGCCGACGTCTACGTCTCACCGTCCGAGCTCGAGTCCTTCGGCATCGCAGCACTGGAGGCGCGAACGGCAGGCCTGCCCGTCGTGGCCCGGGCCGGGTCCGGGGTCGGCGAGTTCGTGACCCACGACGTCGGCGGCCTGATCGTGCCGGACGACGCCGTCATGGCCGGGGCGCTCGCGGGCCTCGCCGCGGACCGCGACAGGGTCGAGCGGATGCGCCGATGGAACCTCGATCACCCGCCGGAGCAGGACTGGCCGCACGTCGCGGCGCTCGCGGTCGCGGAGTACGAGCGCGCGATCGCCCTGACCGGCAAGGCCAGTCACCGGTGAGGACCAACGTCCCGGGAGGCATCCGGGTCCTCGGCTCCCACCGGGACGGCACGCGCGTGGACGCAGGTCGCCTGGCCCACGGTGAGCACCCCGAGGCACTCCTCGCGCGGCAGGGCTGGCTCGCCGAGTCCGCCCTGGCGGCAGACGTCGTGGACGGCGGGGCGCTCGAGGTCAGCTACCGCGTGAGCGAGCTGAGCGGCATACGGCTCAAGGAGGAGGACGTCCCCCGCGACCCCGGCGTCGGGCCCGACGAGGTGGGTGACCCCTACCAGCGGGTGGCAGCCTACGCGCTCGTGACGAGCCGGCACGGACTGCTCCTGACGCAGTTCAACGACCAGACCCACGTGGCGGGCGACTGGGGGCTGCCCGGTGGGGGCCTCGACGACGGTGAGTCGCCCATTGAGGCCGTGCACCGTGAGGTGTGGGAGGAGACCGGCCAACGGATCGAGGTGGAGTCCCTTCTCGAGGTGCAGTCGTCGCACTGGATCGGCCGGGCCCCGGGCGGAGTGCTCGAGGACTTCCACGCCGTGCGCATCGTCTACCGGGCCACCTGCCCCGAGCCGGGAGACGCCGTCATCCACGACGTCGGAGGCACCACGGCGGACGCGCGATGGGTGCGCCTCGACGACCTGGGCGACCTGCGTCTCAGCCACTCGTGGCACCACCTGCCCGACCTGGTCGCGGCTGCTCCATAGGATGCCCGCATGGAATTCCTCTACGACCTTGTCGTCGTCCTTCATCTGCTCGGCATGGCCGTCATCGTCGGCGGGTGGGTGCTCTCCCGCGGCGCCAAGCGCTTCCCGGTCCCCATCGTCTGGGCGGCCCGGCTGCAGCTGCTCACCGGCATCCTCATCGTCGGCCTGCTCGAGGGTCCGCTGCAGCCCGAGTGGTCGCTCAACTACCCCAAGATCACCACCAAGCTCGTCCTGGCGCTCGTCATCGTCGCCATGGCCGAGATCGGCCACGCCCGCTCCCGCAAGAACAAGTCGGCGCGGACCCAGCTCGACGCGACGGGCGCGGCCGGGCTCGTGGCGACGCTCGTCGCCGCTCTCTGGTAACCGGCCGGTGCGTTGGAACGCCGGCGTCCTCGCCGGGCTCCTCATCGGTCTGGCGTGGGTCGTCGCCGGGACACTGCTCGCCGTCCTCGGCCGTCGGCGGCGGCTCGCGTCGACCGCTGACGGCGCGGGCGGCGTCGGGATCATCGGGATCTTCCTCGTCGTCGTCGGTGCGCTGACGCTCTTCGCGACGCTGCTGCTCGCCGTCGTCCCCGGCAACGACTGAGGACGGTCACGTCGCAGGCCGGCTCCCTCTCGGGAGGGCCCCGAACTCCTCGCGGTAGGTCACCGGGTGGTGGCTGAGGATCGAGATCCGGTTGAAGGCGTTGATCATCGACGCCGCGTAGACGAGCAACGCCAGCTGGTCGTCGGTGAGGTCCTCGCGGAGCAGGTCGTACTCGTCGTCGGTGAGGTGCCGCTCGGCGACCCGGGTCACGGCCTCCGCGATCCGCAGCGCAGCCTCCTCGACCCGGGTGAACAGTCCGGACTCACGCCAGGCGGGGAGCACCGCGATCCGCTGCGGGGACTCGCCGGCGCGCAGGGCCATGTGGGTGTGGAGGTGGAGGCAGAAGGCGCAGCCGTTGATCTGTGAGGCGCGCAGGTTGACCAGTTCGAGGACGACGTGGTCGATCCCGTGCTCCGCCGCGCGCTCACGGATCTCCGAGGAGACCGCCGCCATGGCGCCGTGGACGGTGGGCTGCTGCTTGTCGGTGTAGACGTAACGGTGGCCTTCCATGGCCCGACGCTACTCCGGCGGGGCCGGCCGCTCAGACATCACAACCCCAGTGTGCGCTTCACGTCACGCGCGGCGGGCGGCGTCCATCGCAGCTTCGTAGGTCCGGAGGTCCACAGCGCCCGCGGCCCTGGTCAGCACCGACGTGACCCAGGCTTGGCGGTGCATCACCTGCGGCCACGAGAAGCGGAACACCCGCCACCCGCCCAGCGTCAGCTCGTCGTAGCGCCAGCAGTCGCTGTCGAGCTGGTCTCGCTCCGTGTGGAACTCGTGGCTGTCGGCCTCGACGACCAGCCGCAGCGTCTCGTCCACGAGATCGGGGACCACGCGCTTGCCCGCCACGCGCAACGGCACCTGAGGACGCAGGTCCAGGCCCGGCACGCCGAGGCCGATGGCTCGGAGCGTGGACTCGAAAGGATTGGCCGCCTGGCCCGACGCGTTGAGCAGGACCCGGAGGACGCGGGTTCGTCCTGCTCCACGGACCATGGCGGCGGCCGCGAGGAAGTCGCTCGCCCGCAGTGTCCGGCTGCGAAGGGCCGAATCGGCCACGGAGAGCGCCTCGGTCAGCGGCAAGGCGCGGGCACAGTCGATGACGGTGCGCATCGGAGTGGTGAACGGGCCCTCCCTGTCGCCCTCCGCGAGCTTCGACCTGTGGAAGGTGGCGCGCTTCTCACCCGCCACCTTGCGTCCCGGCGGGACGATGAGCTCCGGACGCGACGGGGTGGTCCTCACCTTCCAGCCGTGGGCCAGTGCAGCCGAGCGGAGCCCAACGGTCGCGGACAGCTCGTGGGCCAGTCGGATCGCGGCGTCGCCCGGTCCCAGGATGTAGCGCCCCCGCCTGGCCCGCTCGATCTGGCCGCCGTCGATGGCCCGGCGCAGCTCGTTGCGGGTGAGCACTGCGAGCAGCTCTTGTCGCGTCGCGACCCCGCCGAGACGGGCCAGCCGGTCTGCCACTTCGGTCATGGGGCCACGGTGCCTGATCCGGGTCGGGCGCCCCCGGAGATGTCCACAGGCCCGTCAGACACTGGAACTGTGGCCCGTGAGGGGGCTGAAGCGGGGTCCCGGGGTGAGATCGGGACTTCGGGTGTCCGACGAGCCAGCCGTATGCCGCTGGGCTCGGTCCCCGAGGCCCGTTACCTGTCGGTGGGGCGGGGTGTGCCGCTGTGGGTCACCGAGGCGCGTTGTCGGTGGGGCGGGGTGTGCAGGGCTCAGTGCTCGAAGGCGAGCTCCGCGCCCACCCAGGTCTGCAGCACGGTGGTGTCCCGGATCGCGATCGGGTCGGCGGTCTCGAGGGCCCACGGGTCGCGGTCGACACAGATGAAGTCGGCGAGCTGACCGGCGGCGAGGCACCCCACGTCAGTCCGTCCGACCGCTGCATGGGCTCCGATCGTGTAGGCGCGGACCGCCTCGTCGAGCGTGACCCGTTCCTCGGGCCGCCAGCCCCCAAGGGGGGTGCCGTCCGGGCGTTGTCGGGTCACCGCGGCGTGGAGACCGTAGAACGGGTTGGGGTCCTCGACCGGCGCGTCCGAGCCGAAGGCGACGCGGATGTCGGCGTCGAGGAAGGAGCGCCAGGCGTACGAGGCAAGGCGGCGGGGCCCGATGATCTCGTCGGCCAGCTCGAGGTCCGCGGTGCAGTGGCTCGGCTGCATCGACGCGACGACGTCGAGGCTGCGGAACCGTGGCAGGTCGACGGGCCGCACGTGCTGGGCGTGCTCGATACGCAGGATGCCGCGGTGGCCCTCCTCGCGCATCAGGCCGAATGCGTCGAGCACGAGCCGGTTGGCCTCGTCCCCGATCGCGTGCGTCGCGACGTCGAGGCCCGCGGCCAGGGACATGCGGATCCGTTCCACCAGAACGGGATACGGGGTGACCGCGATGCCGCACGACTCGTGCCCGGCCATGCTGCCGACATAGGGCTCGCTCATGTGGGCGGTGTGCGACCCGAGGGCCCCGTCGCTGAAGAACTTGACCGGCCCCACCCGGAAGCGGTCGTCGCCCTGACCGGAGCGGCGGCCCTCGGACACGGCGCGCTCGAGGTCCGGGTCGCGGACGCACTTGGTCACGCGCAGCCGGAGCGCGCCGTCCGCGTGCATGGCGAGGTAGGCCGCTCGGGCGTCCTCGCCGTCGATGTCGGTGATGCTCGTCAGCCCGACGGACAGCAGCCACTGCTGGCAGCGCTCGAGGAGGGGCCGGAGCGGCTCGGCCTCCTCACCCTCGATGAGCGGGTCCACGAGGCGCTGGGCGGACTCGCGCAGGATGCCCGTGGGTTCGCCCTGCGCGTCGCGGACGATCTCGCCGCCGACGGGGTCGGGGGTGTCCCGGGTGATCCCGGCCCGGTGCAGGGCCAGGGAGTTGGCCCAGACGGTGTGGCCGTCGACGGAGTCGAGGACGGCCACCCGGTCCTCGGTCACGGAGTCCAGGGCGTGCCGGTCCGGTTGCACGGGGACGGCCCACCGGTTGCTGTTCCACCGACCCGAGCTGAGGGGCCGACCGGCGGGGGAGGAGGCGACGTGGTCGCGGATCAGTCCGAGGGCCTCCTCGAGCGAGCGGGCCTCCCGCAGGTCCACCTCGGCGAGGTCGCGGGCCACCCACTCGGTGTGGATGTGGGCGTCGTGCAGGCCCGGCATGACGAGGGCGCCGGGTAGGTCGACCACCTCGGCGGCACCGCCCGCACGCGCCTCGTCCCCGACCGCCACGACCCGGCCGTCCTCGACGAGCAGGGCAGTGGTCCACGGCGACTGGGGGTCACCGGTCCAGATGCGGTGGTGCCGGAACAGGCTGCGGGTCACGCGGCGTCCCCGCCCGAGGGGACGAGGATGAGCTTGCCGGTGGTCCGCCGGCCCTCCAACGCTGCGTACGCCTCGGCCGCCTGGTCGAAGGGGTACCGGCCGCCCACCTCGATGGTGAGGCTCCCGGCCGCGATGGCCTCGAACACCTCACGGGCCCGCCACTCGAGCTCAGCCCGGTCGCCGAGGTGGTCGGCGAGCTTGGGGCGGGTGACGAAGAGCGAGCCGCCGGCGTTGAGCCGCTGCAGGTCGAACGGCGGCACCTGCCCGCTCGCGCCGCCGAAGAGCACCATGAGCCCCCGCGGCCGGAGGGAGGCGAGGGAAGCGTCGAACGTCGCCTTGCCGACCCCGTCGTAGACCACGTCGACGCCGCGACCGGCGGCCTCGCGGACCGCGGCCGCGAGGTCGGGCACCTCCGCGTAGTTGATGAGGTGCGCGGCGCCGAGCCGCCTCGCGATCTCGAGCTTCTCGCTCGACCCAGCCGTCGCGACGACGGTGGTCCCCTTGGCGACGAGCAGCTGGACGAGGAGCTGCCCCACCCCGCCCGCAGCGGCGTGCACCAGGGCGACGTCACCGGGCCCGGCGGCATACGTGCTGTTCGCGAGGTAGTGCGCCGTCATCCCCTGGAGCAGGGCGGCGGCGGCGATCTCGAGGTCGACCCCGTCGGGGACGGTGACGAGCGGCTCCACGGGCTGGTTGACGAGCGTGCTCTCACTGCCGTTCGCCTGGGCCCACCCGACCCGGTCGCCGACGGCGAACGCGGTGACACCCTCCCCGACGGCGGTCACCGTTCCGGCCCCCTCGTCGCCGAGGACGAAGGGGGGCTCGCCGGGATAGATGCCCTGGCGTCGGTAGACGTCGATGAAGTTCACCCCGGCGGCCGCGACCCGGACCTGGACCTCGCCGGGACCGGGGTCGGGGACGTCGTGCTCGCGAACCTCGAGGACGTCGTGCTCACCGTGCTCACGGACGAAGACACCTCTGGCAGTCGTCATGCCGACACCCTACGACCGGCTCCCGCCCGCGAGGCGACCGAGGGCGTCCCCGGCGACGCGGTAGGTCGTCCACTCCGTGAGCGGATCGGCCCCCTGGGACCGGTAGAACTCGATGGCCGGGGCGTTCCAGTCGAGGACGACCCACTCGAGCCGGGTCCAGCCGCGCTCGGTGCAGACCCGGGCGAGCTCGGTGAGCAGGGCCTTGCCGATGCCGAGGCCCCGCTGCGCCGGCTCGACGAAGAGGTCCTCGAGCCACAGCCCGTGTCGCCCGGTCCACGTCGAGAAGCTGACGAACCACACCGCCATCCCCACGACGAGGCCGTCTCGCTCGGCGACGTGGGCGTATGCCGCTGGGCTCGCCTCCCGGGGGAACAGGGCCTCGCGGAAGTGGTCGGCTGTCGCGACGGCGGCGTCCGGGTCCCGCTCGTAGCGGGCCAGCTCGCGGACCAGCCGGACGAGGTCCTCGACGTCGTCGACGGTGGCGGGTCGGATCGTGAAGGAGGGCGTGGCGGAGTCGGGCACGGGCCCATCCTCGCGCACGGCCGGCCCGAGCAGGAGGGGTGCCGGCTGGTCCGGGCTGTCGGTTCACCGACGTAGGCTTGGACGATCATGAGCACGCTCTTCGACGACCTCTTCGGGCCCGACGGGCCGCCGCAGACGGGACCCGAGCCGACGTCGTCGGTGCGGCACGCGACTGACCCGGGTGGACACCCGACGGACCCGGACGTCACCTCCCAAGGGGTGCCGACGTGGGCCGAGGCAGCCGCACGGGGAGCGACGGTGGGCGCGGACCCAGCCCAGCGGCATACGGCACCGGGGTGGGGTTCAGCCGACCCGGAGACGCTGCTCGAGGGGCTCAACCCGCACCAGCGCGAGGCCGTCGTCCACGAGGGTGGCCCGCTGCTCATCGTCGCCGGCGCGGGCTCGGGCAAGACCCGCGTGCTGACCCACCGCATCGCCTGGCTGCTCGGCAAGCGGGGGGCCCAGCCGGGGCAGATCCTCGCGATCACCTTCACCAACAAGGCCGCCGCCGAGATGCGTGAGCGCGTCGAGGCGCTCGTCGGACCGCGCGCCCGCTCGATGTGGGTGATGACGTTCCACTCGGCGTGCGTGCGCATCCTGCGGCGCGAGGCTGCCAAGGTCGGGATGAAGTCGACCTTCTCGATCTACGACGCCGCGGACAGTCTGCGGCTCATGAGCCTCGTCATCCGTGACCTCGACCTCGACCCGAAGCGCTACGCGCCGCGCAGCTTCTCGGCGCAGGTGAGCAACCTCAAGAACGACCTCGTCGACGAGGAGACCTACGCCGCTCAGGTCGGAGAGGGCACCAGCGCCCACTCACATCACGAGCGGACCTTGTCGGCCGCCTACACGCAGTACCAGCGACGGCTGCGGCAGGCGAACGCCCTCGACTTCGACGACATCATCATGATGACCGTCAACATGCTCCAGGCCTTCCCCGACGTGGCCGAGTACTACCGGCGCCGGTTCCGGCACATTCTCGTCGACGAGTACCAGGACACGAACCTGGCGCAGTACCAGCTGATCAAGGAGCTCGTCGGCGACGGCGTCCGCGGTCCGGGCGAGGGCGACTACGTGGTGCCACCTGCCGAGCTGTGCGTCGTCGGCGACTCCGACCAGTCGATCTACGCCTTCCGCGGCGCGTCGATCCGCAACATCCTCGAGTTCGAGCAGGACTACCCCGACGCGCGGACCATCCTCCTCGAGCAGAACTACCGGTCGACCCAGCGGATCCTCCGCGCGGCCAACTCGGTCATCGCGCGCAACGAGGCGCGGCGGGCCAAGAACCTCTGGACCGACTCGGGCGACGGGGCACTGATCGTCGGTTATGTCGCCGACAACGAGCACGACGAGGGTGCGTTCGTCGCCAAGCAGATCGACGAGCTCGCCGAGCACGGCGTGCGCCCCGGCGACGTCGCGATCTTCTACCGCACCAATGCCCAGTCCCGGGCCATCGAGGAAGTGCTCGTGCGGGTCGGACTGCCCTACAAGGTGGTCGGCGGCACGCGGTTCTATGAGCGGCGTGAGGTCAAGGACGCGCTGGCCTACCTGCGCGTCATCTCCAACCCGACCGACACGGTGAACCTGCGCCGCATCCTCAACGTCCCGAAGCGTGGCATCGGCGACCGCGCCGAGGCGTGCGTCGCCATGCTCGCGGAGCGGGAGCGCATCCCCTTCGTGGCGGCCCTGGGCCGGGCTGAGGACGCCCCGGGCATCGCGACACGTTCGGTGGCGGCGATCAAGGGTTTCACCTCGCTGCTCGAGGAGCTGCGCACCGTCTACGAGAGCGGAGCCGGGATCGCCGTGCTGCTCGAGGCGACGCTCGAGCAGAGCGGCTACCTCGCGGAGCTCCGGGCCAGCCACGACCCGCAGGACGAGACCCGGGTCGAGAACCTCGCCGAGCTCGTCGCCGTCGCCCAGGAGTACGACGAGCGCAGGGCCGAGGAGTTCGCGGTCGCCGCCATCGAGGGTGGGCTCGCTCCG
>Ga0209347_1001882_pt1 | contig 30463 bp, 29 predicted proteins | sample AutmiccommuBRH23_FD_187382 | JGI IMG/M metagenome (GOLD analysis project Ga0209347, IMG submission 187382) | Deep subsurface microbial communities from Mt. Terri, Switzerland - Autotrophic microbial communities BRH/23 (SPAdes) (version 2) | ecosystem: Environmental > Aquatic > Deep subsurface >...
TACGCAACCCCTCCCCCACCCTTTATATATTATGTAAACTAAAATGTCTATAGGCCTTTGAAAACGGCTTAACCCTTGCGCAGGTTTATCAAAAGTTCAGACCCCACACCAACATCTTCCGGGCTGCTTTCCTTTATCAGTGTGACAAATTTCTCCACCGCCAAATTGGTCACCTTGCTGGCTGTGGCGGCAAATTCTCTTACCAATTGCTCCTTTTGTTCTCTGGTCATTTTAGGCCCTTCAAAAATAATTACAGGCAATTTAAATCCCTCCAAATTAGTTATTCCTAAGCCCATATTTATTCGGTTAAAAAACTTTCAGTCCTGCCGCCTCCTTTCCTGCAACACCCTCCTGAATAACAGTACCGTAAAAACTATTCTGCACAATAAATGTACCTGTATTCCGACATCTCGGCTGTATCCGGTTTTATTATACCCCCTCGAAATAGGCCATGCTCTATAAATTTTCCAAGAAAAGCCCGGTTTTGGGCAAAAAAGAAACACCGCAAAGGTTTACGGGGTTCTCCCTTGGTATTACCTTGTAGTTAACTTGAGGAGACTCCCTCTTTTTATGGACTGTAAAAAATTGGAATGCCTTTTTTATAGCGTCAAAAAATTATCACCCGAAACACAGCGGACTATATTAGGTCAGTTTTCACCTGCAAAATGCCCGGTCTCTTTTGATAATTATGGTAATACCTAAATTTCAAAGAATACCCTAACTTTATAACTTTTCCCGGGAGATAACTCTCACCCCCACAAAACAGGAGGGCAAAACGTATTATCTATAAAAGTAATTTTAAGGAGGATGCGTTTTGAAAAAAAAATGTGTAGTGTTGTTAATGATTCTTCTGATGGTCTTTGCCTCATCGGCAAGTGCATTAGCATCACCCCAGAAGGGTAAAAGCAACAAAAATTACCAATGGGATCAAAACCAAAAGGATCAGAACGAAGATATGCTGCAACTCTTCACTGATATGCCACAGAACCATTGGGCATACAAAACCATTCAAAAAATGAAGAAGTTGGGCATAATTAATGGAAACCCTGATGGTAACTTTTATCCTGAAAGCTCGGTTACAAGAGCCGAATTTGCGACTATGTTAGTAAAAACATTGAACCTTCCAATCAACCAGGGAACAACACAGACGTTCATCGACATACCAACTAATTTTTGGGGATTCAATTACATTGAAGCTTCTAAAAACTATTTGACTGGTTATCAAAATCCAAGCGGTACGCTGTATTTCAATCCTCAGGGTCCTGCTGTTAGAGAGGATATAATAGTAGCTATGGTTAAGGCTCAGGGACTGGAAAATGAGCAACCCGATCTTTCTGTGCTGTCTAAATTTGCGGATGCGAATAAAATTTCCATTAACCTGAAAGCTTATGTCGCCATCGCAGTTAAGAATGGCCTGGTAGGAGGCAGTACCAATCAGACTGGTATGTATTATCTGAAACCTCAGGATAAACTGACGAGAGCGGAGGCCGCTACTTTCCTGAGCAGGATTCCTCAGGATAATAAAGTTATTGTCGGACAGCAATCTGGCAACAACAATAGTACCCACCAGGGACCGATACTATCCACGGCAACCGTCAGCGGAGCAACACTGACCCTGACCTATAACGAGAGCCTTGACACCAGCTCTGTTCCTACCTACGGAGACTTCACCCTCAGTGTAAACGGAATTGTACAGGTAGCACCTACCTCGATCACAATTTCAGGCAGCACCATAACCATAACACTGTACCAGGCTATACCCACCGGCAGTGCGGTAACTATAAGCTATACGCCAGGCACTCACCCGATTCGGGACCTGACCGGCTATATCACCTCTGCATTGGTAAACTACCAGGTAAACAGCGGAAATTGGGACATAAATTCGCCTCTCTGGCCGCAAGGAAGTGCCTTAGGCATTACCAATATTTCAACAACCAGCTTAACCTTGAACTGGCCCCAGGCAACAGATAACGTCAGTGTTACAGGGTACCGGATTTTCCAGGACGGCAATCTCCTAACTACGGTGGGAGGCTCTGTGTATTCGTACAATGTTGTTGGACTCTTGTCGAACACCAACCATACTTTCAGAGTAGATGCAGGAGATGCAGCAGGTAACTGGACCACAGGTCCCAGTGTTAGTATCACAACCAGCTAGAGCAAGGTCTTAAAAAAGGTGCCTGAAGCCTACTGATATTCCTACTATTACACCCAGCCATAACTTAAAGTGGCTGGTTATTTTTTATTTTTTGCTCCCCAAATTGCTCCCAAATGAAAAAATGCCCCACTCAGGGTAAAAAGTTAATCCCCGCAAACCTTGCGGGGATTAACTTTTTTGGAGCTGGTGGTCGGATTTGAACCGACGGCCTGCGCATTACGAATGCGAAATAGTACCTTTTGTATTGTTCGGCGAAGTTTGGACAAGCCAGGTATTGCTGAATTATTTGTTTTATGAATTGGGTATCATTGGTTATCTTTCGGCATCATTTTAATATCATTCACACCAAATTCACGCCAATTTCATTGTGCATTTGTGGTCTTGCTCTCTATTTCTTTACCGCCCCAGCTAAACAGCCTTTTCTTTTCGCCGGCAACTACCCAACGCTTTATCAGGAGATTTATATCCCCAACCTCTACCCTCGTCACTACAAAACTGTTTAATTTTGGGGCCTTGTCCTTTTCATCATAAAAAACCATAAGGTCCCCTGTTTTATCTGCTATCCGATACCAGTCTTTTTGACACTCCACCACCTTGCCAGATATCGTCACCGGCTTTTCTTTGTAATATGCTGGGCTGGTCAGAATAGATGCTATATCCAGGCTTGAATATATCCTGCTAATGATGGTGCCAGAATTAATAAAAAGAATACTCAGAATCAATAAGGCTATTAGCAGTAAGATGACTGACTTTTTTCTCATGGTCCCCACTCCTAAATTTTTAAGTAGTATTCCCTAAAAAATAAAACATCCATCGATTAATTCCTATGGATGACAACGGGCCCGACTAACCCCCCCACAATTAACCCTGCACCTCTACCCTCCCCCACCCGCAATGGTGAACAGCGTTATTATACGTAAACCCCGTATAATATGCACTACTATTGCATAAGCATTTGGGAGTTTTTTCCAGTTACATCTTGTAACGCACAGAGGGGCATTAATTACACTTATCCTCATGGTGAAGGCCCGTTCTTTTTTGCTCAGGACTTTATCTCTTGCCACAGGCCACCACAGAAGCCGTTATTTGCGCATAGTCATCATTTCCACCCACTACCACTGGCATCCTTCCATGAACATGAAAAACCCCGGCAGTATGTTTGTACCACCGGGGATAGTTTGTTTAAGATTGAGCTGAAAGGAAAAGTAATTTTCCATGACTATGGGTTTTCAAAATAGTCATCTAAAAGCTTTGGATCATAAACATCAAGATACATATAAACAAGAGATAATTCATTTTCTTTTTGGTATTCTTCTTGTATGGCTGGTTTAAATCCTAGTTTACGATACCAATTTCTTTTTTCAAATAGCGCATCAAGAGTAATATATCGCTCATTAATAATATACGCCAATTGAATTATAAGGCGCAAAGCAACCTCTCCGATGCCTAGATTCTGCCTTGTTTCACTGATGGCAATTCTGGCAATATCCAAAGAATCTCTATGTTTAAGTGAATCGTCATTTGGCATACCAGAATCATCTTCATCCAGTTGAATTTTCTTGTGACATAAGGTAAAATAACCAACAAGCTCTTCGCCGATAAAAAAAAGGGTTGTACTTGCTTCCCTGGAAATGTGCCTAAAGTATGCTTCCTGCTTGAGAAAACTATCCATACTAGTGTTGTTACATGAAAACCCTTGGCAGGAATCGAAATCCCGCTCTGTGATGGGACGGAAATGGAGAGTTTCCGGGTTTATTTTACCACACATAAACGAACGGCCTTTTTACTCCTAGGGCCTTGTTGGTTGGTTTGTCCCTCTTCTCTACAGAGCTGTGCGCGGCTTTCGTTAATTTTCTTTTCTTCTGAAAGAAAATTTTTTGCATCTTTTCCCCTAAGCACTGGTCTATCTCTCAAACTAACTGCCATCGCACTCCACCCCCTCTGGTAAAAACATATCTTTATTTAATTCTATCCTATAAAGTAAATATTACAAGGAATATTATACCATTTATGTTGTTTCCCGTTCTTTTATTGAAATTTTATCTTTTTTCCCTTTTACATATTTTTTTATATTTTCATCAACATTTTTCTCGTTTGTTAAAAATTTCTTGGCATCTATTCCCTTTATTACAGGTTTTTCTCTTTTTTCTATCGGCATAAATATCACCACTTTTTACTGTTTTATATATATTTAATGGTAACTTTTCAAGTTTATTACAGTTTAAAATAATAAACCCCGGTCAGGCACTTATCGCCATAACCGGGTTTTGCATTTAGGTGGATCTAGCTGATCAATCTCACCCCGCTTTTATCTGCAAGAACATAGACTCCTTGCGCTATCCAAGTTCCCCCTTCGACTTCCTTCAGACCCCACCGTTGCCAGTGACGCCCTTGTCTACGGGTTGTCTTCCCGCTGGTTAGGTGACAGGGTTTCTTTCAACCCATCGGCTCGGCAGACATGCCGGGCAAACACATAAAAGAACCCGCAAAGCCCTGCAGTTTCTCACTATTTTTGGAGCTGGTGGTCGGATTTGAACCGACGGCCTGCGCATTACGAATGCGCTGCTCTACCACTGAGCCACACCAGCATTGTTATTCTTTTTAACGCACTATATATGATACCCCATAGTAATATTAAAGTCAATGCTTTCAGCGGATGAGCTGTCCCGCAGATTTTGTCTGGCATTTATTGTATTTCAGCAAATATGGAGCCAAACCCCACTAGCCGGCGTAATATGAATAAAAGAATAAAGCCCGCTTAAGCGGGCGGGGATTTGTCAATGCAGTGTAGCATACAGGGCATTCTCGTCGGAGTCATACTTGGCTTCATACTTACCCTTTTTACTTATCCCGAAGTAGTTAAAAAATCCTTTGCCAAAAACCTTTGTTTTACGCATTTCCAGGCCACCTTCTTCTGCGGGCTTTATTCTTAAGGTTTTTGTGTCCCTGTCATAAGCCAGCTCTATTTTATTCCGGCCAATTTTCTGCCTTGCCACATTGTTTAACACGATGGAAGATTTGGAAATCGATATGATAGGCACCTTTTCCATTCGCTCACCGCGAGGTTTATAAACTTCAAAAGCCAAATTAACCAACCCCTTCTTTTTAAAACTATTATTGCCATCAATGATTATTATTAATACATCGATCCGGCAAAAAGCATATTAAGTCTTTAATGAACATAAGGAGTGTTAATAAATGTTTTTTCAATATGGTGATATAATACTGGTCCATGGCGATAATATTATTTCTGAAGCGATACAGAACTTAACCCACAGTTTTTTCTCTCATGCAGTACTCTGTACCGATTCTGGAAAAATAGCCGAAATGAACAGGAATGGATTCCGCCACTGGGATAATCATTATCTTACCGGTCCCAGACCATTTATTGTATTAAGACACCGAATTCTGTATCCGGAAAACCCAAAGGCGCATTACTATATAAAAAGTATTAAAAACTGTATTAGCAGCTACATCAAAAACCCTCCAAAATATGATTATTTTGAGGTACTGAACCAGGCTATAAAATTAATTATTTCAAGGGGAGAAGATCTTGTCAGGGATGGAGAGACATACATTCCCTTTAACGTACTCTTACTTGCCAGCGAAAGACTTATCTGTTCAGCGCTGGTGGATTCGGTATACGAAATGGCTGGGATTGACCTTTTTCCAAATCGTGAATCCAAACATACGACACCGGCGGACTTAGCCTCTCTTTCCACGGGCAAAAAACCTACTCTTCTGGAGGTATTCAGAAGTCCCAATTTCAAAAACTAATACACAGCAGCAAAATGTTTTATCAGTTAGCAGATCATTCCTTATAGGTTATGCCCTCCAGTTTGAGCAACTTCCTTTTCCAATCAAGGCCGCCACCAAATCCTCCCAGGCCGCTGTTACGGGCTATGACCCTGTGGCAGGGGATTATAAGAAGCGCTCTGTTGGACCCCACCGCTGACCCCACAGCCCTGGCTCCACGAGGGCTGCCCAGGTCGGCGGCGATCTGGCCATATGTAGTGGCCTGACCCCATTTAATTAAATAAACCTTCTGCAGCACCCTTTTCTGAAATTCTGTATAATAACCCCAGTCCACCGGAAACTCAAGGTCCACAGACTTGCCTCCGAAATACAGGGCTATTTCTCTTTCCACACTGGAAAGCTCAAACCAGCTGCCCGGTATTTCTTTTTTGCTGCCGGGTTTTACCGGCAGCCCTTCAATGGCCTCTCTAAGCTTAATTTCGGCGTCTTGCGGACTGGGTGAAGGAAGGTTTAAAACAACCAGCCCCACCGGGGTCCAGCTCAGCCCGGAGTACCCGGCCGGGGTTTCAATAATGGCTGTATTCATTTTCATATCCTCCAAATTATTAATCGACAAAAAGTGCTGTGGACAGGTATCTTTCACCGGTGTCCGGCAGTAGAACCACCACCGTTTGACCCTTATAGCTTTCATTGGCGATCTGGAGCGCGGCATGGGCTGCGGCGCCTGAAGAAATGCCTACCAGCAGGCCCTCTTCTCTGGCCAGCCTGCGGGCAGCGCTGACAGCCTCTTCGGCGGAAACCTGAAAAACCCGGTCCAGCAGACTTACATCCAGTATTTCCGGGATGAATCCCGCACCTATGCCCTGTATTCCGTGCGGCCCCGGCGACTCTCCGGAAATGACGCCTGACTCCCTGGGCTCCACGGCCACCAACTTTATCCCCGGCTTCCTTTGTTTAAGAACGCTTCCCACCCCGGTAATGGTGCCCCCTGTCCCAACACCGGCTATGAAATAATCTATATTTCCTCCGGTATCCCTCCATATTTCCTCGGCGGTGGTTCTTTTGTGGACTTCCGGGTTATCCGGGTTAACAAATTGCCCCGGCACAAAGGAATTGGGAATCTCCTGGGCCAATTCAGCGGCAGCCCGGATAGCCCCCGGCATTCCCCCGGATCCTGGTGTCAGTATTATTTTGGCGCCATAAGCGTTTAAAAGGTCTCTTCTCTCCTTACTCATGGTTTCAGGCATGGTTAGTATCAGCCGGTATCCCTTTGAGGCACAAACCAGGGCCAACCCAATCCCAGTGTTACCGCTGGTGGGCTCTATGATTACGCTATCCCTGTTCAGAATTCCCTTTTCTTCTGCCCTCTCAATCATGTTCAGAGCTATCCTGTCCTTGACACTGCCCCCTGGATTAAAATACTCCAACTTGGCTATCAGATCAGCCGAAGCCCCCCGGGCAAAATTTTTCAGCCTCAGCAAGGGGGTACCACCCACCAGATCTGTAATTTTATCAGCTATATCCAATGCTATCCTCCCCTTGGTTTTTTCTTTAATTTTTACCAATGTAGCATCTTCATATCCGGCAAGTCAAATTTAGTTAAAAAAAAGAGACCCCTTATTTCAGGGGTCCCGCTTTTTTTAATCCGATTACATCATTCCGCCCATTCCGCCCATGCCACCCATTCCACCCATGCCGCCCATGCCCATATCCTTATCCTTATCGGGCTTATCAGCAATCAGTGTTTCGGTGGTCAGAATCATGGCTGCTATGCTGGCAGCATTCTGCAGCGCATAACGGGTAACCTTGGCCGGGTCAACAATACCGGCATCTATCATGTTTGAGTATTCGCCCAAAAGTGCGTTAAAGCCTACTCCGGATTCCGAATTGCGGACTTTTTCCACCACTACGGATCCTTCCATGCCAGCATTGTTGGCTATCTGGCGGAGGGGTTCTTCCAGTGCCCGGCGGATAATGTCCACGCCGGTCTTTTCATCAAGGCTGTTGGTCTCAACACTGTCCAGCGCCCCGATGGCCTGAACGTAGGAAACCCCACCACCGGATACTATACCTTCTTCCACAGCGGCCCTGGTTGCGTTCAGGGCGTCCTCTATACGAAGTTTCTTCTCTTTGAGTTCAACCTCGGTGGCCGCACCCACCTGAATTACAGCCACACCTCCGGCCAGCTTGGCCAGACGTTCCTGCAGCTTCTCACGGTCAAAGTCTGAGGTGGTTTCTTCGATCTGCTTCTTGATTTGGGTAACCCGGGCGGTGATTTTATCCTGGCTTCCAGCTCCACCAACTATTATGGTTTCTTCTTTCTTGACCCTCACCTTGGCAGCGGTTCCCAGCATATCCATGGTTGCTTTGTCCAGCTTGAGTCCCAGGTCCTCGGTAATAACGGTCCCATTTGTTAATATGGCAATATCCTCCAGCATGGCCTTGCGACGGTCGCCAAATCCGGGAGCTTTGACCGCAACGCACTGGAAGGTGCCGCGCAGTTTATTCAGCACCAGGGTTGCCAGGGCCTCGCCCTCAACATCCTCGGCAATAATCAGAAGCGATTTGCCCGCCTGAACTACTTTTTCCAGAAGGGGAAGCAGGTCTGCCACCGATGACACTTTCTTGTCGGTGATAAGTATATAGGGTTCACTCAGCATGGCTTCCATCTTATCTGTATCGGTAATCATGTATTGGGATAGATAACCCCTGTCGAAATTCATTCCTTCGACAACTTCCAGGGTGGTGCTCATTCCCTTGGATTCTTCAACGGTGATAACCCCGTCCTTGCCAACCTTTTCCATGGCATCGGCAATAAGTTCCCCAATGGAAGGATCGTTAGCTGAAATAGATGCCACCTGGGTAATAGCGGACTTGCTTTCGACATTTTTGGAAGCATTTTTGATGGCGTCTACCGCCTTTTCCACTGCCTTTTCAATACCGCGCTTGATAATCATGGGATTTGCGCCGGCCGCTACGTTTTTCAGCCCTTCACGCACAATGGCCTGGGCCAAAACGGTGGCGGTGGTGGTGCCGTCTCCTGCCACGTCATTTGTCTTGGTGGCCACTTCTTTCACCAACTGTGCACCCATATTTTCAAATGGGTCGGACAGTTCAATTTCTCTGGCTATGGTTACACCATCATTGGTGATCATGGGTGAACCAAACTTTTTTTCCAAAACAACATTACGTCCCTTGGGGCCCAATGTAACTTTCACGGCTTCCGCCAAAGCGTTTACGCCGCGCTCCAGTGCACGACGAGCATCTTCACGGAAAATTATTTCTTTACCTGCCAATTTTATTACCTCCTCTTTTCTGGTAATGCCTGATTATTTTTCGATTACGCCGAGTATATCCGCCTCACGCATGATGAGATACTCCTCGTTGTCGATCTTCACTTCATTGCCGGCATACTTGGAGAAAAGAACTTTGTCTCCAACTTTCAGGTCAATGGATACCCTTGTCCCATTATCCAGGAGACGACCGGAACCCACGGCCACAACCTCACCCTCCTGGGGCTTTTCCTTTGCAGTATCCGGAAGAACAATCCCTCCTTTGGTAATTTCCTCACTGGGCAGAGCTTTTACAACTACCCTTTCGCCTAAAGGTCTGATCACTTCAAAAACCTCCTTTTATGTTGGTGCTATGTTTAACTGTATTTGTTAGCACTCAATCTAGTCGAGTGCTAATACCCAAGTAATATAATATAGAACGAGAAAATCAAAAGCAACTATCTTTTACATGCAAAAATACCCGTTCCCGGGCGATTTAGGGGAAAATATTGAAGTTACCTTTGTTTTTCTCCTTCTATACAGTCATTAAACAGTTTTTTGATGTTCAACATATTTATAGAAATATTTTCCCCTGGAGGAATTTCTTTTATACGGTTGTTCTGTTATTTTTTTCAGAAAGTTTAATTCAAGACCCACACTCCCCTCCCTTTCCACTAAGTATTTCCAGACCGTGGGGAAGGGAATCAACAATGGCCCCCAGGCATTCCCTAACAGCCTTCTGGCTTCCGGGAAGGTTAATAATCAGGGTTTTACTTCTTATTCCGGCCACCGCCCTGCTTAACATTGCCCTGGGTGTCTTTTGAAGGCTTACAGCCCTCATAACCTCAGGGATTCCCGGAACTTCTTTTTCTATGACGGCCCTGGTTGCTTCCGGAGTATTATCTCTGGGGGAGAAACCAGTTCCTCCGGTGGTCAGCAAAAGGTCCAGCCCCTCCCTGTCCACCATCTCCACCAGGGCTCCAATAATCACGTCAAGGTCGTCGGGGACAACTCTGTAAGCAGCCACACTCCAACCCAGTCCGTCTATTATTTCCCTTACGGCCCCCGCGCTGAGGTCCTCTCTCTCTCCGGTCGCGCCTTTGTCGCTGGCGGTCAGAATTCCAACACTATACATAATTATCCCCCCTGTTAGATATTATAAATGGTTGCGATTAAGAGACAGTACGGTTAAAATGATAAAAAAGCTTTGTATAATGGTATAAATAAGCCCCGGCTACGCGGAGGAATATAATGAGTCTAACCAGTGCCGTAGAAATATACAGATATAAAGGGAAAATACTGAAAATATGTGAGGACACCGTTGTACGGGAAGTGCCGGTGACCCTTTTTGTCAATGACGAAGAACTGGTTACAATGGTTTGCACCCCTGACAGCCTGGAAGAGCTGGCGGTGGGATTTCTCTGCTCGGAAGGAATCCTCCGGCACAAAACTGATCTGAAAGATATAAAGATAAACATCAATGAGGGGCTCATCTGGGTTGATACCGCCAGCCCGGTTCCGGCCACCGAAAACTTTCTAAAGAGATACATTACCACCTGCTGCGGCAAGGGCAGGGCCTCCTTCTATTTTATCAATGACGCCAGGGGAATGAAGCCGCTGGAGCCAGGGAATCTTAACCTCTCCATTGAAAACATAACCGCACTGTCCGCCATGCTTGAGGAAAGGGCTCATCTCTTCAGGAAAACCGGCGGCGCCCACGGAGCGGCCCTTTGTGTGCCGGAAGAAGTTCTGGCCCTTTATGAAGACATAGGCAGACACAATGCGGTGGACAAAATTCTGGGCCATTGCTTTTTACGCGGAATACCCCTTTACGACAAGGTCCTTGTAATCAGTGGCAGAGTTTCCTCGGAAATATTGATCAAGGTAGCCCGCATGGGCGTCCCGATGATCATATCCAGGGCGGCCCCCACCGACCTGGCCCTGCAAATGGCCCAGGAACTCGGTGTCACCGTGGCCGGCTTTGTCCGGGGCAACAGCCTAAACCTATATACCCACCCCGAAAGAGTATATTCTGATAAGTGAGTGCAGAAATGTAATGAGAAGGAATTGGCCTTATGGCCAATTCCCACAAGCATCGAACCTCGAACTTCGAACTTCAAACCTCGAGTTACCCTTCCCACATTATCTTCCCGCAGTCCCTTAGATCGTAGCCTCCAAGTTTATAAACTACCGATCTGAATTCCTCGGTTTTGATTACATCCATTATTCTTGAGACATAAGGTGTTTCCATGTATTCCACCGGAATACACAGGTCGTAACGCTCCTCGGCCACACTTACAAAGTCCAGTCCCAGTGATCCGGCAGCCGCCCTGATGCCCATACCGGTATCGGCTGATCCGCTGGCCACCGCTGCCGCCACTGACATGTGAGTGTATTCCTCTCTTTCGTAGCCCTGAATTTTTTCAGGGTTTACCCCCAGCTCCTTAAGTTTGTAATCCAGCAAAACCCTTGTGCCGGCGCCCCGCTGGCGGTTTATGTATCTGATGCCCTCCCCGGCCAAATCCTGTACCCCCGTTATGCCCCTGGGATTCCCCCGGGCCACGATCAAACCCTGTTCACGGTAAACAAGATTAACCAAAACCATTTTTCTGTCCGGAAGCAGCCGCTTTATATAGGAGATGTTGTAGTCCCCGGTTTCCTCATCCAGAAGGTGAGTACCAGCAAAGTGGGCCTCGCCCCTCTTTAAAGCGTTAAGTCCCCCCAGGCTGCCCACATGGGCAGAGGAAAGGCTGGCCTCGGGGTGGGCCACTTTAAGGAAGTTGGCTAAAACATCTAAGGCAATGTCATGACTTCCTATGACAACCGTGGTTTCCTTTACTTCCTCCATGGGCCGAAGGAGTTCCACTGACACTGATTCGCCGGCATTGAACCCTTCTGACAGTCTGGGAACTCTTAAAATGCCGTCTGCCCTGATCAGAGACATGATAACCCCGGCCCCCCTGGATATAGGAGTGGCGATAATCTTTTGGTTTACCTGCCCCAGCTTTACCCTGACAAACTCCTCCACTCCCAGGGATGAAACAATCTTTCTGGATGCCATGGCATTAACGCTCGGGCGGGAAGGGGCCACTGATCCCAGCATGCTGTAAACCATCGGGCGCACAAAGAGATCCATGCCCAGAATTGCCGATACCGGGTATCCAGGAACTCCCACCACCGGCTTGCCGGAGATGATACCAAGAATCACAGGCTTTCCTGGCTTAATGGCCACCCCGTGGGTATGAACCGAACCCAGATCACCAACTATCTCGGCTGTAAAGTCTTCTCTCCCCGCCGAAGACCCGGCGTTTACCAGTACGATGTCACTCTGTTCAACGGCCTTTATGATCAGTCCCTTTAATAAATCATAATTATCCACAGCTATGTCAAACCTTATCGGCCGTCCGCCCCACTCTTCCACCAGGGAGGCAAACACTCGGGTGTTGTATTCAATAATATCTCCGGACTTTAATTCAGATCCAGGCTGTACCAGTTCGGATCCGGTGGGTAAAAGGGCCACCCTGGGGCTGGGATGAACATAGATCTCTGTAATGCCGCCAGCCAGCAGACCCCCTATATCTATGGGGCGAATACGGTGATTGGCCGGAACAATCATCTCCGTGGCCACTATGTCCTCGCCTATCACCCTTACATGCTGCCAGGGTGTTGCAGCCGAAATTATCTCAAAGAATTCTTCGGCAGTAAAATGGATATCCTCAATCATAATTACAGCATCACAGCCCTCCGGCAGTGGATCACCAGTATCCACCACCACGGCTCCCTCACCCAGGCGGATGGTTATTGGAGTCTTTTCTGATGCCCCAATGGTATCCACCGACCGAACCGCAATACCATCCATAGCGCTGGCATGGTAATGGGGGGAAGAATTGCCGGCATAAACCGGCGCTGCCGTCACCCTTCCGGCTGATTTTTCCACCGCTATTTTTTCCGGCCTGCCGGGCCTTAGAGCACCTTGGGATTTCAACACTTCCATGTAGCCCTGCAAAGCTTCTTCCAGGGGGCGGTCGGACAGGTATACATCCCTTTTCATTATTAACACCTCAGAATCTTAATATGTAGTAACAGGTAGCTAGTAGTAGTTTTTAGGTTTTAGGTCTTAGGTTTTAGGTTTAAGTTTAAAGTTTTCCCTATAACTTATTACCTATCACAAAAAGCTTAAGGATTATATTACAATAATTTTATTCTTACTGTATCCCCGGCCTCAACACCTTCCAGAGAATGGGGAATTCTTGCAATACCGTCGGCATTTGCCATGGTTGCTATGAGGCCCGACTTGCCCAGAATGGGATCGGCCAATACTTTCCCATCCTGTTGGCGCAGGGAAACCCTTACAAAATCTTCCCGCCCGGCGGCAGACCTTAAATTGCGGGTTATTGTGGCGGTTACAGGAAAATCCTTCATGAATTCTTCCTCACTGTCGGGATATCTGCCCAGTCTGATCAGTGGTTCCACCAATAGTATAAATACCACCAGTGCCGATACCGGGTGGCCGGGAAGTCCGAATACAGGCTTTCCTTTCACCACCGCACCAATGGTGGGCTTCCCCGGCTTTACCGATATGCCGTGAAACAAAATGCCGGGATCACCCAGAGACTGTATCACTCTGGCCGAAACATCCCTGGTTCCCACCGAGCTGCCTCCGGATAGTATAATAACGTCGGAATCAGTCATTTCTGACTCCATTGTTTCCTTTAGCCGACGGTAGTCGTCACCTATTATTCCACATAACCGGGGCGCGGCCCCGGCCCTGGCTGCCATGCCGTACAGGCTGTAGCTGTTTATGTCCCTAACCTGCCCCGGCCCCGGGGTTTTTGCAGCATCCACCACCTCATCGCCGGTGGAAATTATCGAAATACTCAAGGGTTCTACAACCTTCACTGAAGTAACTCCAGCCGCCGCCAGGGCACCCATCTCCTGGGGCCGGATAACCCTTCCCCGGGAAATTAACACCTCACCCGAGGCTATATCCTCACCCCGCCGGACAATATTTTCACCCGGCGCCACCGGTCTGGTGACACCTATGGTGCTTTGATCCAGTTCTTCTGTATATTCTACCATAACCACGGCGTCACACCCCCGGGGCAGCATGCCCCCGGTGGGAATGCGCCAGGCCTTTCCGGGATCGATAGCCTCTGCCGCGTCCTCTCCCATGAACACCTCTCCGGCTATATCCAGATATGACGGCAAACTTTCTGACGCGCCAAAGGTATCCTTAGCCCTGACGGCAAAGCCATCCATGGTGGAACGGTTAAAACCGGGCACATCATCTGCCGCCATCACATCCTCAAAAAGCCTGCACCCCAGCGACTCCTTAAGGGGTACGGTTTTGCATCTTGCAGGAATGATCATGTGCCGGGCTATCTCCCGGCAGGCTTCAAGCACTGTAAGGGCTCTAAACAGCTCCAAGAACATCAATACCTTTCATTTAAAACATCCTAACTCACAGGAATGGATCTTTATTTTTAACTGATTACAGGCCTCACCTATTTCCCCCGGGGTAACCCGCAGATCTTCGGCCAACTTTCTGGCCGCCGTGCAGGAAAGCCTGCCATCTTTTACCTGTTTTAAAACAGTCTCAATAATTTTTTCATCCACCGAACCTGACATATCCCATTCCTCCTATGATAGGATTTATAACAAATGTTTGACCCCACCCGCTTTTTATTTTTTCGCCAGAAAAACCCAATATCCTTTTCAACGGTAAATAGTTATCTTTCCGGTGAACAGTTTTATCATTCCCCAAAAAATAGGGTTATTTCTCTTTTACCCTGTCAATTAGAAGTAGTATGCAGCCAATCGAAATAAAAAAGCAGCCCCGGTAAGGACTGCCATAATCTCACATCTCAATTCCCAATTTAGCCCTTCTGCTTTTTAATCTCTTCTTCCCTCAGGGACCTTCTGAGCACTTTACCAACGGCTGTCTTGGGAAGTTCCTTCCTGAATTCCACCGCCCTGGGAACCTTGAAGGCGGCCAGATTATCCTTGCAATAGCTAATAATCTCCTCTTCGGTGGCCTGCTCACCCTCTTTTAGAACTATAAAAGCCTTCACCGATTCACCCCGGTAAGCATCAGGCACACCAGCCACCACAGCCTCCATAACCTTGGGATGCTCGAACAAAACTTCTTCAACATCCCGCGGATAAATATTGAAGCCGCCGGCAATAATCATGTCCTTTTTGCGATCCACAATATAGAAATAACCATCTTCATCCATTTTGGCTATATCCCCGGTATAAACCCAATCGTTCTTGAGGGTTTTGCTGGTTTCCTCGGGCATGTTCCAGTAGCCCTTCATTATCTGGGGTCCGGCTATGCACAGCTCTCCCGCCTCACCGGGAGGAAGTGTTTTCTCCCCGGTTTCCAAATCCACTATTTTACAAATAGTATCGGAAACCGGCATTCCAATGCTGCCCACTTTTCTAATTCCAATCATGGGGTTACAGTGGGTTACGGGTGAGGTTTCAGAGAGGCCGAAGCCTTCCACCAGACAGCCTCCGGTCAGTTCCTCAAACTTCTGGGCAACCTCCACCGGCAGAGGAGCAGAACCACTTATGCAGTATTTAATAGATTTTACATTGATTTTGGCGATTTCAGGGTAGTTAACCACACCAATATACATGGTGGGAACACCGGGGAAAAGCGTGGGCTGGTATTTATCTATGGCCTGCATCACACTTTCCAGTTCAAACCTGGGTAAAACAATCAAGGTGCTGGCGTTGGCAATGCCGAAGTTGATGCAGGTGGTCATTCCATACGAGTGAAAGAACGGCAGCACGCAGAGAACCCTTTCTTCACCGTAGCGGCAGCCCTTAAACCACTCTGTTACCTGCATGGCGTTGGCCACAATATTCCTGTGGGTTAGCATGGCGCCCTTGGATACCCCGGTGGTACCTCCGGTATACTGTAAAATGGCCAGGTCATTACACACATCAATGCTGACAGTGGGAGGCTGGGCAGGCGCAAGGGCCAAAAGGCTCTCCATCTTCAGCACATCTTCCCCTTCAACATCCAGGGACGGTCCCAGGCTGAAAATGATAACCTTCTCCAGGGGAGTGACATCTCTGACATTTTTTATACGGGGATAGAACTGATCGTAGGCTATCATAACCTTTGTCCCGGAGTCGTTTAATATATGCTCCAATTCCCTTTCCACGTACATGGGGTTGACCTGAACCACCACCGCCCCAATTTTTTGAATTGCATAGAAGGCAACTATGTATTGGGGGCAGTTGGGAGTCATCACGGCTACCCGGTCACCCTTTTTTACCCCCAGATCTGTCAGGAAAGTGGCTGCTTTATAAACCATACCCAATAACATTCTATAGGAAATCTCAATCCCTGAAAAAACTATGGCCCTATGATCAGGCATTTGCCCGGCTGCCTTTTCCAAAAAATCCACCATGGTCATGTCCGGATAGTCCAATGAAGGACTTACCCCCTCAGGATACTTCTTTAGCCAGATTTTTTCATCTACTGCTGTCATTCCCAATAACCCCCTTTTGATTTTAACTGATTGACGAATCATTCATAATGTCAAAAGCCTTACTAATAATTATAAATTCGTGCAACTTTCTGTAACGTCGAAACAAATTATTTATTCCACATAGAACCTGAATATCCCTTCATTTTCTTAAGGATAATAAAATTTTTGCGGCAACTGGCTCATGATTTTCCCAGATTATACCTGGACTCCAAAAGATCTGCAACCCGGTCAGCCTCATCCAGCCCAAAAACTGGAATACCCAAATCCCAATTTATGTCACTAACAATGGCAATAAGCCCGGACGGTTCAGAAATCAAATTTTTTGAGTATTCCACACGGCTAATCTCAATCTTTGGCCTGCTGCCTTTTTTGTATCCTTCGGTAAGTATAATATCCACATCTCCCAGAATACCAGCCAACTGGTCCAGTTCCATTTCCCCTTCAACCCTTCTGAAAAGGGCAACCTTTCCGGGGGTGGAAATGGCCACGGCATCGGCACCGGCCCTGGAATGCCGCCAGGTATCTTTTCCCGGACTGTCAATTTCGATGTTATGCACATGGTGCTTTATTATGCCAACCCGGAGCTTTCTTGCTTTTAACCGGGCAATAAGCTTTTCTAAAAAAGTGGTTTTCCCCACACCAGACTCACCCACCACAGAGATTACAGGAATATCCTTCATTTTCACACCCCTTTTATTTTCCTGACCATGCTATTATAATAACACATGGGAAACTTCAAATAAGCGAAGGCGGTAAGCCATAAGCTTTAAGCTTTTAAATTCCAGGCTTATAGCTTAAAGCTGGACAAGGGTGAATAACGTGAAAATTACCGGCATTATACTAGCTGGAGGGAAAAGCAGCCGGATGGGACAAAATAAGGCTCTGCTTGAAATTGACGGGCAAACACTTATTGAAAGGATGGCCGTCATAATGTCCAGGGTATGTTCAGAAATAATAATAGCTGGCGACAACTCTGGAATATTACAAATTCCGGGCTCCCGGTCTGTCCCGGACATCTTCCCGGGATGCGGACCCCTTTCCGGTATTCACGCCGGTCTTTCGGCGGCACGAAATTATTATAGTTTCATCACGGCCTGCGACATACCATTTCCCGATGGTAAACTGATGAGGATTATTATAGACCAGACGGAGGATGGCTATGAGGCGGTGATATTAAAGACTGGAAAATTTTACGAACCTCTTTTTTCCTTATATGGCAAGGGCTTCATCCGGGCTGCTGAAACCTCCATAGGAAGGGGAACATATAAGGTTACGGCCTCGTTATCCCTGGTGAGGTGGAAAACAGTGGATCTGAATGCTGATGAAATGCCCGGCCTGGGAAAATCCCTTTTGAATATAAATACTCCGGATGATTATGAAGAAGCCCGAAGAATAAAATAGTTATTCTTCAATGAAAGAGAGAGCCCGTTATGACCGGACTCTCTCTTTGTTTGCTGCAATGCTTTATAACTGGTACCTCAGGCGATTTCCACCTTTACGGCGCAAACCTTCAGTTCGGGTATCTTGGCGATTGAATCCCGGGCCGGATTGGTCAGCCTGTTGATGGGCACAGCCGGGAAGTGGAAAGAGGTGAATACCAGTCCCGGGGGAACCACATCGGTGATGCAGGCCTTCAGAACCACACTGCCCCTGCGGGAAGACACCCTGATTTCGTCACCCTGGCTGATACCCAGCTTCTTGGCATCAGCCGGATTGATTTCGAGGCTTTCCTGACCGTAATAAACCTCCAGGGACCCGGTGCGCTGGGTCATGGTACCGGTATGGTAATGGTAATACCTCCGCCCGGTGCTCAGTATAAGCGGGTACTGATCGTCCGGCATCTCGTCCGGATTAACATATTCCACCGGGGAGAACTTGCCCAGGCCCCGTGAAAATTTGCCGTCGTGCAACACCGGTGTTCCGGGGTGATCGGCCGAGGGACAGGGCCAGTGTATGCCTCCCTGCTCCAGCCTTTCATAGGAAATGCCGGCATAGGAAGGGGTCACCGAAGCTATCTCCTTCATAATATCCGAAGGTGATGCATAGCTCATGGGATAGCCCATGGCGGTGGCCACCTGGCAGATTATCTCCCAGTCAGACCTGGCGTTGCCCACCGGTTCAACGGCCTTGCGGACCCGCTGAATCCTGCGCTCGGTATTGCTGAAGGTGCCATCTTTTTCGGCGAAACTGGCTCCGGGCAGCACCACGTCGGCCAGTTGGGCTGTTTCGGTGAGGAATATATCCTGAACCACCAGAAAGTCCAGCTTTTCCAGTGCATGGACCACGTGGTCGGCGTCGGGGTCTGAAAGAACAGGGTTTTCACCCATTATATACATTCCCTTAATGGTTCCGTGGGATGCCCCTTCAACTATCTCGCCAACTGTAAGGCCCACCTTGGCGGGAAGTTGGTCAACTCCCCAGGCCAAGGTAAACTTGGCCCTGACCTCATCCAGCCCCACTCCCTGGTAGCCGGTGATTACGTTGGGCAGCGACCCCATGTCGCAAGCACCCTGCACGTTGTTTTGGCCCCTCAGCGGGTTAACACCGGAAAACTCTTTCCCTATATGGCCGCAAAGCATGGCCAGGTTGGCCACTGCCAGCACGTTGTGGGTGCCGCAGATATGCTGGGTTATCCCCATGGTATAAAGTATGGTGCCGTTCTTTGCCGTGGCGTATCCCCGGGCCACTTGCCTGAGGGTTTCAGGATCAATGCCGGTGATCGCCTCGACGTATTCCGGGGTGTATTTAACAACCGCGGCCCTGAAGGCATCAAAATCCTCGGTTCGGCTGGCTACAAATTCCTTGTTGTAAAGATCTTCGGATATTATAAAGTTGGCCAATCCGTTTAAGAGCGCTATATCCGAACCTGATTTAATCTGCAGATGGTGTTTCGCCAGTTCGGCCACACCTGTCCTCCGGGGGTCGGCCACAACCAGGGTGGCCCCTCCCCTGACAGCCTTTTTCACCTGCAGGCCTATAATGGGATGGGACTCGGTGGTATTGGTGCCTATGGCAAATATAAAGTCAGCCCCGGCAATGTCACTGATGGGATTGGTCATTGCACCGCTTCCGAATGCTGTCGCCAGACCGGCAACAGTAGGAGCGTGTCAGAGCCGGGCACAGTGGTCGATATTGTTGGTACCGATCACCGCGCGGGTTAATTTACTTAGTAAATAATTCTCTTCGTTGGTACAGCGGGCCGAGCTCAGAACACCAATGGAATCTGATCCGTATTGGCCCTTGATGGACCCCAGTTTTTGAGCTATCAGGCCCAAGGCCTCCTCCCAGGTGGCCGCCACAAACTGCCCGTCCTTTTTAATAAGGGGGCCTTGCAGGCGGTCCGGGTGGTGTATGAAGCCGTAGCCAAAGCGGCCCTTGACACACAGCGCCCGGCCATTGACATCCCCGTTGCAGGAGGTTACGCCCACCACTTTACCGTCCTTGACATTTAAATCGAAGCTGCAGCCGGTGCCGCAATAAGGACAGGTGGTGCGGACCTTTTTCACTTCCCAGGGGCGGGCTGATGATCTCAGTCCTTTTTCCTGCAGAGCGCCAGTGGGACAGACGGCTACACAGTTGCCGCAAAAAACACAGGATGACTCGGCCAGGGAGGAGTCCATGGCCGGGGCCACCTTGGTGTTAAAGCCCCGGTAGGTAAAGTCCACCACACTGTTGCCCTGTATTTCGCCGCACATGCGGACGCACTTGCCGCAAAGTATACACTTGTTCATATCCCTTATCATAAAGGGATTGTCGGTCTCCAGTTCGTATTGGTGTACCGCGCCAGTCAGGTCACTGCCTCTGACGCCGTAAAGGTATGCATAATCCTGCAGGCGGCAGTCCCCATTTCTTCCACAGGTGAGGCAGTCCTGGGGATGGTTGGCCAGTAATAGCTCTATAATGGTCTTCCTGGCCTCCATTACCGCCGGTGACTCGGTTTCCACCACCATGCCCTCGGCGGCGGCAGTGGCGCAGGATATAACAAGGCTCCGGGCTCCCTTGACATCCACCACGCACATCCGGCACGATCCCACCTTGCTTAGCTCGGGATCGTGGCACAGGGTAGGTATGAAAACGCCCAATTTTTTGGCCGCGTCCAGTATGGTGCCGCCCTGGGCAACACTTACCTGCTGGCCGTTTATTGTTAAAGTGACATCAGCCACCTTTCAACCTCCTTACTTACCCTCAATCTTCCTGATTTTATCCAGCACCCCATCCAGACCCAGGGCGTCGGACCATGAAACCTTGACGAATTCCCCGTCCCTTTTCATCAGAGGATCGGTCGGCTCGTCGCAGTACAAGAGTTCCAGACCCAGTCGGCCCTTCAGGCAAAGGGGTCTTCCCTGCCCTGGTGTTCCCGCGGTTACGCCGATGACCTTACCATCCTTGATATTAAGGTCAAACAAACAGCCGCTGTCACAGAAGGTGCAGATAACCGGTTTTTTCTCTATTTCCCAGGAGCGTCCCTTACCGGCCATGCGCTTGTATGTCAAAGCACCCACCGGGCAGACCGCCAGGCAGCGACCGCAGTAAACGCAATCAGACTCGGCCAGAGTGGTGTCCATGGGAGGGGCAATTTTAGTGTTGAATCCCCGGTAGGTAAAATCAATTACCGCCCGGCCCTCCACCTGGGCGCAGGTACGGGCGCATCTCCCGCAAAGTATGCATTTATTCATATCCCTGATAATATAAGGGTTGCTGTCATCAAGGGGGTATTCATGCCTTTTACCCTCAAAACCAGGGCCCTTGACTCCATAGCGGAAAGAATAATCCTGCAGCCGGCAGGCGCCATTCTTTTCGCAGGTCAGGCAGTCCTGGGGGTGGTTGGCCAGAAGCATTTCCAATATAGTCTTGCGGGCTTCCACCACCGCCGGAGACTCGGTATTCACCACCATGCCCTGGGAGGCCTCAGTCACACAGGAGGCCGGAAGGTTTCGCATTCCGGCTATTTCCACCACGCAGATGCGACATGCTCCAAAGCGTGCTATTTCCGGGTCGTGACAGAAGGTGGGGATGAAGATTCCCGCCTGGGCGGCCGCGTCCAGCACTGTAGTTCCCATGGACACAGTCACCTTGATCCCATTTATGGTTAGTGTAACATTTGCCATTTATATCACCCTCCTCGGCTTAGCCCCGCTCGATGGCATTAAATTTACAGCCGGTTATGCAACTCCCACACTTGATGCATTTTGCCGGGTCGATAACGTGCGGCAACTTCTTCTCCCCGGTAATGGCCTCGGCCGGACAACTCCTGAGGCATTTGCCGCAGCCCTTGCATTTTTCCGGGTTGATGGTGTATGTCAGCAGTGCTGTGCAGGCCCCGGCCGGACAACGTTTTTCCTGAATATGGGCAATGTACTCATCCTTGAAATAGCGCATGGTGGAAACGATAGGGTTGGGACAGGTCTGGCCCAGCCCGCACAAGGCGGTGTTTCTAACCACCCGGGCAATACGGTCCAGGGTGTCAATATCCTCCATCTTACCTTCCCCGTTGCAAATCCGGGTAAGTATCTCCAACATTCTGGTGGTTCCTTCACGGCAGGGAGTGCATTTTCCACAGGACTCAGACTGGGTAAAGGTTAAGAAGTATCTGGCTATATCCACCATGCAGGTGGTTTCATCCATCACCACAAGTCCCCCGGACCCCATCATGGCGCCGGCCGAGGTAAGGGAATCGTAGTCCACCGAGAGATCCAGCAGCTCGTCTGGCAGGCACCCGCCCGAGGGGCCGCCAATTTGAACGGCCTTGAATTTTTTGCCACCCGGGATACCGCCGCCGATGGCAAAAATAATATCCCTCATGGTCATACCCATGGCTACTTCCACCAGACCGGTATTGTTTACCTTTCCGGTCAGGGCGAAAATTTTTGTGCCCTTGCTCTTTTCGGTGCCCATGGAGGCATACCAGGACCCTCCATTGCGCAATATCTGGGGCACATTGGCAAAGGTCTCCACGTTGTTCAGGCAGGTGGGCTTGCCCCATAGCCCGCTGTTGGCCGGGAAGGGAGGCCGCACCCTGGGCATTCCGCGATTGCCCTCTATGGATGTCAGCAGGGCGGTTTCCTCACCGCATACAAAGGCGCCAGCCCCTGCTTTAATCTTCAGGTGGAAATTAAAGCCGGAATTCATTATATTATCGCCCAGCACTCCGTACTCTTCAGCCTGGGCAATGGCTATCTTCAGCCTCTGAATGGCCAGCGGGTACTCAGCCCGCACATATAAATAACCTTCATCGGCGCCCACGGCATAGCCGCAAATAGCCATACCCTCCAGCACCGCGTGGGGGTCCCCCTCCAGTACGCTGCGGTCCATGAATGCGCCGGGGTCACCCTCGTCAGCGTTGCAAACCACGTATTTTTTATCGCCCTGGGCCTGCTTAACAAAGGTCCACTTCATCCCGGTTGGGAAACCGGCCCCTCCCCTTCCGCGCAGCCCGGCGGTTTTAACCTCCTCAACCACCTGGTCCGGGGTTTTCTCAAACAGAGCCTTGACAAAACCGGAATAACCGTCACTAGCTATATAGTCGGATAGCTCCTCCGGATCTATATGACCGCAGTTATTCAGCACCAGCCGCTTCTGGCGGGCATAGAAGGGAACGGTCTCGTAGGTTTTTGCGGGTTCTCCGGTATTGGGGTCTTTGAAAAGAAGACGCTCCACCAGCTCACCGCCAATCAGGTCATTGGCCACAATCTCGGCCACGTCGGTTTCCTCAACCCTGGTATAAAAGGTTTTCAAGGGCTCTATGATCATCAGCGGGCCCTGCTCGCAGAAACCATGGCAGCCTGTGGTTTTAATTTTTATCTTGTCAGCCAGTCCGTTGGCAGCCAGTTCCTCCTGCAGCTTTTTCACCAGTCTCCCTGAACCGGAGGAGTTGCAGCCTGTACCAGCGCAAATCAGCACCTGACGCTTATTCGAATCGGGAGCCAGATGAATGTCGCCCAGGAAATCCGCCCTTTTCTGCCTGCAGGCTTCATCCTGGTGGCAAATAGGACCTTCCTTGCGGCATTTTATATAATCCTTGCAGGGGGAAGACAGTGTATGTGTACACTTGTCACAGCATTTGTCCATAAGATTTTTCATGCAACAACCTCCTTTCTATTCATATTTCTCCAGGGTGCCCGCCGCTTTATCCGGGGTGAGCCGCCCATGGGTATCGTCATTTACCATCATAACCGGAGCCAGGCCACATGCTCCCAGACAGGCCACAGTCTCTAAGGTGTAGCGCAGGTCTTCGGTGGTGCCGTTTTTCCCTACTCCCAGTTTTGTGGACACCCCGTCAAATACCTTGGCGGCCCCTCTTACGTGGCAGGCCGTGCCCTGGCAGACGCGTATAATATTACGCCCCCGGGGCTTTAAGTGAAACTGGGCATAAAAGGTAACCACCCCAAAGGTTTTACTGAAGGGAATACCCAGTCCTTTGGAAATCTGCTGCATAACCTCTTTGGGCAGGTACCCGTAAATCTCCTGGGCCTCCTGTAAAATAGGTATCAGCCCGCCCTTTACGGTTTTGTACTTATCCAGGGCCTTTTGCAACGATTCCTGCTTGGCTCCGTCCTCGTTGTGCGCGTGTCCGCATTGGCAAGTCAAACTATAAACCCCCTCTCAATTTCTCTCCCTTTTTAAACAACAACTGAAAGGAAGGACATTCTCCCCGGTGTCGGTCCAACCACCCGGGTTACCGCCCATCCCGTTCATACTTATTTGGCGCCGGAAGTAAAAATTCTCTCCTCGGTTATAACTATGTGTACCGGCACATCCAGCGGCCCCGGAAAGACATTATCCACCATCTGAATCTCAAAGGCCGGAGCCAGATAAACAATCCCCGGGCGGGTACCAGGCAGAAACCGGTCGTAAAAGCCTCCGCCGTACCCCAGCCTGTTACCGGCCGGGTCAAAGGCCACACCGGGCACAACAACCATATCCAGATCTCCTGGGTGTACGGGCCGAATACAATCTTTTCCGGGTTCCAGTATCCCCCATGCGCCTGGTTCCAGATCTCCAGGATAGTCCAGCAACTCTGAAGGGGTTAGCTTTTTTTCCTTTATGCCGGTAATAGGCACCGAAACCCTCTTCCCCTCTTCCAGTGCCCGGACAATAAGGCTTGCGGTCCCCACCTCATTCCTGAAATCCACATATACCATCAGGGAACGCGCCTTCCGGTAAACGTCGGAAGACATTATTTTTTCCATTATAATTCTACTTTTTTTTTCAACCTGACCGGAGGGCATTGACATTCTGGACCTCAGAACGTCTTGTCTTATTTCGTTTCTGTTCAAAATAATTTCCTCCACCCGAATCCAAGTCATAGCCTTTTAAAATTCGCCAAATAAAAAATAATATCCTGCTTTATTAAGCAATTACCCCTTAATAAATGGATTACCCCCTAATAAAGATTATATCAGTTGGACGGTAAATATCAGGTTTTGTTACAAAAATAAAAGGGGCTCCCGCCCCTTCGGAAGCCACCGCTTCCTCATCCCTGCATCTATAGCATCAATTTGAAAAGGAGATTGCCTAACCATACAATTTCTTTATAGCTGGTAAACGTCTTCTCCGCCCAGTATTTTTATGCCCTTTTCCTGCAGTACCCTGATGGCGTCGTCTACCTGCTCAACCCTGAATACCACAAGGGCCGCCTCTGAGGCTCTGGTGAGAAAAGCGTAAAGATACTCGATGTTGATGCCGGACTCCCTGAGATATTCCAGGGGGTCGGCCAGCCCGCCAGGGGAATCAGTTATTTCCACCGCTATCACATCGGTGACATTAACCGAAAAGCCGGACTCCTTAAGCACCCTGTGGGTAGTGTCAGGGTCATTTACAATAAGGCGCAGTATCCCAAAATCTGTGGTATCTGCTATTGATAGCGCTCTGATGTTTATTTTGTTATCACCCAGAACCCTGGTTACCCTGGCCAGCCGCCCGGACTTGTTTTCCAAAAATATAGAAATCTGTTTTATTTTCACTGTATAATGACCTCCTCAGTTTAAATTTCTCTCTTATCCACCACCCGCTTGGCTTTACCTTCACTGCGGGGAATGGTCCTGGGTTCCACCAGCTTGATTCTGGCGGAAATTCCCAGCACACTGGCAATACGATTTTTCAGCCTTCCCTCAACGTCTTCCAGTTGACGCACCTTGTCACTAAACCACTTCTCTGAAATTTCCACCCAGATCTCCAGTTCATCCAGATTGCCCTTCCGGTCAACCACCAGAAGATAATGAGGCTCTGTTTCGCCGAATTCCAGCAGTATGCTTTCCACCTGAGAGGGAAATACATTAACCCCCCTGATAATCAGCATATCATCGGTGCGACCGGTCACCCGCCTCATCCTGACATGGGTTCTGCCACAGGCGCAGGGCTCTTCGGTAAGCACCGTTATGTCCCTGGTACGGTACCGTATTATGGGAAAGGCTTCCTTGGTAAGGGAGGTGAATACCAGTTCTCCCTGCTGGCCGAAGGGAAGAGGCTCGCCTGTCTCGGGGTCTATTACCTCGGCAATAAAATGATCCTCAAAAATGTGCATTCCCTGCTGGCACTGACACTCCATGGACACCCCGGGACCCAGAACCTCGCTCAGGCCGTAAATGTCATAGGCTTTAATGGAGAGCTTTGCCTCCAACTGCTGGCGCATGCGCTCAGACCACGGCTCAGCTCCAAAAACCCCTGCCTTCAGGGGCAGCTTCGCAAAGTCCAGTCCTGCGTTCTCCCCCTCCTCGGCCAAAAACAGCGCATAGGAGGGAGTGCAGGTCATGATAGTAGATCTGAAGTCCTGCATCAACATCAGCTGCCTGGCCGTGTTCCCGCCGGAAATGGGCACCACGGTAGCGCCCAACATTTCTGCCCCATAGTGGACTCCGATTCCCCCCGTAAAAAGACCATAGCCGTAGCCGTTCTGGATTACATCACTCCTGGTGGCTCCTATCATGGTTAGGGACCTGGCAATAAGATTGGCCCACATGTTGATATCGTTTTTGGTATAGCCTACCACCGTCGGTTTTCCGGTGGTTCCGGACGAGGCGTGTACCCTCACCACATCTTCCATGGGAGCGGCAAAAAGTCCGAAGGGGTAATTGTCCCGTAAATCCTGCTTAACGGTTAAAGGTAGTTTTTTAACATCGTCCACGGCTTGTATATCTGACGGTGTTAACCCTCTCTCATCCATGGCCTTCTTATAAAAGGGAACATTGTTGTAAACCCTGTTTAATGTTGATCTTAAACGTTCCAACTGCAGCTCCCGGAGTTTCTCCCGGGGCATGGTTTCAAATTCTCGATCCCAGTACATAATTTACCCCTTTCATTGCATGTCTGTGTGCTTAAAATATAATATTTTTCAACATTTAAATGAGGAATCCTTCCGCAAAACTAAATTACTTCCAACTCCGGTCCTTTATCCTGCTTCAAATATAGGTAACTGTGGCCGGTCAGGTCCCTTCCCCTCTTATCAAAGGCAATTGCCGGAATAACAATAAGGTCGGTATTTTCCCTGAACCCAACCATAGCCTTCTTCATGTCTTCCACAGTAAGGAGCCCGGCACACCCGATGGATCCCCCAAAAAAATGGTTTTTAGCCATTACCGGAATTATTTCCTCATTTGTATCCGGCATTTTCTCCAATCCCAGCTTCAATGCCGGATAGCCCAGTTCAGAAACAATCAGCACCGTGCGTTCTGCCCTCCTTCGCCTGACAGCCCGGTTAATATCTTTTATGGTAAATGGATCAATGTCATAATCGAAAACCAGCCCGGATGACTGGTTCTTATCCTTGGTAAGGCTGAGAAATTGCTTTTTGCCCTGCCTTAGCAATTCCACCCGGGGACTTATCCCCATCAGCAGTCTTTTGAAGGCATCAACCCTTGAAAAAACGGGTCTCCCATCTATTTTATCAATCACGTCCCCTGACATCATTCCGGCATTGTGTGCCGGTGACCCCACCATCACCCCGGTCACCGCGGCATCAAGATTCTCAATAAGAGGTGGCTCCACGGTAACTGGAACCCTGAGTTTCACTCTCAGGTGTTTTATGAAATTATGCAATTCTTCCCTTAAATTTTCCTTAATCATTAATTCTGTAGGGGCCAAGGATGTGTATCCGGGGGTTAAAACCCTTACAGTCCTGGCCCGGTTCCCGTCCAGAAACTCAATGGTCCTGGACAGATCCTCCCAGCCGGTAAGATGCGGCATTGCCACTATGCTTCCGTGATAAAAAACATCATGTTCACTGAGTAACGCCGCCGAATTTACCGCCGCCTCCGCCCTGGAATCTCCCATCAGCATTCTTCTTACACCGGGATCAGCGCTGTTCAATGAGAGACAGATCTCCACATGGCCCAGGGCAGAAAGGAATCTAACTGTATCCCGGTCCAGCAATGTGCCATTAGTGGTGATGCGAAGTGCAGAGAGGGGCATTTTTTTCCTGATCAGCTGCAATATCTGCCTGAACTCCGGGTGCAAAAAAGGTTCCCCCTCCATCAGCCTGGTTACCGACTCACCTATTACCACAGGTTTCCGGGGATCCATCAATGACAGAGCCTGTTGAACCAAATCCAGCGATATGGGTGGCATTTTTTCTGTTTCCACCAGATAAGGGTTCTGGGCATGGCTGCAAAACTTGCACTGTACGTTGCAGTTCGAAATTACAGGTAAAATGTTTGAAATGGCCGCATTTTCGATCATCATGGCTTTTACAGATTCTTTTGACATCGCTCGCCGCACAATTTCACCCACAGATATAAGTCCCTTCAGTCAAGTTATTAACAGACTTATCCACATTATCCACAGACATAAACCCATTCTGAAGGTATAAAAAGGGTTTAACCACCAGCACGGGTAAACCTGGAAACGCTGTAGCCATTGGGCTTGCGTCTCTTCTGCGGGTTTTTCCGAACTAAGGTCAAAAATAACTGCCTGTTAATATGTTGAATAGCAACAAAGTGACAAATTTTCTGAAATATTAACAATCAATCTCATCCAGCTCCAAACCAGGTACTGCATTCAGAGTTAGATCCGAGAATTCCCCTCTCAAATACCTGTAATAAGCGGCACAGGCAATCATGGCGGCGTTATCGGTGCAAAGAATAACGGGAGGATAGACCAGCCGTAAGCCGTATTTTGAAGCGGCCTCGGTCATACTGGATCGCAGGAGGCGGTTGGCCGCAACTCCCCCGGCCAGCAATACCGTCCTGGCGTAATACTGTTCCGACGCCTCCAGTGTTTTGTGAACCAGCACATCTACCACAGCCTGCTGAAAACTGGCGGCCAAATCTGCCTTATCTGTCTCCTCACCCCTCTGTCGGGCCCGGTGAAGATAATTTATTACCGCCGACTTGAGTCCGCTGAAACTGAAGTCGAGACTCCCTTCCTCCAGATAGGCCCTGGGAAGCCGCACAGCCGATGGGTTTCCAGAGGCAGCCAGACTGTCCACCAGTGGCCCCCCGGGATAACCCAGGCCCATTGTCCTGGCCACCTTGTCAAAGGCTTCACCAGCGGCATCGTCTCTGGTCCTCCCAACCACCTTATAGCTTCCGTGACCTTTCATAACCACCAAATCGGTATGGCCTCCACTAACAACCAGGCAAATAAGGGGAAATTCCAGGTGCGGATCCACTAGAAAATTTGCATGTATGTGGCCTTCCATGTGATTGACCGCTATGAGGGGTTTATCAAGGGCATAGGCTATGGCCTTGGCGGCCGACACACCCACCAGCAGAGCACCCACCAACCCTGGACCATTGGTGGTGGCCACCGCGTCCAGCGCGGAAAATCCCACTTCGGCTGTGTCCAGCGCCTCCTTTATCACCCCGTTGATAAGCTCCAGGTGCTTCCTGGATGCAACCTCAGGCACCACCCCGCCGAATTTCTTATGTATATCTATCTGTGATGATATTACGTTGGACAATATTTCAAAGCCATCCCTGACAACAGCCACAGAGGTTTCATCGCAGGAAGTTTCGATCGCCATAATCAATGCCATAAGTCCCATCCAATCGTTTTTTACTGTTTTCAAACAAATTATTATATCATATGACAACGGGTATTTGGTAATTAGTCACAGGTTATAGGTAATTGGTCTGGGACTCCTGATGAAAGCATGTTGCTAATAAGTATACCTTCAACTTACAACCTATAACCTATAACTACTAACCAAAAATCCGTGCTAATGAGCTTCAAGCTCCAGTGCAGCCAACAAATCCCGAAACACTTTTCCGGTAGACTCGTTAATAACCGCCTCGGCCCTTTCATCCCAGGGTGTAGGATCGCGGTTTATGATCACCAGTCTCCTCGCAAGGGAGGGTAGGTCGGCCACCGGATAAACCTGAAGGCTACTTCCCGCCACTATCATAAGCTGGCACCCGCTGAGGGCCTTTTCAGCCTTGAAATAATCTTCACTCATGGGGTCCTCAAACAAAACCACATCAGGCCTCAGTATCCCCCCGCACTCCTGGCAGCGGGGGGGATTCTCCCCGGTATCATACTTTGTTAAAACTTCGTCCAAGGGATATTTTTTCTTGCAGTTCATACAACGGCACGAACGCAGGTGTCCATGCACCTCCCATACCCTGCGGGAACCTGCTTTTATGTGAAGGCTGTCGACATTCTGGGTGATCACCCCCACAATAAGCCCCTCCCTCTCCAAAACAGTCAGTGCTTTGTGAGCGTCGTTTGGGCATGCCTCATGGAGTCCCATCCATCTTTTCAGATTCATGTTGTAAAAGGCAGCCGGATCCCTTAGAAAGGCGCTCAGGCTGGCCGATTTTGCCGGATCTATTTTGGTCCAG
>Ga0209347_1001883_pt1 | contig 30459 bp, 30 predicted proteins | sample AutmiccommuBRH23_FD_187382 | JGI IMG/M metagenome (GOLD analysis project Ga0209347, IMG submission 187382) | Deep subsurface microbial communities from Mt. Terri, Switzerland - Autotrophic microbial communities BRH/23 (SPAdes) (version 2) | ecosystem: Environmental > Aquatic > Deep subsurface >...
CTGTCCGACCCGTGGACCGGCGCTGCCGAGGAAGGCGCGCTCTTGGGCGGTCAGGGCTGCCTGCCAGGGCATTCGCGCCGCCGCGCAGCTGAGCATCGTCTCGCTGTCCGGGTCACCGTCAGCGGCCACGCCGGGGCCGATGCCGCCATCATGGAGTTCCCGCAAGGTGTGGGCGACCGCTGCGGCGTCGAGCTGGTGCAGTCCATGGCTGGCGCCGTGGGCCAGTGCGCCGCTGGCGGCAATGTTGAGATACCGGGGACAGCCGTGACTGAAGCGCTGCAGCAGCAACAGCGCCGCGGGTGCCAGGACGGGGTCACCGCGCCAGCCGGCTTGCCGCAGCCGGTGCGCCAGGTAGGCGGCGCTTTGAGGGAGATCGAGGGGCCGCAGGCGGCAACAGCTCACCACCCGCTGGCGGCAGGCTGTCAGCTGCGGCTGACGCAGGACATCGTGCAGCTCAGGCTGGCCGATGAGCAGGATCTGCAGCAGGGGGCGACCGTCCGGGTGCAGATCGAGCAGGAGACGCAGGGCGTCGAAGCCGTCGGGGCGCAGCTCATGGGCGTCGTCCACGAGCAGCAGCAGCCGACGCCCCGCGCGATTCTGCTGCACCAGAAGGCGCTCGATCTGGTGCACGACGGTGGATTGGCTCATGGGTTCGGCCTGGATGCCGAACCGGTAGGCGACCATACGCAGCAGATCGTCGCCCTGCAGCCCCGCGCCGGCGATCTGGGCGCTGCGCAGCTCCCGGGCGACCAACCCGGCCAGAACATCTTCCACCAGCAGGGTCTTGCCGACGCCGGGGGGGCCGGTGACCAGTACGATTCCTTCGCGCAGCTCCAGCGCCTGCTGGAGCCGGTCGCGGGTCTCCCGATAGCCCGGGTGGGCAAAGCGGAACTCCGGCTCGGGGGTAAGCCCGAAGGGGTCGGCGCGCAATTGGTAGTAGGACTCGTACATGGGTACCGGTTTCTAGGTGTTGTCCCGGTCCGCGACCTTCAGCCTCAGTATAGGTGCCGACAAAGGATTGCCAGGTGATCGGTTTTCCTTCGGCGTCCTGGGGTTGCGGGCGAATTCCGGTGGGCGGCCGGACAATTTGGTCTAGCCTCACGGTACCGCGCCGCGTTTGACAGCGATACCGCGGGCGCTGGTACCCTTGTTGGACGCGCCGGTGGTTACCGGTGCGCCATCCCATGCGTAGGAGCTAGATTTCCGACATGAATCATTCCCTTGGATACGACACGAGGTCGCGCCGGACGCTCGCAGGCTTGGCGCTGGCCGCGATGTTGGCGGTTGGCGGATTCGCCGGGGCGCAGGAACAGCCCGACGCGGCTCAGCCGAGCGGCGAGGCGGCGCTCACCGACGCGCAGCGGGCGCAGCTGGAGGAGTTCCGCAAGACCCGCGCGGAGATGATGCAGGTGCAGCAGGAGCTGGCGCAAATCCAGCGTGCGGCCGTCGAGGCCCGTCCCGAGCTGCAACAGCAGAACGAGCAGTTCCGCAAAGTCATGATGGCCGAGATGGAGCGCCAAGGACATACGCCCGAGGAAGACTTGGCCGAGCTGCGCGCGTTGCAGGGTAAGCTGCAGAGCAAGGACACCCCGGAAGCCGATCGGCAGGCGCTGATGACCCGGTTGCAGAGCAAGGTGCAGGATCTTCAGCAGGCCGAGCGCGCGGCCATGCAGAACTCGGAGGTGCAGAAAGCCCAGAGCGAATTGGCGCAGGCGATCACCGGCGCCATGCGCGAAGACGAGCCGCGGACCGAGGAGCTGATCAAGCAGCTGCAAGAGAAGCAGCGCAAGCTGGTGCAGATTCGCAACGAGGCCATGAGCCAGCAGCAGTAAGCCGTGACCTTCCCGACCTGTTTGCCTGGTATGGCGGGCGGCGGTTGGATCAGGTGCGCAGTCGAGGCGAGGCAAGCGCCTTCATTGTCCTCGCGTCGATCTCTCCTGCAGATTTCCCAGGCGCCCGAGCATCTGGCGGGCGAGGTCGGCGGCATGGGCCAGGTGTGCATCAACCGGTTGGGGCAAGGACTGCCGCCGTGCGCCGTCGATGGTGTCGAGCAGTGCCCGTTCGTCGTCGCCGCGTTCGCGCAACAGGGCCTCACCCCCTTCGCCCGTGAATGCTTCCCGCAGCCGTTCCAAGAGCCTGTGCAGCAATTCGCGCTCGGGATCCGCATCGCTCGGCAGATCGTCCAGGGCGCGCAAGTCGGCGCCCAGCTGCGCGGCCATGCGCTCGAGTTGCGCGCCGCGCACCGCGAACAGCTGTGACCAGCGCGGAGCGTCGAGCCGTTGGGCGCTGTTCCGGTACCGTTCCGCCACCGCCTCGCCCTGGACGATGACGTCGTTGAGTGCCGATTGGGCGGCGTCGCGCAGCATCATGACGCACCCGCCGGCGGTGCGAATACCGCCAGGCGGCGGGGGCACACCTCGCAGCGCAGCGGCGTGGTGGTGGTGATTTCCCCGTCCGTGGTCACCTGCATGCGTCGCCGGGTACGTATCTCGATCACCCGGCCCTTGCCGCTGTGAATGTCGTCGGAGCGCCCGTGACGTCCCAGGCGCAGGTAGGGGGCTAGAGCCGCCAAACCGAGCACGCCCTTGGGGGGGATGTTGTAGAAGTCCAGCAGCCCGTCGTCCAGCGCGGCGTCCTCGCTGATAATCACGCCGCCGCCGAAGCGGCAGCCGTTGCCGATCGTGATCTGGATGCTGTGCAGGTGGTAGGTGGCGTCGTCGCAGCGCAGCATGGCGCGGAAGGTGCGCCGGCGGTGCACGATGCGCAGCGCCGCGCGCAGGTACGCCAGACTGCGCCAGCGTCGTTTGCTGTCGCCGCTGAGCGCACGGGTGACGCGGGTCGCCAGGCCGATGTGGGCAGCGTTGACGAAATAGCGGTCGTTGGCCAGTGCGACGTCGATGTGGCGCACGTGCCCGGCGGCGACCACCGCCATGGCCGCGGCGGGATCGACAGGGTTGGCGAGAATGTGTGCCAGGTCGTTCGCGGTGCCCAATGGCAGGAGGCCGAACGGGCGGCCCGCCTGTACCAATGCTGGAAGTGCGCAGTTGACCGTGCCGTCCCCGCCGCCGAGCACGATGCGCCGATCGCCGCCCGCCAAAATCGACGCTCGCAGCTCTTCCTCACTATCGCATTCGCGCACGGCCACCTGCAGCCCCGCGTGCAGCAGCACGTCCAGGACTCCGGCACCGAGGCGGCTGCCGCTGCGGCTGCTGCGGTTGAGCAGCAGCAGTACCTCTCGAGGCAGCGGCTGGGCGTCGCCATCCAGGGGCGCGCCCGGGCAGCGCGAGCCCTGCGGGGCAGTGGGAGCGTCGGTCGATTGCATGGTTCCAGTCTAGGAGAGCGGCGCGTCGGCGGGAGCCGCGCTGCTTACCAGGCGGCCACAAAAAAACGGAGGCGGTTGCCCGCCTCCGTCCGGTGGTAGGTGGCGGCGAGTTGGTGCCGCCGCGACATCCTGTCGCGCGAGTCGCGGCCGAGCGGCTCCCTGCCGCTCTACCCGCGTCCGTTCCTACCCGCGTCCTTGCGCAACAGCGCCCTCCGTGGCAGCGGTTCCTGTACTCCCGTCGCGGCCAGCTTCCTGCCGGCCTTCGCTATGGCGTCTTAGCGCGTGCTGTCCACGCCACCATCGACACCGGGGACGTCGCGGGTCTCAGCGCCATCAGGGCTGACGTGATACTCCTCCTCGAACACCGAGAACTCAGAGCGGTCGAGCATGCCGTCCTCATTGCGATCGAGGTCGTCGAACCGGTCGCTCAGCTGAGGATGATCCTCGCCGAGCTCTTCGCGCGTGAGCTGCTCGTCGCGGTCGGCGTCGATGCGCTCGAAATCGGTGATGACGCCGGGGGCGGGGAGATCGCCCTGGATGTCTCCGCCGGCAGTCGGGCCGGAGGCCCCTGCATCGGTGGTCTTCGAAGTGGCCTCACCCTCGCTCACTTCACCTTCGGAAGCGGCAAAGGCGGTGCCGGTCGCCATGGCTATGGCGAGGGCAAGAATGCTCAGTCGATTGGTCATCGTTCATCTCCTTGGTTTGAGTAGACTGTCAGCACAACATTCCTTGCTGTGTGCCTGTAACGAAGCAGGCATCGTGCCAAGTCTGTAACCTTTGGATTTCGCGAGAAAACACGGCCGGGGACAGTCGCCCGCCTGCGGTTCAGCGGGTGAAAGGGCTGTGTCGCGGCGGGACTGCGCGGGCTAAAACCCCCGAAGGTCCCGCCGCAGGATTCCCCTGCGGCAGGACCGGGGCGACGAACGGGTCAGCCCCAGGTGTCTTGGGTAATGCTGGCGTACCAGCCGCGGGCGTATTCCGCTTCGCGGTGACGGAAGTCGGCATCCGCGTCCTTGGGACTGACGCCGCCGGTCCCTTCGACCGCCGCGATCTTGCCGTCTCTGATGTGATAGACGTTGGCGACCGATATCCCGTAGTCGGGCGCCACCAGGCTGTAACAGGTGTTGACATAGGAGGGGTCGGGCATCTCCTCGCCGTTGACGGCGGTGACGATGGCCGCCGCGCACACCTTGGCTTCGCTGCTGGCGGCAAAGCCGGACTTGGGTAATGCTCCGGCGAGGGTGGCGTCGCCGATCACGTGGATGTCCTTGTGGATATCCGACTCGAAGGTCTCCTGGTTCACCGGGCACCAACCGCTGTCGTCGGTCAGACCTGCGGTGTGGACGATGTCATTGGCCTTCTGGGCCGGGATGACGTTGAGCACGTCGGCCTGATGCTCATCGCCGATCTCCGAGTAGACGGCGCGCTTGTCGGCGTCGACGCGGCTGATCTTTCCGCCCGATGTGCCCCCCACCCATTCGATCATGCCCGGATAGAGTGCTTCCCAGCCTTGAACGAACAGCGGCTGTTTGGAGAACTTCTCCTTGGCATCGAGGATCAAGATCTTCGATTTGGGCTTGTTGCTCTTCAAATAGTGAGCGATCAGGCTGGCGCGCTCGTAGGGCCCCGGCGGGCAACGGAAGGGATTGGCGGGCGGCGCGATGATCACAGTGCCGCCATCTTTCATGTCCCTGAGCTGACGGCTCAGGGTCTCTACCTGCGGACCTCCGTTCCAGGCGTGGGGGACCTTCTCCGCGGCTTGTGCGTCGTAGCCTTCCAGCGCGTCCCAGCGGAACGCGATGCCGGGGGAGAGCACGAGACGGTCGTAGCCGAGGGTCTTGCTGCCGTTTAGGGTCACGGACTTGGCCTGCGGGTCGATCGCCGTCACCGTGTCATGGACGACGTTGACGCCGTGGGTCTCGCGCAAGGCGGTGTAGGAATGGGTGATGGCGTCCATGTCATACAGACCGCCGATCACGGCGTTGCCGAACGGGCAGGTGACGAACTGTTGCTTGGGTTCCACCAGAGTGACGGCAATGGAGGGATCGAAGCGGCGGATGTACTTGGCGCAGGTGGCGCCGCCGAAGCCGCCGCCGACGACCACCACACGGGCTTTGGATGTCTCCTCCCTGGCTGCACCGGCACCCATGCCGGCACATCCGGCCATGGCGCCCGCGGCGGAGGCCGCGCCCAGCAGGCGCAGGAATTCACGACGAGTCAATGTGCTCATGTCATCCTCCTCACTTATCGGCGAAATAGCCGGCGATCAACTTGATCTCCTCGTCCGTGTAGCCGGACGCATGCCGATCCATCACGGTCGCCGGCCGATCGCCCGAGCGGAACTCCTTGAGTGCCCGCTCGATGAACTCGGCAGATTTGCCCGCCAGGCTGGGAATGGAGCCGGGACTGTGTCCGTCGGTGCCGTGGCAGCCGGCGCAGGAAGCGCTGAGGACCGCTGCGCGGCTGACGGTCTCCGCCATGGCCGTAGGCAGCAGTGCCAGGGTCAGGACACCGACCGCGGCTGCTTGTTTGAGGGTGTGCATGGCTTCTCCTCCTATTGATTGTTGTTCGCTGAGCCAGATACGGCGTCGCTGCGCCGGCCCAGCAGAAGGGCACTGGGGCGGCCGGTGGGCACCGGCGCGGGACTGGGCGTGTGTCGCCACTACGCGCACGCACGCCCCAATCTTAGACGGGACAGTGCCACAGCGGCTGCTCGGCGCAGTTGACCTGGGTCAACCCGCCCGAAGTCCGCCTTCCTACCGGGTCGCGGGATCGGCGAGGGGTCGGCGCAGGCGCGCGAAGTCCCGCGGCAGGACGTATTGAAGGACCTCCCGTCCGTCGGGGTCGAAGATCAAATCCAGCCCGAGGTCGGGATACAGCCAGTGCTCGCGCTCGCCCTCGGCGGGCGCGGGCACGCGCGCCGCCGGTTCGCCGAAGCGCCGGCGAATGATCTGCGGCTGTAGCTGCACGGTGGGAATGAAGGTGAGGTGCTGGACTGGCGTCTCCCAGGCTTGTTCCAGATCAGGTGGGGCCAGCAGATAGCGCCAGGCGCCGGTGGCAGTGGGCTCGCGCTTGGCGGCACGGCGCTTCATGGCCTCGATCCGTGGCGGCGCGAGGGCCGTTCCCAGCACCAGCTTGCCGGTGATCACTCCGGCCGTGTAGCGCCCGTGGTAAGCCTCCAGCGCGCCGGTCTCGCCGCCGGCGGCAATGATGCCCACCTGCAGCTCCGGGCCGAGCCGCCGACGGGCATCGCCCAAGGTGCTTTCCCCGAGGACAAGCCCGAACACCCGTGTGCGCTCACCCGGCAGGACATCGATTTGCCAGGGCAGGCCGGTCACCGCCGTGGTCGGCGGGCCCTCGTCCCGGCTGAGGAATGGCAACGCCGCGACTGCAGCGACCAGGAGCAGCAGGATCGCGACGAACCATTTCATCAGGTGGGACAAAAAAGAACCCCGCCGGCGGGCGGGGTTCGAGCGTAGGCGCGGGGTGCGGTCAAGCCGCCTGGACGTTGGCCGCCTGCGGACCTTTGGGGCCCTGTTGCACGTCGAAGCTCACCTTCTGACCCTCGGCCAAGGTGCGGAAGCCGGCGCCCTGAATGGCGCTGTAGTGGACGAACACGTCCTTGCCCCCGTCGTCCGGAGCAATGAAACCGAAGCCCTTGGATTCGTTGAACCACTTCACGGTGCCTGTTGCCATATGGAATCACCTTGCAAAAAGAAATGAGAAAGGATCGTGCCTGCAGGCTGTGTTACGCGGGTTCGTAGACTTACACCGGGGAGGGGAAAGGTCCATCACAAGCCACTGCCACAATCTGCAGCGCTATCGATCATACGTCGCACCCCGGCCGGCGCCAACCGTTTTTTGGGGCCGCCCCGGGGCGGACTTTGGCTCTGGACAACTGCGTAATTTACAGGTAGCGTGAAAAAAACGCGTCACAACGCCAAAGAAGTCAGTGAACGGGAGTAGTCCAGCCGCCCATGCACGATTTCGGTGCAGCATTCACTCTCGCCTTCCAGCTGATCCTTTCAGGGGACCCGGAGCTGGCGGAGATCGTGGGACTGTCCCTGCAGGTGAGTGTGGGGGCGGTGCTGGTCGCCTGCCTGATCGGGCTGCCCCTGGGCGCGGCTCTGGCGGTGCGGCCGTTTCCCGGACGTCAGGCGGTGGTCGTCCTGGTCAACGCCCTCATGGGGCTGCCGCCCGTCGTGGTGGGGCTCCTGGTTTATCTCATGCTCTCCAACGCCGGGCCGCTGGGCGTGCTGCAGTTGCTGTACACGCCCACGGCCATGGTCATCGCCCAGACCGTTCTGGTCGCGCCCATCATTGCCGCGCTCACCCGGCAGGTGATCGAGACGCTGCACACGGAATACGACGAACAGTTGCGCTCCCTGGGCGTCGGCCCCTGGCGGGCGCTGAGCACGCTGCTCTGGGATGGGCGCTACGCCCTGCTCACCGTCGCTCTGGCCGGGTTCGGGCGCGCCATCGCCGAGGTGGGCGCGGTCATCATCGTCGGCGGCAATATCGATCACGTCACCCGCGTCATGACCACCGCCATTGCGCTGGAGACCGCCAAGGGCAATCTCGCCCTGGCGTTGGCCCTGGGAATCATCCTCGTGAGCCTGGCCTTGGCGGTGAATGCCGCTGTCATGGCACTGCGTACGACCAGCACCAGGACGGCCTATGCCTGATGCAAACGTGACTGCGACCGTGCGTGCGGTCGACGTGCTCGACGCTCCGGCGCCGGCGATCCTGCCGTTGCGTGCCCGCGGGCTGGTATTCGAGGTCGCGGGCCAAAGGCTGATCGACGGCATCGATCTCACGCTGGAGGCGGGACGCCGAACCGTCGTCATGGGCGCTAACGGCGCGGGCAAGAGCCTGCTGCTGCGGCTGCTGCACGGTCTGCTGCCGCCGACCCAAGGAGAGGCGCGCTGGCGGGGCCGCGCCCCCGATCGCAGTATCGCCCGCCGCCAGGCCATGGTGTTCCAGCGCCCGGTGCTGCTGCGCCGCTCGGTGCAGGCCAACATCCGCTACGCGCTGTCGGTGGCCGGGGTGCCTCGCGCCCAGCGCGAGCGCCGCGTGGCCGAGGTGCTGAAGCTCGCGCGCCTGGAGCCCTTGGCCAGGACGGCGGCGCGGGTGTTGTCCGGCGGTGAGCAGCAGCGGCTGGCCATCGCGCGCGCGCTCGCCACCCGACCGGACATCCTGTTTCTGGATGAACCGACGGCCAGCCTCGATCCGGCGTCCACCGTCGCCTTGGAAGAATTGATCCAAAAGGCTCACGACGGGGGCACCAAGATTGTCCTGGTCACCCACAACGTCGGTCAGGCCCGGCGGCTGGCGGACGAAGTCGTCTTTCTCCACCGGGGCCGAATTGTCGAGCACACCGACGCGAAGGACTTCTTCGAACGCCCTCGGTCGGATGCGGCGGCGGCCTTTCTCGCCGGGCGTATTCACCTTTGACGAAGATGAGAAGGAGAGCACGATGCTGCGCTGCACTTTGGTTATCTTCACGGCGCTGATATTGACCCTCGGCCGCGTCCACGCCGCCGAGGATCACATCATCGTCCAGTCCACGACCTCGACCGAGAACTCCGGGTTGTTCGACGAGATAGTGCCCACGTTCACGGCCAAGACCGGCATCGAGGTGCGTGTGGTGGCCGTCGGGACCGGCCAGGCCATCAAGAACGCTACGAACGGCGACGGCGACGTGCTCCTGGTCCACGCCAAGCCCGCCGAGGAAAAGTTCGTCGCCGACGGTTTCGGGGTGAAGCGCCACGACGTCATGTACAACGATTTCGTGATCGTCGGACCCAAGGGCGATCCCGCCGGGGTCGCCGGCATGAAGGATGCGGCGGCGGCATTGTCGGAGATCGCCGAACACCGGGCACCGTTCGCCTCCCGGGGCGACGACAGCGGTACGCACAAGAAGGAGCTGGCGTTGTGGAAGGAGGCCGGCGTGGACGTGGATGCAGCCAGCGGCACCTGGTATCGCGAGACCGGCTCCGGCATGGGCCCCACCCTGAACACCGCCTCGGGAATGAACGCCTACGCCCTCGCGGATCGCGGCACGTGGATCGCGTTCCAGAACAAAGGCGCTCTGGAAATCATGGTGGAAGGCGACGACAAGCTCTTCAATCCCTACGGGGTCATCCTCGTGAATCCCGAGAAGCACCCGAACGTCAACGCCGAGGCTGGCCGCGCGTTCATCGATTGGCTCATCGGCGCCGAAGGCCAGCAGGCCATTGCCGGGTTCAAGATCAACGGTCAGCAGCTGTTCTATCCCAACGCCAAGCAATAAGTGCGTTTGCGGCCAAGCTTCCAACGGAGGGCAGACGCCAGGGAAGGCTGCTTTTCCGCAGTCATCTGACGAGGGAGCGTGTCATGGCTCGTCGGCTGAGCGGCTCGCGCTGGTTCAGGGCACGTCGAAGGCGGTGGTGATCAAGGCACCCGACGTGATGCTGGCGGTCGATGAGCGACGGCGGGCACGGAGCGGGATCGGGCAAGCAGGAGCCGTTCCTGCTGCGAAAACGCGCACCGGCCAGCGCTTGCCCATCGATCATCGGCCCGCGACCTACCGCCCTCACGGCCCGTTGTAATGCACCTGCCCGAAGCCGCTCAGGTCGTAGCCGCCGAGCTCCTGTGCATGGCTGCGGAACAGGTCGCCAGCGCAGAAGCGCATCAGCCTCTGAAACGGTGGCTCGAAGTAGGCGCGGCGATAGACCACCAGATCGAAGCGCTCGCGCAGCAGAGGTGCGTAATCCAGCTTGAACTGGCGCGCCACGCAGGCGAGTCCGAGGCCCGCATCGGCCTTGCCCGCCGCCACCGCCAGGGCCACGTCGGTCTGGCTGCGGGCCGGTGGTCGGATCAGCTCGAGGTCGGAGTCCTGCATGCGGTGCTGTTCCATCAGGCGCCGCAACAGCACGTAGGTGCCCGCTTCCGGCTGTCGCGGCATGACGCGCCGCCCGTTGAGATCGCCAAGATTGCGGACCGCCTGGGGATTGCCCGCGGGCAGGATCAGGCCCTGTTCGCGCCAGGCCCACTCCAGGAGCACAATCGGCTCGCCGGCCAGAGCCTCGGTCACGTGGGCGCGGTTGAACTGGACCCCATCGTCGGATTCGACCAGGTGCAGCCCGCCGGCGATGGCTTCGCCGCGGCGCAGGCGTTGCAGCCCGTCCAGGCTGCCGTCGAGAAACGCCGCCAGGCCGCTGCCCGATTCCCGCAGGGCCCATTCGAGCAGCGGATCGTGGCTGCCGACCACCACGTTGGGTCGCGGCGCTAGGGCGGGCGCTGAGCGGGGCGCGCCGCCCGCCAGCCACTCCTCGATCTCGGTGCGCGGGAACAGCAGCTTGCCCGTGAGCTTGCGGCAGGGCACGGCGCCCGCGGCGGCCAGCTCGTAGACCTTGCGCTCCTTGACCCGCAGCAGCGCAGCGAGTTCCTTGGTGGTCAAATAGTCGGGATCGGTGGATGCCATGAGAGCGCCGCAGTCGCATGGGCGGTGTTCGTGCCCGGGTCACTATATCCAAGATGTCGCGGTCCCGCACGGCGCCGGCACGGGGGTACAATCGCCGTCCATGATCGTCCTCACCCCATCCCCCGTCCCGAGCGCTGCGCGCTGCCGCGCCGCGACCGCCCGGCCCGCTCCATGAGCGAGGCCGCGCTCCGCGGCCCGCGCCCCCGCGCCGGGCTGCTGTTGCTGGGGGCCGCCGCCGCACTGGCGGCGCTGTTCGTCAGTGCGTTGACCTGGGGCGAGTATCCACTGTCCCTGGCCGACGTGGCTGCGGTGCTGTGGGCCGAGCTCGGCGGCGGTGCCCACGGACGCGCCCAGACACTGGAGGCCATCGTACTGCAGGTGCGCCTGCCCCGTGCCGTGGCGGCGCTGGCGGTGGGCGCGGCACTGGCCGCCGCCGGCGCCACCTACCAGAGCTTGTTCCGCAATCCGCTGGTGTCGCCCGACATCCTCGGGGTGTCCTCGGGGGCCGGACTGGGCGCGGTGCTGGCGATCGTGCTCGCGCTGCCGGCGCCGCTGATCCAGGTGGCGAGCTTCGCCGGGGGGCTGGCGGCGGTCGCCGTGGTCTATGCGATCGCCCGGGCGGTGCGCACGGTCCACGACGAGGTACTGGTGCTGGTGCTGGCCGGCGTGGTCATCGGCGCCCTGTTCAGCGCCGGGGTGTCGCTGCTCACCTATCTCGCCGATCCGTACGATCAGCTGCCGGTGATCACGTTCTGGCTGCTGGGCAGCCTGAGCGGCGCGGGCGCCTCCGCCCTGTGGGCGGCGCTGCCGGCGCTGCTGCTCGGGCTGGTGCCACTGGTGCTGTTGCGCTGGCGGGTCAACGTCATGAGCCTCGGTGACGAGGAGGCCCAGGCCCTGGGGGTCCATACGCTGGCGGTGCGCGCGGCGCTCATCGTCGCCGCGACTCTGCTGTCGGCGGCGGCGGTATCCCTGGCCGGCATGGTCGGCTGGGTGGGGCTGGTGGTGCCCCACATGGCGCGCATGCTGGTGGGCCCCGACTTCCGGCGCCTGCTGCCCGCCGCCCTGCTGCTCGGAGCCGGTTATCTGTTGCTGGTGGATACCGCGGCGCGCAGCCTCGCCGGCGCCGAGATCCCCCTCGGCGTGCTCAACGCCCTGGTGGGGGCGCCATTTTTTCTCCTGCTGCTGGTGCGCACCCGCAGGAGTTGGCAATGAGCGCCGCCCTGGAGGTGCAGGGGTTGGCGTTCGGCTATCCGGATCGCCCGGTCGGCAGGGACGTCACACTGCGCCTGGACGCGGGCGAGGTGCTGGTGCTGCTCGGTCCCAATGGCAGCGGCAAGACCACCCTGTTTCGAACCCTGCTGGGTTTGCTGCCGGCGCAGGCCGGGCGCATCGCCGTCCTCGGCCGGGATCTGCACGCCCTGCATCGCCGTGAGCGCGCCCGCCTGCTGGCCTACGTGCCCCAGGCCTATGCCGGCTACTTTCCGTTCACGGTCCTGGAGATGGTGCTCATGGGCCGCAGTGCCCGCCTGGCTGCCTTCGCCGTCCCCGGGCGCAGCGACCGCGCCGTCGTGCAGGGCGTGCTGGAGCGGCTGGGTATCGCCGACCTGGCCCAGCGGCCCTACACGCGCCTGAGCGGCGGCCAGCGCCAGCTCACGCTGGTGGCCCGTGCATTGGCCCAGGAGCCGCGCATCCTGATCATGGACGAGCCCACCGCCAGCCTGGATTTCGGCAACCAGGTGCGGGTCCTCGATACGATCGCCGAGCTGGCGGGGGAAGGCATGAGCGTCGTGCTGTCCACCCATCACCCGGACCAGGCCTTCCAGGTGGCCGACCGGGTGGGACTGTTGCACGCCGGCCGGATGGCCCGAATCGGTCCGCCCGCGGAGGTGATCACCGGCGCCAGCCTGCGGGCGGTTTACGGCGTGGAGGTGGCGGTGCAGGCCGTGACGTCGTCTGGGGTCACCTCCCGCGTGTGCCTGCCCCTGCTGCGTCGCGCGCCCCCGCGCCTGTGAGCTCCACCGGCTTCCGCAGAATGTCGTAGCGCCTGGGACAGTTTGTCGCACTCCGGGCAACATCCTCGGGGCCAAGTACCCAATGGGCGGCAGATTTCCCCCTTTCCAGCGATGGCACGTGGCTTGCACCCGTTCGCCGCACCCGCGCCGACCCTGCACCTTTGTGGAAGAACCTGCCGCCATTCCCACGTCCGACCGCGCCCTGCCTGCGGAGGTGTGCGCCTGGATCGAACGCTTGGGGTCGCTGGAGCCGGAAGTCATTCCCGTGAACGCCGCCGCCCGTGGTCGGTGGCTCGCCCACGACGTGCTTGCCGGCGAACCGTTCCCGCCGGCGGCCCGGGCGGCCGAAAACGGCTACGCCCTGCGGGCCGAGGACACCGTCGGCGCCAGCGCCTACGGCCCATTGGTGCTGCGCTGGGCGGCCGGGTCCACCATTGGCCGGGGCGAAGCCATGTCCGTGACCAGCGGTGCGGCGCTACCGGAGGGCGCCGATGCCGTGCTGCCCCTGGAGGACGCCGAATCCGGCGGCGGCGGCTTGCACGTGTGCGCCGCCGTGGCCGCCGGGGCGCAGGTGATTCCCGCCGCGCTGGAGGTGGATCGCGGGGACGTGATCGCCGCCTGCGGCGCGCTGCGTCCCCAGGACCTGGCCCGGCTGCGGCTCTTGGCCGTCGAGCGGGTCTCGGTGGTACGCCGCCCCCGGGTGCGGCTGGTGGCCGCCGCGGCGCCGACGGCGGCTCCGGACGCCGCCGGCCTCATGTTGGACGCCTTGGTGCAGCGCGACGGCGGGCTGCCGGAACGGCGGCTCGCGGCGACACCCGAGGAGCTGCAGGCGGCGCTGCAATCCCCCGGCGCCGATTTGATCCTGGTGCATGGGGGCAGCGGCGATGGACCCAACGACCACGCCGCCTCGGCGCTGGCCCGCGTCGGCACACCGGTGTTCTCGGGCATGGCGATCCATCCAGGGGAGAGCACCGCCGCCGGCCGCGTGGACGGAGTGCCGGTGATGCTGTTGCCGGGGACGCCCGTGGCGTGCCTGTGCGCCTACGAGATGATTGCCGGCGGTGCGGTGCGGCACCTGGGCGGCGGCGGTACAGGCTGGCCCTATGGCATGCGGCGTGCCATTCTGCGGCGCAAGATCGCCTCCCGCCTCGGGCGCCTGGAGTTTTGCCGGGTGCGCTGCGACGGTGTGACAGCCGTGCCCCTGGGAATCGCCGCTGCCGGCGCCCTGCGCACGGCGGTGGAGGCGGATGGTTTCGTCCTCGTCGATGTGGACAGCGAGGGCTATGCCCCCGATACCGAGGTGAGCGTGCATGTCTTCCCCTGATCCCCGCGCCCCGGGCCCCAAGGCGCCGCCCACGGCGGTCGATCTGGCGCGCCGGCGCAGCGCTGCCGGGCAGCAACAGTTCCTGGAGGTGGTGAGCGCCGAGGAGGCCCATGCCCGGTTCCGGGCCCATCTGTCGATGGCGCCGGCAGGTGAGGAGATCATTCCCCTGGGCGAGGCCCTGCACCGGGTGCTGGCCGAGGCGGTGGTGGCCGAGGTGGACGTGCCCAACTTCGACCGCGCCAACGTGGACGGCTTTGCCCTGCGGGCGGCGGATCTGGCCGGCGCCCACGAAGAGGCGCCGCGGCGATTGCGCCTCAATCCCGAGGTCGTCACCCCCGGCGTTACCGCCGAGACGCCGGTGAACCCCGGCACCGCCACGGTGGTGGCCACCGGCGCCGTCATCCCCCGCGGGGCGGACGCCGTCGTCATGGTGGAGGACACCGAGGTGGTGGAGCCGGGCGACGAGATTCTGGTGCGTAGCCCGGTTCCGCCGGGGGCCTTCATCACCTTCGCCGGTACCGACGTGGGCCGGGGCGAGACGGTGCTGCGGGCCGGACAGGCGCTCACTTCCCGGGAGATCGGGCTGCTGGCCGCCGTGGGGCGTGACCACGTGGCCGTCTACCGGCGGCCGCGGGTGGGTGTGATCTCCACCGGCGACGAGGTGGTCGCTCCGGGCGAGCCGTTGCCCGCCGGCTGCGTCTACGACTCCAATGCCGCCATCGTCGCCGCCGCCGTGCGGGAACTGGGCGGCGAGGCCGTGTGCCTGGGGGCGGTGGCGGATGACGAGGGCGCCATGGCAACGCTGCTGGCGCGGGGCATGGAGTGCGACATGGTGATCCTTTCCGGTGGCACGTCGAAAGGGGCCGGCGACCTGTCCTATCGCGTGGTCAGCCGGCTGGGCGACCCGGGGATCGTGGTCCACGGCGTGGCCATCAAGCCCGGCAAGCCCCTGTGCCTGGCGGTGTGCCGGGGCACCCCGGTGGTGATCCTGCCGGGTTTTCCCACCTCGGCCATCTTCACGTTCCACGAATTCGTGGCGCCCGTGTTGCGGGCCATGGCCGGGCGGGGCGCCGGCGAGCGGACCACGGTGGCGGCGCGCCTCGCGGTGCGCGCTGCCTCGGACCAGGGACGCACCGAATACCTGATGGTGACTCTGCTGCGTGCCGAGGATGGGCTGGTGGCCTATCCCAGCGGCAAGAACTCCGGCGCCGTGACCACCTTTTCCCAGGCCGACGGCTTCATCGTCATCGATGCCCAGACCGAACAGGTGGCCGCGGACACGCCGGTCACCGTGCACATGATCGCCGACGCGGTGGAGCCGGCGGACCTGGTGACCATCGGCAGCCATTGCGTGGGCCTGGATCTGCTGCTGGGCGAGCTGCAGCGCCGCACCGGCCTGCGCACCAAATCCCTGCACGTGGGCAGCCTCGGCGGGCTGGCGGCGGTGCGGCGCGGTGAGTGCGATGTCGCCGGGGTGCATCTCATGGACCCCGCGACCGGCGAGTACAACCGCGGATTTCTCGAGGCGGGAATGGAGTTGGTGCCGGGCTACCGCCGACTTCAGGGGCTGGTGTACCGTCGCGAGGATGCACGCTTTCGCGCTGCCCAGGATGTTGCCGCAGCGGTCGCGGCCGGTTTGGCGGACCCCGAGTGCGTGATGGTCAATCGGAATGCCGGCAGCGGCACCCGGATCCTCATCGATCAGCTCCTGGGCGAGGCCCGGCCGCCGGGCTACGGCGTCCAGGCCAAGTCCCACAATGCGGTGGCCAGCGCGGTCGCCGGCGCGCGTGCCGACTGGGGCGTGGCCATCGACACCGTGGCGCGGCTGTACGGGCTGGGGTTCATCCCCCTGCAGGAGGAGCACTACGACTTCGTGGTGCCGACGTCCCGCCTGCAACGGTCGGCGGTGGGGCGGTTTATTGAGTTGCTCAGGAGTCGGGAGATGCGGGAGCAGCTCGAAGGGTTGGGATTTCGGTTGGGGGAGTAGCTAGGTGCTAGGGGCTAGTCGCTAGGAAAAGCCTCGCGTTCCTCGCAAATAGCACCTCGCACCTCGCCACTCGCGTTTCGTGAGTTGCCAGGGGCGAATAGCCACGTTAAGAGCGTTGCTCTGTTCCTAGCACCCCGCACCTAGCACCTCGCCACTCCTTCTCAAGCTGCCTTGGACTCCAGGGCTCGGGCGGATCTGCCCTGCTTCAGCGTCACCAGCTCCTCCGCGCTCGTCGGGTGGATCGCCACGGTACGGTCGAAATCGGCCTTGGTGGCGCCCATGTTCACGGCCACGGCGAAGCCCTGCAGCATCTCGTCCACGCCGTCGCCCACCATATGAATGCCGACCACCCGTTCTGCCCGACCGACGCACACCAGCTTCATCGCCGTGGTGACGCTGCGTCCGGCCAGGGCGTAGCGCATCGGGGTGAAGCGGGTCTCGTACACGGTGACTTCATCGCCGTAATCGGCCACCGCCGCGGGCTCCGTCAGGCCGATGGTGGCCGCCGGCGGATGGGAGAACACCACGGTCGGGATGTTGCGGTAATCAAGGTGCGCCTCGGGGTCGGTGCCGAACAACCGTTCAGCCAGGCGCCGCCCGGCAGCGACCGCCACGGGCGTCAGCGGCGCGCGGCCGGTGACGTCGCCGATGGCGTAGACGCCGGGTACGTTGGTGTTCTGCAACTCATCCGCAGGCACAATGCCGTTGCGCAGGCTGTTGACCCCGGCGGCGTCCAAACCCAGACCGGCCGTGTCCGGCGCCCGGCCGACGGCCCAAACCACCTGGTCGAATCCTTCCAGGCTGCGCCCATCGGTGCTGCGCACCGCGAAACCCGCGGGACGGCGCTCGAGCCCCGCCACCTGGAACGGCAGATGCAGCTGAATGCCCTGAGCCTTCATCTCCTCCATCAGCGTTTCGCTGACCAGAGGATCGAACGTTTCCAGTACCCGCGACTCGAGGGCGACCAGGGTCACTTCCGTACCCAACGCGCGCAGCACCCCGGCCAACTCGACGCCGATGTAGCCGCCGCCGATGACCGCCACGCGGCGCGGCTGGTGTGACAGGGCGAAAAAGCCGTCGGACGTGATGCCGAGCTCGGCACCCGGCACAGGCGGCACCAGCGGGCGCCCGCCGGTGGCGATGACGATGTGGTCGGCAGAGTAGCGCCTTCCGTCCACCTCGACGTGGCGGGCGTCGCGCAGGCGAGCGCGGCCGCGGATCACGTCGACGCCCAGCTGCTCGGCGTGGCCGTCCCAGTAGGCGTTGATGTTCGCCACGTACGCGTTGCGCCCGTCCACCAGTCGCTGCCAGTGGATGCCGCCGGACACCGCGTCGACGCCGAAGCCAGGGCCATCGTGCACGGCGTCGGCCAACTGGGCAGCGTGCCACATCACTTTCTTGGGTACGCAGCCCGCGTTGACGCAAGTGCCGCCGAGCCTGCGGTCTGCCACGATGGCCACCCGGCGCCCCAGCTGCGCTGCCTTTTCGGCAACCGCCAGACCCCCGCTGCCGCCACCGATGGCGATCAGATCGTAATGCTGCTGCATGCTGTTCTCCAGGTTGTCCCGGTAGTTGGGGTGGCGGGCGCTGTCGCGCCCGCCACCGCAGTTACGCCGCTTGCCGCTGGCGCTCGGAGACCCAGTGTTCCACCGCATCGGAGCCGCCGATGCGCTCGCCGTTGGCGAACATCTGCGGGACGGTGTCGGCGCCCGTGGCGGCACGCACGCCGCGGATGGTTACCTCTTCGCCGAGCACGATCTCCTCGAACTCGATACCGGCGTCGCGCAACTTGCGCTTTGCGGCCGCGCAGTACGGGCAGCCGGGCTTGGTGAAGACCACCACGTCGTCCGGGATCTTGGCGTTCGGGTTGATGTACTTGAGCATGGTGTCGGCGTCGGAGACCTCGAAAGGGTCGCCTTCAACCTCCGGCTCGATGAACATCTTCTCGATCACCCCGTCGCGTACCAGCATGGAGTAGCGCCAGGACCGCTGGCCGAAGCCCAGATCATGCTTGTCCACCAACAAGCCCATGCCCTCGGTGAATTCGGCGTTGCCGTCGGGCACGAATGTGATGCGATCGGCGTGCTGGCTTTTCTGCCACTCGTTCATGACAAAGGCATCGTTCACCGAGACGCAGACCACGTCGTCCACGCCATTCGCCTTGAAGGCCGGCACCAACTCATTGAAGCGCGGCACGTGGGCCGAAGAGCAGGTCGGGGTGAAGGCGCCGGGCAGAGAAAACACCACCACGGTCTTGCCCTTGAACAGGGCGGCGGTGGTCACGTCCACCCACTCCCCGTCCTGGCGGGTGCGGAAAGTGACCTCGGGTATGCGCTGTCCTTCTCGGTTCGCTAACATATTGAAAGCTCCTAAATTGCGTCAGGTGATTGGTAATGTCTTTGGCTTGGGAAACAGCATAAGGGCTGGCTATCCATTGTTAAAATGGATATTAGCAATAACTTTAATAGCGGAGAGCTATCGCACCCGGATAGCTCCGCCCGGGCGGGGCGGCGCTATTTCACCTCGATGCGGTTGTCGACGTCGCTGACCCCGGCGACGGTGCGGGCCACTTCCTCAGCCCGGCGACGCTGGTCGTCGTCGTCAGTGAAGCCGCTCAGCACCACCGTGCCGTTCTCGGATTCCACGCGGATGGCGGCGGCATTGGGGATCTTCGCCTTGATGAGCTCAGCCTTGACCTCCGCCGCCAGAGTGGCGCCGGCAGCCTCGGCCTCGGTGGCTTCCCGCTCGGGACTGAGGACGCCGCAGCCTGACAGGAGGGCGGCGAGCAGCACGATTACTGGGATCCGGTCCATGGTTGCACTCCCTGTGCGCAAACGTGTCCAAGCTGCCCAGCAGTCTAGACCCGCAGGCCGGACGCGCGACGATCACGCCGCTTCGCGCTGCTCCATGTCGGCGTGATACTCCCCGCGGCTGGCGACGGCGTTGAGCCGCGCCCGATGCAGCAGCGCCTTGCGGGCGGCCTCCACATTGGCGCTGTCGCCCTTCCAGGTGCTCAGGGCCGGGTTCTGCAGCGCCCGCGCGTAAGAGAAGGTGAGACGCCAGGGCACGTGCAGGTCGCCGGCCATGCGGTTCATGGCATCCAGGTGCTGGGTGGCCTGCAGCTCGGTCTGGCCGCCGGAGAGGAAGGCGATACCCGGCACGGCAGCGGGCACGCTCTGGCGCAGGCAGCGCAGGGTCTGCTCCGCCACCTGCTCGACGCCCGCCTGCTGGGGACACTGCTTGCCGGAGATGACCATGCTCGGCTTGAGCACCATGCCCTCGAACAGCACGCCTTGGCGATAGAGTTGCTCGAACACCGCGCGCTGGGTCCGCGCCGTCACCTCGTAGCTGGTCTCGATGGTGTGGTCGCCGTCGATCAACACCTCCGGCTCGACGATTGGCACCAGATCCGCCTCCTGGCACAGGGCGGCGTAGCGGGCGAGGGCGTGGGCGTTGGCCTCGATGCAGGCGCTGCTGGGAAGCCCTTCGCCGATGGTGATCACGGCGCGCCATTTGCAGAATCGGGCGCCCAGCGAGCGGTACTCCTGCAGCCGCTCGCGCAGCTTGTCGAGGCCCTCGGTGACCTTCTCGCCGGGATGCAGCGCCAGTTCCTTGGCGCCGGCGTCCACCTTGATGCCGGGGATGATGCCCTGCTGAACCATCACCTCGGGAAATGGTGTGCCCTCGATGGTGGTGCCGCGGATGGTCTCGTCGAATAGGATCGCACCCGCAATATATTGCGCAAGGCCCTCGGCTCCCAACAGCATGCTGCGGTAGGCGCGACGTTGCTCGTCGGAGTTCTCGATTCCCACGGCTTCGAAGCGCTTGGCGACCGTGGGCGTGCTCTCGTCCATGGCGAGAATGCCTTTGCCCGGCGCCACCATGGCGTGGGCCGTATCCTGGAGTTTCGCTCGGTCCATGGGTCACCTCCTGCTGGATTCGGGGCGGCGGGATGGGTTGGGGCGAGTATAGAAGAGATGGGACGGGGGACGGCCGCTGAACCCGTGGGGTGGGCAGGGCCGCCGCGCGTGGTGTTGCTGAGGCGAGTGGGTGGGGGCGAGGGGATTGCGGCTGAAGCCGCTCCCACAGGCAGCTGCGTTTCCCGTATACGAGCGCCTAACCGCGATCTCGTCCCCGTCCCCGCCGTGTGCGAGTGGCGGCGCCCGCTGCTGTGTCGCGCCGCGGGCGCCGACGCTCACGGGTCTGCCGTTCACGCCTCCTGCGGTGTGCCGCCCGCCTCATCCTGCTCCGCCTGAGCAGCCTTTGCGTGGTCGCGGGCCAACAGCAGATAGAACGCCGGCAGCACGAACAGGGTGAACAGGGTGCCGATGCCGAGCCCCGCGGCGATGGTCAGGCCGATGTCGAAGCGGCTGACGGCGCCCGGCCCCGAGGCGGTGAGCAGCGGCACCATGGCCATGATCAGGGCCATGGAGGTCATGATGATGGGGCGCAGGCGGATCGCGGCGGCCTTCTCCACCGCTTCGCGCTTGGACAGCTTCTCGCGGACCTGCAGCTGATTGGCGAATTCCACGATCAGGATGCCGTTCTTGGCCACTACGCCGATCAGCGTGATCAGCCCCACCTGGGTATAGATATTCACCGACGAGAAACCCAGGGTGATGAACGCCAGGGCGCCAGCGGTGGACAGCGGTACCGACACCAGGATGATGGCCGGATCGCGCCAGCTCTCGAACTGCGCCGCCAGCACCAGGTAGATCACCAGCAGCGACAGGAAGAAGGTGACGATCAAGGCGCTGCCCTGTTGCGCATACTGGCGCGAGTCACCCTTATAATCGTAGGCGTAGCCTTTAGGCAGGACCTCGGCAGCCTGCTGTTCCAGATACTCCAAGCCGGTGCCGAGGGTCACACCCGGGGCCATGACACCTTCCACGGCCACCGCGTTGAGCTGCTGGAACTGCGTGCGGTCCGACGGCTCCACCCCTTCGCTCAAGGTCACCACCGTCGACAGGGGCACCAGATCCCCAGTGCCCGCGCGCACGTAGTAGTCCTTGAGCATCTCGGCGTCGAGCCGGAACCCGCGCTCCACCTGGGGGATGACCTTGTAGCTGCGCCCTTCCATGCTGAAGCGATTGACGTAGCCCCCGCCCAGCATGCGCCCCAAGCTCTGGCCGATGTCGGCCATGCTGATGCCCAAGTCGCCGGCCCGATCGCGATCCACCTGTACGGAGACCACGGGTCGATCCAGCTCCACCGATTTCCTCAGGAAGGCGAAGTTGCCGCTGCCCATGCCGCGGCCGATGAGCTCGTCGGCGACGGTCGACATTTCCTCGTAGGGGCGCTCGCTGGTAAGCACGAACTGCACCGGCAGGCCGCCGCTGCCGCCGGGAACGCTGGGGCGCGGGAACACGCCGATCTGAAATCCGGCCACCTCGTTGAGTGCCGCGGTCAGGGGAGGCTGGATCTCCGACTGCGAACGTTCACGCTCGCTGACCGAGCTCATCTTGAAGCCGCCGAAGGTGACGTCCGGCGTGCGCCCGAGGATCATGAAGCTCTCTTTGTACTCGGGGAAGGTTTCGAAGATGCTCTGGATCTTGGCGGCATAGGCCTGGTGGTAGTCCAGCGTGGCGGTGCGCGGCGCCGTGGCCTGGAAGAACAGAATGCTCTGATCCTCCGTGGGTGCCAGCTCGCTCTTGCTGGTGGTGAACATGAAGTAGTTCGAGGCCAGTACAATGAGACCGAAAACGATGATCACGGATTTGGTCGCCAAGGCGCCGTGCAGGATGCGGCGATACTTGTCCGACAGCCAGTTGAAGAAACGCTCCACGCGCGCCTCGAAGCGCCCTTGTTGACCATGGGGCTTGAGAGTCTTCGACGCCAACATGGGCGAAAACGTGAGGGCGACCACGCCGGAGATGAGCACAGCGCCCGTGAGCGTGAAGGCGAATTCCGTGAACAGCGTACCGACCACACCGCCCATGAACCCGATTGGCGCATACACCGCCAGCAGGGTGGTTGTCATGGCGATGATGGGCACGGCCAGCTCGCGCGCGCCCTGCAGCGCCGCCTGCAGACGGTCCTGGCCCTCCTCGATGTGTCGATGGATGTTCTCCACCACGATGATGGCATCGTCCACCACCAGGCCGATGGCCAGCACCATCGACAGCAGGGTGAGCAGGTTGAGGGAGTAGCCGAGGATCAGCATGATGAACGCAGCGCCGATCAGCGACAGGGGCACAGCCACCGCCGGCACCACCGCGGCGCGGAACGATCCCAGCGTAAGGAACACCACCGCCAGCACGATCAGCACCGCCTCGGCAATGGTGCGGAACACCTCGTCGATGGAGTCGTTGATGAAGGTGGAGGCGTCATAGGGCACCTGCACCTCCATGCCGTCGGGCAGCTGAGCGCGCAGGCCGGGTATCTCTTCGTTGACCAGGTTGGCGACGGTCAGGGGATTGGCGCCCGGAGCCGGCTCGATGGCCACGAACACCGCGGGGATGCCCCGGTACCAGGCGACGCTGTTGTAGTCCTCGGCGCCGAGATCGGCGCGGGCGACGTCCCGCAGCCGCACAAGGGTGCCGTTCTCGGACTTGACCACCAGCTTGCTGAAGTCCTCGGGGGCGCTGACGTCCGTGGTGGCGGTCAGGTTCACCGCCACGTACTTGCCCTTGGTGGCGCCGACGCCGGCCAGGAAGTTGTTGGTCTGGAGTACCGCGGCAACGTCCTGGGCGGTGATATCCAGCGCCGCCATGCGTTCGGGATCGAGCCAAATGCGCATGGCGAACGGCTGGCCGATCAGCCGCGCCTTGGCCACACCAGGGAGGGCCTGGAGCTTGGGCTGCACGACACGCAGCACATAATCGGTGACCTGAGGCCGAGGGATCTCCTTGCTGTAGAAGGCCACATACATCAATGCCGTGCTGTCGCCGGTGGTGGAATCGATCACCGGGTCCTCGGCCGCCTCGGGCAGCTCGTTGCGCTTGCTGGCCACCTTGGCCTGGATCTCGGACACCGCGGCATTGGGATCGTAGTTCAGCTTCATGAACACCTCGATCTTCGAGGTGCCCAGAGAGCTGGTGGCCGAGATGTAGTCGATGCCGTCGGCCTCGGCGACGGCCTGCTGCAGCGGCGTGGTCACAAAGCCCTTCACCAGCTCGGAGCTGGCGCCCGGATAGGCGGTGGTGATGTTGACCACCGTGTTCTTCATCTCCGGATACTGGCGCACGTCCAGCAGACCGATCGCGCGCAGCCCGACGATCAGGATCAGCAGACTTATCACCGTCGCCAGCACCGGCCGGTGGATGAAGGTGTCGGTGAATCTCATTCCGGTTCGACCTCGTCGTGCTGGAGCGCCACGCTGTTGTCGATCTTCACGGCCTGGCCGGGCCGCAGCTTGACCAGCCCCGCCTCCACGATGCGCTCGCCGACCTCGAGGCCGTCGGTGACCGCAACGCGGCCCGCCCGGGACGCGCCGGTGGACACCTGCCTGCGGTTCACCTTGAGGGCGCCGTCCTCGCCGCTCTCGATCACGTAGACGAAGTTGCCATAGGTGTTGAAGCTCACCGCGGTGCGCGGCACGGTCAGCACCTCGCGCTCGCCCTCCTGGTAGGTGAGGACCTCGGCGAACATCCCGGGGCGCAGGCGCCGCTCGGGATTGGGCAGCGTCGCCCGCACCCGCACGCTGCGGGTGCCTTCGTCGATCCCCGGCTCGATGGCCGAGATACTTCCGCGGTGGGTTTGACCAGGCAGCGCATCGAGCTCCACCGCCACGACCTGCCCTTCGGCGATCTCGCGCAGGTTGCGTTCGGGCAGGGTGTAGTCCACGTAGATGGGCTCCAGGGCCTGGAGGTTCACCAGGCGCTGGCCGGGTTCCACGTATTGGCCGATGTCCACCTGACGGATGCCGAGAATGCCGTCGAAGGGCGCGCGGATGGCCTTGCGCCGGATCACCGCCTCCTGGCGGGCGACCTCGGCCCGAGCGGTGTCCAACGACGCTTTGGCCTCGTCGTAGGCGGACTGGGACACCGCCTTCTGGGGCAACAGGTCGGCGGCGCGGTTGAACTGCACCTGAGCCAGGCGCGCGGCCGCGCGCAGGGTCTCCAGTGCGGCGCGGTCCACTTCGTCGTCCAGGGTGACGAGCACGGTGTCCTTCTCCACCCGCTGGCCGGATTCGAAGCGGATATCGCTGACGATGCCTGCCACCTCCGTGCTCACGCCGATGCCGTTGACCGCCACCAGCGAGCCCACGGCGCTCAAGCTGGGGCGCCAGGCCTCGCGCTGCACCTCCGTGACGGCGACCGCCGCCGGGGGCTGGGGCCGGGCCATCTGTTCGGCCATTTTCTGGCTCTGCACGTACTTCACGGCGAAGATGCCGCCGAAGATCAGAACGACGAGTACCAGAACGAAAATCAGGCGCTTGACCATGGATCGTTATCCCAAGTGCATTGCGGATGGGCCTCGCCGCCGGCGCGGGAGCGCGAACCTGTGCAGCATCGCATATTGTAATCAATATTTCGACATCGAAATATGTGCTAGTGTGACCTGCATGAGCCTGGATCCCCCGGACCGCGTTGACCGCATCCTTGCCCAGTGGGGCGAGCACCGCGCCGACCTGGATTTCACCGGCGCCGCCCTGACCCTGCGCTTGGTGCTGCTGGGCAAATTCGTGGAACAGCACGCCGCCGCCACCTTCGCCCCCTTCGGGCTGCAGACCTGGGAGTTCGACGTCCTGGCCGCTCTGCGCCGCGAGGGTCCGCCCTTCGCCCTGATCGCGGGCGACCTGGCGCGCAATGTGCTGCTCACCTGCAGCGGCATGAGTCACCGCCTCAATCGGCTGGAAGACCGTGGCCTGGTGGAGCGGGTTACGGAGGCCGGCGACCGCCGCCGGGTACTGGTACGCCTCACCGAGTCCGGGCGGACGCTGACCGACCGGGTGTTGACCCAGCGCACCTGCGCGGTCACCGAACTGCTGGAGTGCCTGGAGGACGGCGAGCGGCGTACCTTGGAATCCCTACTGCGACGCCTGCAACGGCGGTTCGAGGAGCCGTGCTGCACCGGGAGCCCTCAGTCATAGGCCGCGTGCCTTGCGGCTACACTGGTCTCCGGGGAAGCTCAGGCGGGCGGGTCAAACCATGAAAATCGCGGTGCTTTCCGACGTTCACGGCAACGTGCCCGCCCTGGAGGCGGTACTGGATGACGTCCAGCGCTGGGGCGCCGACCGTCTCGTCGTCAACGGCGATGTCATCAGCCGCGGTCCCTGCAGCGAGGAAGTTCTGGCGCTGCTGGCGCGCCAAGCGCCCGGCTGTCAGCTTCTGACCGGCAACCACGAGACCTTCGTGCTCGCCTGCCATGACCATCCGCCGCATCCGACTGATTGGGATTACGACCTGAAGCGCTTCGCCTCCTGGACCGCCGAACGCCTGGGCAAGCGCCTCGACGAGGTGCGTCGCTGGGCCGATCACGTGGACCTGCCGGGGCTGGAGGGCGGCGCGTCGATGCATGTCACCCATGGCTCGCGGCTCGGAAACCGGGACGGCATCAAGCCGGAAACCCCGGATGCGGATCTGCCGGACAAGCTTGGCGATTCCCGGGCTTTGTTCGTGGGCTCCCACACCCATCGGCCGCTGGTGCGGCGGTTCAACGCCACTCTGGTGGTGAACACGGGATCGGTGGGACAACCGTTCGACGGCGATCCGCGCGCCGCGTACGGGCGCTTCACGTATGCTCAGGGCGGCTGGCGGGCTGCCATCGCCCGCGTGCCCTATGACAAGCAGCGGGCGGTCCGGGATTTCAGCGACAGCGGCTTTCTCGACCAGTGTGGACCGGTGGCGCAACTGATTTCGATCGAGCACCAGCAGAACCGTATGCACGTGGGCCGGCTCATGGGACGCTATCTGCAGCCCATCCGGGCAGGGGAAATCACGGTGGCGCAGGCGGTAGCGGCCTACCTGGAGGGGATGGAGTGAGGTGCGGGTGCAGCGCTGCTGCAGCCGGAGCCACGGCCGCCCTATGGCTCGGCGCGGGCCCGCCGTCCATGGGGTGCGCGGCCCCAGTTTCGGTGCGACCTCAGCGGTGGCCGATGTCCCGGCCGATCGATCCGCCCAGCAACACCCCCGCCACGGTGGCCACATCCCGCCCGCGGCCCTTGCCGACCTGATTGCCGAGGACTCCGCCGACGATGCCGCCCATGATCATGGGCGTGGCGGAGCGATACTCCCGCGGCTGGTGATAATCCCGCCGGGGGTAGCTGCGATGGATCACCACCCGCTCGCGCACCGGTTCGTAGTGATGGACGTGGTGATGGATCACATGCTTGGGCGCGTGCCCCCGGTGATGGCGCTTGTGCCCGTAGCCCTTGTGGTGGCGGGCGTCGTGGCGCTCATAGTGTCGGTCGTAGCGGCCTCCGTCATAGTAATGGTACGAATCGGCAAAGGTCACCGGTGCGGCCAGCACGGCGCCGCCGACGCACAGGGCGAGGAGGGTCGTCTTGAGTGGGTTCATGGTGGCAACTCCCATTGTTCTGGCCGGCTGGGGCCGGCGTTTGCAGGATCACCCTAACGCCAGTACTCTGAACCCAACCTGAATGCGGGAGGGGCTTGGCGGCAGCGACCCGCCTTGCCTAAGGTAGAGGCATGATTGCAGCCATACCGCGGGTCCTGGGGTTGGCGCTGGCACTGGCCTGGGCGCTACCTGCGGGTGCCGCGTTCGACTCCGGCCCGGCCCAGTACCGGCTGCTCATCAACGGACTGTCCTTCCATTTCGCGACCGAGACACCCCGTTCGGAACTGCGGGAGACCAACCCGGGACTGGGGCTGGAGGGCCGCTGGCTCGGCGGCGTGTTCGCCGTCGCGGCCACCTACCAGGACAGTTACGACGGCGACTCCTGGCTGGCCGGCGTCGGTAAGCGGTGGGCGTTCTGGAAGAGCGAACGGGGCACCCTCTATGTCGCCGGCGGCGGCGTCATTGGTGTCACCTACCGCCGCCTGGAGTTCGGCGATCCCGACCGCGACCTGGCCGGCGGTGTGCTGCCGGTGCTGACCCTCGGCGCCGGGGCCGTCGAAGCCAATCTGACTGTGCTCCCGAAGCTGCCCGGGATGATCGACGATCCTGCGGTGGCGCTGAACTTCTCCCTGCCTTTGAACTGACCTTCGCGGCTGCCTTGATGTGGATCAAGGGGCTCGGACCGCCGCCTACGTAGGGTGCAAGCGCGGCAATCCGCCGCGCCAGACCGTACACCGCTATGGCACTGGATCCCGAACGCATCCCCGTGATCGCCGTGGCAGCGATGAACGACGTTCACCAGCACGAGGCCCGCTTGCTCAACAGTTTGCTGGCGCGCCTGCACCGCTGCGCCGCCGAGGGCGGGTCTTGGGCGGACCTGGATGGGCCACTCGAGGAGCTGCTCCGCCACATGAAGACCCATTTCGCCGCCGAGGAGGCGCGCATGCTCGCCGAGGGGTTTGCTCCCTATCCTGTTCACAAAGCCGAGCACGATCGTATGTTGGTCCGGGCGGCCGATGCGGCCGGCGCCTGGCGTGAGCGCCGGGATTCGGCGGCGCTGCAGGCGTTTCTGGAGCGAACTCTGCCCGATTGGCTGCTGCAGCACATCTCCACCATGGATGCGGTCACCGCCCAGTATCTTCACGCCCGGGAGTGCGCCACCGTCGGCGCCTGAATCAACTGCCGTTGCGCAGCAGCCGCTGCCCGCGGCGGGTGAGGCCGAAGTTGGCGTCGATCAGCCCGTCTGCGAACAGGTCCCGCGCCCACTCCCAGGGTGGAGCACCGCGGCCGGTTGCCCGGTGGGCGCGCAGCGCCTCCATGGCGGGTGCGGGTGCCTCGCTAGTCTCGCGCCAATCCTGGTCGAGGATGTGCAGCGGTGTGGACTGGCCGTGGTCGAGGCTGAGCCGCTGGCCCAGGCGATCCACGCTGCGACCATCCACCAGCAGCTCGTAGTCGTCGGCGCCTGCGGCGCGCACTTCGAGTCGCGCCCCCCCGGCGGACCGGCCCACGAACACCGGTGGTGTGCGGGTGAGCGGGTCCTCGGGCGGATCTTCGCCCGCGCCGAGAAAGGCACGCCACAGTTCACGATCGGCGGGGTCTCGGATCCAGCGATCCACGAGGGTGTCGTACTGGCGTCGGATCTCCTCGAGCTCGCCTTGGTGTTCGCGACGCAGGCTGCCGGGGGCCGCCCGGTCGCTCTCGCCGTGCAGATGCCGGTATCGGCGTGCGAGCGCGATAAGCTGTTCGATGGGGTGTGAGCTCGCGGCCATGTTCGATCCCTCGCTCCGTCGCTGGTGGGGCGGGTTGCATCCTCGGGTGAGTATAGAAGCGCGCGCCGGGTCAGGGCCGTTCGACGCGGTGCTCGCGACGCCTCCGGCGCGCCTCGCTGCGCTCGAACAACACGAAGCCCCCGAGTACGAGAAGTAGGCCCGCCACGTGGTAGCCCTGCAGGGATTCGTCGAGCCACACTGTGGCCAGCGCCGACGTGAACAGGGGAATGAGGCAGATGAACAGGCCGGCCCGGTCCGGGCCGACGGTGGCTACACCGTGGTTCCAGAACAGATAGGCGAGGATGGACGGAAATACGCCCACGTAGCCGATGCCGATCAGGACCGCGGGCGTTGGGGCCGGCGCGCCGTTGCGACTCCAGTCCCAAAGCGCCAAAGGCGCGAGCAGCAGCGTGCCGAGCACGAAGGTCGCGGCTACGAAGCTCAGCCCGTGCACCCGGGGACGCTTGCGCAGCAGCACCGAATAGAGTGCGTAGACCACCACCGCACTCAGCATCCACAGGTCGCCCGCCACCCAGTCCTGGCCGAGCAGGGAGGGATTTCCGCGTCCGATCACCACCGCCGCGCCCGCCATGGTGAGGACCACGGCGAAGATCCCGCGGGGCGACAACCGTTCGCCGAAAAGCAGGAAGCCGAACGCGACAATGGCCGCGGGCATGGTGGACTGGACCAAGGCGATATTGGTGGCGCTGGTGGTCTGGGCCGCCTGGTAGAGCAGGGTGTTGAAGGCGCTGATCCCCAGCAGCGTCAGGAACAGTACCGCCGGCCACGCGGCGCGCAGTGCCGGCAGATCGCGGCGCAGGCGCTTCCAGGCGAAGGGCAGCACCAAGACCGAAGCCAGCGCCCAGCGGCTGAACGCGAGGGCGATGGGGGAGATGTCCTGGTGCAGGCCGCGGGCGACGATGGCGTTGCCGGCCCAGAACAGCGCGGTGAGCGTGAGCAGCAAGTAGGCGAGGTTGCGGTTCATGGCGGGTCGTCCAGTGTGCCGTGCGCGGTGGGCCACGCGCGGTCCATGCCGCCGGTCCCGGTGCTATAATCCTGCTGCCGTATTGCAAGGAGAGCGGCCATGACCGAAGCCGCCTGCGTTGTGCTCGTCGTGGACGACGATCCCGACGTGCGGGAATTTCTTCAGGAGTATCTTACCGGGCACGGCTTTCAGGTGCACACTGCCGAAAGCGGCGACGGTGCGCGGGCGCTGCTGAATGGATGCTCGCCCGACGTCGCCCTGCTCGATGTCGGGCTGCCCGGCGAGGACGGGCTGAGCCTCGCGCGGCACCTGCGTGAGCGCCTGGACATCGGCATCATCATGGTCTCCGGGGCCGGCGAGACCGTGGACCGCATCGTCGGCCTGGAAGTGGGCGCCGACGATTACCTGGCCAAGCCCTTCGATCCACGCGAACTGCGCGCCCGGCTCAAGAGTGTGCTGCGCCGGTATCAGCGCAGCGGCCCGGCCTTGGCCGCCCCCGAGGAGCCGGTGGCGGGCCGTTCCGTGGCCGTCGGCGCATGTTCCCTCGATCTGGAGTCCCACCGGCTGTTCGACCGCGATGGACAGGAAGTTCCGATTACCGCCATGGAGTTCGAGCTGCTGCGGGTGTTCGCCGAGCGACCCAACCGTCCCCTCACCCGCGATCAGCTCATGAATCTGACCCAGAACCGTGACTGGGATCCCTACGACCGCAGTATCGACATCCGCATTGCCAGGCTGCGGCGCAAGATCGAAGCCGAACCTGAGCGGCCCCAGGCGCTGCGGACGGTGCGCGGCGTGGGCTACATGTTCGTCCCGCACGGCGGCTGAGGCTTTGTATCGGCGGCGTTTCGATCGTTGGCTGATTGTACCGGTGGCGAGCGTGCCGCCGCGGCGCTGTTAGACTTCCTGTGGGGCGCACCGCCGGTGTGGCGATTGTCCGCGGGTCTTCCTCATGAATGCCGATCTGCAGATAGTGGGCACGGCCGAACCGCTGGGGAAATTCGCCCTGGAGGCGGGGCGCATTGTGGAGTGCAACGCTGCGGCATGCGGTATCTGGGGCCGTTCGCAGGAGGCGCTCGCGGGCGCCTCGCTGTTGTCGTTGTCCGCTGCTGTGCAGGCCGATGGTGAAGATGC
>Ga0209347_1001884_pt1 | contig 30455 bp, 24 predicted proteins | sample AutmiccommuBRH23_FD_187382 | JGI IMG/M metagenome (GOLD analysis project Ga0209347, IMG submission 187382) | Deep subsurface microbial communities from Mt. Terri, Switzerland - Autotrophic microbial communities BRH/23 (SPAdes) (version 2) | ecosystem: Environmental > Aquatic > Deep subsurface >...
CCGACGTGCCGCTTGGCGCATTCCTGTCCGGTGGTGTCGATTCCAGCGCCGTCGTGGCGATGATGGCTACGCAGTCGTCTGCGCCTGTCAATACCTGTTCGATTGGTTTCGACGACCCTGCCTTCAACGAAATTGAATATGCACAGCAGGTGGCCGACCGCTACCGCACGCATCACCATGTCGAGACTGTCGCCGCCAACGATTTCGGCCTCGTCGACAAGCTTGCCAAGGTGTATGACGAGCCCTATGCCGACTCGTCGGCGTTACCGACTTACCGCGTCTGCGAACTGGCGCGCAAGCATGTCAAGGTGGCCCTGTCGGGCGATGGCGGTGACGAGCATTTTGCCGGGTATCGTCGCTATCGCTGGTTTCGTTATGAAGAGCGGATGCGTGCAGTCATGCCATTGATGCTGCGCCGTCCGTTGTTCGGCACGCTCGGCAAGCTGTATCCCAAAGCCGACTGGGCACCCAAGGCGTTTCGTGCCAAAACGACATTCGAGGCCCTGGCGCGCGACACCGTAGAAGGCTACTTCCATGGCGTTTCGCTGCTGTCGGACGCGCAGCGCAAACAGCTTTTTTCACCGACCTTCAAGCGCGAACTGCAGGGCTACCAGGCAGTGGAGGTGCTGCGCCGCCATGCCGCAGCCGCGCCTACCGACGACGCGCTCTCGCTGGTGCAATATCTGGACATGAAAACCTATCTGGTTGGCGATATCCTGACCAAAGTGGATCGTGCCAGCATGGCCCATGCGCTCGAAGTACGCGAGCCGCTGCTCGATCACGAGTTGATGGGCTGGGTTTCCGGGTTGCCTGTCGATCTCAAATTGCGCGGAACCGAAGGCAAATATTTGCTGAAAAGATCGATGGAACCCTATCTGCCGCACGGTGTGCTCTATCGTAAGAAAATGGGCTTTTCGGTTCCGCTTGCAGCCTGGTTCCGTGGCCCGCTTGCTGGCACCATTCGTGACGTGGTGCTGGGCGAGCGGCTGGCCTCAACCGATTTGTTCAACCAGAACTATTTGCGTACCGTGGTTGAGGCGCATCAGTCCGGTCGGCGTGATTATTCCGTCATTTTGTGGACCGTGCTGATGTTCGACGCATTTTTAGGGCAGGTCCTGGGGTTGGGTGAAACGGAGCGGGAGGCGGCATGAATCGGACGGGCTTGGGCAACACGCTGAAACGGGTGGTTCAGGCTGGTTTAACCAATCAAATTGCCCGTTATGCCCCTGCGTTTTATGTCCGTCTGACAGGTCAGACGGGGCGCGGCGCAGGCGAGGATCACCTGGGCAACGTGAGTGACTATTTTCAGACGTGCTTCGACGACTATTTTAAACAGCTTGGAATCGATCATGCCGATCAGTCAGCCTATTTGAATGGCAAACGCATACTCGAATATGGCCCCGGCGATTTGCCTGGCGTGGCCATGCTGATGATTGCGCATGGGGCGGATCAAATAGTCTGTGTCGATCGCTTCCCGCTGATTAAAATGTCGTCCAAAAATGTGGGCATCACCCAAATCATGCTTGAGCGTCTTTCCCCATCGCAGCGCAATCGCGCAGAATCCTGCTTCAGGCAGGCCGGCCATCCCGAGTCGTGCCTGGACCCGCGGCGGATTACCTACCTGGTTCGGCCTAACGGCGTGTCGGGGATGGTCAACGAGGTGGATATGGTTATTTCACGGGCCGTGCTGGAGCATGTCAATGACCTTTCCGCCAGCTTTCACGATATGTATGCCGCGCTCAAACCCGGCGGCATTGCCCTTCATCTTGTGGATCTCAAGAGTCATGGCCTGCATCGTGAAAACCCGCTCGATTTCCTGAACTGGCCAACCTGGCTCTGGTCGCTGATGTACAGCGCGAAAGGGGTGCCTAACCGTCTGCGCGCCAACGCCTATCGTGATGTCGTGACCGAGTGTGGTTTCGAACTCGTATCGATGACGCCGACGTTGCGGGCATCGCCTGACGATATTCGGGACGTGCGACCCGAGCTGGCCAAGCCCTTCCGCGATTTGTCCGATGACGATCTTTCATGGTTGGGATTCTGGCTGATGTGTCGAAAACCCATGGTCCATTAATCGTGAAAATACTGCATGTGTTTGATCACACCTTGCCGCTGCACTCGGGCTACACCTTTCGCAGCGCAGCGATTCTGCGTAACCAGCGCAAGCTGGGCTGGGAAACCGTGCATCTGTCGGGACCGAAACAACTGAATTGCGAAGTGGCAGAAGAAACGGCCGATGGTCTGCATTTTTACCGTACCCCCAAGCCCACGGGCTGGCTCTCCCGGGTGCCAGGGGCTGACCCCTTTGCGGTGATGGGTGCCATTGAAAAACGCTTGCTGGAACTGGCCCGGACGTTACGTCCGGATGTGATCCACGCCCACTCGCCGGTGCTGGATGCCGTGCCGGCAATTCGTGTAGGCCGAAAGCTGGGCATTCCTGTGGTGTACGAAATTCGTGCATTCTGGGAAGACGCTGCAGTGGACCACGGTACCACCCGCGAAGGCAGTCTGCGCTATCGATTGACCCGTGCACTCGAAACCTGGGCGGTCAACAAGGCCGATGCCGTCACCGTCATTTGCGAAGGACTCCGTAACGATCTGGTGGCGCGGGGCGTCGCGCCCGGCAAGATTACCGTGATCCCGAATGCTGTCGATATCGAGCAGTTTTCCCTCGGGGGCCAGGCCGATAGCGCCTTGAAAATGAAACTCGGGTTGCGGGGGAGCCGGGTGCTGGGTTTCATCGGCTCGTTCTACGCGTACGAAGGACTGGATCTGCTGATTGCCGCTTTGCCACGCATACTCGAACAGATGCCGGATGTGAAAGTGCTGCTGGTTGGCGGCGGGCCACAGGACCGGGATTTGAAACAGCAAGTCATGGCACTCGATTTGAAAGACCGGGTGGTTTTTACCGGCCGCGTGCCGCACGACGAGGTGAATCGGTATTACGATCTGATCGACGTGCTGGTGTATGCGCGCCATCCAATGCGATTAACCGAGCTGGTAACCCCGCTAAAGCCGCTGGAAGCGATGGCGCAGGGCCAATTGATGGTGGCATCCGATGTGGGCGGGCACAAGGAACTGATCGAGGATGGCAAGACCGGCATGCTGTTTCAGGCGGGGAATGTAGCCGATCTCGCGGATAAGGTGCTGGCGCTGTTGAGAGACGAACCGGGTTGGGACCGCCTGAAGCAGCATGGCCGCCGGTTTGTCGAAACCGAGCGGAACTGGGCGGCGAGCGTGGCGCGCTATCGCGGCGTATATGGTGCCTTGACCCAGGCTGCGAGGGTGCCTGCCGTTGGCTGATCTGATTGTGTTCAGCACTCTGTTCCCCAGCGTGGCACGGCCAGGGGCCGGCCTGTTTATCCGCGAGCGCATGTTTCGTGTCGCGCAGCACCGGTCGCTGGTTGTCGTCTCGCCCCAGCCCTGGTTTCCGGGACAATCGCTGATACGCCGGTTGCGTCCCGGCTACCGTCCGTACGCGCCGTTGCTGGAGACGCAGCAGGGTATCCGGGTCTATCACCCCCGTTTTCTGGCTGTCCCCGGCGTGCTGCGCCAGTTCGATGCGTGGTCGATGACACTGGGGAGCTATTTTCTGTTGCGGCGTCTTAAGGCCGAAGGTGCGCGTCTCATCGATGCGCACTTTACCTACCCCGATGGCGAGGCGGCAACCCGGCTCGGCAAATGGCTGGGCATGCCTGTGACCATCACCTTGCGCGGTACCGAGGTGCCGCACAGCAAAAACCCTGTCCTGCGTCCACGTCTGTCACGGGCGCTCAAGGCCGCGACGCATGTTTTTTCCGTTTCCGATTCCTTGCGTCGGCTTGCGATCGAACTGGGCGCAGCGGTGGATAAAACCGAGGTGGTGGGCAATGGTGTCGATACCACACGATTCCATGCAATGAATCGCACTGAGGCACGTCGCCGCTACGGTCTGGCGGAAGCCGCGCAGGTGCTGATTTCCGTGGGTGGACTGGTTGAACGCAAAGGCATGCATCGTGTCATCGCCTGCTTGCCGTCGCTGCTCGGCCGCTTTCCTGATCTGCATTACGTCATCGTGGGGGCCGGTAGTCCGGAAGGCGACATGCGCGCCGAGCTCACTGCTCAGGTGGCGCAGCTTGGGCTGGCAGGGCGGGTTCATTTTTTGGGGGCGCTAGCACCCGACGAGCTCAAGTGGCCGTTGTCCGCGGCGGATGTGTTTGTCCTTTCCACCCGTAACGAAGGCTGGGCCAATGTGTTTCTCGAGGCCATGGCATGTGGGTTGCCCGTCATCAGCACCAATGTCGGTGGCAATGCTGAGGTGGTCTGTCGCGATGAGCTGGGCAGCATTGTGCCGTTCGATGATGCGCCCGCCTTGCAACAGGCGCTGGATGCTGCGCTCAGCAGGAATTGGGACCGCGCCGCGATCATCGAATACGCGCAGGCCAATCAGTGGGACAAGCGGGTGGCGCAATTGCTGCATGCCTTCGATGGCCTGGTCAAGCCTCGCACTGATGCTCCGGCGGAGGCGTCCTTTCCATGAGCGTGCCTGTCTGGTTAGCCCATGCTGTCTTCCGTACCCAGGAAGCGGCAATGCGGCGTAACACCTTTTCCATGCTGGCCGAACTCGAGCACAGCCAATGGCTTGCTCCCGATGCGATGCGCGCGTTACAGACCCGGCACTTGAATACCTTGCTGCAATGCGCCCTGGCGCACAGCCCATGGCATGCACAGCGCATGCAGGCAGCTGGCCTGATCGATGCGGTCCGCGCGGGTACGTTAACGCTGCCCGACCTGGCGCGCCTGCCGACGATGGATAAACGCGATGCGCGCGATCATGTCGAGGACCTGGTATGGCGTGATGCACCCGGAGGCGCCCACGCCTACACCACCGGCGGTTCCAGTGGGGCGCCCCTGATTTTTTACTTCGGGCGTGCGCGACAGGCAGCCGATGCGGCAGGAAAACTGCGCGCGCGCCGCTGGTGGGGCGTGAGCCCAGGCGACCGCGAGGTGTATTTGTGGGGTGCGCCGGTGGAGTTGTCCAAAACGGACCGTATCAAAACGCTACGCGACCGGCTGGTTAACCAGTTGCTGTTGAATGCCTTCGAGATGACGCCCGCGCGCATGGACGACTATCTGCGTGTGATCGAGGCATGGAACCCCAAGTCGATTTACAGCTATGCCAGCAGTCTGGCGCTGCTTGCCGCCCACGCCGAATCGCGTGGAATCAAACCGAAGCTGCCCGCGTTGCGTGTGGTGCATGCCACGGGCGAGCCGCTGTTTCCGCATCAGCGTGAGCTGATTGAACGGGTCTTTGGCGTACCGGCCGCAGTTGAATACGGCGCACGCGATGCCGGCCTGATGGCATTGCAATCCCCCGACGGCACACTGCTGCAAATGGATGAAACCCACCTCATCGAAGTACTCGACGCGGAGGGAAACCCTGCCGAAGAAGGGGAGGCGGTGATTACCAGTCTGGTGTCGATGGCGCAGCCGTTTATTCGTTATCGCACCGGCGATGTGGTTCGCCGTTCTCCGCAGGCGGATCCCGCCGGGCGAGGCCTTACGGTGCTCGATGCTGTGGTGGGGCGGCAAACCGACTTCGTGGTTGCAGCGGATGGCCGCATCATGCACGCGCTGGCGGTCATCTATGTGCTGCGCGCGATTCCGGGCGTGGACCAGTTCAAGTTGATCCAGCACAGCATCAACCAGATGGAAGTGCAACTGGTGCCGGACCCGCGGTGGAATGATGCGGGGCGCGATGCGCTGATAACGGGTCTGCGTGCCCGACTCGGGCCTGCGCTGAATGTCGATTTGAAACTGATGCAATCCATCGCGCCCGAAGCATCGGGAAAATACCGCTATGTCGTCAGTCATGTGCCGTTGCAGCGTGCACTTGCCCAGGCGGTTGCATGAGGACGGTTCCCATGCGCGCAACCATTTTTTTGACCCCGCTTCGCACTGGGCCTGCAATCGCCAGGGCAGGACGCAGGGTGGCGTCTGGGACACTAGGAGTCAATCAAGCGTGAGAGATCTGCTCGTTACCGGGATTATTTTCGGACTGTTGCCGTTTATATTCAAACGGCCCTGGGTCGGTATTTTGCTGTGGTCATGGCTAGGCTACATGAATCCGCACCGACAGGCATGGGGATTCGCCTACGACTTCCCGTTCGCCTTTGTGGTTGGCATCGTCACCATCGTGGCCTATTTTTTCTCGCGTGAGAAGAAGGAAATGATCTGGTCGCGCGAGACGATTACCCTGCTGATTTTCGTGGGGTGGATGGTGGTGACCACCTTCTTCTCCCTCTATCCCGATCAGGCGTGGGCCCAACTGGATAAGGTCTGGAAAATCCAGCTCATGATCTTGCTGACTGCGCTGATCATCAAGGATCGACTTCAATTGCACTGGATGGTCTGGGTGGTGGCCCTGTCGCTGGGCTTCTACGGCGTCAAAGGCGGGATTTTCACTATTCTCCATGGGGGCGCATTCCGGGTGCACGGGCCTGCGGGCACCTTCATCGGCGAAAACAATGAGATTGCCCTGGCGCTGGTCATGACCATCCCGCTCATCCGCTACCTGCACCTGCAGGAAACACGCAAATGGGTCCGGGTCGGACTGGCGGGCGCCATGGTGCTGACAGGGATTGCGGCGATCGGGAGCCAGTCGCGTGGCGCGTTGCTGGCCATGCTGGCGATAGGATTATTCCTGTGGATCAAAAGCCGCAACAAAATCGTTACCGGGACTTATATCTTTATTGCTGTTGCTATCATTGGTGCGGTCATGCCGCAGGAATGGTATGACAGGATGAATACAATCCAGGATTACCAGCAGGACAATTCTGCGCTGGGCCGCATCAATGCCTGGCATACGGCATTCAATGTCGCCAGTGCCAGAATCACCGGTGGCGGGTTTGAGACATTCAGCGCACCTACCTTCCGCCAGTTTGCTCCCGACCCCTGGGACGTCCATGATGTTCACAGTATCTATTTCGAACAGATTGGCGAGCAGGGATTCATCGGCCTGTTTCTGTTTCTCCTGTTAGGCCTGTTTGCCTGGTTGCGCGCCCGGCAAGTCATTCAGGCCTGCAAAGGCAACCCTGACACCAAGTGGGCAGCCGATCTTGCGGCAATGATCCAGGTCAGTCTGGTCGGCTATGCGACCGGCGGGGCGTTCCTGGGACTGAGTTATTTCGACCTGCCTTACCATCTGATGATCATGGTACTTTTGGCCGCGAAATTTTCCGGTGTGCTGAACATGAAGACCTCGAATTTACCTCGTCTGGACAGGAAAATTCCGCCGCACCCGTCCAGCCGGTTCAGCCGAGACGATGCCTGATATCGTCAAGGCCTGTCTTGATTGAATGGTTGTCCGGGGCCGTTGGGTGGCACTATCCGTTATCCGGCGGAAGCCGATTGCCGCCGTTCGGCTGGCGGCGGCCGACACGCAGCGATTCCGGTTTGGGCGCGCGGTGCGAACACGCGCCTGCCTGCCTTTGAGATGAATGCGGCCATAATGACTGAAACCCAGGTTCGCCAGGAAGCACCCTCCCATGCTTGATGTTTTTTTTACCGTAGATGTCGAAGTGTGGTGCGATGGCTGGAACAACATCGACGAAAAGTTTCCAGGTGCGTTCCGTCGATATATTTACGGGCCAACCGCGAAGGGTGATTTCGGCTTGCCGTTCACCCTCAAAATGCTGAATGAACATGGGCTGCGGGGGGTTTTCTTTATCGAGCCGCTATTCTCTTCCCGCTTCGGTGCGCAACCGCTATCGGAGATTGTCGGTCTGGTGCGGGAACGCGACCAGGAAGCGCAGTTGCACCTGCACACCGAATGGGTAGACGAGGCCCGTGAGCCTCTGCTGAAAGGGGTGCAGGCCAAACGCCAGCATCTCCGGTATTTTTCCCTGGAGGAGCAAACGCTCCTGATAAGCGAAGGCGCCAAGCTGCTCAAACAGGCGGGGGTGGACCGCATCACTGCCTTTCGCGCCGGCAGCTTTGCTTTTAACAGAGATACCTTGAGCGCGCTTTCAGCCAATGCTATTCGCTTTGACAGCAGTTATAACGCCAGTCATTTCGGACTGGATAGCGGCGTCATGCCGGGCGAAATCCTGGTCGAACCCGTCGAATGCGAGGGCGTATACGAATATCCGATGACGGTCTTCAACGATGGAACGGCATCGTTGCGCCATGCCCAACTGACGTCCTGTTCATTCCAGGAAATCGAAGGGTTGTTGTGGCAGGCACTGGAAGCGGGTCGCAGCACATTCGTTATCCTTTCGCATGGTTCGGAACTGCTCAATCGCGCCAAAAACCGCCCCGATAATGTGGCGGTCAGGCGGTTTGAAAAATTATGCGCGTTTCTGGATCGCAACCGGGACGTATTCAGGATGCGGGGCTTCCAGGATCTCGAGCCTCCGACCGTGTTGGCCCAGCCCGCTCCGCTCAGATCGCCGTTATGGCGGACGGGTGCGAGAGTCATAGAACAAGTCTACCGAAGGAAATACCGATGAACCGCTGGCAATTCCGTCCGGTGCCTTTCAAGTTTCAGCTCAGCGACTGGACATTATTCAGCGTCTCGCTCCCGTTACAGGTTCGCGCTGAGCGACTGGCCGACCAGACCCCGCCGCTTGACAACATCGTGCCGCCGGGCATCGTGCCGCCGGGCGATGAATTGATGGCGGGCTCCCTGGGATTCCTGATCAGAGGGCTGCCCATTGCGACGGCGTTTCCCCGCATCAGCCGGATTGGCGATTACCTGTGTTATATCCCGCTCCAGTATCAGCACTGCTACATTGATTTGAGCCTGGGTTTTGAGTCTTACCAAAAGAAGTTTTCGTCAAAGACGCGATCCACGATCAATCGCAAGGTCAAGAAATATACCGAGCATTGCGGCGGCACCCTGTCATGGAGGACGTATACCCTGCCGGGCGAAATGCCCGAGTTCTTCACGCTCGCCCGGGCCATATCGAAATTGACCTACCAGGAGCGGCTGCTCGATGCGGGGATTCCCGATACGGCGGCGTATCTTGCGCAGGCGGAATCCCTGGCCGCCGACCAGTGCGTGAGAGCCTATATTCTGTTCGACGGTGAACGGCCGGTCTCGTATCTGTATTGTCCGATTGAAGAAGGCATCCTCAATTACGCCTATCTTGGCTACGACCCGGCCTACATGCAGCTGTCTGTCGGCACCGTATTGCAGTGGCTTGCGATCGGGCAATTGTTCGATGAGGCGCGTTTCCGCTACTTCGACTTTACGGAAGGCCAGTCGGCGCACAAGCGTCTTTTCGCGACGCACCAGCGCCATTGCGCGAACGTTTTCCTGGTGAAGAAAACTTTCCGCACCACGCTGGTGATTTACAGCCATCTGTTGATGGATCGTTTCTCCGCCTGGCTGGGCGCCACAATGGAAAAATTCGGTGTCAAGGCAAGGATCAAGCGGTTCCTGCGTTTCGCAGGCTGAAGCCGGGCCACCTGGGGAACAGCATGAAAGCGCTTGCAAAAAAACTTGCCCGGCTCTTCCTTGGCGAATATTCAGCCTACTATATTTATGCCTTGTCAGCGGGCGACGCGGTTGGCGCTCCTGCCCAGGCCGATTCCCGCTACCGGATGGCATCTGCTGACGAACTCCGGCTCAAGTCCAGCGCCGACGTCCTGATCCAGGCACAGAGCGGCTATGCAGGACCAGGGTCGCGCACGTATGTCCTATACGATGGGGATCGCATTATCGGCGTCTGTTTCTACTGGTTTGGCGCGCGTTACCTGACCCGTAACTTCTGGCCGCTGGCCGAGGGGGAAGCCAAGCTTGTGCAGATTGTTGTGCTTCCCGAAATGCGGGGGCGCGGCGCGGCCGGCCAGCTTATCGCGGCATCAATGCAGGACATGGCCGCGCAAGGATTCAACAGGGCCTATGCCCGTATATGGCATTCGAATGTGCCTTCATTGCGTGCATTCGAACGGTCGGGATGGATGCGTGTTGCGCTGGTATTGGAGATCAATCCTTTTCGCCGGGCTCGTCCGCTGCAATTTCGGCTACGGGTTCGCGGCCGGCCGGCTCAAAATCAACAGGACAGCCGGCCGCGCTGAGTTCCTGGCTTAATGCTCGTTGGCTTGCAGCCACTGCTCGAGCATCATCATGACCCAGATCATCACCCCGTAATAGCTGGCATGGGGCCCTTGCTGCATGGCCCGCATATGGTCGAGGTAAGCCGGTTCAATCCAGCCGCGCTGCTTTAAATCCGACAGGCTGTCGCCGGCGAGATCGCCGAGCGGCGCGTATTGATTGCTCCATACGCCAAATGGCAAGCCGAATCCATGCTTACTTTTGTTGATTATTTTTTCGGGTAACAGGTCGCCCAGGGCTTCCTTGAAGAACCAGCGGAGTTTCTGCCCCCGCACTTTGTAATCCACAGGCAGGGCATTGGCAAACGCCACCAGGCGATCGTCCAGCAGCGGGTAATGCGCTTCGATTCCTGCGGCTTCGGTCATGGTGCCGACTTTGCGCAGATCGTTGTCAGCCAGTGTGAACTTCATGTCCAGATGCATCATGCGATTGATGTAATGGTCCGATGCCGTTCGCGCATAGGTGTCGGTTAGACCGGCATCGACAGTAGAGGGATCGATGGCATGAATGAAATCCGCAGCCAGAATCTGGTCCAGCGGGGTGCGATGCATGAAGTTATAGCTTTCTAGTCGCAGCGGTAAACCGACCTTGGCCTGGTCAACGTAGCTTTTCAGCTTGGCCAGCGGGAAGTGGCGCGACAGCCCCGGAAACCGGGTGAGCGGCTCGACCATCCCGCGCCGTATGAGGGCGGGGAGACGGGCATAGACCTCGAACAACCCCTGTTTTGCATAACGTGCGTTACCGCCGAATATTTCATCACCGCCATCGCCGGCCAGCATATGCGCGAATCCCGCTTCGCGCGCAGCCTGGGCGCAGAAGTAGGTGGGCACGGCCGAACTGTTGCCAAAGGGCTCGTCGTATTCGCGCGCAATAATGGGGATCGCCGTGACAATGTCGGCGGGCTTCAGGTAATACTCATGCGGCCGGCTGCCAAAACGCGCGACCGCACAACGTGCGTATTCCATCTCGTCGAACCCATCGGCGTCAAAGCCGATCGAGAACGTGTCCACCGGCGCGGCGCGTACCGCACTGAGCGCACCCACAATAGTCGAACTGTCGGTGCCGCCAGAAAGGAATGCGGCGGTAGCGGGTGCATCGACATCGCGCACCGCCTGGTCCAGCACCCCGCGGAATTGGTGTCGAAGGCTGGCGAAGTCAGGATCCGCCGGAGCGTAGTCGGCCTCCCAGTAAAACGCGCTGTTGAGCTGCCCGTTTTTCAGGGTAACGATTTGCCCGGGCAGCAATTTATGCACCCCCCGATACAGACTCCGGGGTGCCGGCACGGTATGAAAATAAAGGAAATCGTAAATCGCCTGGGGGTCGATATCACGCCCCACGGCGGGATGGGCGGCCACACTTTGGATGCTGCTGCCGAACACCAGCTGATTGCCCTGTTTGGCGTAGCAGAGGCGTTCGATCCCGATGCGATCAAGCACGAGACAGGCCCGCTTCTTGAGCGGCTCCAGCACGGCGAAAGCGAAATTTCCTTGCATCAAGGTCGGCAGCTTCTCGCCAAAGCGAACCCAGCCATGCGCCACCGCCACGGCGGGACCTTGTTCGTGTGCGATAAATGCCAGGTCGTTATCCAGAAATGTGGGACGCCCCTGCAAGGTCGCCGCCAGCCCATTCTCGATATGGATACAGGCCTTGTCAAAGCGAGAGCAGGCAGCCACGCCGAGGACCTGGCTGCTGTGGGCGTGAAGCACGCCTTCCGGCGACAGCCGGGCGCCCTGGCCCATACGCTTGATTAAATCCTGATGTAATCCATGATCGCCCAGCCAGCCAAAAATACCGTCCATAATTTCTAATAATGTAATTGAGTCGTGAGACTGTGTTGATGGATGACCCGACGGGCAGGCGATTTGCGCGCGATATTGAATGCGCACGTACGCTGTCGGGCGCAGGCAGGTGCCTCTGTTCCGGTACTGTATCAGCCGGTGTCCCGGCGAAATGCCTTCTCAGCCAGGGCAAAGTATAGAGCGAGGCGACGTACTTGCGCTGCCTTTCTGGTGATTGTGCGGCGATTGCGGTGCGGCATGCCGCACTTGGCCCGACCATCAAGCCGGTAATTTACACCACAGGTTGGTGGCGTCAACGCGGTAAATTGTGGCCGGCCGGGGAGCCAGGTAGCGAAGCAGCGTGGGCTTGACTGCCTGGACCATCGCGTCGGGCAGGGTTGGACTGAACCGCAGTGCCGTGCGTAGCAGCCAATAACCTGGGTCGTGGCTTTGCGGTGTCAACCGTACGACCGGCTGCCAGCAGGCGGGGGGCGTTTCGGAGAGGAACGCGGTATTCCCCCAGTTGAGCGTCTCCAGATCCAGTATGGCATAGCCGAGAGGCGGGCGCCGCGAGGCGGGTGAGACGTCGAATTCCGATGCCCGCGCGAGCGTGCCGAACTGCTGGGCCAGCAGGGGATTGCCCTCGAGGGTGGAAATGACGCGGGCCATGTTGGCATTGTTGACCGTTCCCAGAATCCAGGCGTCCGGATGGGCTTTCATGAAATCGACCGCAGCTTTGCTGTTGGCGGTAAAAACCCGATAGGCGTGCTGTGCTACTGCCCCCAGCGCGATACCGCCCGCGACGGTGATGATGAGCAGTCCGTTTCGCCAAGAGGCCGAATGCATTCGCGCAAGCATCGTTCCGCCGAGCAAGGCGATCGGCGCAAGAAAGAGGTTGAGATAATTGGATTGTTTCATGGTCAGGCGCAGAGGACTGAATGAAACCGGTGTGAAAGACAGCACGACTAGCAGCGCAAGCAGCCACCAGCCCAGGTAAAAAACGGTTCCGCCATCGGCCGGGTGTTTGCTGCGGGTCAGCAGGCCAACAAGCGCCAGCACCGCGAGAAAAGGTGCGATCCAGGTGTGCCGGATGTCCACCAACAGGTAGCTGAAATAATAGCCGGCGGCGTCTTCGTAACCGTCCTGAACGACCCCATTCCGTACCTGTCCGGTCACGGTCGTGATCAGGTGAAAGGGGTCGCCTGCGATAGCCTGCATCAAGACCAGATGACTTACGAGCATGACCATGCCGCCGCCGATGACCCATAACCAGGCCTTGTCCGCGCGCCCGGCAAAAAAGGGGTAAGTGGCAAACGCAAGCAGCGTGATCACGCCCAGTTCCTTTGTCCAGAAGATCATCCCCAAGGACAGGCCGGTGGCGAAATAAAAGCTCCGACTGGCGGTTTGCTCGGCCATGTAAAACAGGACAAACGACAGCGTCAGAAAGCATGCCAGCACTGCGTCTGCGTGGATGCGTGTACCCAGTGAGATGTGGAGGGGAATACTGGCAAGGATGAGCGCGGCAAATACCGCTGCGTTTCTGCCCAGATAGCGGGCGGCAAAAAAATAAACCAGCGCAATTTCGGCCAGTGAGCAAAACAGGGTCCAGGCATTTGCCGAGAAGGGACTCAAGCCCAGCAGGTAGATGAAAAAAGCCGCGGGAATGTTGTAACCGTAACGCAACGCGCCGTTGTAATCGGCACGTGTCCAGAGCCCTTCGGCAATTTCTTTTGAACGTGTCAGGTAGACCAGGTCGTCGGAACCGAAAAACCCATTAAAAAAAGCAAGCCGCAAGAGCGCGGCAAACAGCACCAGCAACGCCAGGATCGCCCAGTCACGGGTCAGCCACGGTGCGGGCCGCACAACACGCGGGGCAAGGCAGTCAGGCGTGGATAAAGCGGAGAATGAAAATGCGGACCTGGACACGGTTTGCGGACGGGTTTCGTGGGAGGTGGCTAGATCATTTTTTCTATCAGGAAGCGCGGGCGCCGCTTGGTTTCCAGATAGATTTTGGCGATGTATTCGCCCAGCACGCCTATGCTCAGGAGCTGGATTCCGCCCAGAAAATATATCGGGATAACCGATGATGCCCAGCCGGGCAATGCGTCGCCCGCAAACAGTTTTCCGTAAACGGCCCAGGCAATCATGAGCGTGCTGAACAGGCTGACCAGGAACCCCAGCGCGGAAATCATTCGCAACGGCACGACGCTAAAAGACGTCACTCCGTCGATTGCCAGGGCGAGCATTTTCCGCAATGGATACTTGGACTCCCCGGCGAAACGTTCGGCCCGGTCGTAGTAGACCGTTGTGGCGCGGAATCCCAGCAAGGGCACAATGCCGCGCAGGAACAGATTGACTTCCGGATAGCCGCGCATTGCATCCAGCGCCCGCCGCCCCATCAATCGATAATCGGCATGGTCTTCCACGATGTCCACTCCCATCCTGGCAAGCAGTCTGTAATAAAGTCGCGCCGAACTGCGCTTGAAGAAGGTGTCGGTGCGACGGGCCTTGCGCACGCCATAGACGATCTCGAATCCCGCGAGATGGTGGCGAACCATTTCTTCAATGACATTCACATCGTCCTGCAGGTCCGCATCAATCGATACCAGCGCGTCTCCCGGCGTCTCCAGCAAGCCTGCAATCAATGCATTCTGGTGGCCCTGATTACGCGATAACTTGATGCCGTGAATTTGGGCATCGGCGCTCGCCATTGCTTCGATAATCGGCCATGTCCGGTCTTTGCTGCCATCGTCCACAAAATAAATCGCACTGTCTGCGGAGACCTGCCCCGCTGCAGCGAGATTCGCCAATAGCGCCATGAGCTTTTTTGCTGTCACCGGCAGCACCGCCTCTTCGTTGTAGCAAGGCACGACTATTCCGAGCTGCAGGCTCATTGCAGTTTCTCCGTAGTGCGTTCAGCCAGAGGGGAAGGGGGGGTGTGGAATACGAAAAACCTTTGCAACAGATACGACAGCACCGTACTGAAAGGCAGGGCCAGGATGCCCGCCACATAGGCGTTGAAACCGATGCCAATGAACTGAGCTATCAGGGTGATGCTGACCAGATAAATGACACCCCAGCCGAGAATGAAACGCCAGATACGCCGGTTGTCCGGGGTTTGAAAGACCCAGCTGCCCTGGGTCTTGAAACTGAACAGGATGCCCAGCAGCAAGGCAGCCAGGTTGGCAACGGCATACCCTACACCGAGAAAAATGAGGCTAGCGTACACCCCGTAGCTGAATGCCGTATTAAAGACCCCTACAATCAGGAAACGCAGTATTTGGCTTCGCCTTAGAGAACTTTTTATCAAACGGATAGGCATAAGCGTGCGTTTGCTTTCTCTTGATTTACCGAGGCTTGGTGGAGCAGTGCGCCACTTGGTATTCGCAGACATGATTTGAAAAAGGATCAACTACAGCGTGGTGGATTTCCTTGTCGTAGGCGAGTCGGGGCAATTTAAATGCTGAATTGATACGTCCGCCCATGTGCCCCGGGAGCAGGCGGCTGATTTGTTCAAACAAATGGGTTCGCCAGATGGAGCGGGGGTTTTGCCCATACATTTTGATTACGTTGAAATGTTCGCCCAACAATGCCTGAAAGTCGGCTTGATCGTATTCTCGAACATGGAAGGGGTTCCAGGGCGAATCCGTCAGCTTCTTTCCCGGCATGGTTACTGAACGATTGGGTGTCGAGCATATGAAGCTGCCATCCGGTTTCAACACGCGGGCGACTTCCTTGAGAAATCCGTGGTCATCGTCAATATGCTCAATAGACTCAAAAGAAATGAACAGATCAATGCTGTGGTCAGCGAGCGGAAGCTTACGACCATCTGCCTGCTGGACGCTGACGTTGGCATAGTGGGTGCAGTTATTGCGTGCGGCGGCTACGGCGTCTGCCGACAAATCGAACGCATGGACATGAACGGCGCCCGCTTCGGCGAACATCGCGGTGCCGAGCCCCACGCCACAGGCACAATCCGCGACAACTTTGCCTGCGACATGCTGGCTGGCAAACCGCCAGCGTGCCCGGTGTTCGTTGTGAACCCATATTGGCAGGGTGCCCGATCCGAACCGTTCGCGATCAATGATATCCATGCATTTCCTCCTCTGGTGGTTGTGAATGGAACCATCATTGACGCAGTGCAAGTCGATAAAACGCGAGCCGCATCAGGTTGTTCATCCGTGCCATCGCGTTTCCGGCCAGCACATCCAGGCTGTCGATTTTCCAATGCGGCTGTGCGCTCAGTCTAACGATAAAGCGCCGGTATTCCACGCTCTGGCGTTTGCCGATCGCGACGCTCCACGACCCGCCGGAAACGCGGAAGGAGGCAACGGGCCGTTGCATATAGTAGGCGTCGCCATGCGCGAGCAGACGGACCCAGTAATCAAGGTCGATGATGTAGCCCAGGCTGCCATCGAACCCACCTACCCGGTCTGCCAGTGTTTTGCGCATCAGCACACTGCCCGGTTCGCCAATCAGGTTGGTGCCCAGGCGCACGCAGCGACGTACCAGTTTCGCAGCATTCATCGCACCTTCGCGGGCACCCGGGCACCCGCGCCGGGCGAGCGTCTGCCCCTCCGCGTTGGTGATGTTGCGGGCGCCGAAAACGAGCGCAATGCGCTGTGCCGTGTCGCGTTCCAGGATTTCAACCTGGCGTTGCAGGGTGTCGGGGTAAATCAAATCGTCCTGCGGGAGCAATTTGAGGAATGTGCCCCGGCCCGCTTCGAGACAGCGATTCCAGTTGCCTTCGGGCCCGAGATTTTCGGCGTTCTTCAGATAGCGTATGCGGGGGTCGCTGAAGCGCGCCACGATCTGGTCGGTTTCGTCGGGCGAATTGTCGTTGACGATAACCAGTTCAAAATCAGTAAAACGCTGGGTCAGCACCGATTCAATGGTGGCTGCCAAATGCGCGGCGCCCTGATAAGTGGGAATGCAAACGGATACACGAGGTGTTGCCATTCCGGGTACGGTAGCTGCCATCTTGTCCTGCATTTTTGCCCCCCTGGGCGCTGTGTTCAAGCCACGTTTTTTCTATCCAGCAGCAAATTTGCGGCTTTGATGAGTTGCGGTCTGAAGAATAACCACAAGGTCATGACATACGCTAGCGCACCGGTCGCCACTTGCAAGAAAAGCTCAGCCACGCCGGTGTCCAGGTTGGCGTTCAGCTTGAGCAGAAATATGGCCGCGGCCATGACGGCTGAAGCCGTAACAGGCGGCAGTAAATTCCGTGCCATTTGGGCGATGGAAATGCCGATGACTTTCTTGCTCATTACCAGCGTTGCATAGGCGATAACGGGTTCAACCAGCAGCCATACAATCGCCAGTCCCATTACACCATAGCCCATGGCGAGGGGGATGACAGGCAGCAACACGGCCAGCATGAGTGCCGAGGATTTCAGGTTCAAATCGGGCCTGCCCATGCCGTTCATCACCGGACGGACAAAATTGGTCACCATTCTAAAAGGCATGGCTAGCGAGATGAGGGCCAAGGGCAGTGCCGCTTCGGCCCATTTGTCGCCCAAAACCACCCCGACGAAATCGGATGCGACGCAAGCCAGGCCGATCATCACGGGGAAAAGGAAAATGGAAGCAAAGGACAGCGCCCGGTCGAGATAATAGCCTGCCTGTTCGGGGTGGCCTTGTAGCCGGGAGAATGCGGGAAAAATAATGGGATTGATGACAGGCATGAATTTGGAAAGCGGCAGCAGGGCGAATTGCATCGCGACCGCATAAATACCAAGGGAATGGGCGCCCAATGCCGGGCCGGCAATCAGACTGACCAGCGTGCCGCTGAGCATGAGCAAGGCCCCCGAAAGGGCCACCACGCCGCCCAGCGCGATCATCTGGACAGCGGCAGGTCCCAGTGTCGGTCTGACAAACCAGGGATGGAGCACCATCAGCAGGATGGCGGTGACCAGGCGGTTGAGGATAAGGCCGAGCACCAGCGCCCAGACGCCTGCGCCGTAAATGGCGAGGATGAGGGTGGTCGATGCGCCCGTAATCACCGCAACCAGATCGACAATGGCCCTCGACTTGAATTTGAGTTCGCGATCCAGCAGGGCATTGGGGATAGCCCGGAACGGCGCCAGAATAAAAACGACGGACAACACCTTGGCCAGGGACTCAAGGCGTGGCTCATTGAAATAATTGGCGAGGAGGGCGCCGCCAAAGAAGTAGGCCAGAAACAGCAGGAAATTGATGGCAAGCAGCCATCCGAAGGCGCTTTGGAACTGGTCTTTTTCGAGTTTCCTGCTTTGCACCAGCGCGACATCCAGCCCCAGGGTGCTGAGCAGCATCATGAGCTCCATGGGGGCTTCCAGCATGGAGTTGAGGCCATAGTCGCCCGGGCTGATAAAACGGACAACAATAATGGTGCTCAGCCAGCTCAGCGTTTGCGCGGACAGGCGGATTGCCGCCACCCAACGGGCGCCGGACATGACTTTTTGGACGAGTTCCTGCGGGGAGGGAGGCGGGGACATGGTCGGAGTAAGAGGATGAAGAGTGCGGGCGTATCAGGGTGGAGGGCGGCAATACGCCTTTTTATATTGTCAGGTTTCGGGTGTGTCCGGTACATTCTCGCAGCCCGGGCCCGGACGGGAAACCGGCATGCGCAAGAGGCCGCTTATCTTTCGATGCGCCTGGGCATTTAATCGCGCACAGGCCATAAGCGCACGTTATTATCGGGCACTGTGCGCTGAAGGCGGCCTGCGTAGCGCATGGTAACCCAATTGGCAGACAGCCGATCATGCTGTCCGTTGGCAAATGTCAGACCGCAGCTGGGTTCCCGGGCCTTCTTTAGGCCGCATGGGATTCAGCCGATGGCATCAATGGGCGAGAAAAAGTTGAATAACGCGATCAGCGTTCACAGGGGAGTAAATTTTGTCACGTGAAAAAATGGATGGTTTCCGCCAGAGCGTCGTGGTGGTTCTGGGGATATCCGCATGCTTTGTACTGGCGCTGGTTGCCAAATCTGTCCTCGATTTCTCCCGCTCAGGCCCGCAGATCGCAGACGAGATCACCCGCTCTTATCTGGGTTATGCCAGTTTCGCCCTGGCCCGCCTGGGATTCTGGGCCTTCGGTATTGTTGCGCTGATGGCGGCCGCGGGCGCATTTGTCTACCACTGTCTGCTCGCTGTGTTCCGCTGGCGTTACCGCTGGTGGCTGGCATTTTTCTCGGCAGGCATGGCCATTGGCCTGATTACGTTTGTGCGATTCGCGCATTATCTGCTGTATATGCCGGGGGGGCTGGTTGCCTCGCTGAGTTATCGCGTGAGCCGGCTGTATCCATTGTGGGAACTGTTGTCGCCCAATCGGGTTGCCGTTCTGGAAGGGCTGACGGTACTGCTGTTTCTGGCGCCGCCGGTTCTCGCAATGCTGGTCCTGGCGCGCAGGGGTGCGCTTCGGCGGGCGGGCGGGGTGGCATTCGTGACCGCGGCGGCGGCAGGGGTGGTGGTATGGGCGGGCTGGAGCGCCGAGCCTGATCCGGCCAACGGGCCGGATCAGGCAGCGACGCGCCCCAATATTCTGCTGATAGGCACCGACACTTTACGGGCTGACCGGTTGGGCGTAAATGGCGCCAACCGTTCGCTGACGCCGCATATTGACGCGCTTGCAGCCCGGGGTATCAATTTTTCCCAATACATCGTGCCGATTGGCCGCACCGGCCCCAGTCTGGTGTCCTTGCTTACCGGCACCTGGCCGCATACCCACGGGGTGCGCAGCAATTATGTGAGCGATCCGCAGAAAATGCTGCGACCCGCGGCGCTCCCCCGGGTACTGGCCGATGCAGGGTATGCAACAGCGGCGGTCTCGGACTGGGCGGGCAGCGACCTGGGCAAGTTCCGGCTCGGATTCGATCATGTGGATACTTCCCCGGACCAATGGAATCTCAAATATCTCCTGCGTCAGGGCCCCAAGGATATTCGCCTGTTTCTGTCCTTGTTCACGCACAACCGGTTTGGCAAGGCCTTTATTCCGGAAGTGTATTTCCTCGCCGGGATGCCGCTTACCGCTGAGGTAGGGCGGGATAGCCGGGTGGAGATGAAGCATGCCGTGTCGCAGGGCAAGCCGTTCTTCATGAATGTTTTCGTTGCCGCGACGCATGGTCCTTTCAGTTCCACTTACCCGTATTACCAGCTTTACACCGACCCAAAATACCGGGGAAATTCGCTGTTTTCGATGTCCGATGTTTCCTCGATAGAAGATGTGCTGAAAGCACAGGAAACGGGCAAGCAGCATTTCGATGTGCGCCAGATCATGGATGTTTACGATGGCGCGGTGAAGAGTTTTGATGATGAAGTCGGAAAAATGCTCGCCTATCTGAAGGCGAGCGGACTCGACCAAAACACGATTGTGGTGATTTACAGCGACCACGGCGTCGATCTGTTCGAGGGGGAAACCTGGGGGCAGGGCAATATCGTGTCGGATTACACGCATCGGGTGCCACTGGTTATTTTTGACCCGCGGCGGCCTGCCGTCGGCACCGTCAAGCGCACGGTGCGTGCGGTTGATGTCGCGCCCACCCTGCTGGAACTGGCGAACCTTCCCGTGCCGGCCTCGGTAGAAGGCAAATCGTTGGTCCCCTATATGAAACGGGGCAATGCCGAACCTGATCGCGTGGCCTTTGCCGAAACCGGTATCTGGATTGCCAAGGTACCGGGTTTGCCGAAGGACCGGATTGCCTATCCGTCCATACTGGATTTGCTGGAAATAGCCGACAAGGAAACGGGTACGTTATCGATCAAGCCGCAATACCAGGATGTGATCGTGCGCGCCAAATCCCGGCTGGCCCGGGAGGGACGCTGGGCACTGGTTTATTTTCCGCTCGAACACGGGGAGCAATACACCCTGTATGACATTGAGACGGACCGGACGATGCGCAACGATGTCATCGCGCAGCACCCTGACGTGGCGGCGCGCCTGAAACTGAAACTGCAGGCCTGGATGCAAGGAGAGCGGTAGTGAAAAAAATTCCGCTGGTGATGAAAGTGTGGGCCGGCGCCGAGCCGCATGACATGGACTACATCACCCGGAGTATTCCCAGCCTTTTGGCGAGTACGCTTCCCGAAACGTTTGAAGTGGTCATTTATGATGACTGCTCACCCAGCGCCGACCTCAAGCATTTTCTGCAGGCGGTGGCAAAACGGGATCGTCGGGTGCGACTGATCCACGGCACCGAAAACAAAGGCCCCAATCTGGGGCAGCAGGATATCTACTCGCAAGTCGTCGGGGAATATCCCGCAGCGCCCTACTACGTGAATGTCGACGACGATGTGATCTACCATCGCGACTGGATGCGCCAGCTGCTGGCGGCCCGGCACAATTGCGAGACCCTCGGTTTGAATGGGGTCTTCACCGCGCTTAACATGCCTTACCGGAGCGCGCATTCCGTGCTGTCCACCCGTGGCCGGCGGTATTTGCTGAAGTGGAAACAGCCCGCGCTTAACTGGCTGATTCCGCGCGACCTGTATGAAGAGGTCGGGCCATTCCGCGATGAAGGCATAGCCTACGATACGGTGTATTCCCACTGGATGCGACTCAGGCAGTATTCAGTGATCTGCCTGACGCCGAGCTACGTCCAGAATATCGGTCTGCTGGGCGCGTATGCGACCGATGACACGACCACAAGTCGGGACTTCGTGGGCGAAGGCGGGGGCCGTTCCGTTTTGGCGCGAGGTTACGATGCGGCGCGTTACACATGGCGACGGCTTCCTGATGTGCTGCGTCGACAGATGGACGACGCAGCACATCAGGTGGCCCCCATACGCTGGGGAACCGAGTTTGTCCATGAAGGCATCACGCGCGACGGCGCCAGTGTCGCGATGTTTTCGTTCGACGACGCCGTGCGTCTGGGGTGGGATAAAAATACCGCGGCCCGCCGGGTGCGCGAGATGCAGCAGACGGGCGTGGCCGGGATTGTGGCGTTGCGTCAAAACCGTGCAGGGTTGCCGGTATGGGTCGAGTGCGACTGGGCGTTTTCCCCCAATCTCAGAGAACTCGGCACCTTGAACCTGCCGCAGCGCATAGTGGCCCCGGAAACCGTGTTCCAGGCACTCATCAGGCAGTTGATGCCGCTGCATGGCCAGAACGTGGTCCACAACAAGATCAGACAGGACAATGTGTATCTCAGGGATGACGGCAGCCCCGTCCGGCTGGTCTGGCTCGGAACCGAGCCAGGTCCCGGCGTGGATTGGGCAGGGCAGGACAGGCGTCGCACCGTAGAGATGCTGAGTGGCGCACTCAACCGCTGGGCGCTGCCCGCTCTGCGCGAAGGCTGTGCGGCCCGTTACCTGGAAAGCCTGGCTCCCGAAGTGATGCGGGGCGAGCCGCCGAGCCTGCAATCGGATTTATTCGCGGCCGCGGCGGTCGCGGCGCTGAGCATTTCAGACCCCATACATACCCTCGATCAAATGGAACAGGTTCGCGGACAGTGGGCCGCGGGAGATTTTTCCGGATGGGCAGCCCTGGCCGATACCCGCACCCGCAGCCTGATGACGCAATGCCTGGCGAGCAGCCCGCAGGCGCGACCGGACGATGCGCAGCAGGTGGCGCATGGGCTGGGGCTTTGATTATTGACGGATTGCCACGGCCCGGATCGATCCGCCCATGTTCTTAGTCGAAGCCAATGTGGCGAGCGACTCCAGTGCCTCGAGTACCGCCCGGTCTTCCAGTGAGGCCCTTGCTGCGGGCCGCCAGGATTCAGGTGTTGACGCTTCCGACAGCAAGCGCAGACAGCGCACAAACTGCATCGGACGGGAGACGTGGCGCACTGAACACACCTCAAAGCCCGCCTTCTCAAGCTGCGCACGTAGCGTGTCCGGACTGAACAGGTAAAGATGCCGGGGCGTATCAAATGCCAGCCCCAATTCGCCGAACCAGTAGGTCAACAGCGATTCCACATTGGGGACTTCGATAATCAGGTGTCCGGTCCCGGGCTGGAGTATCGGCCGGAGATGGGCCAGGGCCTCGGTAGGCGAATGCACATGCTCCAGCGAATGGCTCATCAGGATGACGTCGAAAAGCTGCGCTGCCAGTTTCTCGTCCAGGACATCGGTCGCGCTTTGGCACAAGACTGCATGCCCTTTGGCACGGGATACCGCAGCGGCCGGCGCGCTCGGTTCGATGCCAAAGGTGGCCCAGCCGTTTTCCAGCATGCCATCCAGAAATGCGCCGGATCCGCACCCCACGTCCAGCACCTTGCCGGGCTTGATCCAGTCAGCGATATCCGCTGCGATCGCGCTATCGGCAGCGAGGTGGCGCAAGGGGGCAATTTGCCGCGCCACAGTGGAGAGCGCGGGGCTGGACCGGATCAGTCGCTTGATCCGCTGTTTGAAGCGGGGGCTTGCGCGTTCGCTGCCTGCGGCAGCATAGGCATAGTAATCATGGGGATAACACGCGCCTATGCTATCCGGCGCGGGGCGCGGGTTCAGATAATGAAGCCCGCAGCGGGTGCAACGCACCACATTGAATTGCCCCGCGACCCCATGTTCGTGATCTGAACTCCGGGTGACCTGTGCGGTGTCAGTGCCCCCGCACAGGTCACAGGCGACATGCTGCAGATTCAGCTTCACAGGGCAAGCGGGGTTCAAGGGCAGAAGCGGCAATAGGGGTTGGTGTCGTTGCCCTGTTTGTACGGCTGGATTTCAACAGGGGGCAGGGCCGTTTCGTTTTCCCCGGCTGTGCCGGAGGTCTCGGGCTGGCTTTCCTCGGGCTCGGCGATCACCTCGGGCGGGCTGGGCGGGGCAACGAATTTTTTGGTCCCGCCCAGTTCTGCGTAGCGGCGTTGCAGGCTTCTTTCATCGGGGGAAGCCGTGAGTCCCTGTTCGAGCGTCTGCAAGGCCAGCCCTTTATTGCGCGCATCCCGGTAATAGTCACTGAGCACAGCAAAGGCACGGGCGTACGTGGCATCCTGGGCGATGGCTTTTTGCAATTCCAGCACGGCCTCGGCATTTCTCTTGAGTTTGAGCAGCGAGGCGGCTTTTGCCGTGCGCAACTCGGGTAACAGGATGAAATCGGATTTGGCGCTGCGGATCACATAGTCGATTTCGCCTACGGATTCTCTCCATCGCGCCTCGCGTTGTCCCCGGCTGCGTTCGGTGTAGGCCCGATTCGCCTGGGTCAGCCCAAAACAGTAATGGTGCAAATGCCAGAAATCCTCACCATACACATCGACGTAGGGTTTGGTACTCGCATCGTATTTCCCCGGCGCCTGCTGGCGTCCGTAGGAGGTGCTGATGATTTGCGTATTGGCGCAATACGGCGGGAGCAGGCGCAGTTCCAGCAACGTGGGTATGCGCCGGTCAGCAGCGCTTGAAACGGGCGAAATAAACCCGAACGCCAGTCCGAGTGTGCCTGTGATCAGGAAAGTTAAGGTTTTTTTCATGCGAATTGAATGCACGCTATTCCCCTTTGGTTTAGTGGGATTGAATCAAGCCGAGGGTTTTGGCCGCAACCGCTTCCCACGAAAAATCATGGAGGGCGCGGGCGTGCCCGGCGTCCCCGAAGCGCCGGCAGAGCGCGTTGTCGCTTAACAGGGCATGCAGTGCGGTGGTGACCTGCTGCAGGTCCTCGCCCTGGACACGGTATCCGGTCACGCCATCTTCCACCGCGGAGCCCGTACCCCCGGCATTGCCGGCAATCGAGGGTTTGCCGCAGGCTGCGGCCTCCAGAAACACCATGCCAAAGCCTTCCGTATCGCCGTCAATTTCCCGATTTGGCATGGCAAAAACATCGCAGCTATTGTACCAAAGCGGAAGATCATCGATCGAGACATGTCCAAGCAGGTGAACCCGGTCCGACACGCCGTGGGTTTCGGCCAGCGCAGCAAGGTAGTCCCTGTCCTCGCCGATTCCGATCAGGGCATAGTGGGTATCCAGCCCGCTTTGACGTAACAGGGGCAGGGCCTTGATGATTTGATCAAATCCCTTGCGCCGGCTGAGCCGGCCCACTGACAGGATCAGTTTTTGGCCTTGCTGCATGCCAATGGTGGGGCGCAAATGTGCCGCAGGAAGATCGGGTTTGAAGCGGCCGATATCTACGCCCGGAGAAATCAGTACGACCCGTTCGGGCGCGACACCGATTTTTATCAGTTCGTCGCGGGTGAAATCGCTGTTGGCGATAATGCGGTCGGCGTGCCGGTAGGCGAAGCGCATGACCTTGAATTTTCCGGCCTGGCGCCAGGTGGTGATTTCCTCGCCATGCGCGTAGATGACGATAGGCTTGCCGATCAGGCGTGCGATCAGCCACCCCACCAGTCCTTCCGGCAGAACCCGGCCTGCATGGACCGCGCTGACGCGCTGTTTGAGGGCCACGGACAATCCCTTGAACAGCAACCGCGAGTACATTGCGAGTGACTCGGGCCTCAGCCATCCGTAGCGCTTGAGGGAGACGCGATGAATGCGGTTGGGATGACTGCGATCCACTTCCGCTGCGCCCGGCACATCCGCGGTCACGATATGGATATCCTTGCCGCCCAGCCGGCGATAGGCCGCATCAAACCACACCGCCGTGCCTCCCTTGGTCGGAAGAAACAGTTCGGTGATGACCAGCAGCCGGGGTGATTTTGATTGTGCGGTCATGGTGTTCTGAGGGGCGCTATGCGTGAGAAAAATGTCTGCAATTCGTGGTCACATTTGGCCTCCATTTCATTGAACCAGGCCGCTTCTGCATACTCGGGCCAGCGTATCTTGGGTTTGCCGTGATTCAATTTCGCCAGGCGCGCCATATCGGCATGGCGCACCCCCACTGCCTCAAACATGGTGCGGGCCACGAGGTCGAAATCGGCAATAAGGTCCTCATAGCAAATCGAGATATCGCTATAAGCCTGCCCGAACGAATAAGAGAGGCGCCATAGGAAATAGTGCAGTTCGTACGGGTGTTTGCCGTCAGGTTCGAGGAAGGGAAACACGGTGCGCAGGTCACGGGCCCATTCCAGGGTGTAAAAACCGTCCACGGACGTGATGCGGCCCGGCTCGATTCTGTCGTTGGGGGCAAGGTGTTCGCCCTTGTCAACGATGGACATCCATTGTTCACGGGGGTGTCGATAGAGATGCAGGATTTTTGCCTGCGGAAAATGGGCGCGCAACCACGGCAGCCGGAAATCCACGCGATTGAACTGCAACACAGCCCGGCCTTTTGCGCGTGCAATCAATTCGGCCAGGTAGTGTTCCAGATTGGGCGCATGGTGGGTTTCATCCATGTAGAGATTGTGAAACGCCCAGCCCTTGTCGAAATACTGGGCCAAGTCCTCCATGCCCTCATATTCGGTACGATAATCATCAACGCCAATATGCGTGTTGTCGACGGTAGCGTTGTTTCGGTCCTGGAGCATCCACGCGGCTTCATTGAGCGGCTCGTAATTGCAGACGATGCCATCAATATTCTTGAATAGCTGCCACAAAAAGGTCGAGCCCGACCGAAAGCGGGCCGTAATGAAAACCGGCACCTCGCCCGGCGCGGAGGGGTCTGGGCGCGGCGCGGCCTGGGCATACTGCGGCGGAACCGGCACAAGCCGTATCTTGTCGAGCGAGGCGGGTCGAGCCTGCGCAAACAGGTCCCGTCCCATCTGCCAAAGCTTTTCCTTGGCGTAGTGGCTCGAAGCCAGTTGGTCAACCAAACGGTATAAGGGCGCTTTCAGAAGTTTTTTTAGTGCAGTCATAAGTCCGGTTTGTCTACACGCGTGCAAACGCTCAGAGGGAAGGCGAGGGGACATTGTAATGGGTGGGTAGAGCAACCGGGTTGGTGTCGCCCGGTTTCCCCCGGTGATGCGGCAGCGATTTTAACGGACAGAAGCGGGGATCACGCCGGTTCAGGGTCGCCACGTACGCAGCGATCGGCCCACGCTATATGGCACTGCGCCGTTGCGTCACCCGTTTAACCAGCCTGCGATAGAGCCGGGCGGGAAGCAGGCTGGCGACCAGATGCTTGAGGTCGCTGGCTTGCCAGTCAGCCTTGCGGAAAGCGCGTCGAAACAGACGGCGGGCAGACTCCGTATCATTTCGCCAATGGCAACGGTACGCCTCACGCAACAACGGGGCGTGGATCAGTTCATGGAGTCGCGCCGGAGTGATGTCGAGGAGCAATTCGGGGTTGTGCTGGACAAAATTCTCGCGCACGGCGACGGTATCGAAGACCTGGCGCCAATGCGGGATATGGGCATCGCCCCGCGGATAGCGTCGGTAGTGCGCCAATACCTCTGGGACACGGACGATCCCCGGCTGGAACGCGAGCATCCGGAGCCAGAGATCGTAGTCCATGGCGGTGGGCGCACGCTCGGAAAATCCTCGCACGGAATCAATAAGGTGCCGGCGGATGAGTACGCTGTTGATGGGCCAAAGGTTATGCTCGACAAACTGGCCAATGACTCCCCCGGGCACCAGAACCGGCGCCATTTTGGGATGGGGATCTGTCGCGGCAACCCCAATGTTTTGCCAGCTGCAGTAGGCGATGTCCGCGTTTTCCGCGACCAGTGCCGCATGCATGAGGCGCAGCGCATCGGGATGCCAGGTGTCGTCGGCATCGAGAAAAGCGACGTAATTGCCATGGGCATGGGTGAGTGCCAGATTGCGCGCGGCGTAAGGACCGGCGCGATTCTGGTAGGTCAGCGTGATATGTTCCGGGTGTGCGTCAACCAGACGCTGCAGGATATCGGTTGAACCATCGGTTGAGCCATCGTCAGTGACGATGAGTTCCACATACGGGTAACTTTGTTCGAGCACACTCCTGACAGCCTCCTCCAGATAAGGGGCGGCGTTGTAGCAGGGCATGACGACCGTGATCAGTTCGGGATCAAAATTATCCATGGATCGTGCCATTGCGTCTGATGATCGAATTTCCTTTCATAAACCTGCTGTAGAGCGCCATCACGCCCAACTTTACACCGCCCTGCATCAAATTTGATGCAGGGCGCGCCATTTTTGGAGGGCTTGACAGCAATCCCTGTTCCGTTAGGCGGCATTGGTTACAATCGGATAACGCGATTCCGAGTTAAATTGCCTCATGCAAACCCTCTCCGTCGATCTTGGCGATCGTTCCTACCCCATCCACATTGGCTCAGGCCTGATGGAGCAAACCCATTTGATCCTGCCGCATCTGGCGCAAAAACGGGTATTGGTGGTGACCAACACCACGGTGGCGCCGCTGTACCTGGCGCCACTGACGGCGACGCTGGAGGCGGGCGGGGTGGCGGTGACCAGCGTGTTATTGCCGGATGGCGAGGCCTACAAGAACTGGGAAACGCTGAACCTGATTTTCGATGCGCTGCTGACCCAGCGCGCCGAGCGCAAGACCACGTTGATTGCACTGGGCGGCGGGGTGATCGGCGACATGACCGGGTTTGCGGCGGCGAGCTACCAGCGTGGCGTGCCGTTTATCCAGATCCCGACCACGCTGCTGTCGCAGGTGGATTCGTCGGTGGGTGGCAAGACCGGCATCAACCATCCGCTCGGCAAGAACATGATCGGTGCGTTTTATCAGCCCCAACTGGTGCTGGCCGATACCGCTACGCTGAAGACCCTGCCCGCGCGCGAGCTCTCGGCAGGCCTGGCCGAGGTGATCAAATACGGTCTGATCTGGGATATTGAATTTTTGGCCTGGCTGGAAGCCAATATGGACAAGCTGCGCGCACTCGACCCGGTGGCGATCACCCACGCCATTTTCCGCTCGTGCGAAATCAAGGCGCAGGTGGTGGCGCAGGACGAGCGCGAAGGCGGCATCCGCGCGATCCTCAATCTGGGCCACACCTTCGGCCACGCGATCGAAACCGGGATGGGCTACGGCAACTGGCTGCACGGCGAGGCAGTGGCGGCGGGCATGGTGATGGCGGTGGAAGCCTCGCAGCGCCTGGGCTGGCTCACCGAAGCGGACGTGGCACGCACCCGCGCGCTGATCCGCGCCGCCGGGCTGCCGGATGCGGCGCCGGACCTGGGGGTGGAAACCTGGCTCGAATACATGGGCCACGATAAAAAAATCGAGGGCGGAAAAATGCGTTTCGTGCTGCTGAAGAAAATGGGCGAGGCGGTGATCACCGCCGACGTGCCGACCGATGTGCTGACCGGCGTGTTGACCGCGCCGCACTAAGGAAAACCCATGGATACGCTTGCGCCTTACGCCGCGCATTCCAGCCAGACTCGCGGCCGCCTGCACCCCGAACCGTCCGCCGCGCCGCGCTCCGAATTTCAGCGCGACCGCGACCGCATCATTCATTCCACCGGATTCCGGCGGCTGGAATACAAGACCCAGGTATTCGTGAACCACGAGGGCGACCTGTTTCGCACCCGTCTCACCCACAGCCTGGAAGTGGCACAGATCGCCCGCACCATTGCCCGTTTGTTGGGCCTGAACGAAGATCTGGTTGAAGCGGTGGCGCTGGCGCACGACCTCGGTCACACGCCGTTCGGTCATGCCGGGCAAGACGCCTTGAATGCCTGCATGAAAGAACACGGCGGCTTTGAGCACAACCTGCAATCGCTGCGCGTGGTGGATATGCTTGAAGAACGCTACGCCGCGTTCGATGGCTTGAACCTCACCTTCGAAGCACGCGAGGGCATCCTCAAGCATTGCTCGATGGGCAATGCCGAAAAACTGGGCGCGGTGGGCGAACGTTTTTTGAACAAGCAGCAGCCGTCGCTGGAAGCGCAGATTACCAATCTGGCCGATGAAATCGCCTACAACAATCACGATGTCGACGACGGGCTGCGTTCCGGGTTGATTACGCTGGAGCAGTTGTTGGAAGTGAAGCTCTTTGCCCGGCATCTCGCCGAAGTGCGTGTCAAATACCCGGCGCTCAATGGCCGCCGCGAAGTCACCGAAACCGTGCGCCGCATCATCAACACCCTGATCCTCGATCTGGTGGAGACCACGCGGGCGAATATCGAAAAAAGCGGCGTGCAAACCGCTGACGAAGTGCGCGCCGCCCCGGCCATGGCCGCATTCAGTCCCGAGGTCCTCAACGAGCACCGCGAACTGAAGCGGTTTTTGCATCGTCACCTGTACCGCCACTACAAAGTGGCGCGCATGAGCGCGAAGGCCAGCCGGATCATCACCGATCTCTATACGGCATTTTCCGGCGATGCCCGACTGCTGCCGCCGGAGCATCAGGCGCACGAGTCGCTAACGGGCATGCGCGCCGTGGCGGACTATATTGCGGGAATGACCGATCGCTACGCGATACGCGAGCACCGCCGGATATTTGCGGTGGAAGAAGTGTACGAGTGAGCGTAAATCGTCCGGACGGGCTTAACGTGCGCCCCTAACGTCGCCCGGTGGCAACGTCCGCGCCACCACCCAGCAGGTCACTTCGCGCGCACCTGCACGTTTCAGGGTTGCGGCCAACGCATCAAGGGTGGTCCCCGTGGTCATCACATCGTCGATCAGCGCAATATGCTGGCCCGCAATGTTCCCCGTGCAGGTGAAGGCGCCGCGCACATTGCGCCGCCGCGCGTCGTGCTTCAGCCCCTGTTGCGGCGGCGTGTCGCGGACACGCTGACTGCTCGTCATGTCGAGCGCAATGTCGTGTTGTCGGGCGACTTCACGCGCGATTTCGACGGCATGATTGAAACCGCGTTCGCGGATACGGCCCG
>Ga0209347_1001885_pt1 | contig 30426 bp, 24 predicted proteins | sample AutmiccommuBRH23_FD_187382 | JGI IMG/M metagenome (GOLD analysis project Ga0209347, IMG submission 187382) | Deep subsurface microbial communities from Mt. Terri, Switzerland - Autotrophic microbial communities BRH/23 (SPAdes) (version 2) | ecosystem: Environmental > Aquatic > Deep subsurface >...
AGAAGATGTCATCCCGAACGGAGTGAGGGATCAGGGGGGGCGGGGAATCCGGTGACGCGGAGGCCCTGTCGGCGGGCAATGTTGATTCGTCGAACTTGACCAGCAAACGAACCCACATCACCGCGCCGACAGGGTTCCCGCGTTCACGGATTCCCCACCCCCCCTGATCCCTCACTCCGTTCGGGATGACATACAATCTTCCTCTATGTCAGTTGATGAGCTCGTGACGGCCACCGCGCGCCTCCACCAGGCGATCGAGTCGATGACGGATGCGTTCTACCAGCAGCAGCTTCGCCTCGCGGCGACGGTGCTGACCAATGCGGTCGAGGGGATCCAGACGGACCCTTCGCCAGCCGCGTTGAGCGATGCGGAGTTCGCGTTCGGCGACATCACCGCGATCACCGCGGAGGTTCCGCAGGAGGACGAGGACCTATTGAACCCGCCGATCGAAGATCTGCGGCGGGCGTTGACTTCCCTCAAAGAGGGGCGCGCGCTCGATCCCGGGCTGGTCGAGAAAGCGCGCGAGCTGCAGCAGAAGCTCCGGGAACGCCGGACCGCCCTCGAGCGGCATGGATTCCGTTTCGAGGGGGACGATCAGGACCACGTTCCGAATCACCCGAGGGAGCTGTGCCTGCCGGCCCGGCAGCTTCATCGGGCGCTTCAGGAGCAGGGCTTCATGATCCGCCCGCTGGAGAAGCTGGTTTCGAGCCCCGACGACTTCGTTTACCACGACGTAGCCGACCTGATCGCCGAACTGGACATCGTCATCCGGTGAGCGATGAGGTTCCTTTACGTCTTTCCGCATCCCGATGACGAGTCCTTCGGCCCCGCCCTGGCGATCTCGCGCCAACGCCGCGAAGGTCATGCGGTTCATCTTCTGACACTGACGCGCGGCGGGGCCACTCGTCAGCGCGAGAAGCTGGGACTGAGCGTCGAGCAGATGGGACGCATCCGTCTCGAAGAGATGCACTGTGTCGAGAAGGTTCTCGGGCTGGCTTCCATGGAGGTCCTCGACCATCCCGATGGCGGCCTCGATGAGATCGACCCGCTCAGGCTCGAGGCCAACATCGCGCGCAAGATCGATTCGATCGACCCGGACGTCGTGGTGACCTACCCCTTTCACGGCATCAGCGGCCACGCCGATCATCTCGTCGCGCACGCGGCGGTCAAGGGAGCGTTCGTGGCCACCCGCAGGCGACGGAGACGGCTGGCTTTCTTCACCCTGCTTCCGACCGAAGGCCCCGAGCCCATTCCCCTTCGTACTTCCAGGACCGAAGCGGTCGACTGCGAGGTCGCGGTCGAGGAGGCCGATGTGGCTGCAGCACGCGCGGCTCTGGCCTGCTATGAGACCTACAGATCCACGATCGAGGAGCACGACCCGATCACCCGGGTAGGGCGCACGGTCTTTTTCGAGATCTGGCAGGAGGATCACGATCCTCGCCTGGCGAGCCTTACCGCGGGGCTCGAAGAGATCCGATGATTCTCCGCAACGCCGAGCGGACCGATCTCGACCGCGTGCTCTCAATCAACCAGGGCGCCGTCCCCAACATGAACTCTCTGGAGCCCGGCGACATCGAGCGCTTCGCTGCTGACGCGATCTGGTTTCGTGTCGTGGAGATCGACTCCTGGATCGCCGCCTTTCTCATCGTCCTCGACGCGCAAACGGATTACGAGAGCATCAACTACCACTGGTTTCGCGATCGGTACGCCGACTTTCTCTACGTCGACCGAATCGCAGTGGATCCGCGCTTCCAGCGCCGCGGCCTGGGCCAGACTCTCTACAAAGACCTATTTGCCGAGGCGCGTCGGAGGCATATCGCGAGGATCTGCGCTGAAGTGAATCTCCAGCCGCCCAACCCCGGATCGATCGCTTTTCATCGCGCCATGGGATTCGTCGAAGTCGGAGAGCTGGAGCATTCGAGCGAGAAGAAGGTGGCGATGTACGTGCGGGAGAGCGAATAGGACGGATAGGACGGATAGGACGAATAGGAAAGGTGGAGATGAGACGCTAAATCCGAGGTGACTTCACTTCTGCCTTCTGCCTTCTGCCTTTACTTCTGCCTTCTGCCTTCTGCCTTCTGCCTTGCCTTACCCTCCCACCCTGCTGGCGATGTCCGCGAGCGTCACTCCCCTGAGGTAGCGGTTCATCGCCTCTTCCGCTTCGGCGGTACAGGTTTCGAGAACTCCGTGAATTTTCTTACCCACGGGGCATGGTGTGTCGACCGACGGGTGGATTGAGATCAGATCGCGTCCCTCGACGGCATGATAGACGTCGTAGAGAGTGATCGACGCTGGCTTGCTGGCGAGCAAAGCGCCTCCGCCTCTTCCGCTCTGAGCTCGCACCAGACCCGCGCGACCGAGCATGCCGAGAAGACGGCGAATGACGACCGGGTTCGTTCCGACACTCGATGCGATGAGGTTGGAGCTGCTCGGCTCGTCGCCGCGGACAGCCAGAACGGTGAGGATGTGCGTCGCAACTGCGAACCTGCTGCTGGTGGCCATGACCACCGGTCCCAACGGGAGCGCAACCGGCCGTATTTCTCGCCCCGGGGGGAAACCGGTTCAGAAAGACGTGAGAACCACGACCTCATCCCCTTCGGCCGGACTCCAACGGGTGTCCTTCGGCGGGTTGAGAACGATCTTTTGCCCCCTCGGACGCATCCCGATCAGGATCTCACCGGCCGCCCTCGCAATCGTCGACAAATCGCCGAACGTTCCGGCGGTCGAGAGAAGGTCGCTGGCCGGTCTCAGGCTCATCTCGATTCCTCCCGGACCGAACAACTCGTCGAATACGGGTGCCAGATCCGGGCGCAGCACGACCTGGGTCAACATGTGGGAGAGGATCAGGGGGCTGATCAGAACGTCCGCGCGCGTACGAAGGAGCGGAACGTTCGCCGGATCCATCAGCTCAACCAGGATCTCAGGTCTGGAATCGCCTTTCCCGAGCAGCTCCTCCAGCACCAGAAAGCCGAGGATGGTGCGGGCGTCCGACTCCGCCTCCGAATCGAGCCGGTCGCTACCGACCACGACGATGTTGTCCCAGGAGGCAGGGTTGTGCTTCGCCAGATCGGCGAGCGAGGTGAAGTCCGCCTCGATCTGCCGGACTTTCGTCCCCTGGAGGTCGACGCCATTCCGCGCGATCATCGTCTGGCGTTCGCCGGTACTGACCAGGGAGACGATGTCGATCTCGAAGCTCTCCTTTTGATACCCGGCAATTTCTTCGAGCAGGGCGGGGACCTTGTGATTCCAGCCCAGCAGCAGGATCCGGCGCGAAGCCTTCACCTCGAGAGGAGGAAGTCTGGAAGCGGGCAGGGAAGACTCCTCCTTCGCCGGGCCCGGAGCAGTCGCAGAATAGTTCTCCGCCATCACCACCAGACGATCGCCTTTCCCGATTCGCAATCCCGAGAGGGCGCCGGTCAGCGACATGAAATCCCTCCCGCGGACGAGGCCGAGAAGGATCCCCCTGGGGAACGCGCTGTGAACGGAAGCGAGCTCGCGTCCCTCGAGCTCGGGACATTCGCGAATGTAGATCTCGTTCCCCTCGGCGTGCGAAAGAAGCTCCGCGTAGGCGACCGACAGTCCCGGGTGCCGGACGCTCTGTGCGATCAGCCTTGAGATGAGCCGATCGCTGGCGAGAATCTCGACCGGACCTCCGTAGGCGCGGCGCGCGAGCGCCTCTTTTCGCCCGTCGACCAGCTCCGCCACGACCAGAGGCGCAGTGCCCTCTGCTCTCGTCCTCGCAGCCGCCGAGATCGAGAGGAGGATCTTCATGGTGCGCTCGTCTCGCGCCGAAGCGTTGTCGTGCAGAAACTCGGGGAACGAAAGGATGATCGCGGCGGCGTTGAGAAAATCGACGCGATCGAGATGCTCCACCCGAAGCGGAGATCCGGAACGGAAGATGATCTGCCTCGGGTTCCACATCTCGCCAAGCCGATCCTTGAGATCCTGAACCACCGCCGGCTGGAGATCCTCGACCAGAACGACGATGCGCAGAGACCTCCGGCCGATGCGGCGGAGGAAGCGTTTCATCCTCCCTTCGGACAGGATGAGCTCTTCGATGATCGTGGGCGTTCGATTGGTCCAACCGAGGATCAGAATGTGTTTCTTCTGAGCGATGGGGGTGAGGCCTTCATGCAGGCGCGCGATGGTCTGGTTGAGCCACTGAGTCATGATGGCGATCAGCGCTCCAAGAAAGAGCACATAGCCGAGGATGGTCACGACGGTTGAGATGGTTCGAATCAGAGTTCCCTCGTCATCGCCGAGGTAGCCTGGGTCGGTGAGGCGCAGAAAGGCCCACCAGATCGCGTCCGGCATGCTCTCGAAGCGACTCGCGGCGGCGGCGTAGGCGAGATAGCCGGCAAAAGCCGAGATGGCGAGGATGGCGAGAGCGATCACGAACAGCCGATGAATCGTACCGCCCAGCATCAGCCGCTCGAGCTCGAACTTCATCCGTCGGGCATACGCGAGACAAGCATTTCGCTCAATCCTAGCAGGCCGAACTGATCAGGTGTGTGATTGCCAACGGGCCGATTTTCATCGCGCGCATGAAGCGAGATGAAACCGAAAACCGTTCGGGAGTTGGTACGGGTAATGAAGTAAGTAATAGCGAAGAAAGCAAACAAAAATCTTCAAGGAGGCCATGATGAGCATTAACGAACCCGGCACAAGCGGCCGCGAGCGCAGCACCAGCAGCAGTTCCGCTTCGACCGACAAGGTAAAAGACAAGGCCCGCGAGATGAAAGATCTCGCAATGGAGCGAGGCGAGCAGAAGTACGAAGAGGGGAAGCGGAAGGCTGGCGGTGAAATCCACGCGGTCGCCCGCGCTTTCCGCACGGCGGCCAATGAGCTTCGCGCCGACAACCACGCGAGCACCGGGAGGTGGATCGAGATGGCTGCCGACCGCGTCGAAGAGATGGCGGACGGCCTCGAGCGTCAGGACCTGAGCACACTCATGCGCGAGAGCCGGCGGATGGCCCGCAGGAACGCAGGTGTGTTCCTGGCCGGAGCGGTCGCCCTCGGATTCGTCGCGAGCCGTTTTCTGAAGGCCGAGCCCGAGTACCGAGGCGACTTCGAGAGCGATCCATTCGAGCTCGACCGCGACGACTCGTGGCGCAACACCGCGCCCGGCGTCGATCCCACCTTCATCACCAGGGCAGAGGAGTAGGCCATGAGCAGCGTTCTGCGCGACTCTCGAACCGTCGGTGAGCTTCTTTCGGATATCGCCAATGACACGAGCACCCTCGTCCGTCAGGAGATCGAGCTCGCCAAAACGGAGATGAAGGAAAAGGCGACGCACGCCGCGAAGCAGAGCGGCACCGCCTTCGCGGGCGCTGTCATCGCTTACGTTGGCCTGCTCACTTTGGTCGCCGCGACCGTCATCGGCCTCGGCCACCTGATCGGTTACGGCTGGTCGGCGCTGGTCATCGGGGCGATCCTGACGATCGCCGGGGCCGTGGTGGCGATGGGGGCCGTCAAGAAACTCAAAAGTGAAGGGCTCGCACCCGAACAGACAACCGAATCCATAAAGGAGACCAAGGCATGGGCGAAAGACCAGATACGACGATGAGGGGCGGACACAACCGCTCTTCCGAAGACATTCGCAACGACATCCGTCGCACGCGCGGCGAGATGGGAAGCAGCATCGATGAGCTTCAGTACCGCTTCTCACCCGACTACGTCCGCTATCGGGTGAAGGAAGTGAGCATGGACAAGGGACGCGGGCTGATGGGACGCATCAAGGAGAACCCCCTGCCGGCAGCGATTGCCGGGCTCGGACTGGCGATGCTGTTCCGACCCACGGATCATCGCCGCGAGCGCGAGAAGTTCGTGGTCGACGTCGACGCCCCGGCCGGCTATCCGATGTACGCCGAGAGCTCGGCATACACGCGCGACGAGCACGGCATGGCCGACACCGCGCGCGAGAAAATGCATCACGCCGGCGAGGCAGTGAAAGATCGGGTCCACGACACGAGCGAGTCGGTTCGCGATGCCGGACACCGCGCCAGCGAATCGGTCAGCCGCTCGATGAATCGCGCTTCGTCGAAGGCGCGTGAGCTCGGCTCCCGGACCCGGCGCCGCGCGATGCACGCCCGCGAGGACTTCTGGGAGAGCTTCATGGAGAACCCGCTGGTCCTCGGAGCGGCCGGACTCGCGGTCGGCGCCCTTCTCGGAGCGGTCATCCCCGAGACCGACAAGGAAGATGAGCTGATGGGCGAGGCCGCCGAGCGCGTTCGCCGTCAGGTCAAGGACGAGGCTCGCGAACGCGGAGAGCAGGTCAAGAACGTTGCATCGGCAGCTGCCGGCGCGGCGAAAGACTCCGCGACGCGCGCTGCTCGCGATCAGGCTCGCCGCGAAGGACTGACCGGCGACGGACGCGATACCGCTTCGTCCATGAGCAGCAGCCCGGCGAGCGACAACCTGACGGGCGAGGGCCGGCAGGGAAATGGTCGCAGCCCGATCATCACCGACGAAGACCGGCTGAACCGCCGCTTCTGAGTCGTACTCGAAGAGGCGCGGGTGGATCGCCACCCGCGACCTCCTCCCCTAGTCGGCTCTTTCGAGGGCAAACACTGGATATCGGGATGCCGATCGCCAGACCAGGCGATAGTCGCGCTCTATGACCCGCGCCAGCTCTCGCGCGTAATCCACACCCAAGCCCCGATAGCCGAACTCCCGAACGTCTCGCGGCACGACCACGATCAGGTCGGGGCGCCGCTGCCGAACCTCGCCGATGATCCGCTGCTCCGTAGCAGGGTCGTCGATCTCGATCGGCGTAAACGTGTAAAAGGACAGAGGAGTCCGCCGCGCCGCGAAATAGTTGATCGCCAGCCCTTCGGGTAGAACGACGAGGGTCTCCTCCGAGGGGCGTGTCCGGAGCCACTCCAGCAGAGAACCGATCGCCTCGCCCCTCAACGGATCGTCGAGGTAAGTCCCGCGCGCGGTCACCACTTCCACCGATCGCGCGGCCCAGCGGGACATCGAGTCATGGATGCCGAGTCCGGAGATGGCAAGGGCGAGCAACAGCCAGACGATCGCCAGCTCGATCCGATACGCGCGGCGCCCCGGAAGCCAGGTGGCGAAGAGATACGCGATCAGCGCGTACGTGGGGAGCACGAGCACGAATCCGTACCACCCAGGGCCGATCGCGAGGAAGATCCGGACGGCCGTACCGAGGGATGCGGCGAGGAGGAAAGCGAGAGGAGAGCGCGAGCGCTCTCTCGCGGCGAACGGGACGAGCGCGAGCAGGATGAGCGGCCACGAAGCGAAGAGTCTCCATTGATGGAGAAGAAGCGCGGTCCCCGCCAGGGCCCCGAGAACGGAAAGCGCTGCTGACACCCGCGCCCCCCGCCGCCGGGCCCGATCGGCGATCGCCAGGAGCGCGACCACGCTCGCCACGATGAGCGCGGAGATCAGGATCGGGCCGATCCTCTCCCTTGCCATGGCCATACCCGACACGCGCGAATAGAAGAGGCTCGCCGACTCACTCGTGAGAAGCGACGATGCGAGCACGTTGTCGAACAACCAGTGATGCCCGGGCTCGGACCCGCGAAAGATCACCCAGAGGGCTCCGAAAGCCGCAATGCTTGCCGCCGCGAGGGCGGCGAGGTAGCGGATCGGCAACCGGTAGACGACGACCGCAACCAGCATCACGACCCCGACAGCGAGGATGTACTCGATCTTGGCCGCAGCTGACAGAAGGCCGAACGCGACAGCAGCCCATGCGCTCACCGCGGTCGGACGGACGAAGAGATGCCGCGCGAGCGAGGCCGCGAAGATCAGAAAGAACGTCATCCCGAATGTCGCCGCGTGGGCATAGGGAAATATGAAATTTGCTCCCCAGGTGGATGTCCCCGCCAGATGCATCGAGACGAACATTACGGCCACCGCCGCAGCCGCTGGCCAGCCGGCCGTGGCACGGACCAGAGCATAGAGCGCGGTAGCCGCCGCCAGAGCCGTGGCGATGCCGATAGCCGTATAGACCGCGAGGCTCGAACCAAAAACCGAAACCACGAGGGCCAGAATCGAAGGAGTCAGCGGCGGATAGAAATAGAGGATGTCGTCATACAGCCGCGCGCCTTCGACCATCGCTTCGGGGATATAGAGGTCGCGCCCCAGGTCGATGATCGGCTCCAGCCAGCGGTTCCACGAGAGCGCCAGCACGAGAGCGGCGAGGGATGCGATTGAGGCGAGGGCCGCGAGCTCGGCGCGAGATCGTCCGAAAGTCAGTGCGGACTCTCCCCTATCGGTCGAGATGCTCACGATGGCCGCCCGCCTTCGGGACAATCGGCGTCACTGCTTGGAGCGGCCATGAACCCTGATGATAGCCGAGGAGTCGTCTTCGAGGCCCGGGGGTTGCCAGCAGCGTGCTGCCCGCGGAGAGAGCGAGCCACGGAGTGAGACGGCCTTACTCCTCGTTCAAGCCGCCACCGAGGGCGACGTAGAGCGCGATCAGGTTTTCTGCCTGGGCGCGGCGCAGCTGCAGGAGTGCCTGCTCCGCGGCAAAGAGATTTCGCTCGGCGTCGAGCACCTCGAGATAGCGCACGACGCCTTCGCGATAACGGATGCGGGCCAGCTCGGCGATCTCGCGCTGCGCTCGCGTGCCGCGTTCCTGAGCGTCGACCTGCTCGGCGAGGTACCGCCGGCCCGCCAGGGCGTCCGCGACCTCGCGGAATGCGATCTGGACGGTCCGCTCGTAGCTCGCGATCGCGATCTCCTCGCTCGCCTCGGCGACCGTCAGGTTCCCTTGAAGCCGGCCTCGATTGAAGATGGGGAGATTGACGGATGGCCCGAAGTTCCACGCCAGGCCATCGCTGCCGAACAACTCACCGAGCTCCGTCGACGCGAAGCCGAAGTTGCCCGTCAGGCTGATCGAAGGAAAAAACGCCGCGCGTGCGGCACCGATGTCGGCTCGCGCAGCGCGAAGCCGTTCTTCGGCGGCCATGATGTCCGGGCGAATCGTCAGCAGCTCTGATGGAAGACCCGCATCCAGGGTGCCGACGCTGATCTGCTCCGCCAACGCCGCTGGCTCGGGCAGAGGTCCGGGGACGGGACCGCCGACGAGCACGAGGAGCGCATTGTCATTCCGCACCTTCGAGAGACGCAGCCGGGCCAGCTCCGCCTGCGCCTGAGTCAGGAGTGTCTCGGCCTGGCGGAACTCGAGGGCAGAGGTCACTCCTGCGTCCATCCGTACCCGGGCGATTTCCAATCCCTCCTCCCGGCTCGCCACGGTGGCCTCGGCGAGCTGAATTCTCTCCGCGGTTTCGAGCGAGAAGAGGTAGACCGAGGCAACTTCCCGGATCAGCAGCAGCCGGAAGGCCCGCTGCCCTTCGATGGTGGCGAGATACTCCGCGCGTGCCGCTTCCGAAAGATTCCGGACGCGTCCCCAGAAATCGAGCTCGAACGCGGACGTCCCCACGCCGATCGAGTAGCGATCGAAGTTCTCACCGCCCGCGCGACCGGTCGAAGCGTCTGCACCGGCCACGACCGTCGGGAGGCGGCTGGCGTCCTGAATCTGGTGGAGACCCCGCGCCTGCTCGATTCGCCAGACTGCGATCGACAGCTCCCGATTCTGCTCGAGCGCCGTGCCGATGAGCGCTTCCAACCGCTCGTCCGCGAAAAACTCCCGCCAACCGATTTCCACAGCGCGCTCTGCCGCCGTTGCGTCGGCTGCGAGCTCGGGCGGATACACCTCGGGCGTGGGCGGTTCGGGGAGGACGTGCGGAGGCGCGAACTGCGCGCATCCGCCGAGCAGCGAGGCGACGAGAATCACGGCTCCCCTACGCATGCGATGACTCCTCGTGGTGATGAAGCTCGCTCGGGGCGGGTGGACGCTTGCGGCTGATCCAGCGGCGGACGGACAGATAAAAGAGAGGAATGAAGAAGATGCCCAGCAGCGTGGCGACCAGCATTCCGCCGGCGACGCCCGTTCCGACCGCGATGCGGCTCGATGCGCCCGCACCACTGGCGATGACCAGTGGCACCATGCCGAGGATGAACGCGAGCGAGGTCATGATGATGGGACGGAGCCTCAGCTTCACCGCATTCATCGTCGCCTCGAAGGTGGTTCGGCCGTGCGATTCCTCTTCGATGGCGAACTCCACGATCAGAATTGCGTTCTTGGCCGCGAGCCCGATGATTGTGATCAGTCCGACGTTGAAGTAAACGTCCGCCGACAGGCCTCTCAACATCGAGAAAAGGACCGACCCCATCACTCCCAGCGGGACAACCAGCAGCACCGCCAGGGGAACGGTCCAGCTCTCATAGAGCGCCGCGAGGAGAAGGAACACGACCACGAGAGATAGAGCGAGCAGGATTCCGACCTGTCCCCCTGCCTGCCTCTCCTCGTAGGAGATTCCGGTCCATTCGTATCCGAACCCTTCGGGAAGCTGGGTAGCGAGGCGTTCCATCTCCTCCATCGCGTCGCCGGTGGAGCGCCCCTGGGCCGCCATGCCCGAGATCGTCGTGGCGGGGTATGCATTGTAGCGATCGAGCTGCGGCGGCCCGGCCGTCCAGCTCACCGTGGTGAAGGAGCCGAACGGCACCATCTCACCGCGGTTGTTGCGGACCTTCAGGTCGAGAACGTCCTGAGGCGTCATCCGGAACGGAGCATCAGCGGAGATGAGGACGCGCAGGATCCTTCCCTGATAACTGAAATCGTTCGCATAGGCGCTGCCGAAGGCGATCGCCAGAGTGGAGTTGATGTCCCGAATGGTCAGACCGAGAGCGCGAGCGGTCACGCGATCGATCTCCACGCGAAGCTGCGGGGCGTCGGCCTGCGATTCAGCCCGCACGGCAGTCAGCAGCGGACTCTCGTTGGCCAGGCCGATCAGCTGGTCTCGCGCGGCGAGCAGTGCTTCATTCCCCAGACCAGCGCGGTCCTGCAGTTTGAACGTGAAACCGCTTGCGACGCCCAGTCCCTGGATCGCCGGCGGATTCAGGACGAAGACCATCGCCTCCTTGATTCCCATCAGAGTCCGGGTCGCCTTCGCCACGAGCGCCTGCGCACTGTTCTCGAATCCCTCTCTCTCGTCCCAGGGAAGAAGCCTCACGAACGCCATCGCATTGGACTGACCCTGTCCGAAGAAACTGAAGCCTCGAACGAAGGCGACGGTCTGCACCTGCGGCTGCTCCCGGTAAAAAGACTTCACCTGTTCGATCGCTAGATTCGTGCGCTGGGTCGTCGCGCCGGGAGGCGCCTGAACGACCGTGATCAAAGTGCCCTGATCCTCAACCGGAAGGAAGCTCCCGGGGAGCTGCCGAAAGAGCACGAACGTGATCGCGACGAGCAGCGCGAATATGGCCAGGAAACGGAGAGGGCGAAGCAGGATCTTTCCGACCGTGCCCTGATACCGCTCCGTCGTTCTGGCGAACCAGCGATTGAAGCCCCCGAAAGACCGTCGCCAGAGGGCGACGGCCCGGTTCGGGGCCTCGGCGCCGGCGGGGACGTGAGGTTTGAGCATCGTCGCGCAGAGGGCCGGAGTGAGGGTCAGGGCCATCAGCGCGGAGAAAGCGATCGAAACCGAGAGTGTGACTGCGAACTGCCGGTAGATGGCTCCCGTCGATCCCGGGAAGAACGCCATCGGGATGAACACGGCCACCAGGACGAGGGTGATCCCGATGATGGCCGAAGTGATCTGCCTCATCGCCTTCACCGTCGCCTCGTAAGGTGGAAGATGCTCCTCGGCCATGATCCGCTCGACGTTCTCGATGACCACGATGGCGTCGTCGACGAGAATGCCGATGGCCATGACCATGCCGAACAGGGTGAGAACGTTGATGGAGAATCCGAGCGCCCAGAGGCCGAGGCAGGCGCCGGCGAGCGAGATCGGGACCACGATCGTGGGGATCAGCGTCGCCCGCCAGTTCTGCAGGAACAGGAACATGACCAGGAACACGAGGACCATGGCCTCGAGCAGGGTCATCACCACCGACTTCACCGAGGCGTTGATGAACGGGGTCGTGTCGAAGGGAACGGTCCACCCGATGTCAGGAGGAAAGGTCTGCTCGAGCTCGGCCATGCGGGCCTTGACTTCCTCGGCCACTCCGAGGGCGTTGGCCCCGGGGGTGAGCTGGATGGCCATGCCGGCCGCACCTCGACCGTCGAGCTCCAGTCCCGAGCCGTAGCTCTGGGCGCCGAGCTCCACACGGGCGACGTCGCTGAGACGGATGATCGATCCGTCGGGGGTCGCGCGGAGAATGATCGACTCGAACTCCTCGGGAGTCGAGAAACGGTTTTGCGTGAGGATCGTCGCGTTGATCTCGGTATCGCTGGCGAGCGGCTGATCGCCGAGCGAACCGCCGCTGGCCTGGGTGTTCTGCTCCTGGACCGCGGCGAGGGCATCGGCGGGTGAGAGCTGAAATCCAGCAAGCTTCTCGGGATCGAGCCAGATGCGCATCGCGTAGGGCGAGGCGAAGGAGGAGATGTCTCCCACGCCCGGCACCCGGCGAAGCTCGTCGATCACGCGCGTCTCCGAGAAGTTGCCGAGCTCCAGGATGGAGGTCTCGCCGCTCTTCGACGTGAGAGCCACGATCATCAGAAAGCCGGTGCCGGCCTTGCGGACGAGGATGCCCTGCCGGCGCACTTCCTCCGGCAGACGTGGCTCGGCGCTTCGCAGGCGGGACTGGACATCCATGAGCGCGGCGTCGATGTCCGTTCCCGGAACGAAGGTCAGGGAGATCGAAGCCGAGCCGTTCGAGCGGCTGGTCGAGGACATGTACTGAAATCCCTCGACACCGTTCAGCTGCTGCTCCATGACCTGCGTGACGTTCGCCGCGAGCGTCGCCGCGTCCGCGCCGGGATAGAAGGCGCTGATCGTCAGGGAGGGAGGCGCGATCGTCGGATACTGCTCGATCGGGAGCGAGACGAGCGCCAGCACGCCGGCCAGGATGATGGTCAGCGCGATCACCCACGAGAAGATGGGGCGGTCGATGAAGAATCGCGGAGTCATGGTGTCGCGGCCGCGATGCGCACGGGGCTGCCCGGACGCACCTTCTGGAGGCCGTCGACGATCACCCGGTCGCCCGGGGTCAACCCCTCCCGAATCATCCAGGATGATCCCTGCAACTCACCCAGCACGACGTCGCGACTCGTCGCCACGTCGTCCGGCCCCACCACCATCACGCGCGCTCCCTGCGGCGTGACGCTGACCGCGCGTTGCGGAACCGAAATCCCCCCGGCCCGCACGCCCGCCTCGACTCGGACGCGGACGAACTGCCCCGGAAGGAGAGAACGGTCGGGGTTCGGGAACTCGGCCCGGAGCGCCGCCGTTCCGGTGGCCTCGTCGAGCCGAAGGTCCACGAAGTTGAGCTGCCCCGGATGAGGGTAGACACTCCCGTCCTCGAGAATGATTCGAGCGGCGACCCTGCCCGACGCCGGCATCTCCAGAGAGCCCGACGCAATCTCCTTGCGAAGCTGCAGCACGTTCGAGCTCGACTGCGAGAAATTCACGTAGATCGGGTCGACCTGTTCGATGTTGGTGAGTAATGTTGCCGCACCCGCGCTCACGAGAGCCCCCTCGGTCACATGCGCGCGGCCGGCTCGGCCCGAGATCGGCGCCGTGACCGTGGTGTAGCTCAGGCTCAGCCGGACAGCCTCGACTTGTGCTTTCGCCTGCTCGACGTCCGCCTGAGCCGTTCGCAGGCGCGCCTCGGCCGAGTCATACTCCTGCTGGCTGATCGCCTGCTTCGCCACCAGCCCCTGGTAGCGCTGCACATCGCGCGCGGCGTTCGCCGCCGTGGCTTCCGCGCGCGCAAGCGACGCCTGCGCGGAGCTCAGCCGCGCCCGGAGCTCACGCGGATCGATGGCGAAGAGCGGCTGCCCCTGGCGAACGTCGGTGCCTTCCTGATAGAGCCGGCGCTGCACGATCCCGTCGACCCGCCCGCGCACCTCGGCGGTCCGCACGGCTTCCAGCCGGCCGGGCATCTCGAGGGTGTTCTCGATCGGCTGCAGCTCGACCGTCACCACCTGAACCTCGGGAGGCGGCGGGGCGGGGGGCGGAGCCTCCTCGCCACAGGCGATCAGGAGGAAGAGCAGGAGAAGAGATGCCTTGAATTTCATAAGAAGTTTCAGGTCTGGCCGGAAGCGGTTGGCGGCGCCGCCGGACATCCCGGCAGCGCTCTGTCCGAACGACGACAGTCTGCATGATGTTCCTGAAACGGCGAAATCGTCCTTGAAGCCTCACAAGGGCGATACACGACGACGCGAGCGATGATTCTTCGTCCCGTCCTGCGTCTAAGATTCAATAACATTCGGAGGACGCTGATGGAAAAGATCACCCCCCACCTCTGGTACGACCGCGAGGCACGCGAGGCCGCTGCGCTCTACACCTCGGTCTTCCCGGACTCGCGCATCAAGAGCACCATCACTCTGGAGGGAACGCCCTCCGGACCTGCCGACGTCGTGACGATCGAGCTCATCGGACAGGAGCTCACTCTCCTATCAGCGGGACCGCTGTTCAAGTTCACGCCCGCGATCTCTTTCCTGGTCTCGTGCAGGACGAAGCAGGAAGTCGATCGCCTGTGGGGCGCGCTGGCCGAGGGTGGGGCGCCGCTGATGGAGCTCGGCTCCTATCCCTTCAGCGAGCGATACGGCTGGCTGCAGGACCGCTATGGCCTTTCCTGGCAGCTGATGTTTCAGGAGGAGCCGGCCCGCCAGGCGATCACGCCGATGTTCCTGTTCGTCGGCGACGTCGCGGGGAAGGCGGATGACGCCATCAAGCACTGGACGTCGGTTTTCCGCAATGCGTCCGTCGGCGAAGTCGATCGCTTCGGTCGCGGCGAAGAGCCGGAGCGCGAGGGATCGATCCGGTATGGCGCGTTCACGCTCGAAGGGCAGCAGTTCGCCGCGATGGACAGCGCAAACCCGGCGCACGGCTTCGGCTTCAACGAGGCGATCTCACTGATGGTGCATTGCGAGACCCAGGAAGAGATCGACTACTACTGGGGCCGGCTCTCGGCGCACCCGGAGTCCGAGCAGTGCGGCTGGCTGAAGGACAAGTTCGGCGTGTCGTGGCAGATCGTTCCGCGCGCGATGGACGCGATGCTGGAGGGCGGGGACAAGGAAAAGATCGCGCGTGTGACCGAGGCGTTCTTGGCGATGAAGAAATTCGACCTGGCGAAGCTGAGGGAGGCGTACAAGGGCCGCTAAAATCCTAGCGTAAAGCGCGTACACAACCTCAGCATTTTCACTTAGAGAGGCCAAGCGTTGATAAACGGCGGAGACGAACGAAGCTTCCCGTGGGATGCCGCCCAGGCCCGAAACTCGGGGGCCTTAATGACGGGTGATCGCTCTAGGCGAAACGAGAATTGGCCAGGATTAATAAACGAAGTTCGAACCGCCGATCTAGACTTCCCTCCACCTCCTTTTCAGATCAGCAGCGGCGCTGGAATCAGCGGTGTGCTCGATAGCAGCAGCGAAGAGCACTCACGAGGTTGGCACTGTCAAATTGAGTGAACCGCCTAGCGCCAAGAATCCATTTGCGCACGCCTCTCCCCCGTCGCCGGAAACAACGCAGACTGCGTAATCACCTGGCTCCACATGCAACGCGAGGTCGTCCTCTGCTTCCATCGCACCAGCGCGGATGAGCCGGCGCAGGAGCGGGACGCCGACAATCACCTGCCCGTGGCGGAGTTGCGGGACCGATGGGATGGGAACAACTTCCCGTTCCCGTACTTCCCGTCGCACGGTTAACGTCCCCCCTCGGGTGTTGAGAATCAGGTCCACCGGGTCAGGTGAGACTGCCACTCTCCGGATCGCCAGGGCGTGCCCCGGCGCTCCGACAGCGAGATGGACTACCGACTCACCCTCACGTATCTCTGTCTTGAACGCGCCATCCAGATCGGCAAGCGCGAACCTCACCGTGCCTCCTACTTCCGGCCAGATCGCTACGAGAGCACCTGGAAGGGGGCCTTGTGCTGATACCACTCGCCCCCTAAATACGCGCAGAGGCTCAAGCGTGAGCTCAACGGAGACAACGCCTGTCTCCGGTATCTGTACCGTTAAGTCCCGGGCTCGTCCGGTGCGCGCGGCCCCTGACAGCTTCACTGTGCCGCTCGAAACGCTTTCGAAGCGAAATTGTCCCTGCTCATCCGTCTCCACCGTCGAGGTTCTCCCCTTCGCGAGAACCGTTACTGCTGCCGAGGGAACACCCGCCCCTTTCTGATCGACCACACGCCCGCGGATCGCCGCGGTGGGCACTTCTAACTCCACCACCGCACGACCATATTCATCAGCATGAATCTCAACATCAGCCAAGGCAGTAGGGACGCCTGAGTTTTCTTGGACGTCAACACGCCACCTTCCCGCACGGGGTATGATGGCGTGGAATTCGCCCACCTGATCCGTTCGCGCCATTATTGCCTCAGCTCCATTTCGTCCGCCAACCCAGACGATGCCCTCAAAGGGCTCACCTCCTCGTGATACGGTACCCTCAACAACCACGCTGCCGATCTCTATCGACTTCTCAATATCACCGGTACCGGATCCCACAGTTTCGCGGTAAAAGCGGTTACCGCGATGATCGAGGACAATGATGTCAATGTCCCCGCGACTGACATTCTTGGCCCGGAAAAGTCCAGCCACTGCGTCATCCTCAACGCCTCGCTCGGCACGAGCGGGCCCGACCAATTCCACTTTCCAGCTTTTTCCGTATGGATCCTGTGGCGGGTCGAAGCTCAAGGTTGCGGCCCGCGCGGCTGCCAGACTGATGGGTTGGATGAGCCGTGCCTCCAAGCCCTCCACGATCGTGACGCGCGGCACTAACGCGGCTGCGCGCCCAGGGGCCTCCACGTCAATCGCGTAGTGTCCGGCCGCCAATCCGGTGGCGTAGAACATGCCGTCGCCGAGCAACCGCGCCTCTACGACAGACGATTGCAGCTCGTCTGCTGTCGGGCCCGTTCCAGTGACTTCTGTAAGCCGCACCTGCAGCCCTCGGTCGACGCGGAGCTCGTCGGGCATGATCACGGTTCCAATCAGCGAACCCCCAGCCGAAAAGGTGACGGGGCCAAGATCATGAACTTTATCTACTTCTGCATTGACATCAAAAAAGTAAGCCGGACTATTCTTACGGTCTTTTAAGACGACGTCCGCTATGCCAGCAGGAACCTTGCAGCGAAACCTCTTGCTGATGACGGAACACATAGTCTGCGCCTCCGGCTTTTCATTGCGCCGGATGCTCATAAGAACCTCCCCGGGCGGTGGCTCGCTATTTATTGTCCCTGTCAGGACGCTCGCCGGCTCGGCCAATACGGTTATTTGGTTTGGCCTTTCACCGCTTACAGAAAGCAGTTCATCCGGTGCCCACAGGCGAGGGTGGGTGATCCTCAACCGGTAAGGCACTTGGGGGGGGAGATCCACGACGTGAGGACCGACACCATGAAGTTGGACGGGCTCAGCCTCACTGTTTACCGGGGTGATCTCGACCACGACGTCGGAAGCGACTGCGTCAGGCGCGCCAACGATATCAATCTCGAGCTGAGCACCCAGAACGCTAGTCCAGCCTAACGCGAAAAGAACGAATAGACGCATGATCGCCTCCCTCAAGCCGAGCGTTCACCGGCTTAGTTGTAGTGGCACGCGAACCAAGGGTCAACGTAACAGTCAGTTGGCTGTCCGTGCTCGTCTTCGCCTTTGTAGTAACAGTTTCGGGAGCAGCCCTCTGGTCCGGCAACAGCTTCGTCGCAAATCTCAAGTGTGTTATCCATTGTGGTGCAGTACTCGTTACCGTCGCTCTGGGTCTCGCAGTACTGGCAGCAGCCTTCAAAGGAACAGCTCGCGAATGCGTCGCTCGGCATTATCAAGCCGAGCGCAAGAAGGAAACCTACTGGGAGAAGAACTTGTCTACCGATTTCCAGCATCATCAAATTCCTTTCTACCAGGCGGTGAGCCCATCCAACACGCAAGCGGAATACAAAACGAGTGCCGCTTTGGAGAGATTCAGCCGTGGCCGGAAGCCCGCAACGACGTCATCAAAATTAGGGCTTCATTGTTCAGCCGGATGGTCCGCCTGACCGCCGGAAACCGAGTCACGGCGTCATCTGCCGGAAGGGCTTACCGACCGAGCTCATCGGACGGGAGTTCACGTTACTTGGCTGAAGGACAAGATCGGCGTTTCGTGGCAGATCACTCCGCGCGCGATGACCGCGATGCTCGAGCGGCGACCGCGAGAGGATCGCACGGGTGACCGAGGCGTTCCTCGCGATGAAGAAATTCGACCTGACCAAACTGAAGGAAGCGTTCGAGGATCGTCGAGCCACTGATCCTCCCCGTGGCAACACGACCACAGTCCGGCTGACAATAAACCGATCTGCCAAAGCCGGGCGAGTCTATAATCGCGAACGCTCTCCATGACTGTGGCGCCAGGAATGCGGCTCGGCCCGTACGAGATTCTTTCCGCCCTCGGCGCTGGCGGCATGGGTGAGGTCTGGAAGGCGCGCGACACGCGTCTCAATCGCATTGTCGCCATCAAGACGAGCTCGGGCCCTTTCAGCGAACGCTTCGAACGGGAGGCCCGGGCCATCGCGGCGGTGAACCATCCTCATGTCTGCTCGCTTTACGACGTCGGCCCTGACTACCTGGTCATGGAGTACGTCGAGGGGGAGTGCCTGGACGGACCGGTGCCGGTCGCCCGGGCGCTCGAGCTGGCCGGACAGATCCTCGACGCGCTCGATGCCGCGCACGAAAAGGGAGTCGTTCACCGCGACCTGAAGCCCGCCAACATTCTGCTCACCAGAAGCGGGGTGAAGGTGCTCGATTTCGGACTCGCGAAGATCGCGCACGCTCCTTCCGTCGACAGCTCCAGCGTCATGGACACCGACGCCTATCCTCTGACGGCGAAGGGCACCATCCTGGGAACGTGGCCCTACATGTCGCCGGAGCAGGTCGAAGGCCGCGAGGCCGACGCGCGCAGCGACATCTTCTCCTTCGGCGTCGTGCTTTACGAATTGATCGGCGGCGCGCGGCCTTTCACCGGCACCACGCAAGCCAGCCTCGTGGCGTCGATCCTCAAAGAAGAACCGCGACCTCTGGTCGAGATGCAGCCGCGAACGCCGCGCGGTCTCGAAGACGTGGTGCGAATCTGCCTCGAGAAAGATCCTGAGAAACGGTGGCAGTCGGCGCGCGACGTGAGGCACGCGTTGAGACTGATTGCCGCCCAGCCCGCGCCGCCGACTCCGTCGCGATCCTCTCGTGTGTGGCAGGGGTTGGCTGTGTTGATGGCTGCCATCGCGTTGGGAATTGGTGTGTGGGCGCTTCGGCCCACGGCGCCAGCCACGCCCGGGCGATTCGAGGCATCCGCGCCGGAGAACGCGACGTTGTACGGTAACGTGGCGCTGTCCCCGAACGGCCGCAAGCTGCTGGCGGCCGCGACAGGTGGGTTATGGCTGCGCGATCTCGGTGAGCTCGACTGGCGACTCCTGCCGGGTACGGAAGGCGCTTCGACGCCGTTCTGGTCCCCCGACAGCCGGTACGTGGGATTCATCGTCGACGACACGCTCAGCAAAATCGACACAACCGGCGGTCCACCGGAAACGGTGGCCACCATTCCCGCCGCCGCGCCCCAATCAGGCGCCTGGAACCGTTATGGCGACATCGTGCTGGGGAGTTGGGGAGGCGGATCGGGCGGTCCGATCTGGAGAGTCTCCGCGGCTGGGGGCACGGCGACGGCGGTGACTCAGGTCGACCTCTCCAGGGGAGAGTTCGTCCACACCTGGCCCACATTTCTCCCCGACGGAAAATCCTTCCTCTACTTTCGCTCCGGGCCGCCGGAAGTCGAGGGCATGTATGCCGGTTCTCTCGACGTCGATGCCGCGGACCAGTCGCGTCAGCGGATATTGGCCACAGGCGTGCCCGCGGTCTTCGCGAATGACCACCTTTTCTTTCTGCGCGCCGGCACACTGATGGCCCAGCCATTCGACGCTCGCAGCCTGGAGCTCCGCGACGCTGCGGTGCCATTGGCCCAGGACGTCGGAATCACGTGGTACTTCACCGGAATGTTCTCGGTGTCCGAGCAAGGCGTCCTCGCCTATCGGCCCGCATCTGCGCCCGGCACTTTCCAGCTCACATGGGTTGACCGGCAGGGGAACACCGTGGGCACGTTCGGACCTCCCGGGGCTGAGTGGCGGGTGGTGTTGTCGCCGGATGGCAAGCGTGCCGTCGTGAAAGATGCCCCGTACAACGTGGCGGGCGACCTCTGGATGCTGGACCTTGCCAGCGGCGGGCGCACGCGTTTCACATTCAACAGGAATGTCTACTCGCCGGCTGTGTGGTCGCCGGACGGCGACCGCATTGCTTACTCGGCCGGCCGTCTCGGCGACACAATCTACGAGAAAGCCGCCTCCGGACTCGGCGACGAGCAGATGCTGCTCAAGGAGCCCGGGTTGCGTCATTTTCCGACCAGCTGGTCGCGCGACGGCCGGTTCCTGCTCTATCACACCGAGAACGCAGCGAACACGGGCTATGACCTGTGGGCACTGTCGGTGAACGACCGCAAGCCACATCTGATGCTCGGCGAAGCCTTCAATGAGTGGGCCGGCGTCTTTTCTCCCAACATGCGATGGGTCGCTTACGTGTCTCTCGAGAGCGGCCCGGCCCAGGTCTACGTCCGCCCATTCCGCATGTCGGAACAGACCGGCGAGCCGTCATTCGGCGAGGGGAAATGGCAGGTCTCGAAGAACCACGGTAATTGGCCCCAGTGGCGAGTCGACCGCGAGATCGTCTTCAACACGGGCCCACTTGGAACGACGGTATTCGCCGCTCCGGTGAAGACAACGGGTGCAGCCTTCGAGAGTGGCGTTCCGCAGCCGCTGCCCTTCCCGCCGAGCACGGGCGTGAACACGACTCCGCAGTCTACTGCCGACGCCGATCGCTTCCTGATCGAAGTGCCGATGGGTCAGCGGGCGCCTCGACCGTCCATCAGCGTGGTGCTCGATTGGCCCGCGTTGTTGAAGCAGTGAGCGATTGGCTGGGAGCACTGGACGAAGTCCGAACCGCCGCCCTCGCCTAGACCGGGTTCCGCGCCGTCGAACGTTAGATTTTCCACATCCACGTGGACAGGAAGATCGGCAGGCCGTTCATGTCCGTCCAAGTTCTCGCTTCCCCGCAGTGCTAGGCTGCCTAGTCGGACACTTCAATAAAATAGACGTCGTAAATCCTTGTCGGCAACGCCTTACCAGCTTCTGCTTCGATCCAAGCGCGGCTTTGGTAGCGGTACTTGTTGCCTGCGCGGTCTGTTCGACCGCTCCAGCGATAATTGAGATCGATTGCAACGACGCCTTTTTCGGCGAGTGTAAACAATTCGTTGGGTTGACTCACACCGTCGTGGTTGCCATCAATCCACAGGCGCAGACGCTGCCAAATCCTATCTTGGGCATCGACAATCCCATCGCCATTCCCGCCGTACTGCACATCACCGCGGCCGATTTGATCGTACCGTGCCAATAACTCGAAGCCGTTGTCCGCTACCTGGTTCCCGAACAGTTCACGGCCGTCATCAACCACCCCGTTCGGGATTCGGTCGATCCAGAGGAATGCCTCATCCGCAGAATTCGTCCAAGTAAGACGTTCGAGTGAGCCATCGCCGTCCATGTCGAACCAAACGGGTGACTCCGCGCCGCTCAGTCGGTAGCCGTTGCGGTCCAGATCAATGATGATGGGTGAGTAACAATCCACGCACTCTCGCGGCGGCGCCGTCTTTGTGGTCGGCGGCTCCTGCGGGACTTCGTTCTGAAGATCCGCGACGTCGCACTCTTGGCCCGTTGGAGTCGCAGTGGGCGAGACTGGACGATCCATAATGCCACCGCATGTGCCCTCCGAGACTCCCAAGACGTGGCCCAGCTCATGAGCGATAAGCGCTTTTATCTGCGCGCTGGATAAGGAGCTGAACAAACTGGAGCCGTTTTCGCCGTATTCTTCAAATATGACGATGCGACCATTGTCTGGCTCGTAATGGGCGTTGCAGTACACAGGATTTCCGTTATTGGTCCCGCATTCGGCGGTCGTTGCGTGACCACTTTGAAATTCGATGTGGATGTTTGGGTAACCGGAAGCAGTAGTGAACACTGGGTAGTAGATTTCGGCCATTCCGTCGCAGCTTGCGTTCCACAGATCCATCGCATCGGAGATCGATGTCGAGTAATTGCTCAATGCTGTACTCCACGTCACATTGACGGCGCTCGTGCCGGAATACTCGTTCGCGATAGTACCGACGCACTGGCCCGTTGCCGTCGCCGCGTTCAGTAGATATAGAGCGGCCATTCCCGCCACTATTGATCTCATTGTTCCAATCCCCGCATCACGGTTCGCACTTTGGGCAGGAATTCACGAGGGTATGGAACCCTGTAGCTGATCAAGCCGTTGCCTACGAGTTTTCGAACCCTGTCGAGCCCGGTGGTAAGTTGATTCGAGTTGCGAGGGTAGTATGAAGCGGCGATAAGGAGTCGATCGCCTACTGTCACGGGAAAGTGCTGCGAGTCCTGCGCGCAGATCAGCTTCGAATCAATGGTGAAGCTCGCAGTAAATTGAAATAAGCTCGCAATTTTCGGGTCCGGCTTGCCGGACTTGTTCAACAGCACCTCTGTCAGGGCCACATCGACGCGAGCGGCTGGCTGTGAGTATGCTTGGCTCCATCCCGGAACGATGCGGACGACGTTGCCAATCGCGACGACATCAGACGATGCAGCCAGGTCTGGAAAGGTTGCGTCCGGTCTATCGGACGGGGATGCAGCGATCGCGTCAAATACTGGTGATATGACACACGGTGGACCGCTCTTGACGCTCTTGCTGAGTAGAAGTCTGCGGAGCCTCTCCACTTCTTTGCTCGATATCTCGTCACTTTTTGTTTCGCGTGTGAGCACGCTTGCAGGCACGAAGGGGCGTTCCGAACTCTGTTCACTCAAGAGCTGCTCACGCCCCGCGAGCGGTAGCTCGACGAGACACAGCAGAACGAGTACGCCCAGAACGTTACGACGAAGCTTATGAAGACGCATCAAGAATCCAATGACAAGTCATGTCGGCCTTGGGAAACCGGCTTGCAAACGTTTCGCCACTCTTTCTGTACAGTTCGATGAAAATTTGTTTCCCTGGCACTCTTTCACTCCACGGAAATCGCGCAGACAGAGTGACGCCGCCAAGCGGGACGGAGCAGCGAAGGGGACGCAGATTCTCGGAATTCATCAGCACCACGAACCAAGCAACCCCGCGCCACGTGTCCGGAATGGGCCCCGATCAACGCGCCGTCGAGGGGCGCTCCCTGGGACACCCCCGCTGTCACCCGAATAGTGAGGGAGGAAAGTTCGAGTTCCTCTCTCTATCTGCTCCTCGTGAATCACAGATTCTTCAGGGCTGAGAAATATGGCTGGGAGGCAGGGAGTCGAACCCCGATTCTCTGGTCCAGAGCCAGATGTCCTACCATTGAACGACCTCCCAGCAAGAGGTCAAACCGGGCCGCGAAAGGGATCGCGGTGTGCGGAACCCCGAGAACGCGTCGCGGGGCGGGGTTATTCTACGAATTCGCGCGGCGGGCGCAAGTACCAATGCACGCGGCGTTGGCTGGGGAGGGAGGATTCGAACCTCCGAATGTCGGCTCCAAAGGCCGATGCCTTACCACTTGGCGACTCCCCACCGCCGCCGTCCCTCAACAGAGCGCCCCGCTTCCGGGATTCCACCGGTGGCTCAGGATCTTTTCCTCAGCCGGGGAGATGTAAACCGATCAATGAGGTTCGGACTCAAATTCGGGCTCTCTCAAAGTGAAGCTTTGCCTCTTCGAACACGGAGGCAGAGGAAAAGATCCTCTGCCACACTACCGCAAATCACGCATCGCTTCATGAGCCGAGATCATCTCGCACGGAACCGCGGTCAGCCCGCCCACGAACCTCGGCAACGCGCGGTCCCTCGACTCGCGATCGGGAAAGGCCCCGAAGATCGCCGAGCCCGATCCGCTCATCAGCGCCACCGCCGCTCCCGCATCCAGCAGCGCTTTCTTCAGGTCTTCAAGCCGCGGGTGCATCCGGAACACGACCGGCTCGAAGTCGTTGAGCAGCTCCGAGCCGCGCTCCACCACCCCTTCCCGCATCACCCACTCGGCGAGATCGAAGCGAAAGGGTTTGGGAGACCGGAGCTCGCCGGCAGCGCGCGCTTCCGCCAGCGCCGCATAAGCCGCGGCCGTCGACACTCTCTCGTCAGGTAGCAGAACGATCAGCGGTACGGGCGGAGGCGAAGGAAGAAGCCGCAGCCGCTCTCCCCTCCCCGACCCCCACGCCGTTCCTCCGACCAGGAAGAAGGGGACGTCCGATCCGAGCTCCAGCGCAATTTCGAGCAGCCGCTCCGGCGCCGCGTCGAGCTCGAACATCCGGTCGAGGGCCATCAGCGTGGTCGCGGCGTTCGACGAGCCTCCACCAAGCCCGCCGCCTGCGGGAATCGCCTTCTGGATGTCGATCCTCACCGGATCGATTCCGAACTCTTCGATCATCCGCGCGGCCGCGCGCCAGGCGAGATTGACCTCTCCCGCCGGAATCGTCGGATCATCGCAGGAGAGCTCGAGCTGGTCGGATTTCGTGAACGAGAGAATGTCGTGAAGGGAGATCGTCTGAAAGATCGTCTCGAGATCGTGATACCCATCCGGGCGACGGTCGAGGATCCGAAGCATCCAGTTGATCTTCGCGAAAGACCGGACCTTGAGCGGTTCCATTGAGGGCGAAGTTTATCGGAAGTGAATGGGGACGTGCAGGTGGAGGGAGATAGACGATACACCCCGTCGCTTCGCGACCGGACCGGCGCAGCCGGTCCCTACTGAGCCCGGACCGGCGCAGCCGGTCCCTACTGAGCCCTGCCCGGCACGGCGATCTTCCAGGCGGGGTCCGGCTCGGGAATCACGATGGGCTCGGCTCCCGGGACGATCTCGAGGTGCTCGAGGGTCATCGACGATCCGGGAGCGACGACCCTCACCGCCACGGGGGGATAGACCGCCGGCTCGTAGACGATCCTCGCATTCCCGGCGGCCACTTCCTCCAGTCCCGACCGGCCGACCCGGTAGTGCAACCCTCGCGCGGAAGATCTCCACTCCCCCTCGAGCGCCGTCTCTCCCTCGAGCGGGAGACCGAACAGAAGACGTCCCAGGTCCGCGGCCTCGACGAGAGGAACGCCGGCGAAGAGTCCGGTGCGATCGGAGAACTCCGCGAACGATCCCCGCCACCAGCTCTTTTCGTGATCGTTGAGGACCAGCACGCGGTCCCCTTCCGCGAAGAGCCGGAAGAGAGTGGTGCCGACAGGCGAGATGGCGCTCATGGCGAGCCGTCCTTCCGCGTCGATCGCGAGGGTCGCGTCGAAGCGGCGCGCGCCGTCCGGCCGGATGGAGAGAAAGCTCGAAGCGCCTTCGAAACGGCGCCCCTGCTCTTCGAGCCGCAGCCATGCCTCGTCCGCCGAGCTGGCGCCGAGGGTGTCGACGGCCGGACGCGGGGCGGAGCGGCAGGATAGCGCGAAGAGCGGGATCAGGAGGAGGAGCGCGATTCTCTGCATGAGGGGGGAGGCGGCGGAACGTTTCCGCCGCCCTCCGAGTCCTGCAATCAGTTGCGGCTCTCGAGCTGGGCGATCTTGACCTTCAGCCCCTCTTCATCGGTCGGCTCGGGATCGAGCCCGAGGGCGTTGCGATAGTGACCCAGCGCGCGATCGAACTGGCCGAGCTTCGAATAGAGGTCGCCGAGATGCTCCTGAACGGTGGGATCGTCACTGACGATCTCGGCCGCCTGGACGAGGTACTTCTCGGCGAGATCGAGCTTGCCGAGCCTGAAGTAAACCCAGCCGAGCGAGTCGAGATAGGCGCCGTTCCGCGGATCGGCCGCGACGGCCTTCTCGATCATCTCGGCGGAGCGGTCCAGATTCACGCCACGGTCGGCCCACATGTACCCGAGGTAGTTCAGCGTCGGCGCATGCTCCTGCTCGAGCGAGAGCAGCTTCTCGAACACCTGTTCCGACTCCTCGATGTTGCCGGAACGCTCGAGCGCGGCGCCGAGCTGAAACAGCACCGGGATGTTGTCCGGCTCGGCCTTGCGCACCTCGCGAAGGATCTCCACGGCCCGCTCGTACTGTTTGACCTGAACGTAGACCTCGGCGAGCGCCAGCGTTCCGCGCTCCTGGCCACGAAGTGCCGCGATCACACCGGAAGCCTCCTCCGACCGCTCGGCGTAAAGGAGGAACTCGAGCTTGCGGGCGAGCAGATAAGGATCCTGTCCGAAGTTGGCGATCTGGGCGTCGACGAGATCGATGGCGCTCTGCCATTCCTCGCGGCGCTTGTACACGTCGAGTGCAACGTTGACCGCCTGGTTGTTGAGCCGCTCCCCCTCGGTTGCCGGAAGAGCGTTCTGAAGAGCGGTGTCGTAGTCGCCGCGCTGATGGGCAATCGCGGCGAGCTGCGTGCGCGCGAGCCGGCGCACGCCCTCCGAAGAGGTTTCCATCACCATCAGCGTCTCGAATGACTTCGCGGCGCCGTCGAAGTCGCGGTTCGCCATCTGCGTCAGCCCGAAGCTCACCAGATAGTCGACGTTGTTCGGATCGAACTCGAGGAGTGCGCGATAGAGAGCTTCCGCTTTCTCGAGCTCGCCCGACTCCGCAAAAGCTTCGGCGAGGAAAAAGCGCGCCCGCGTGTCGCGAGGATCGGCGGCGATGAGCTTCTCCAGGAGCGGAATCGCCTTTTCCTGCTCCCCGGCCCGAAGATAGAAGAAGGCCTGCTGGCGCCTCAGGTCGGGGTTCGAGGAGTCCTGTTCGATGAGCGGCGCGAGCAGCTCGGCGGCTTTGAGCCAGTCCCTCTGCTGCTGATAAATGTCGACCAGCTGGAACACCGCCGGCGCGAACGTCGGGTCGGCCGCGGCGGCGCGCTCGAGATACTGCGATGCTTCGTCGGCCCGGCCGAGGCGGCCGAGCACCTGCGAGTACGTGTAGTTCGCGGTCCGGTTGTCGGGAGCGCGCTCGACCACGGTGGCGAGAATCTGCGCCGCCTCGTCGAACCGCTCGGTCGCGACCAGGATCTGCGCGACCGTCAGTCCCGTGGCCAGATCGTCCGGCATCAGGCGGTAAGCCTGGCGGAGATAGGTGAGCGCTTCTTCGATCCTTCCGGGGCTTCCGTTCGAGCGGTCGAGCAGCAGCCGGCCGAGAAGCCGGTTCGCGTCATAGAAATTCGGATGCTCCTGGACGAGCTTCCTCAGCTCGGACTCGCCGCGCTGGAGTTTCTGCGCGTCGAGGAGGATCGACGCTTTCTCGAAGATCAGGATCGGATTGTCGGGGTCCGTCTTGAGGACCCGATCCATCAGCCGCAGCGCCTCGTCGAACTCCCCTTCATTGGCCGCGAGCCGGGCCATCATGAACTCCCACGCACCGGAGGGAGGATCGGGCTCGGCCGCCACGGAGGCGGTCGCGGTCGCGAGGGTCAGCAGAAGTGCGAGCAGCAGTCTTGTCATTCTCATGAGCTCTCTTTCCTTCTCAGAACAACGTTGATTGCAAAGCTGTTTCCGCTTTGGGGCGGGAAACGCCCCCGGAGCAGGTGCTTCGGGCAAAAAGCGGGTCACCGGCCGCTTTTCATCGGTGTGCTATATTCCAGACTTCGCCGGCCAGCGTGCTGATGCAGTTCGCGTGCGGCCTCTCGCATGTCGCTCGAACGACTCGAACTGACGCCTTTCCCGACCCTTCTCGGTGAGATGATCACCGAGCGGAAGACCGGCTACCTCACCGTCCACGCCGGTGGCGCTCGCCGCAACATCTACGCCTCCCTCGGCGAGATCGTGATGGTCACCTCGGATGCCCCGGAGGACTCGCTTGCGGACTACCTCGTCCGGAAGGAGCTCGTCGCCCCCGAGGCCGGCAGGGAGCTGGCGGAAAAGAATCCTGTCGATCTGGTGCTCCATTTTCACGACATGGAGCTTGCCACCCCCACGTCGCGGCAATCGCTCCTGCGCGAGTGGGTGGCGAGCATCATCGTTCCTCTCTTCACGTTCGATCAGGGGACCGCCTCGTTCACCGGCGACGAGCCTCTCGATCCCGACCAGCGCATTTTCGTTTCGACGCCGGCGCTGGTGCTCGCGGGCGTGCGGGAGATCACCAACGGCCTGATCCTGAGGCGATCGCTCGGCGACCTGAAACGAGAGATCAGCCAGGATGCCGAACCGCGGTTCACGCTCGAGCGGCTTCCTCTTCTCGACGGCGAGCGAAAAATCGCGGAGAGCCTCACCGAACCGAAGACCATCGAGGCTTTCCTCCGTGAGTTCCAGGGCGACTCGCTCACCACCGCGCGCGTGGTCATCGCGTTGCTGACCCTCGGAGTTTACGCAGTGCTCGAGCCGTCGGACGCGAGAAACCGGGACGCGATCGACGACGAGCAGACCCAGAAGGACCTTCAGCTCCTCGCCGTTCTCGGCCCGGGCGACACTCGCTCACTGCAGGCCGTGGCGTTCGCGCGCCAACTGGCCCAGTACGACCTCTACCGCGTTCTGGACGTTCCGCGCGCTGCCCTCCGCGCGCCGATCGTCAAGCGGGTCGAGGACCTCAAGCGCCAGTACGACCCCAAGAGCTTTCCCCCGGTCACACGCGAGTACATCGACCTGATCAATCGCAAGGTCGACGAAGCCGCCCACGTTCTCACCGACGTCCACCGGCGCTCGGAGTACGACAAGATGCTCGCCGCGTCGCGGCGTGACGATTCGATCTCCATTCAACAGCGGCTGACCCGCCGCTCGATCGCCGAGCAGAACTTCCGCCGCTCCCAGGACCTCAGCGTTTCGGGCGACTACTGGGGAGCGATCGTTCTTCTGCGTCAGGCCGTGAAGTTCGCGCCCGACCACGCGCAGGCCTGGTACCTGCTCGGGACCTGTCTCGAACAGAATCCGCAATGGAAGCGGGAGACCGTCGAGGCGTATCAGAGAGCGCTCTCGCTCGACCCGAACATGGTCGACGCGATGCTCTCGCTCGGCGATCTCTACCGCGGCCAGGGGATGGTCTCGCGCGCGGTCGCCTGCTACGAGGATGCGCTTCAGATCGCTCCGGACAATGCGCTGGCCAAAACCAGGCTGAAGAACCTCGGCAAAGTGCGGAAGTAGATGGTGATATAACCCGCCGCATGAGCGACTTCATCGAAGTCGCGCGCGAAGAGAAGATTCCGGCCCCGCGCGGCGCGCGGTCGTTAGCCTCGCCCCCGAAGATCAGGAGAGATCGTGAACCCCAAACCTCTGCGCCATGTCGACATCTTCGCCGACGCCGGTCGTCTCGAGGCGATCTACCGCGACATCGACGACCCAGTAGCGGTTGCCGTGATCGGCCACCCCCACCCTCTCGGAGGGGGAACCATGCACAACAAGGTAGTCTTTCGCGCGGCCAAGGGACTCGAGTCCCTCCGGATCGCCACGCTGCGCTTCAATTTCCGCGGCGCGGGGGCAAGCCAGGGCGACCATGACCGGGGCGAGGGAGAAAAGCGCGACTTCGAGGCCGCCATCAAGTGGATGCGCGGACGCCATCCGGGAAAGCGCGTCATCGCCGGCGGCTTCTCGTTCGGCGGATGGGTTGCGAGCCGCGTCGCGTGCGAGGACCCTGAGGTTGAAGCTGTGTTCGTGATCGGGGCGCCGGTCAACAAGTACGACATGGACTACCTGAGCCACTGTCCGAAACCGCTTCTCTTCGTCCACGGCTCGAAAGACGAGTTCGGTGACGCGGAGAAGGTCGAGGAGCTCGCCCGCAACTCGAAGGACGCCGAGATCATCGTGGTGACGGGAGCCGACCACTTCTTCACCCGGCAGGTGGAGGTCGTCGAGGAAACCCTCCGCGAGTGGGCCGAGCGGCGGATCCTGGCCTGAACTTTTCAACTTATTGCGCGGCCCCCAGGATGGGCCCCGAAAACGCCAAGGAGGACTCTGCATGAAACGGACTCTTCTCTCCCTCTTCGCCGTCGCGACGATGGTTGCGGCGACCGGCTGTGAGCCGTCCCGCGAGACGCGGGAAAACATCGTTCACACCCCCGAGACCACGACGACCGCCACCGCGACGACTGCGACGACGACAACGACCACCGTGGAGACCGCCTCCGCCCCGATCCTGGTCACCCTCAATGAATACTCGATCGAGATGCCCGCCACACTGCCGTCAGGGCTCACGAAATTCGAGATCCGCAACGCCGGGCAACTCCCCCACAACTTCGAGATCGAAGGCCAGGGGATCGAGAAGGAGCTGGAAGAGGATCTCGCTCCGGGTGCGAGCGGAACGCTCGAGGTCGATCTCCAGCCGGGTACCTATCGGATTTACTGCCCCGTCGGCACCCACGATACAGAGCACGGGATGTCGACGCAGTTGACGGTGAACTAGGGGCCAGGGGCCAGCGGCGAGGACCATGTCATCCCGAGCGGAGCGAGGGATCAGGGGGGGCGGGGAATCCGTAAACGCGGCAACCTTGTCGGCGGGCA